>Ga0207674_10003967_pt1 | contig 17991 bp, 17 predicted proteins | sample KBSCornC72_FD_184303 | JGI IMG/M metagenome (GOLD analysis project Ga0207674, IMG submission 184303) | Corn rhizosphere microbial communities from Kellogg Biological Station, Michigan, USA - KBS Corn C7-2 (SPAdes) (version 2) | ecosystem: Host-associated > Plants > Roots > Rhizosphere > Soil ... | reverse complement strand
CCCTGAAGCGTTCCGCCGAACACGGCTTCACGCTGATCGAACTGCTCGTCGCCTTGATGATCTTCGCCATGCTGGCGGCGGCGGGGGTGCTGCTGCTGGGCAACAGCGTGTCGGCTCAGGCGCAGATCAAGCTGCGGCTCGACGACATGGCGGCGGTGCAGCGGGCAAGCGGCGCGCTGGCGGCCGATCTGGGGCAGGCTGTGCCGCGCATCAGCCGCACCGAAGCGGGCACGCTGGCGCCTGCTTTCTGGTCGCATCGGGAGGGGGAGAACCTGCCCGTCCTCCAGTTCGTACGGGGTGGCTGGGACAATCTGGGCGACCTGGCGCGGCCCTCGCTCCAGAAGGTTGAATATTGGGTGCGGCAGGGGCGGCTGGAACGGCGCACTTATGCACAGGTGGATGGCGCGGCGGGCGATGAGCCGGCCGCACTGCTCACGCAGGTCGAAGATGTCGCGCTCCGCTTTCGCGACGCCAGCGGCGACTGGCGCGACCAATGGGTGCCGACACAGCCTGACCTGATGCCCCGCGCCGTGGAAATGACGGTGAGGCGGACGGGCGAATCGCCGGTGACGTTGCGCTTCCTGGTCGGACCGGGCCCGGCCGAAAGGCTGGAAGGGGTGCCGGCCAATGGCTGATCGCGGAAAGGCGGGCGAGCGCGGCGCGGCGCTGTTGACCGTGTTGCTGCTGGTGGCGGTGATGGCGGTGGTCGCATCGACCGCGCTGGAGCGGCTGGCGCTGGCCACGCGGATGACCGGCAATGGCGGCGCGATCGATCAGGCCCGCGCCTTTGCCGATGCGGGGACCGAGATCGCGCGCCTGCGGATCGGCGATCTGGTGGCGGCCAATCCGGGCAAGACGACGCTGGCGGGGAACTGGATGGGTACGCCGCAGGCGATCCCGATGCCGGGCGGCACGGCGATCGCGCGCGTCACCGATGGCGGCAATTGCTTCAACCTCAACAGCGTGGTCGCGGGCGAGAATGAGGCGAACCTGAAGGTCCGTCCGGTCGGCGTGTCGCAATTTCAGGCTTTGCTGCAGGCATTGGGGATCGACGCCCGGCAGGCACAGGTCGCCGCCGCCTCGCTCGCCGACTGGATCGACACTGACAGCGTGCCCCAGCCCGGCGGCGCGGAGGATGAGACCTATGCGCGGGCGCCACGGCCCTATCGCACCTCCAACCGCTTCATGGTCGACGCTAGTGAGCTGCGCGCGGTGAATGGCGTGACGCCTGCAATCTATGATGTGGTGCGGCCATGGGTCTGCGCCCTGCCGACGGCCGATCTGTCGCCGATCAATATCAACACGCTGTTGCCCGATCAGGCGCCTTTGTTCGCGATGATGCTCCAGGGCCAGCTTAGCGTGGCGCAGGCACGGCAATTGCTGGCGCAGCGGCCTGCGGAAGGCTACGGCAGCACCGTGCAGTTCTGGGCTCCTCTGGCGAGCCAGGGGATCAGCCCGCTGGAAGAGGTTGGGCAGCAGGTCAAATTGACGACAGGGTTTTTCAGAGTGGACGTGTCGGTGAATGTCGGGGGGACAGAGGTGGTGGAATGGGCACTGATCGATGCGCGGCAGAGCCCGGCTAAATTGATCCGCCGTAGCGGGAGCAGCGGCGCATGAGCGTGCGGGAAGGATTGATCGTCGCCCTGCCGCAACAGGGCGAGCCGTTGTGGATGCGGGTGGTGGAAGGCGCCGTCGTCCAGAGCGGAACGGGCGCGAACTGGCTGGCGGCCTGCGGCCTCACCGCGCTGCCCGATGACGCGATCGTGTTGCTGGTGCCGCCTGCCGCGCTAGTGACGCTGAACTGGATCGAATATCCCGATCTTGCTCCCCGTCAGGGGCGCGCGGCGGCGCGGTTAGCGGCGCTCGCCGGCGCTATCGTGCCCGCGGACCAGCTTTTCGTCGCCGCCGACGAGAATGAGGATCCGGCGCGCCCGCACTGCATCGCCGTCGCGGCGCGAGCGGACATGCAGCACTGGCTGCTCTGGGCGCAGCACCATGGGCTCGACCCCGACATCATGGTGCCCGCCCCGCTGCTGCTGCCGGAACCGCAAGAGGGGTTTGAACGCGGCATGATCGGCGGCGAAGCAGTGCTGCGCGGGACCGATCTGGTGCTGGCGGGTGACCTGGTCTTGCCGGAACTGATAGGTAAAGCCGTTGTGCGGGATGTGCCCGCTGCCCAGATCGATGCGCTGGCGGTTGCGGCGCTGGAGCGGCCACCGATCGATCTGCGGCAGGGCGACTTTGCCAAACGGGTGAGACGGCCGTTCGACAAGCGAAGGATTGCCCGGATCATGCTGTGGAGTGGGCTCATCCTGTTCGTCAGTTTGCTGATGGCGCTGATCGGGACTGCGCGGCAGCATGTCGCTGCGAACAGTCTCGATGCGGAAAGTCTGGCGCTTGCCCGGCAGGTCGTGCCCGGTGCCACCGACCTCGACCAGGCGGAGGCGGAGATGGAGCGCCGGCTCGCGGCGCGAGGAGCGGGGGCCTATGCCTTCACGGCGCCGGTGGCAGGGCTGCTCAGTGCGATGCAGGACGCGCCGGGCGTGTCGCTGACCGCGCTGTCGCGTGATACCGACGGCATGATCCGCGCCACGCTGGCCGCGGCGAAAGTGGAAGATATCAACATGGTACTGCTCGCACTCCAGGCGGAGGGTTTCACGATCACCGCCACGCCTTCGCAGGAGCCCGGCGGACGGATGCTGGCGGATATCTCGGTGCAATCATGATCGAACGGTTACGGGTCTTGTGGGGCGAACGAAGCCATCGCGAACAGTGGATGCTGGGTGTAATGTTCGCGCTGCTGGCGGCGGTGATCCTTTGGCTCGGCGTAGCGCGGCCACTCGCCGCGGCGCAGCGTTCGGTGCGCGATGCCTTGCGGGAGGCGACGGACCGCAACGCCGCCATCCGCGCGAAGGTGACGTTGCTGAAGTCGCTGCCACGCACGGCGGGGCCGATCGATACGGCCGTGCCGCTGGAGCAGTTCATCGGCCAGAGCGCTGGCGAGGCCGGGCTAACGCTGGAACGCGCGCAAGCGCAGGGCGCGGACCGCGTCGACATGGCTATCGCCTCCGTCCGCCCGGTTGCTCTGCTGTCGTGGCTCGCCGCATTGGAAGCGCGGGGCATCCGAGTCGAAACGATGAGCGCGCGGCCGGCCGCGACGGCGGGCAGCGTCTCGGTGCAGGCCGTGCTGGTTCGGGGCGGGCAATGATGGGGCTCCATCTTTCGCGGCCGATGCGCATCGCGCTCATCGCTCTGTTCGCATTGGGCTTCCTAATCTTCCTTCCCATGCGCATCGCGCTCGGCATGACAGGTCTGGAGCGGCTGGGCGTGGCGGCGCGGGAGGTGCGCGGCACGGTGTGGAGCGGCAGGCTCGACCAGTTGATGCTGGGCACGGTATCGCTGGGGTCCGTCCATGCTGGCCTGTCTCCCCTGTCGTTGCTGGTGGGGCGGGCGCGGTTCGACGTCTGGCGCCGCAACGGCGCGGCGGATGATCTGAGCGGCGCGCTGACGGTCGGCTTCGGGCGCATGGGGATCGACGATGTGACAGGCGCCGTGCCGCTGGGCCGGACCTTCGCGCCTCTGCCGGTGAGCAGCTTCGTCATGGAAGACGTGTCGGCATGGTTCTCCGGCGACCGTTGCGGCCATGCGGAGGGGCGGGTCCGGGCGCAGATGGCGGGTCAGTTTCCGGGACTCAACCTGTCCCAGGGCCTGTCGGGCGTGGCCAGTTGTGATGGCGATGCGCTGCTGCTGCCGCTCGTCAGCCAGTCGGGGTTGGAAAAGGTCAATCTGCGCATCTGGCGATCGGGTCGCTACCTGGCGGAAATGCGGGTGGAAACCGCCGATGCTGCCCTGGGCGAGGCATTGGCCAGCGCGGGCTTTGTCGATGCTGGCGGCACGCGCGTGCTGAAGATCGAAGGAACGTTGTGATCCAGGCCTTTCCTGCCCTGCTGGGCGCGACGGCGGGGGCAATAGCCGGGAGTTTCCTCGCAACGATCATCCTGCGCTGGCCGCAAGGGCGCGGCGTGCTGCGTGGTCGCTCGGCCTGCGACGGCTGCGGGCGGGTCCTTGGCGTCGTCGATCTCGTGCCGATGGTGAGCGCGCTGGTTCAGCGCGGCCGGTGCCGGAGCTGCGGCGCCCCCATCGACCCGCTGCATGGCCGGGTGGAGGCGGGATGCGCGATCATCGGCGCGCTTGCCCTGGGCTTTTCGCCCGATCCGGGCGGGGTGGGGTGGGCCATGCTGGGCTGGCTCCTCCTGACGCTGGCGGTGCTCGACAGGCGGCATTTCTGGCTGCCCGACGGGTTGACCCTGCCATTGGCCTTCCTGGGCTTCACCATCGGGCCATGGGTCACCGACACGACGATGGCAGGGCGGGCGATCGGCGCAATGACCGGCTATCTGACGCTGTTGCTGATCGCGTTCGGATATCGGCGATTTCGTGGGCGCGACGGGCTGGGCCTGGGCGATGCCAAGCTGCTGGGCGCATTGGGCGCCTGGTTCGGCTGGCAGGCCTTGCCGTTCATCCTGCTGCTTGCCGCGAGCGTGGGGTTGCTGGCCGTCGGCGCGGTCATGGCGACGGGCAGGAGGATCGATGGCGCGACGCGCCTGCCGCTGGGGACTTTCCTCGCCATCGCGGCAGTGCCGGGATGGTGGCTCGCAACTGTCCTCACCAGCGCGGGCAGATAACCGGCAAGAGAAATTTCGCGATGCCGTGAAACCCCGTTGACCCATCAGCCTGCTCTGCTTATAGCGCCGCCTCACCGCAGGGCGCCGCCCGGCGGACAGCCCATGGGGCGGAGTAGCTCAGCTGGTTAGAGCAGCGGAATCATAATCCGCGTGTCGGGGGTTCAAGTCCCTCCTCCGCTACCACCTTTACAGACTGTCGTTCCCAAGCGGATTTTCCGCTTGCATTCGTCCTTCCCTGTTGCACTAATGTTGCAACGCACAACCAGCCGATTGTCGGCTGAGGGAGGATCGATACTTTGCCCTTCCACGAAATGTTTGAGCCGGATGGTTCGATACGCCCCTGCTACGCGGAAGTGCAGAATTGGGTGGAGCGAACCGGCATTGCCGGGCTCAATCGTCGAATGGATGAGGCGGAGGCGATATTCCGGCGCATCGGCATCACCTTTGCCGTCTATGGCGAGGGGGGCGATCCGGAACGGCTGATCCCCTTCGACCTGCTGCCCCGCATCTTCATGGCCCAGGAATGGCGCGTGCTGGACAAGGGCATCCGGCAACGGGCGCGGGCGCTCAACGCCTTTCTCCACGATGTCTATCATCGCGGCGAGATTGTGAAGGCGGGGATCATGCCCGCGGACATCATCTACCAGAACAGCGCCTATCTGGCGGAAATGGCCGATTTCACCCCGCCGGGAAAGGTGTACAGCCATATCGTTGGCATCGACATCGTCCGCACCGGGCCAGCGCGGTTCGAGGTGCTGGAGGATAATTGCCGCACTCCCTCCGGCGTGTCCTACATGCTGGAAAATCGCGAGATCATGACTCGCATGTTCCCGGAACTCTTCGCCCAGGGCGTGGTCGCGCCGGTCGATGACTATCCGGCCGAATTGCTGAAAAGCCTGAAGGAAGTCGCGCCGCCCGCGTGCAGGGGCGATCCGGTGGTAGTGGTGCTGACGCCCGGTTCGCTCAACAGCGCCTATTATGAGCACAGTTTCCTCGCGGACCTGATGGGCGTGGAACTGGTGGAGCCGGCGGACCTGTTCGTCGACGATGACCGGGTCTGGATGAAGACCACGCTGGGGCCAAAGGCTGTCGATGTCATCTACCGGCGCATTGACGATGAATATATCGATCCGCTGGTGTTTCGGGCGGACAGCCTGCTGGGCGTGCCCGGCATCTTCAATGTCTACCGCAATGGCGGGGTGACGCTGGCGTCGGCGCCGGGATCGGGGATCGCGGACGACAAGGCCGTGTACATCTACGTGCCGGACATGATCCGCTTCTATCTGGGCGAGCAGCCGATCCTGGACAATATCCAGACCTGGCAATGCGGTAAGCCGGACGAATGCGCCTATGTGCTGGAAAATCTGCACGAACTGGTGGCCAAGGAGGTTCATGGATCGGGCGGCTACGGCATGCTGATCGGGCCGAAATCGACCAGGGACGAGATCGCGGCCTATGCCGACCGCATCCGTGCCAATCCGGGCGAGTTCATCGCCCAGCCGACCCTCGACCTGTCGACCGTGCCGACATTGGGACCGGCGGCGGTTGTGGGGCGGCATGCGGATTTCCGGCCCTATTGCCTGGTGGGCAAGCAGCTCAGGCTGGTGCCCGGCGGATTGACGCGGGTGGCGCTGACCGAAGGATCGCTGGTGGTGAACTCCAGCCAGGGGGGCGGGGTGAAGGACACCTGGGTTTTGCAGGACTGATGATGCGCGCATTCATGTCCATATCTGATCGGAAATCTCTCGCATGCTGAGCCGGACCGCGGAGAATCTCTTCTGGATGGCCCGTTATATGGAGCGGGCAGAGGCCACCGCGCGTCTGCTGACCATGGGGCAGCGCATGGCCATCCTGCCTGGCGCGCATCATCGCGAAGAATGGCGCTCGGTGGTGCGGGCGACCGGAGCGCTCAATCATTTCCCCGAAGGCGCGCCGGTGACGGAGAGCGACGCCATCGCCTTCCTGATGCTCGACATCGACAATCCTTCCTCCATCCGTTCCTGCCTGCTCAAGGCCCGCGCCAACGCCAAATCGGCCCGTACCATGCTGACGCAGGACATGTGGGAGGCGCTGAACGAAGGCTGGCGCAAGCTCGACAGCTATGACGTGGCGGAGGCGCGGCAGCAGCTTCCGGCGCTGATCGACTGGGTCAAGACGCGGGTAATGACCTTCCGCGGCGCGGCGCATTCCGGGCAGCTCCGCAATGAGGGGCATGATTTCCTGCGTGCCGGCTCCGCGCTGGAACGGGCGCAGATGACGCTGCGCCTGCTGGACGTCAAATATTATGTGCTGCTGCCGGAGACGGAGGTCGTGGGCGGCAATCGCGACCATTATCAATGGACGTCGGTGCTGTACGCGCTGTCGGGCGCGCGGGCCTTTCACCATGTCTATGGCGGCACCTATACGCCCTGGCAGATCACGGATTTCCTGATGCTGAACCGCCTGTTCCCGCGCAGTGTCGCCTATTGCTATGACCAGCTTGCCTATCGGCTGAACCGCCTGGCGGGATGGCATGACGCGCGATCGGCCTGCCACGACACCGTGCGCCAGATGGTGGCCGATCTGGAGCAGCTGGACAGCGGCGAAATCTTCCGGGCAGGCCTGCATGAAACGGTGCAGAATGGCCTGATGAACACCAACCGGCTGGGCGTGGAGATCGCCCAGGCCTATCATTTCGGCTGAGGGGAGGGCGCGCATGAAACTGCTCGTCCGTCACCAGACCGTCTATCGCTATGAGGCTGCGGCCGGGCGGGTGGCGATGCGGTTGAAGCTGATGCCCGTCGATACGCCGACGCAGAAGGTGCTCGACTGGCAGGTGAGCGTCAATGAGGAGCCGCTGACCGGTTTCCGCCGCAACAGCTATGGCGAGATGGAGGCGATCTGGGTTCGGCACGACCGGATGGACAATGCCGTCATCGTCGCGGAAGGACTGGTGGAAACGCGGGAGGGTCATGGCGTGGTGGGCTGGCTCGGCTGCCCGGTGAACCCGCGCTATTTCCTGCGGGAGACGCGGCTGACCGGGACATCACCGGAAATCCGGGCGATGGCGCTGTCCCTGCCGGACGAGGACGGGCCGCTGGCGCGGCTTCATGCGCTGTCGGCCGCCGTCAGCGATGCCGTGGCCTATCGCGCCGGCGTGACGACCGCCGACACCACGGCGGCGGAGGCTTTCGCGCTGGGTGCCGGGGTCTGTCAGGACCATGCGCAGGTGTTCATCGCCGGCGCGCGGGCGATGGGCATTCCGGCGCGCTACGTGTCCGGCTATCTGCTGGCCGATGAGGGCGATGTGCTGCACGAGACCCATGGCTGGGCGGAGGCGCTGGTGCCCGAACTGGGCTGGGTGGGATTCGATCCTTCCAACCGGGTCTGCGTGACGGAGCGCTATCTGCGTCTCGCCTGCGGGCTGGATGCGGACGAGGCCGCGCCGATACGCGGTTCCGTGACCGTGGCGGGCGATATCTGGATTGACGCGGACGTCCGGATCGCGCAGGCGGAGGACGGGGTGGAGGAGCGGCAGCTCCAGCGGCAGCAGCAACAAGGTGCGCAGACCACCACGCAGGGTTGAACGACGACAGGAGCCCTTGGGGCAATGACTTATTGTGTGGCGGTGCGGGTCGACCAGGGGCTGGTCATGCTGTCCGACACCCGCACCAATGCGGGGATGGACAATATTGCCCGCTTCCGCAAGAGCTTCACCTACAGCGTGCCGGGCGAGCGCGCGATCACCATGATGTGTTCGGGCAATCTGTCGATCACCCAGGGGGTGAAGGCGATGCTGAGCCGCGCGATCAAGGATGCGGCGCTGGACCCGGACGTGGAAACGATCCTCAACTGCTCCACCATGCACCGCGTCGCGCAGATCGTGGGGGAGGCGATGTGCACGATGCAGGGTCGCTATCGCAGCACCATAGAGATGCAGGGCGCGGCGGCGGACGCCTCCATCCTGATCGCCGGCCAGCGCAGGGGTGGCAAGCCGCGGCTCTACCTCATCTATTCGGCAGGCAATTTCATCGAGGCGACGGAGGACACGCCCTTCTTCCAGATCGGCGAGCATAAATATGGCAAGCCGATCCTGGATCGCATCGTGAAGCGCGAAACCAGCCTGGAGGATGCGACCAAGGCAGTGCTGGTGTCGATGGATTCGACCCTGCGCTCCAACCTGTCGGTGGGGATGCCGCTGGACCTCACGGTGATCGAGCGGGATGCCTACGACTTCCGCGTGCGGACCCGGATCGAGGCGGACAATGAGGAATTCCAGCTTCTCTCGCACAGTTGGTCGGCCGCGCTGCGCAAGGGGTTCGAGGATTTGCCCAACGTCCTCGACTGACGGGACTGGCGCCCGCCAAGGTTCAGCTTCTCGCCCGTCAAGCAAATCCATCGCTTGCGCCTCCGGCCGCTTGGCCTATCTCATCCCGACAGACGAATCGCAGCCGGAAAGACATTCATGACCGCCACCCATTCGACCCGCATGCTGATCCTCGGTTCCGGCCCGGCCGGCCTGTCCGCCGCCATCTATGGCGCGCGCGCGGGGCTCGCGCCGATCGTGGTCCAGGGCATGCAGCCGGGTGGCCAGTTGACGATCACGACCGACGTCGAAAATTATCCGGGTTTCCGCGACGTGATCCAGGGGCCCTGGCTGATGGAACAGATGCAGGCGCAGGCGGAGCATGTCGGCGCGCAGATGATGTATGACCAGATCGTCGACGTGGACCTTTCGGAGCGGCCCTTCCGCCTGAAGGGCGACAGCGGCACGCTCTATTATGCCGACAGCCTGGTGATCGCCACCGGCGCCCAGGCCAAATGGCTGGGCACCGAGGGCGAGCAGCTCTTGCAGGGCAAGGGCGTTTCGGCCTGCGCGACCTGCGACGGTTTCTTCTATCGCGGCAAGAAGGTGGTGGTGATCGGCGGCGGCAATACCGCGGTGGAGGAGGCGCTCTACCTCACCAACCACAGCCATGACGTCACGCTGATCCACCGCCGCGACTCGTTGCGGGCGGAAAAGATCCTCCAGCAGCGCCTGTTCGCGCATCCGAACATCAAGGTGCTTTGGAACCAGGCGGTGGAGCGTTTCGTCGGCGGCGGCAATCCGGAGGGTCTGGTCGGCGTCGACCTGGTCGACACGGTGACCGGCCACAGGTCGCATATAGAGACGGACGGCGCTTTCGTCGCCATCGGCCATCAGCCCGCCACCGAACTGTTCGTCGACAAATTGCCGATGGATGAAGGCTATCTGCTGGTGGAAAAAGGCACGACGAGGACCGCTGTTCCTGGCGTGTTCGCGGCGGGCGACGTCAGCGACAAGGTCTATCGCCAGGCCGTGACCGCCGCGGGCATGGGCTGCATGGCCGCGCTGGACGTGGAAAAGTTCCTGGCCGAAGCCGATTTTGAGGCCGTCGCGGCGGAATAAGGCGGTTCTTCCGCTGGCGGTAATTGGCCAGTTGTCGCCATGAAGCACAGCGTGCTCCTGCGAAGGCAGGAGCCCAGTTCAGACGATGCGATGATTCACTGAGGGCGGAACCGGGCTCTTACGAGCCACTCGTCTCGTTCGAATGCCTTCGCAGGAGCGGGGCGCGTTTCCATTAAATCAGGACGGCCTCCGAATCTGGCCGCCAAACCGGGAACTCAGGCCCCCGTCTTCGCCCGCGCAAAGGCAACAAGCGATCCGAACGTCTCGAACGTGTCGCCGTCTATATCCTCATCCTCGATCAGGATGCCGAAGCGGTCTTCCATTTCGGTAAGCAGGCCTGCGACGGCCATGGAATCCAGTTCCGGCAGCGCGCCGAAAAGCGGCGTGTCCGCATCGAACGCATCGACCCGCTCCTGCGACAGGGCCAGCACATCGCGCAGCAAGGCGCGCATCATCGTTTCGATATCCATGGTCCGGTCGACCGGTTGTGCATTGTCCGCCCGCATGATGGGGGCCTACCTAGTCGTTCCGCCGCTAGCCTACAAGCGCGGAAATGGCCGCCCGCGCGGCGGGGAGCCAGATTGACGCCCTTCTGGGATTGAAGAAATCAAGCCGGTAGAGCGTTTCGCGCTCCTCCATCCAATCGGTCTTGTAGCCATTGTCGCCGGTTCCATAGTCGATCGTCGCGACATGATCCTGATCGATGGCGTGGCTGAACATCGCATGGCTGAGCAGGCTGCCGGGGGATGCCCCGTCGAACGCCTGGTCATGCGCCAGCTTGTGGATCAGCGCGGTGCCGTTCTCCACCGTCCAGAGCTGGGTCGCCACCGGCTGACCCTCCAGCCGGGCGAAGCCCAGGCGGAGCGTGCCAGCGTCGCTTTCCCGCTGGGCCAGCGCATGCAGAAAGCGCAGATCGGCTTCGGGCTTCTTCCAGCTTCGTTCCTGCACGGCGGCATAGTCGCGCCACAACGCCTCGGTCAGCCGGTCCGCGATGCTGAGGGTGAAGCGGCTCGCACGCTTCTTGCGCGCTATCAGCGTACGCAGGCGCCCGGGCCTCTGCGCCCAATATTCGTCGAAGGTTCGACCGTTCAGGTGCAATATATGCCGTCCGCCCATCGGCCGCCGGACGCTGAACCAGCCCGCGCGGCGAAAGGCGTCGAGCAGCATGTTCGACGCGGACGTAACGGGATAGAGGTCGACCTGGGCACTGTCCGTCAACAGGGACTGGGCGATGACTTCGACCAGGCGGCGTCGGACCGACTCGTCCGAAGGGCCAAGGAAGACCGGACGCCAGTCGAAACTGTACCAGTTGGCAAGAGCGCTCAGCCGTCCCGCGCCGGGGGAAAGCAGGAACAACCATGCCTGGCACTCCCCCTCCAACGCCTGGAAGATGCGGACGCCGGTCGTCGGAAAGCAATGCGCATGGAGCGATTCGAACCAGTCGATGCGATCGAACAGCAACGGCGTGCAGGCGCGGTCGAGCGCTGAACCCAGCGCGCGGCGCGCTTGTTCGACGCTGCGATATTCCCTTGCGACCAGCAAACCATTATCTCCCCGGCGACAGCATCGCGTTTAGGAAAAAAGTCTGGAGATGGAGTTAAGCGATTCCCCCGCGCCGATTGCGGCCCCGACGATCGACGGCGCGCAGGTCCGGCCGATCGACCATCTGCTGCTGCGCGGCGACCCGGCACGGCCCGCGCTGGACGGCCGGTCCGGCACGCACAGCTATGCCGAGCTGGAAGCGACATTGGGGCGGCTGGCGGCATGGCTGGCCGGATTCGGACTGGAAAGGGGCGCCCGAGTCGCAAGCTGGATCGCCAAGGGCCCGGTCGCGGCGCTGATGCCGCTCGCCGCGCCCCGCGCCGGGCTCGTGCATGTGCCGGTCAACCCGCTGCTCAAACATGCGCAGGTCGCGCATATATTGGCCGATAGCGGCGCGTCGCTGCTGATCGGAACCGCCAGCCGTCTGGCGACGCTGACGCCGGACGACGTGCCGGAGGGATGCGACCTGCACCGGGAGGATGATGCGGCCTGCGCGATGAGCGGCGGGGAGATATTGGGGCCGTCCCACGCCGCGCCGGACGAACTGGCCGCGATCCTCTATACCAGCGGATCGACCGGGCGGCCCAAGGGCGTGATGCTGAGCCACGCCAATCTCTGGCTGGGGGCCGTGTCGGTGGCGGAATATCTGAAGCTGACGGCGGAGGACCGGACGCTTTGCGTGCTCCCCTTCAGCTTCGATTATGGGCAGAACCAGTTGTTTTCGACCTGGTGCGCCGGCGGGTGCGTCTTTCCGCTCGATTATCTGACGCCGCGCGACGTGGTGAAGTCGGTGGACCGGCGGGACATCACCACCTTGGCCGGGGTGCCGCCGCTCTGGGTGCAACTGGTCGAACTGGACTGGCCCGCCGATGTGGCGGTAAAGCTCAGGCGGCTCACCAATAGTGGCGGGGCGCTGACGCGGCCGTTGGTGGCGAAGCTGCGGGCGCTGTTTCCAAGGGCGGACCTCTATCCCATGTACGGGCTGACAGAGGCGTTCCGCTCCACTTATTTGCCGCCCGCGCTGGTGGCCAGCCATCCCGACAGCATGGGATCGGCGATTCCCCATGCGGAGATATTGGTCGTCCGCCCGGACGGCTCGATTGCGGGCGACGATGAGCCCGGCGAACTGGTGCATTGCGGGCCGCTGGTGGCGCAGGGCTATTGGCGCGACCCCGTGCGCACGGGGGAGCGATTCCGGCCCGCGCCGCCCGCTTCCCGCTATGGCGGCATGGCGGTATGGTCGGGCGACACGGTGCGGAGGGATGCTGGGGGCCTGCTCTATTTCGTCGGACGCGATGATGCGATGATCAAGTCCGCCGGCAACCGCATCAGTCCGACGGAGATAGAGGAAGCCGCCGTCGCCGTGGACGGCATTGCAGAGGCGGTGGCGCTGGGCGTCCGGGACGAGCGGCTGGGACAGGCTGTGTTGTTGCTGTTGCGCACCGCTTCGCCGGAGCTAAAGGCGCAGGTGGAGGGCCGGCTTCGGCAGGAGCTTCCCAATTTCATGCAACCGCGCGAGATCGTCATGCTTCCCGAATTCCCCCGCAATCCCAATGGCAAGATCGACCGCGTCGCGCTGGCGAAGGAATTTGCCGCATGAAGCCGATGGGACCGGTCCCGCCCTTCTTCACGGGCGAGGAGGGCATGTTGCTGATCGGCGGCTGCGGCGCGGGGAGCCTGGTCGGGGAGGCTGGCGACACGCCCCTGTTCGTCTATGACATGGGCATAATGGAGGGGCAGGTGCGGGCGTTCCGCGACGCCATGCCCGCCACGCTGTCGCTTCATTATGCGGTGAAGGCCAATCCCTACCTGCCCCTGCTGGAGCGCATGGCGAAGCTGGTCGACGGCTTCGACGTGGCGTCGGGCGGGGAACTGGCGCGGGCGCTGGAGGCGGGGATGGACGCCGCCCATATCAGCTTTGCCGGGCCGGGAAAGCGCGACGATGAACTGATCGCCGCCATCGACAGCGGCGCGACCATCAACCTGGAATCGGAGGGTGAGGCGCAAAGGGCCATCGCCCTTGCCGGGCAGCGCGGCAGGACGCCGAAGCTGGCGGTGCGGGTGAACCCGGATTTCGACCTCAAGGGGTCGGGCATGCGCATGGGCGGGGGCGCCAAGCCCTTCGGCGTGGATGCGGAGCGGGCGGCCGCGCTGGCGCGCTGGGTGATCGATGCCGGGGGCGAATGGCGCGGCTGGCATATCTTCACCGGCAGCCAGGCTCTGGGCGCGCAGGCATTGATCGAAACACAGGCCGCCACCATCGATCTCGCCACCCGCCTGTCCGACAGCGTGGGCGTCGCGCCGCCGCTGGTCAATCTGGGCGGCGGCTTCGGCATTCCCTATTTCCCTGGCGACGAACGGCTGGATATCTGCCCCATCGGTGATGCGCTGGCCAGGCTACTCGACGGGCGCGCGGACATATTGAAGGACAGCGCCTTCGCCATGGAACTGGGCCGATGGCTGGTGGGCGAGGCGGGTGTCTACCTCACCCGCATAGTCGATGTGAAGAAAAGCCAGGGCGAAACCTTCGTCGTCGTCGATGGGGGGCTGCATCATCAGCTCGCGGCGAGCGGCAATTTCGGTACGGTCGTCCGCCGCAACTATCCCATCGCCGTCGCCAATCGCTTCGGGGAAGCTCCGGCGGAGGAAGCCGTGACGGTCGTGGGCTGCCTGTGCACGCCCATCGACAGGCTGGGGGACAAGGTCGCGCTGCCACCGGTGGAGGAGGGCGATCTTATCGCGATCTTCCTTGCGGGCGCTTATGGTGCCTCGGCCAGCCCGGCCGCATTTCTTGGACATCCGGCGCCTTTGGAACTGCTCGTCGGCTGATTTTAATGAACTGATTTGCCAATAACTTAACTCCTAACGCTATTTTTACCCTTTGTGGGCAAGAAGGCCGTCGAAGCTGAGTGCTTGACGGTTGCCGGCGCCCCCCTTTGGCGGCTGTCGGTGTGGCCGCAAAAGGGGTTGAATCTATGCGTTTCCTGTCGGTTTCCCGCGCGATGATCGGCGTATCACTGCCGGTCCTGGCTCTTTCGGGCTGCGCTTCGGGCGGGAGCGCGCCCAATCTGCCCCCGGCGTCCTTCGTTTCGACGCAGGAGGGGCCGGGCGAGGAATATGTGATCGGGCCGCTCGACGACCTCACCATCTTCGTCTGGCGCAATCCGGACCTGGGCGCGAAGGTGCAGGTGCGACCCGACGGACGCATCACCACCCCGCTTATTTCCGACATGCCCGCGGTCGGCAAGACCCCCAGGCAACTGGCTGACGACCTGAAGGTCGCGCTCGGCAAATATATCGAAAATCCGCTGGTGTCGGTGATCGTCAACAATTTCTCCGGCACCTTCAGCCAGCAGGTGCGGATCGTCGGCGCGACGGAGAAACCCGCCTCCATCCCCTATCGCGCCAACATGACGCTGCTCGACGCGATGATCTCGGTCGGCGGCCTCAGCGAATATGCGGCGGGCAACAAGGCAAAGCTGGTCCGCTACAACAAGGAAAACGGCAAGCAGCAGGAATATCAGGTCCGCATCGGCGACCTGCTGAAGCGCGGGGACAGCAAGGCGAACGTCATGCTGGCGCCCGGCGACGTCATCATCATTCCCGAAAGCATGTTCTGACATGGCGGCGCTGGTCGACGAACTGCTGGTCATCCTGCATGGCCTCTGGCTCCGCCGCTGGCTGGCGCTGGGGGTGGCATGGGGCGTGTGCCTGCTCGGCTGGCTGGGCGTGGCGCTCATCCCCAACAGCTATGAATCCAAGGCGCGGGTCTATGTGAACACCCAGTCGCTGCTGGAGGACAAGGTGGGCATCACCCAGGTCCAGGCGCAGCAGGATCTGGATCGCCTGCGCCAGACGCTGGCCAGCACCGCCAATCTGGAACGGGTGGTCAAGGAAACGGACCTCAACCGGACGGTTGACGGGCCGCGTGACCTGGCAGCGAAGATCACCAGGCTGCGCGAGAACATCACGGTGATGGCCCAGCTTGACCCCAGCATGATCGACATCAGCGCCACCTGGGCCGACTCCGGCCTGTCGGATGGCGCAAATGCGCGCATTTCGCAGCAGATCGTGCAGAAGCTGGTCGACATCTTCCAGGAAACCAACCTTTCCTCCGACAAGGTGGAGACGAGCCAGAGCCTCGCCTTCCTCGACCAGCAACTGGCGGCGCGGGGCAAGCAGCTTGCCGCCGCCGAACAGCGCCGCGTGGATTTTGAGCAGCGCTATGCGGGCATGCTGCCGGGCGCCGGGTCGATCGGCCAGCGCATGGACGCCGCCCGGTCGGAGATCAACAGCATCGATTCGCAGCTCGTGCAGGCGCAGAGCGCGCTGGCGGCGATGAACGGGCAGCTTGCCGGCACGCCGCAGACCTTGCCGGGCGTCGGCGCTTCGGGCGGTCCTTCGGCCCTGGCGCAGGCGCAGGCGGATCTTGCGTCGATGCGGGCGCGCGGCTTCACCAACAGCCATCCCGACGTGATCGCGGCACAGCGGCAGGTGGACCTGCTGCGCGGTCAGGGCGGCGGCAGCGTGGGCAGCACGCCCAATCCCGCCTATCTCTCGATCAGGTCGATGCAGGCGGAACGCGCCGCGACGGTGCAGGGGCTGTCCGCCCGCAAGGCGCAGTTGCAGGCGGACCTCAACGCCATGGCTTCGCGCCAGACCGATGAGCCCGGCCTCGCCGCCGAGCAGGAACGGCTCGACCGCGACTATCAGGTGCTCAAGACCCAATATGACAAGATGCTGGCCGACCGCGAGGAAATCCGCCTGCGCGGCGATGTGAAGTCGGAAACCGGATCGGTCCAGTTCCGCGTCATCAATCCGCCCAGCCTGTCGACCGCTCCCGCCGCACCCAACCGGCCGCTGCTGTTGCTGGGGGTGCTGATCCTGGGACTGGGCGCGGGCGTCGGCACGGCCTTTGCCGTGGCCCAGCTCAAGGGCGGCTTCCCCAATGCGGCGCGGCTGGAAAAGGCGCTGGGCGTCGCCGTGATCGGATCGATCAGCCAGACCGTCAACGCGGCGCAACTCGCGATGGAAAGGCAGCGGATGAAGTGGTTCGCAGGCGCCAGCGGCGGCCTGGCGGCGCTGTGCCTGCTGCTGATCGTCATCGAATTCGTCCAGCGCGGGCTGGCCTGAGGAGGGACTGGAAATGAACAAGCACAAGTCCCTTTCCGGCGGATCGCTGATCGAGCGGGCGACCGAGATCTACGATTTCAGTGCGGCCCTGCGTGGGCGCGCGGCGCCAGCGGTCGAGGTTCCGGCGGGCGAACCGGTGGTGGAGGTCGCACAACCTGCGGCCCTTGCCGTGGACACGCCTGTCCCCGGCCATCGCGCGCCGGACTGGACCGGGCCGGTCCAGCCGATCGACCGCATCGCGCTGGTCGAGGCGGGCTATCTGCTGCCCGACGGTCCGGTTACCGCGATGAGCGAGGAATTCCGGCTGCTCAAGCGTGACCTGCTGGCGGAACTGGCGGGCAACAACCGCGGAAACCGGGTGCTGATCTGCTCCGCGCATAGTGGCGAAGGCAAGAGCTTCTGCGCGATCAATCTGGCGCTCAGCCTCGCTGCGGAGAAGGAGCGCGAGATCCTGTTGGTCGACGCCGATTTCGGCAAGCCTGCCATCCCTGAGGCGCTGGGGCTTACGGCGGGGCCGGGCCTGATGGACGCGCTGGCCGATCCGGCCATCGCCATCGAGGATATCGTGCTGCGCACCGATATCCCTTCCCTGTCCGTGCTTCCTGCCGGGCAGCGGAGCAATAACGACACCGAATATCTCGCTTCCGCGCGGACGGAAATGCTGCTCAACCGGCTGACCGAGGGACGCCCCGACCGCATCATCCTGTTCGATTCGCCCCCTTTGCTGGCCGCATCCCCGGCGGCGGTGCTGGCGAGCCACGCCGCCATCGCGCTGCTGGTCGTGCGCGCGGACAGGACGACCGAAAGCGCGCTGCGCGACGCGGCCGGTCTGCTCAAGGGCGCGTCCCAGGTGAAGCTGCTCCTGAACGGTGTGAACTTCGCCAGCGGCGGACGGCGTTTCGGCAGCTATCATGCATATGGCCATGATGCGGAGCATGGTGGCTCATGATCTCCCGCATTGCCCTTCTTCTCGCGGGGATGGCCCTGGCCTCGCCCGCGCTTGCACGCGATGAGGAGCGCAAGGTCGACGTCTCCCCCTATCTGGGTGTCGACCAGGTCGTGGTCGCGCCGATCCAGGGCGGCGGCGACGTGCTGACCTATACCAACGTCACCGCGGGCGTGACGGCCAGCGTGCAGACCCGGCGGCTGGAAGCAGCGGCGGACGTGCAATATGCGCACAGCTTCGGCTGGGGCGAAAACCTCAGCGATCAGGATATCATCAGC
>Ga0207674_10003965_pt1 | contig 17992 bp, 12 predicted proteins | sample KBSCornC72_FD_184303 | JGI IMG/M metagenome (GOLD analysis project Ga0207674, IMG submission 184303) | Corn rhizosphere microbial communities from Kellogg Biological Station, Michigan, USA - KBS Corn C7-2 (SPAdes) (version 2) | ecosystem: Host-associated > Plants > Roots > Rhizosphere > Soil ... | reverse complement strand
GCGTTCGTCCATGCCCTCGGAGTGGTTCTTGAAGTATCCCGTCCACGCCAGCGCTTCGGCGGCGATGAGCGCGATGCCGCGCTTCTCGTAGCCCATGGAGAGCTCGCCCGTTCCGGGGACGAGCGCGGAATATAGAAGGGGCCACCAGCTCTGGGTAGACGGCGCGCCCGCCCCGTCCTCGAACTCAAAGTCGGATTTGAAGCCCAGAGGAGCCTCCGGCACGGGAATAGCTCCGGCCGCAACGCTCGCGCTGCTGTACGTTTTGAGTGACGGCGTGAACACGTCCGCCGCTGTCGCGGCTGTGTTCATGACGCCAAGGCACGTCACAACCAGCGCGCCTCTTCCGAAGAAAATTCGCATCATCCGGGTGCCTCCGGGAACGCCGCCGCCCGCTGGCAGCGACGCGGTTCAATGTCACAGGGGATTGTGAGCCCGGTAACGCCGGCTTGAGACGCCGGCGTTACCGGACAGATGCTAGAACGTGAACGTGACCGACCAGCGATGCACGCGCTCCAGGTCCTGCGCCTGCGGCACGTTGGCGTAATCGAGCGAGAGCTTGTCCTTATAGATGAAGCCCAGGCCGTACGTGAAGTCGCTGAAGTCGCCGTCCTGGTCATACACGTAGCCCAGGCGTCCCGCGAGGAGATTCACGTAACGATATTCGACACCGCCATGCCAGATCTCGCTGCGGCGCTTGGGGCTCGTGCCGTCCGGGTTGTCCCCGGCCACCAGCCACACCAGGCTCTGCTCGATATCGGCCGTTATCAGAAAATTGCTCACGTCGTCCGCAATCGCCGTGTACGCCACGCCGAGGCGCGCCGTGAACGGCAAGGGATCGCTCTGCTCGCGGTCGATGAATGCAATGTCCGGTCCCATGTTCGTCACCGCAAGACCGGTGGCGAGACGGTACTTCGGAACTTTCCACATCGTGCCAACGTCGACGGCGAAGCTCGAGCCGGCGCCTTCCACGTGATCCTGCGTCACGTCGGCCGGCGCCAGATCCACGCGAACGTACTTGAGCGAGATGCCGGCGCCGACATTGGCGCCGAACGTCATGCCGTACGATGCAGTCACCGCAAATTCGTTGCTGGTGAATTCACGCAGCGTGTTGCCCTCGGTATCGGTGGCAATGCTCTTGCCGTAGCCGAGGTACACGATATGAGCTCCCCACACGCCCGACTTTCCGGCCGGGCTCGAATAACCGAGAAACTGGTAGTTCACGTCGCTGGCCAGATCCGGAACCAGCGGGCTGTACATGAAAGCCAGGTTGCGGTTCTTCATGAACGCCATCGCGCCGACGTTCCACCACGAGGCGGTGCCGTCGTCGGCGATCGCGACATAGGCCTCGCCCATGCCGTTGGCTCGCGCGCCCGGGGGGATGGTCAGCGACGGAGCGGCCGACTCGGCCACCGCGAACGCCTGTGAGCTGTACATCAGCACCCCGATAAGGAGCGCACCTGAAAATAATCGACAAAACCGCATGTTGCCTCCTAGGAACCTCTGATAGTACTCCGGCCCTGTAAAGCCGGTCAAGTTGCGCGTTGTCAGCGGATTCGCGATAGCCTTCCGCGCAACACCACAGGGGGCCGATCCACGCCGACAAAGTCGATCGTGGCTACGTACAGATAACTGCCGTTGGCGACGTCACCGCCGGCGCCGTCCCGCCCATCCCATTCGACCCACGCCTCGCCGGCTTCGCGCGTGTCCTCGAGGCGACGCACGAATTTTCCGGACACGGTGTAGACCTCGAGCTTGATCGACGCACGGTTCGAGATGCGGAAGAGGAAGCGCGTCGAATCCTTGAACGGGTTGGGGTAGTTGAACGGCGCCTCGGCATAGTAGTTCGCCGCGTCGGTGACGTCGAACTGGAGCGTGTCGAGGGTCGTGAATCCGAAACTGTCACTCACCTTGTAAACTAGGCGGTGATGTCCGGCATGAAGATCCGGGAGCGGGTACAGTAGCACACCCGATGTATCGGTGCCGCCGTGGTCGTACGAGAAAAACTCGTTCACATCGATGGGCACGGGCAGGTTGTCGATCAGGATGGCCTGGCGTCCCTCGTTGGTGGTGTTGAGAATGTTGATGCCGTCGGCGTCGTTGACGCGCGCGCGCACCGTGTCCCCCGCCTTGACCACCTTGAGCCCGCTCTTGAATCCCAGATCGACACGCGGTGGACCGTCCGCGGGCCTGAGCAGCGTCGAATCGGCGAGCGTCGGCGGAACCACCACCAGCAGGCTGTCGTCGCTGGTGGCCGCGTCGCGCGTGCCGTTGTGCGCGTACGCGCCGGCATAGCCGAGCTCGCCCGTGGCCGCGTAGCGCGGAATGCGGAAGCTCACCTCGAACTGTCCGTTTTTGGCGTCGACAGTTCCCTGGTAGATGGGACCGCCGGGCAGGTAGTACTCGACGCTGAAGCCGCCCGGGCAGTCGAGCGTGTACACGCGGTGCAGCGCGGGCTCACGCACGGTCACCGCCACCGGTCCGTTGAATCCAGTGTCGACGGCGCCGTTCGCGCGCACGTTGCCTTTGAGCGTGTGGCGCAATCCCGCCACCATCGTATCCGGCACGGTCGTGTCCCATTTGACCGCCTGCGCTGGAATGGCCAGGCGCATGGCGGGATCACCCATCAGGTTGTACTTCCACGTATTCTCTTCCTGGAAAATCTGCCAGTTGGTGTCGACCTGTCCGAAGAGCTTGGCCTGCATGAGCGCAACGCCCACCGGCGACGGAAGAGTTCCGAGATGGGTCGGGAACAGATGTTCGAACAGCGAGAAGCACACGCGCTCGTTGGGATTGGGATAGGTCTCGCGCGCCGCGGTGACGGTGGCGATGACGCCGCCCCCTTCGCGCAGGAGCAGCTTCTCGGACAGACTCTTCCCCGCGGGATTGGCGAAGTCACCGATGGTGCAGCTGAACGCGCTCAGAATGGGAAGCCGCTCACCGTTCACGAGCTGGCTCACGTCCGAAGCCAGGAACACCTGTTCGTCCGCCATCTGCACCGAGCTGCCGTGCCCGATATAATTGATGTGCAGCGCGCCCGCGTTCCAGGCGTTTATGAATGCAAGCCGCGACGTCGGCTTGACGCCCGCGATCTCCGGATACTCGGTGAGGTAGATCTTCTGCAGCGCCAGGAAATCGGGAGCGTGGTAGCGCGCGATGAACTCCGACTCCGCCGTCCACTGCGATTCATAACAACTGAATGAAGACTTCTCGTCGTCGGCGAGCAGAATGGTGCGGTGGCGCCAGTCGTCGAGCGGTGCTCCGGTTTCGTACCCGATCACCTTGTCGACGAGGAACGTCGCTTCGGCCGTCGAGGCGGCGGGCAACCGCCCGATGGCGACATCGCTCACCCCGTGTCCGGGGATCTGATCGCCGTCGTCGAGATGCGCGTACCACTCGTCGGTCGAGAACGCGAAAAGCGTCTGTCGCGTGAAATACAAATTGGACGGAAGGAAATCGAGCTGGTTGCTGGCGTGATTCAAGAAGTCTTCGGTGGCATCGCCCAGGAACAGCACGTACGCGAGCCGGTGGTTGCCGTTGGCATCCACATAGTTGTCGTAGAGATACCGGATGTAGTTGCGAATACCCATCGGGTCGGGCATGCCGCCCGAGAAGTTGTCGTACACATCGTCGGTGCTGACCACCTTGACGCTGGGATTCGTGTAGCCGGGCAGGTTCCCCGCGCGATAGCTGCGCAGTTTTTCCGCGGCGGATCGCATCTCGCGGTGCGTGATGATCAGCATGTTGGGCCCGGTGTTTTCATGGCGCAGCTCGACCGGCGTAAAGCGCGACACCGTCGCGTGCTTGAAGCCCGCCGGCGTCCCCACCCACAAATGATGCCGGCGACCGGTGAGATTGACGCCCACGCGCACCATGCGTTCGCTTCCCGCCACGGCCACCAGGGCTCCGGTGAGATACGCGGGATTCCACATGTCGGTGACGTCGAACGCGTACATCGTGCCCGAGCCGGAGAAACCCGGCTCGCGCATGGTGACGGCCCCGCTCGAATCGGGCGTCGAGAACATCGCAGCATCACCGGTGGCAGCAATGCGGCGCTCGTACCAGACGGAGTACCACGCAAAGTGCATCTTGTCGGCGGGGTTCAGATCGCCGGGCACCTGGAACAGAATCGTGTTGGATCCTTCGGCGAGAAAATTCGACGTGATGTGGATGGGCACGCCGTCCTCGTAGTAGCCGTGGCCCGGAAGCGTGTTCCACACCTTGCCGCCGATGAGGACGTTTTGCGGCGACTTCTGCCGGAAAAACACCGCGTGATGGTTGTCGTTGTTGATGTCGTAGGAGGACAGGCCGATGGAGTAGAACTGTTGCGGCACCGTGGTGACCAGATCGCTGGCTTTCACCGCGCCGAGATTATAGAGACTCGATCCGGCGTGATCGATGTCGAGCCAGAGCCAGCCATCGCCGCGAAAATCAAAATCCGCGACCAGGTCGCGCTCGTGATACTCGCGATGTGTGTATGTCGTGCGATCCGACGCCGCCACCGGTGTTGCGTCCGCGTTCGCCATGGCGAGCGGTGAGCCCGGCAGCGTTCCGCCCCACGCCAGGTAGTAGTAATTGGTGTTCAGCGGCGCGTGCGAATGCTCCTGAAAGACCGAATCGGGCGCGGTGGCGTCGTAGTAGTCGGCCCAGTCCTGCGTGCCGATGCCATAGAAGATCACGCGGTCACCGGGATCGAAGGTGCCGTCGGCACCCGCTTCGACGCGAATCGCCACCTCGCGCATGGCGTTGCCCGGAAGCCACGAGCCCGTCAGGTCACTGTATGCGCGCGATTCCTCCATCCCGCCCTGGGAATAGAGACGCAGTGTCGAGGGAAGGATGTCGTCGAGGTTGATGCCCGCCGCAATCAGATCGGATCCGTTGACCACGTACATGCCGCGCTCGGCGACAGGAATCTTCGCCCAGCCTCCGCCCAGCGAGAACCACGGCGCGGCCGCGCCGGCTGCAGGCTCGAGGGGAAATACGCTGCGGTTGATGACGAGCTCTTTGACGAGCGGGTCGGCGGTGGCGGCATCGGTCACATTGGGCGCGGGCGGATACGTGATCACCACGTGCGAAACCGCCATGCTGGACGGAATCTGTGCCTTCACGTAAATCACGCGCGCGCCGCGAAATGAAAATGGAGCCGATGTGGTGAGCGTGTCGAGCGCCACCGCGGCCATGGTCTGGCCGCCCTTCTGACTGGACGGCGGCGGTCCCGCAAAGAATTGCGCGGTGAATGTGCCGGTGGGACCGATGGCGGCATAGAACGACACCGTCGGTGAATAATTGCCCGGGAAGTGATTGTCGAGGCGGACGACGAGCTGGCCGTTCGTCTCCGATGCCGGCGTAATGTCGACACCGGCGCGCGCGAACGGCGCGGCCGAGCACAGAAATACCAATGCGAGGGAAGCTGCCCTGAATTGTACTGAACGCATCGTTAGCAGTGAGCGTTGTTTCGATTGTCTCCGAAGACGGGAAACCGTGTCACTACGCGTCCAGGGGTTCCGCCCGGTCGATCAACATGATGGGGATTCCGTGTTCGTTCACCGGATATTTCACCCGGCACCGCGTACACACCAGGTATTTGCCCTGCTCATCCAGCGCCACCTTCTGTTTGCACTTCGGGCAGGCCAGGATGTCGAGCAATTCCTGTCGAACCACGGACTCTCCTCAACGGGAACGGATCAGGGGCGGGATAACTACAACTTGTCAAACATGTTATCGGGAAAACCCGCGCCGGTCAAGGCGATTCTTGCTCGAAGTAGCCCATGTTCATGTACTTTTGCAGGCGCCGCTCGAGAAGCGCGCGCGTGTTCTGATGCTGCAGGTACTTTACTTCTTCGTAGATGGCGCGTCCCAGAGCCTCCGCGGTGACGGCCGGATCGCGATGCGCACCACCCGGCGGCTCGGGAATGATGCGGTCGATGATGCCCAGGTCCATCAGGTTCTTCGCTGTCAGCTTGAGCGCGTCGGCCGCCTCCTTCACCTTGCTCTGATCCTTCCATAATATGGCGGCGCAGCCTTCGGGCGTGATGACCGAGTACACCGCGTGTTGCAGCATGAGGATACGGTCGGCGACACCGAGTGCCAGCGCTCCGCCGCTGCCGCCTTCGCCGATCACCACACACACAATGGGTACCGGGAGCGACGCCATCAGCTTCAAATTCTCCGCGATGGCCTGCGCCTGTCCGCGCTCTTCCGCGCCGAGGCCGGGATATGCGCCGGGCGTGTCGATCAGGGTCACGATGGGAAGCTTGAATTTCGCGGCCATGCGCATGAGGCGGTTCGCCTTGCGATAGCCTTCCGGATTGGGCATGCCGAAATTGCGCCGGATGTTCTCGCGCGTGTCGCGGCCCTTCTGCTGTCCGATCATCATGACCTTGAGATCATTGATCGTCATGAAGCCGCCCACGATGGCGGGATCGTCGCCGAACGTACGGTCGCCGTGGAGCTCGACGAACTCCGAGGCGAACGCGCCCACGTAGTCGAGGGTGTAGGGACGCAGCGGGTGACGCGCGAGCTGCACCTGCTCCCATGCGGTGAGCTTGGAGAAGACTTCGTTGCGGAGCTTGTCCGCCTTTTCGGTCAGCTTCCTGACTTCGTCGTCGGCGGGCACGTTCTGCACGATCGCGAGCTGCTTGAGCTCGGCGATCTTGTCTTCGAGGGCCACAATGGGCTGTTCGAAGTCGAGGACATGTCTTTTGGGAGCTCGATGGGCCACGTAGGTAGTCTAACACCTTCGGTGACCCGGCACCAAGCGCGCGTTACCCCTTGTCGCACAATCAATTGTTGCGTTGGAACGCGGGCCGGGAGCGGTCCGGCGGCGGATCCCCACCCAGGCCGGCGGGGATCAGGCGCACGTTGCGCGCGCCGATGGAGGCGGAGAGTCCGGACACCAGGGCGGTATCGACGCGTACGCCCTGGCTGCGCGCGCGGATCACGTAGGCGCGCTTTCCCTGCTCTTTGACGTGAAAGAACACGCGCGAATCACCCACGTGCGCAAAGAGCACGCGCTTCATGTCTTCGATGGTGTTCTCGGACGTGGCCTCGAGATCGAGTGTCACGTGCACTTCTTTCCACGCCGGTCCCGGCTCGGAGCCCACCAGCAGCATGGTGTTCACGAGCACCTTGCCCTCACCGCCCGCGCGTCGCGACACGCGCCCCTCCACCACCACCACATTGTTCTCGGCCACGAAGCGGCGTGACTTCTCGAGCACGTCCGAGAACATCACCACTTCGGCCTGACCTTCCGGATCCTCGATGGTGACAAATGCCATCTGGCGCTGATTGCGGTCCATGGTGAGCTTGACGGCGGTGATGAGCCCGCCGATCACCGCGCGCTCGTTGGCCGCCATGTCGGCAAGCTCCTTCGACGTCGTGCTGCGGATCATCATGATGAGATCGCGGAAGCGGTCGAGCGGGTGTCCGCTGAGAAACAATCCCAGTGCTTCTTTTTCTTTTTGCAGCTGTTCCTGCGCCGGCCACGCTTCGATGTCCGGCAGCGGTGCATCCTCGGGCTCGGCGGAGGAATCTCCGAACAAACCGAACTGTCCGCGCTCGGCATCGCGCGCGCGCCGCGCCGCGCGCTCCAGCACCATGTCGAGCGCACCCAGCTTCTGCGCCCGATGGCCCGGGAGCGTGTCGAGTGCGCCCGCGCAAATCAGGCTCTCATAAACGCGGCGATTGATGAGCCGCGTGGTGAGGCGGCTGGCCAGATTTTCCAGCGAACGGAAGGTGCCGTTGGTGCCGCGCTCTTCCACCAACCTCTCCACCGCGGAGACACCCACGTTTTTCACCGCGCCCAGTCCATAATAGATGCGACCGTCGCGCGCACGAAAATCGGCCTCTCCCGAGTTCACGTTGGGCGCCACGACCTCGATGCCGAGATCGCGGCAATCGTCCATCAGAATGGTGACGCGATCGGTGTTGTCCATTTCGCTGGTGAGCGTGGCCGCCATGAACTCCGCCGGATAATGCGCCTTGAGGTAGGCGGTGCGCGTTGAAAGCACGGCGTACGCCGCACTGTGCGATTTGTTGAAGCCGTACTCCGCAAATTTTTCCATCTGCGAGAAGACTTTTTCCGCGATGGCGGGCTTGATGCCCTTGGCCCTGGCGCCGTCGAGGAACCTCTTCTTCTGCTCGGACATGATGTCCTTCTGCTTCTTCCCCATCGCCTTGCGCAGAAGGTCGGCTTCGCCGAGCGAGAAGCCGCCCATTTCACTGGCGATGCGCATCACCTGCTCCTGGTAAAGAATGACGCCGTAGGTGTCGCGCAGAATGGGCTCGAGCAGCGGGTGTTCATACACGATTTCACTCTTGCCGTGCTTGCAGTCCACGTACTGCTTGTCCATGCCGCTGCCCAGCGGGCCCGGACGGTAGAGCGCGTTCACGGCCACGATGTCGTGGAAGCCGGTGGGCTTCAAGTTCTTCAGGAGCTCGCGCATCCCCGATGATTCGAGCTGGAACACACCCACGGTTTTGCCGGCGCGCAACAGCTCGTACGCCTTCTCGTCCTCCATCGGCAGGTTGCCGGCGGTGAGGGCGCGACCGTGGTTTTCGCGCACCATGCGCAGCGCCTTGTCGATCACGGTAAGCGTGCGCAAGCCGAGCACGTCGATTTTCAAAAGACCGATGGCATCGATGCTCTTCATGTCGTACTGCGTCGTGATTTCGTCGCGGTTCGATTTGTAGAGCGGCACGTGATTGACGAGCGGTGTCGGCGTGATGACCACACCCGCTGCATGCGTCGACGCGTGGCGCGCGACGCCTTCGAGCTTCAAGGAAAGATTGACGAGGCGGCGGTAGCCGTCGCCGTTCTCGACCAGGGTCTTGAGCTCGGGGCTCTTTTCGATGGAGTCCCTGAGTGTCGTGCCGGGGATGCCGGGAATCAGCTTGGTGATGCGGTCCACTTCGTCGAAGGGAACCTTGAGCACACGGCCGACGTCCTTGACCGCGGCGCGCGCCGCCATGGTCCCGAAGGTGATGATCTGGCACACGTTGTCCTGGCCGTAGCGGTCGATCACGTAGCGAATGACCTCGTCGCGGCGCTCGAAACAGAAATCGATGTCGATATCGGGCATGCTGACGCGCTCGGGATTCAACATGCGCTCGAAGAGCAGGTCGTGCGCGAGCGGATCGACGTCGGTAATGCCCACCGAGTAGGTGACGAGACTTCCCGCCGCGCTGCCGCGCCCCGGTCCCACCGGGATGTCGGAGCGGCGCGCGTAATCCACGATGTCGCGCACGATCAGGAAGTATCCGTCGAAGCTCATCTTCGCGATGACGGACAGCTCGAACTCGAGGCGGTCCTTGATGCGCTCCGTCACTTCGCCGTAGCGGTTTTTGGCGCCCTCGTATGCCAGGTGGCGCAGGTAGTCCGAGTTGCTTGCAAATCCATCCGGCAGCGGGAAGCGCGGCAGGTGCAGCGCGCCCTCTTTCATCTGCACATCGCACTTCTCCGCGATGGCCACCGTGTTCTCGAGCGCGGCCATGTCGTCCGGGAAGAGTGAGCTCATTTCTTCCGGTGTCTTGAAATAGAGCTCGGTGGTGGTGAAGCGGAAGCGCTTGGGATCGTCGATGTCGCTTCCCGTCTGCAGGCACAACAGCACTTCGTGCGCGTCGGCGTCGTCCTTGCCCAGGTAGTGCACATCGTTGGAGATCGTCATCGGAAGCCCGGTGTGCTGCGCGAGCCGGCGGTAGATCTCGTTCAGTTGCTTCTGCGGCTCGAGCCCGTGGTCCTGCATCTCGACGTAGAAATTCCCGTCGCCGAAGATGTCGCGATAACGCAGCGCTGCCGTGACCGCCTGGTCGAAGCCTTCACCGAGCGCCGCCTGCGCCACCGTGCCGCGCAGGCACGCGGTGGTGCCGATCAATCCCGCGGAGTGCGCGGCCAGAACCTCGAAGTCGATGCGCGGTTTGTAATAGAAGCCCTCCAGGAACGCGATCGACGAGAGCTTCACCAGGTTGTGATAGCCCTCGAGATTGCGCGCGAGCAGGATCAGATGATCGGTGGTCGACGGCTCGCCCTTCTTGCGCCCGCGATCGTGGCGGCTGCCGCGCGTGATGTACGCTTCCATGCCCACGATCGGCTTGATGCCCGCCTTTTTGGCCGCGCGATAGAAATGAATCGCGCCGTGCATGTTGCCGTGGTCGGTCAGGGCCACGGCCGGCATGTCGAGCTCTTTGGCGCGGCGCACGAGGTCCGCGACCTTGATCGAGCCGTCCAGCAGGCTGTACTCGGAGTGCGCGTGAAGATGAACGAAGGGTGCAGGCATGGGCTGTCGCTCAGGGTGTGCCGGTGTCGACTGTAGCCGTGCGCGACGACCGGTTACCGCTGCGATCGAAAGCGACGACGCTCACGGATTGTTTGCCGATTATAGAAGCGTCGGAGAGCGGAACAATGAGTTTTTTTCTCACAAAGTCCCAGCGCACCAGCGCTCGCACACCGCCCACGCGCACGACACAGCGCGGCTCGTCGAAACCGGAGCCATCGTCGTCGATGGGGATGCGGAGCTCGCGGTGGCGCGCGCCCGTCGCCCACGACCTCACGCGATCCATGGAGGGCTTGCCGATCTTGGGCGCTGCACCGTCGCGGAAGACGGCGAACACGCCCGGGCGGTCGGTCTTCGCGGTGTAACCGGTGGAATCCTTGAGCGAAGCCATGAATGACCACGAGCGCCGGTAGTCGTCGAAGCGATAGATGGCCTCGTGTTCCCCGGGGTGCGCCCGGTCGATGTGCACGGTGACCGGGGCGTGCATGACCCAGCCGATCGGCCCCACGCGCACGGGACGCGTCAGACACTCGATGTCGTCGAGGTTGCGGCGATACGCATCCGCGCCGCGCGCATACACCACCACATCTTCGGTCAGCGCCGCGGCCGGGATACCGAGGCGCACACCATGGGCGGGAAAGCGCACGTCGCGGTCCTGGCGCCTCGGGAGCCCCGCCACCCAGAGCGTCGCGCTGTCCTTGTCGGCGTAGCCGGCCAGCGGCCGCACCGCCGCCCCGAGGCTCCGGGCGTCGAGGAAGATCACGCGCCCGGGTCCGTCGCTGCCGGCGCGCTGCGCGGCGAGGGTGGGAATGGCGGCGAACCCATCCTGAAAGAAGGCGCCGTCGAGCTCCACGGTGAGATCGCGCCGCGCGCGCTCATTCTCATCCTTGCGCGCCGCAAACGATCTGCACGCGAAGGTGAAATCCACGTCGGTGTGGTTGCCGGCCGCATCCCCGGCGCGGACGCGACCGTGATGAACGCGCGACGAATCCGCGGGCAACGTGCCGCCGTCCACCCAGGTGGTATCGAAAGGTGACTCGCCGTTGTTCCAGATCTGGAACAGCGTCACCCCGCGGGCCCGCAGGAGACTCGCGGCGTAGAGATGGTCGACTTCGACCTGGCGGTCGAACGAGAACTGGCGCATCGCGATGCGTGCACGCAGAGCGTCATCGGCGAACACTTCCAGCACGTGCGGCGCGAGCCGTCCCGACTCCGCGTTGACGCGGTCATTGACGGTGGCGGCCACACCCACGCGCCCCGTGATGTGAATGGTGTCCTCGATTGCATAGCCCTCGCCATTGGGTACCCGGCGCGGCGCCACGCCCCATGGCAGACAGCGGCCGTTGACGCGCGATTTCGCATCGAGGGGCACAAAGACGATGCGAGTCACTGACGGGCTCAAACCGTCGGGAATCGCAAGCGGTGTTCCGAAGGGATCGTACGGACGGTCGCGCGCGTCTCTTACTTCAAGGTGAAGATGGGGTGCCGCGGTCCCCGTCATGCCCGAGTAGGCGATGGTGTCCCCCGCCGACACCCGGAAGCGCGAAGGCGGAACGCGAAAATCCACCCCGAACGTGGTGTCGTGCATCTGCGCGGCATAGAGCGTCTCCTCCAGCGCCGGCACGAACTCGGAGAGATGGCCGTAGACGAGCTGCGTGCTGTCGGCCAGGGTCAGGTGCAGCGCCTTGCCGTAACCGCGCGAGCCGCAGCGGATGCGCGATATCCATCCGTCCGCCACCGCGACGCACGGGATTCCTTCCTGCCCGAAGGTGCGCACGTCGATGCCGGCATGGAAGCGGCCGTCGCGGTACTCGCAGAAATTCGACGAGACGGCGCGGTCGAGCGGAACCGGCCAGCGCCAGAAAGGCTTTTCGGGCGCGGTCGCGGGCCGGGCCGCGGCGGCGAGCACGAGCGCCGCCAGTGATATCGGGATGATCCTCATGGTTTGCCGTGTGTAGAGCGACGAAAATAAGAAACGCGCGACTCCCGTCGCGCGGGCGAACCGGCGCAACCTAGCACCGTGCGGTGTACCTGTCAAAAGAAGTCATTGGCGTCGTCAGGGCGGCGCCTTCGGCACTTGTAAACTGGCCGCATCCCGTGGTATCTTGGCCACTTAGCTTTTTCGACAAGCAGCTTTTCCGGGCGCCGCGGGCGCACCGGCTGGAATGGTGATGTCCGTATGATGAAGCAGATGCGCGAGAACACCAAGGTGATCCTGTGGGTCGTGGTGGTCGCGTTCATAATCACGATTTTCGCGGTGTGGGGCCTTGACCTTCAGTCCACCGGCACGAACCGGGAAAAGAGCGTGGTCGGCCGGGTCAACGGGGTCAACGTGACACCGCAGATGTACAACACGATCTATACCCAGATGGCGCAGCAGATGCGCGCTCAGGCCGGCGACCTCACCTCGGCCCAGCAGGAGATGATCCGCGACCAGGCGTGGGAGAACATCGTCTCCAACATCATCACCAGCGAACAGATCAAGAAGCTCGGCATCACCGTCACCGACGACGAAGTGCTGAACTTCCTCAAGAATTCGCCGCCGTCGGAAGTGCAGCAGTACTTCAAGGACAAGAACGGCAACTTCGATTACGCCGCCTACCAGGCCGCGCTCAACAACCCCGACGCCGACTGGACCGCCGTCGAGGAGCTCGCGCGCCAGCGTATTCCCATCGTGAAGCTCAACCAGTACCTGATGTCGCAGGTGCACGTGTCGGCCGCCGAAGTGCGCCGTCTGTTCGCCGAGCAGAACACGAAGCTCATCGCGCGCTACGTGGAGTTTCCGCTCGAGGCCGAGGATCTCGCCGGCTGGAGCCCGTCGCCCGAAGAAGTGAAGGCGTACTACGACGCGCATCCCGACGATTTCAAGGACGTCGCGCGCGCCACGGTGGAATTCGTGCGCGTGCCCATCACACCCTCGCAGGAAGACCGCGATGCGCTCATGCAGACGGCAAACGACCTGCGCCGGGCGGAATCCACCACCGAACAGTTCAAGTCGGACATCGGTATCTATTCCGAAGCGCAGACATCCACCGTCGGCGGCGAGACCGGTCTTCTGGGCCGCACGCAGCGTGATCCCGCCGTCATGAACGCGGTTGACGCGCTCAAGCCCGGTGATATCAGCCAGCCCATCGTCACCAACGACGGCATCTACATCGTGCAGTTGATCGAGAAGAAGAAGGAAAAGGGCGAGGACAAATACAACCTGCGCGAGCTGGTCCTCCGTCTCACCGCCAGCGCGGCCACACAGGACACGCTCGCCGCGCAGGCACGTGCGGTGCAGGAGAGCGCTTCCGCATCCAATGATCTGGCAGCCGCCGCCAAGGCGCACGGCCTGGCACTGGAAACCTCGCAGCCGTTCGCCGAGGGCTTCCCCGTCCCCGGCCTCGGATACTACCCGGCGGTGTCGCGCTTCGCGTTCGCGTCCAAGCCCGGCGCGATCTCGAGCGTGATTTCAGACGACAAGACATACATCGTGTGCCGCCTGAAGGAGCTCACGCCGGCCGCGTCGCGCCCGCTCGACCAGGTCTCCGAGCAGATCAAGACCACGCTGATTCATGACCGCCGCGTGGCGCTGGCGACGCGCAAGGCCGACGGCCTGGCCCGCTCGGCGTCGGTCGAGGGCACCACGTTCGACGCCGCCGCGGCGCAGTACGGCTACAAGATTGCGAAAACGGATTCATTCACGGTGGCGCAGACGCCGCCGGGCATGGCGCCCAACGCGCCCTTCGCGCGCGCCGCGCTCGCACTCGAGGTCAACGCGGTGTCCAAGCCCGTCGAAAGCGGCAACGCGGTGTACGTGGTGCAGGTGACCGGCCGCCGGGATCCAAGCCAGGCCGACTTCACCAAGCGCGCGGGAGAGATGCGCGACGCCGTCTACACGCGCAAGGTGCAGGAATACGTTGCCTACTGGTACGGCGAAGTGAAGGACAACTCGAAGATCGAGGATCTGCGCGGAAATATGTTTTAGACGACACGCGTCGTCGGAGAATGATTCTCCTGCGCGGAGGCTCGCCGACGCGCAGGTATACAAACGAAAAAAGCCCGGTTGCACAACCGGGCTTTTTCTTTGTTCTTATGAAGCATCCTGTCGGATGCTTATTTGGTCTCTTCCTTCTTGACCGCGGTCGTGATTTCTTCTTCCACGTCGCGGCTCGCTTCCTTGAACTTGCGGATCGATTTTCCCATCGCTTCCGCGAGCTCGGGCAGACGGCGCGGTCCGAAGATGACGAGCACGATGACCAGGATGACGACCAGTTCGTTCCAGCCGACCGGTCCGATGAACGCGAACATGTCTTTCCTCCAGAACTGCTACCAGGTGTAGCGTAAGAATAATAGCACGGCAAATATGCCGACCACGCTCATGAGGTTGGCTCGCAGTGAGAACCCGAACGTGATGCTGAACACCACGAGGTCGAGATGAACGGGCCCGGCGTGATACTCGACTGTATTCACGAAAACGTCGCGGAGAACCTTGCCCTCGGGAAGAATGAGGCCGATGGCCTCTCCGAGCACGGTTCCCACCACAATTCCCAGAAACAGTAACAGCGCAACCAGCGCGACCGAGCGTCTTGCACGCGACGCCAAACGGGCCTCCTCGTATTGGCTTTACAGGATACGGGACCGGCGCTACGGCGCCAAGCCCTTTTCAACCTCAAGCCCGAGCTTGAGTTGGGTGCAGTCGAGGCCCAGGATCAGGGTGGCGTCCTCGCCCGCCCCACCCCCGAGCTGCTCAACCACATGCGCACACCCGATGCGGTCGGCCAGGAGGCGAACCTCACCTCCGCGGCGGCGCACCACCAGCATCGATTCGGAATAGTCCGAGCGGGTGGCGTTTCCAGTACTGACGACGTCGACACCCAGCGCCTCCAGGGCACCGGCCGCTCCACCCGCCACACCCTTGAGCCCGCTGCCGTTCTCGACCGCGAGTCGCAGTGCGCGGGTGCCGCCGCGTCCGTCCGACTGGCGGACGAACAGGCTGAATCCCACCGACGCGGCGCACAGGCACAGGACCGTGACCGACAATCCGACGGCCAGCTTCTGCTTGATTCCCTTGCGCACCGCGCGGCGGTTGCGCTTCTTTCGCGACTTGCTCGCCATGGTGTCCTCCCGTCCTACGACTCGCCGAGCGCGCGCTGCAAGCGGTCATAGGTGTCGTTCAAATCTTCGGAGACCACACGCGTCTCGCCCACGGCCGACATGAAATTGGTGTCGCCGTGCCAGCGCGGAACCATGTGCATGTGAAAATGTCCCACGATGCCCGCCCCCGCGCTGCGCCCCAGGTTGGCACCAACATTGATACCGTCGGGATGATACGCGCGCGTCAGCGCGCGCTCACAACGCGCGAGCAGCTCGACCATTTCGCTGCCCTGGCCGGCGCCGAGATCGGTCATCTTCTCCACGTGACGTTGCGTCACCACCATGATGTGTCCGGTCGTGTAAGGATAGCGATTGATGACAATGAACCAGTCGCGCCCGCGCTCGAGCACGAAGTTGGCGCGGTCCTGCGAGGGATCGGCGGCAAAATTACAGAACAGACAGCCGTTCACGGGCTCACCCATGAGATAGACCGACCTCCACGGGGCATACAGGCGCCCCATCATCACTGGTCACTGACGAAGCGACGCACCGCGTCGAGCTCGTCCGGGTTGTTGACACCCGCCACTTCGCGCGCGTCCTCGATCGGCCAGGCCGCGACGCGCTTCCCTTCTGCCTGCAACAGACCGATGACGTCGGTGATGTAGTACTCGTTCTGCGCATTGCGCCGCGTCACGCGCTTGAGGGCGGGAAAGAGCTCGGGCGCTTCGAAGCAGAACAGCCCCGAATTGATCTCGCGAATGGCGAGCTCCCCGGGTGTGGCATCTTTCTGCTCGACGATGCGCAGCACGTGGCCCGCGGCATCGCGCACGATGCGGCCGTAACCCGACGCATCCTCGAGCACCGCGGTCAGCACGGTGGCGGCGGCGCGCTCGCGCTCGTGATAATCGATGAAGGCGCGAATGGTGGCGGGGCGCAGTCCCGGCACATCGCCGTTCAACACCACAATGGTCCGGGCATGGCCGGAAAGCGCGGCGGCGGCCTGCATGACGGCATGGCCGGTTCCGAGCTGTTCTTCCTGGCGCGCAAACAATACGTCGGCGCCCGCGCACGCCGCTTCGACACGCTCGGCCTGGTAGCCCGTGATGACCACGATGGGGGATGCGCCGATGGCGCTCACCGCGTCGATCACGTGCAGCAGCATGGGTCGCCCGCCCACCGCGTGCAGCACCTTGGGCAGATCGGACTGCATGCGCTTGCCCATGCCCGCGGCCAGAATGACCGCGGCCACGTGCGGATGACTGTGTGAATGCGAATGATGCATGATCAATACAGCATGACGTCGGCGTGAACTCCGTCATCACGCACGTCGAAAACCATGTTGTCGATGAGCCGCGTCGTTCCCACGTGCGCAGCGAGCGCCAGTATAACGCGGCCTTTTACGGCCACCAAAGCGGAAAGATCATCGGCGTTGCGCATCTCGGCGTAATCAACGCGATTGATACCCGCGCCTCGCAGCGTGTCGAGGGCGCCGGTTTCCACCATGCGCGGGTTCCGTTCCCCGCTCTCCAGACTCCTGCGCGCGGCTTCCAGCGCCTTGAAAAGCGCTGCCGCTTGCACGCGCTGGTTCGCAGACAGATACAGGTTACGCGAGCTCACCGCCAGACCATCGTCCTCGCGCACCGTGCGCGCCAGACGCAGCTCGACGTCGAACGCAAGCTGGCGCACCATGGCGCGCACGATCAACGCCTGCTGCGCGTCCTTCTGGCCGAACACGGCCACATCCGGCCGCACGATCTGGAAGAGCTTCGCCACCACGGTGGCGACGCCGCGAAAGTGCCCCGGGCGGAAGCGGCCGTCGAGCGGGTCGTCCAGCTTCTCCACTTCCACCCATGCGTGCTGCGGCTCGGGGTACATCACCTCCACGGCGGGCGCGAACAGTACATCGCAGTGCCAGCGCCGCAGGTGCTCGGTGTCGGAGTCGAGCGTGCGCGGATATTTCGCGAGATCTTCTCCGGGGGCAAACTGCGTGGGGTTCACAAAAATGGAGGCCACCACCAGCGCTTCGCTCACGCTGCGCGCCGTGGCCACACAGGCGCCGTGGCCCTTGTGAAGCGCTCCCATGGTGGGAACGAAGACGACGCGCCGGTTCTTCCGCTCGCTTTCGAGGTGCTGGCGCAAAGGTTCGATGTCGTGGAAGACACGCATGCGCCGCGGGCCTAATCGGACGAGTAGCTGTGGTCGATATCGGGGAACTTGCCGGCTTTGACATCGGAGGCAAAATCGGCGAACGCGCGTGACATGGTCGCGCCGACTTCGGCGTAGCGCTTGACGAAGCGCGGTGTGAAGCGCGCATCGATGCCGAGCAGGTCGTTCACCACGAGCACCTGGCCGTCGCAATGCGGACCCGCGCCGATGCCGATGGTGGGAATGCCGACGGCGGCGGTGATGCGCTGCGCGAGCTGCCACGGCACGCCTTCGACCACGAGCGCAAAACATCCGGCTTCTTCGAGGAAGCGCGCGTCGTCGAGCACGCGCTCGCCGTCGGGAGCCTCGCGGCCCTGCACACGGTAGCCGCCGAACTGGTTCACCGATTGCGGGGTGAGACCGACGTGTCCCATGACCGGAATGGCGGCGTCGATGATGGCGCGCACGGGCGCTTCGATACGACGCGCACCCTCCACCTT
>Ga0207674_10003964_pt1 | contig 17992 bp, 12 predicted proteins | sample KBSCornC72_FD_184303 | JGI IMG/M metagenome (GOLD analysis project Ga0207674, IMG submission 184303) | Corn rhizosphere microbial communities from Kellogg Biological Station, Michigan, USA - KBS Corn C7-2 (SPAdes) (version 2) | ecosystem: Host-associated > Plants > Roots > Rhizosphere > Soil ... | reverse complement strand
TGTATGGCTGCGGTCCAGGTACAGCGGTTCGAGGGTGCTCGCCGTCGGCCATCGTGTCGTGCATGGTGGACCTCGATTTGTTGGGCCTACGATTGTGAATCGTCAGGTTCTCCAGGACTTGTATCAGCTGGTTCCTCTCGCTCCACTGCATCAGCCGCACAATCTGGCGGCGATTGAAGCCGTGGCGGAGCGGCTGCCCGACGTGCCGCAGGTTGCCTGCTTCGACACAAGTTTTCACCGGGGCCAATCGTCGGTGGCAGAGTTGGTGCCGCTGCCACGTGAAATCTGCCGTGCGGGCGTGCAGCGTTACGGCTTTCACGGCTTGTCTTACGAATACATTGCCTCCGTGCTGCCGGAGCTCGCGCCAGAAATCGCCGGGGGCCGGGTCATCGTTGCGCACCTTGGAAGCGGGGCTAGCCTCTGCGCCATGAAGGGCGGAAGAGGCGTCGATCACAGTTTGGGCTTTACGGCGCTGGACGGGCTTTGCATGGGAACCAGGCCGGGTTCGCTGGATCCCGGCGTCGTTTTGTACCTCTTTCAGACTCTGGGCCTGAGCGCGAAGGAAGTGGAGACGATTCTCTACAAGAAGTCCGGCTTGCTCGGCATCTCGGGTATCAGTCAAGACATGCGTGATCTACTCGCGAGTGACGAACCGCAGGCGCGCCTGGCAGTGGACTATTTTATATACCGCGCCGTGAAGGAAATCGGCGCGCTGGCTGCGGTCTTGGGCGGGATCGACGGGTTGGTCTTCACCGCCGGCATCGGAGAGAACGAGGTTGAGATTCGCCGGCGGATTTGCGAGGCATCGGCTTGGCTGGGCATTGAACTCGAGGAGGAGGCCAACACCAATAAGCGGACCCGAATATCCACGGCATCGAGCCAGGTCAGCGTATGGGTGATTCCGACCAATGAGGAGTTAATGATTGCGCGGCACACCGCATTGTTACTTGGATTAAATCGAGGCGCGCACGTAGCGGCGCGCGGAGGCAAATTATGAGCGCGCCAACAACATCCGATGCACGGCGGGCTATCTCGAGCGATCCGTGGCGCGGATTTCAATTTGGTGTTTGGCAGAGAGAGATCAACGTCCGCGATTTCATTCAGCAGAACTATTCGCCTTATGACGGCGACGAGTCTTTTCTTGCGCCGGCAACCGAACGTACGGAGAGCATTTGGAACCGGCTCAAGGAATTGTTTAAAGAGGAGCGGAAGAAGGGGGTTCTTGAGATCTCGCAAGTTCCCAGTTCGATCACCTCACACGCGCCCGGCTATATCGACAGGGACAAAGAAATCATCGTCGGCCTTCAGACCGAAGCGCCGCTGAGGCGCGCCATTATGCCCACGGGCGGGCTGCGGATGGTGCTCAATTCCCTCAAAGCCTACGGCTATGAACCAGATCCGCATATGGTCGAGACGTTCTCCAAGTACCGGAAGACGCATAACGAAGGGGTGTTTGACGCCTATACCGACGATATCCGGCGGTGCCGGAGTTCACACGTTCTGACCGGGCTACCTGACGCCTACGGACGCGGTCGCATCATCGGCGATTACCGCCGGGTAGCCCTCTATGGCGTGAGCCGGCTGATAGAACGGAAAAAACAGGAACACCAGGCTCTAGATGCATTGATGTCGACGGAGGAAGTCATCCGCGATCGTGAGGAACTCAGCGAACAGATCCGCGCTCTGAAAGAACTGCAACAAATGGCCGAGGCCTACGGATTCGACATCTCACGCTCCGCCGGGACTGCGAAGGAGGCAGTGCAGTGGCTTTACTTCGCGTACTTGGCGGCCGTGAAGGAACAAAACGGAGCGGCCATGTCACTCGGTCGGGTGTCGACATTCCTAGATGTTTACATTGAACGCGATCTGAGGGCGGGCGCGCTCACCGAGGTGCAGGCGCAGGAAATCATCGACGACTTCGTTATTAAGCTCCGGATCGTGCGTTTTCTGCGCACACCGGAATATGACGAATTATTCGCGGGCGATCCTACCTGGGTGACCGAGTCCATCGGCGGCTGTGGCGACGATGGCCGTTCCCTTGTTACGAAGGCAAGTTTCCGATTTCTGCAGACGCTTTACAATTTGGGCCCCGCTCCGGAACCGAACCTTACCATCTGGTATTCGCCACGCCTGCCCGACGGATTCCGGCGTTTCGCCGCAAAAGTCGCGATCGACACCAGTTCTCTGCAGTTCGAAAGTGATGACATGATGCGCCGCGCCTGGGGAGATGATGGCGGCGTTGCGTGTTGCGTTTCTCCCATGCTGATGGGCAAGCAGATGCAGTTTTTCGGAGCCCGGGCAAACCTCGTTAAGTGTCTGTTGTACGCAATCAACGGCGGCAGAGACGAACTCACGGGAAAGCAGGTGGGCCCGTCGTTCGGTGCAGTCCAAGGTGACTACCTGGACTTTGACGATGTACTCGACAAGTTCGACGCCATGATGGACTGGCTCGCCCGTGTTTATGTGAACGCGATGAACGTCATCCACTACATGCACGACAAATACGCTTACGAGCGGATCGAAATGGCGCTGCATGACCACAACCCGTTTCGGACGATGGCCTTTGGAATGGCAGGGATGTCCGTAGTCGCCGACAGCCTGTCGGCCATACGTTATGCAAAGGTCAGCGTGGTCAGGGATAAAACCGGGCTGGTGACGGATTATCAGGTCGACGGCGAGTTTCCGAAGTTCGGTAATAACGACAACCGCGTGGATCAGATTGCGGCGGGGCTGGTAAGCCGGTTCATGAACAAGTTAAGGAAATACCCGACTTATCGAAATGCCCATCACAGCCAGTCCATCCTGACAATCACTTCGAACGTCGTTTATGGGAAGAGCACCGGTAATACTCCGGACGGCCGCCGTCACGGGGAGCCGTTCGCCCCGGGCGCGAATCCGATGCATGGAAGAGATAGTCACGGCATCCATGCTTCGGCGGCATCCGTGGCGAAGATCCCGTACCGCGATGCGCAGGACGGCATTTCACTCACCTCGACCCTGGTGCCGGAAGGCCTCGGCCACACGAGTGAAGAACGCATCACGAATCTGACAAGTATTCTGGACGCGTTTTTCGGCGCTACGGGTTACCACATGAACATAAACGTCCTGAATCGCGAAATGCTTATAGATGCGATGGACCACCCGGAGAAATACCCAAGTCTTACCATCCGCGTGTCCGGTTACGCAGTTAACTTCGTGCGACTGACGCGCGAACAGCAAATGGACGTGATCAATCGAACGTTCCATGGGAGTAGCAGTTATGCCTGAGAATCAAACGCTGCAGCAGGAGTCGTTAGCAGCCAAAAGCCCATTTGAACTACGCGTGAACCTCGGCCGGGATGTTCCCGAAACCGATGTCCGCGCGGCGCTCGCTAACGGAGATATGGGATTCCTCCATTCATTCACAACCGGTTCCACGGTGGACGGACCGGGGGTTCGTGTTGTCGCGTGGACGGCCGGTTGCCAATGGCGCTGCAGCTACTGCCACAATCCGGACACCTGGACCATGAGCAATGGAATTCCTGTGACGATTGCGAAGGCCACGGAAGAACTAAACAAATATCGCCATGGGCTGAAGATCATGTCGGGAGGCGTCACGGTAAGCGGGGGAGAGCCCTTGATGCAGCACCGCTTTGTCGTCAAATTTCTGACCGCGGCAAAGAAAATGGGGATCCACACCGCCATGGAGACAAACGGGCACTTCGGCCATCTCTTGACGGATGAGGATCTGGAAAAGATCGATCTGGTGCTCCTGGGCATGAAGACCTGGGACCCCGAAAGGCACCGGCGGCTCACCGGAATGGATCCCGATCGTACTCGAAAACTGGCCCAGAGGCTCGCTGATCATAAGCGGCCGGTGTGGATGCGCTTCGTTCTGGTACCTGGACTGACTGACGACTATGAGGACATCGCAAAGATTGCCGATTTTGCCGCGGGTCTAGGGAACGTCGAACGAGTGGATGTACTTCCATTTCACCAATTGGGCAAATTCAAGTGGCAGAAACTCCGCATCGACTACAAGCTCGCGGATGTGCAACCACCGTCGCCGGAGTCCGTGGAACACGCCTGCGAACAGTTTCGGGCGGTAGGCCTAAGAGCTTATTAATTTGCTCTGGCATTCTCAAATGGCGGATCACTATGCGAATCCCAAAAACAAGAATCAATCAAACAAAGCTGGAGTCGGGTACCGTGATGGCACGTAACTTCATATTCCTCGTGCTTATAGTGGCGTTTGCAAGGGCGGCCGACCGGCCGACTCTGCCGGTGAACCTCACGCTTAATCAGGCGCTGGCAATAGCGCTAACCAATAGCACAGTAATCCGCAGCGCACAGGCGGGGTTGGACCAAGCCACCGGGCGATACGCCCAGTCCCGGGCTACCAGACTGCCCCAGGTGGACATCGGTTTGCGCCAGAATCTGCAAACGGTCAACCTGATTGGCGTAGGAATTCCAATCCCTTCGGCAACGGGGAAATTAGGGCCGTTCGGCTCGATGGACGCCCGCATCTTTTTCAGTCAAGAGTTGTTGAACCTTGAACACCGGCGGTCTTGGGAAAGTGTCCGGGCGCAGGAAGATTCCTCGCGGTTCCTCGTGAACAATGCCCGGGAGTTGGTGTCGCTCAACGTCGTCGTGAGTTACCTGGAAGCGCTGAGGGCAAAGGCGACCCGAGATACTCTTGTGGAACAGATCCGGCTGGCAACCGAGCTATACAAGCTCACACGCGAGCGTACGGACCAAGGCGTAGCCGCCGAACTGGATGCCGTTCGGGCGATGCAGCCAGTCAATTCGCTTGAACAGCAACGGCAGGAAGCGGAACAAAACTACATTGCCGCGAAATTGAACCTCGCGAATATCCTTCAGGCGCGGGTGAGTTCGGACTTTGATGTTACCGATAGCGCGGCCTACGGGGAGGGAACTATTCCCGACCGTGATGCTGCCGTGCAGGCCGCCATTGCTTCCCGATCGGACTACCGTGCGGCCGAAGCAAACGTGAAGGCGGCTGAGTTGAAGGTGCGGTCTATCAAATCGACTCGGCTGCCGACGATCAAAGCAATGTTCGACGACGGACAAATGGGAAACTCGCCGGTGCACAACTTGAACACTTACAAACTGCAGGGCGCGATTGATATTCCAGTGTTTACCGGCGGACGCACGCGGGGCGAGATTGATGAAGCACAGGGCGCGCTGCGCGAGGCGCAAATAACCCTGGATCAGAGCCGCTCTCAGATCGAGACGGAAGTGTTGGTAGCAATATCCGGCGTGGAGTGGGCTCTAAAACAAGTGGCGACCAGCGCTGGGAACGTGAATCTGTCCAGGCAGGAACTCGAACTGTCGCGCGCACGTTTTTCTCAAGGGATCACGGATAACACCGAAGTCGTGAATGCGCAAGACCGCCTGTCGCGGGCCGATGACGCGACGATCCGAGCCAATTACACGCTCGGGCTGGCACGGGCGAACTTTGCACGGGCAGTCGGTGTAGCCGAGACGACTTATCACAAGTAAAGAGAGGAATTGTATGAAACAGGCTTGGATACTCGCTGCGATGATCGCATTGGTTCTGAGCGGCTGCAAACAAGCCGCCGAACCGGAGGGCACACTTTTCGTGAGCGGACGCATTGATGGGGATTCAGTGGATGTTTCCTCAAAAATGGCGGGCCGTATTCACGAACTTACAGTGCGCGAAGGCGATTCCGTGAAAGCGGACCAGATCTTGGCTAAGCTCGACAGTCCGCAGCAGGAAGCCATTCGCGACACACAAAAGGCACGGATCGTGAGCGACCGGCGCAGGTTGGAACAGCTGCAGAGGCAATTGCCCACTTACGAAGAGCGAATCAAGCAATCCCAGATTTACGAAAGCCAGGCCGAGGCAGACGCGCCGGCTCAAGTCGCGCACGCGGAGGCCACTCTCGCGGCGAGCCGGTCGGAATTGGTGCGCTGGGAAGAGGAAACGCGGCAGACCCAGGCCGATGCGCGACGATATGCTCCCTTGGCAAAGACCGGCGCGGTTTCGGCTCAGGTAGTCGAACAATACCAGACTCGAGAAAATATTGCCCAGGCCTCTACTGAAGCGAGCCGTAAGCAAGTAGCGGCTGCTGAGGCAGCCGTGCGGCAGGCGCGGGCGCAACTTGAAAACCCGCGCATCAAAGCGGCGGATCGTTTGACTCTGATGCGCCAAATGGAGGAAGTCAATGCGCAGGTCGCCTCCGCGCAGGCCGATGTGGAGGCGGACGTCGCAGCGCTCCGAAAAATTGAAGCGGACTTAGGCGATCTGACGATCCGTGCGCCCATCGATGGCACCATTCTGACGCGCTCCGCAGAGCCGGGCCGTGTGATACAGCCAGGCCAGACAATCTTCACGTTGGTGGATTTAACCAAGTTGTATCTGCGCGGTTTCGTGCCCGAAGGTGACGTCGGACGGGTGAAGGTGGGCCAGCAGGCGCAGGTGTTCCTGGATTCGAATCCCAAGGAAGCCATTCCAGCGGAAGTGATCCGCATCGATCCGCAAGCCATGTTCACCCCAGAGAATACGTACTTCAAGGACGATCGCGTGAAACAGGTCCTGGGGCTGAAATTGGGACTGCGCGGCGGCTACGGCTTTGCCAAGCCGGGAATGCCGGCAGACGGCAGAATTCAAGTTCAAGACCAGGGTGGACAAGAGAAGGCCGGGAGTAAATGATGGCCGAGGATTTGGTTGTCGAAGCCCGCGGGCTCGCTAAGAGCTACGGATCCCTCAAGGCTCTGGACGAAGTCGACTTCCAGGTTCGCCCGGGAGAGATCTTTGGTTTCATCGGCGCCGACGGGGCGGGCAAGACAACGACATTCAAGATCATCGCCGGAGTACTAGCGCACGGCAGTGGAGACATTCGTGTTCTTGGAACAACGCCCCGCCAGGCAGGAAAACAGGTGGGATACCTCACGCAGCCGTTCAGCCTGTATATGGATCTCAGCATCGACGAAAATCTCAGTTATGCGGGGGGGCTGCGTCTTGTCCCGCCGAAGGAATACGCCGAACGCAGAGAGCGGTATTTCAAGCTGTTTGATATTTTGCGTTTCGCTGACCGCCTGGCTGGACGCTTAAGTGGCGGCATGAAGCAAAAGCTGGCCCTCTCTGCCGCGCTGATTGCCGGCCCAAAGCTGCTACTGCTCGACGAACCCACCACGGGAGTAGATCCCGTAACCCGCCGCGATTTTTGGGATGCTCTGACATCCTTGGCCACGGAGGGAATGTCAATCGTTGTCGCTACGCCCTACCTGGATGAAGCAGAACGCTGCCACCGTGTCGCGCTCATGGAGCGAGGCAAGATCATCGATATCGATACTCCGGCACGATTTCGCTCCAAGATGGGACTGACACGGCTGGAAGTGAAAGTGGATCCGCTGGCGCCGGCAGAAGATATTTTGGCTAAGTCTCCCGAAGCAGGGGATGTGCAGCGTTTTGGCGACAGGCTGGACGTGTTGGCGGCCCGCCCGGATGCCGCCGAGGCCGAATTGCGCCAGCGGGCGGAAGCGAATGGATTGCGAGTAACCGAAATCCGCCGCTCCCAGCCAACGCTGGAGAACGCCGTGGTGGGCCAGTTGCGGAAAATGCGCGGCGCTGCTGTGATTCCTCACTTTCCTAACCCCTCCCCTCCACGGAAAGAAAAGGGAATTGTGATCGGTGCCAAAGACCTGAACAAAATCTTCGGATCGTTTCAAGCCGTGAAGAATTTCCAACTGGAAATTCGCAATAGCGATATCTATGGACTGCTTGGAGCCAATGGGGCTGGAAAGACAACGGCGATCAAGATTATATGCGGTTTGACTGACCCCACGTCCGGAAGCGTCAGTCTCCTGGGGAAGTCTAAGGGGCTGCGCGCGGCTGCGGTGCGCTCCAGAATCGGTTACATGTCGCAAAAGTTCGCGCTCTACGACGATTTGACTATTGGCGAGAACCTCGACTTTTACGCGCGCCTTTACGGCGTGGATGAAAGCGTTCGCAAGGAGCGCAAGAAGTGGGTCCTCGACCTCTCGGAGCTGAGCGGCGAGGCGGGAATGCTGACGAAGTCGCTCCCCGGTGGATGGAAGCAGCGTGTGGCCTTCGGCGCGGCGACCATGCACGAGCCTGACGCAATTTTTCTCGATGAACCCACGTCCGGTGTGGACCCGCTCGCGCGGCGCGCCATGTGGAGGATGATTAACGAATTTGCGGATCGAGGGGCGGGGATCCTGGTGGTGACTCATTACCTGGAGGAAGCCGAACAGTGCAACAACATTGGCTTTATGGTGGCTGGTGAGATCATCGCGTACGGATCTCCGAGCGAGGTGAAAGCCGGGATGAAGGGGACAATGTCTGAGATCCTGACGGACAAGCCGGATCTCTCGCTACGCACTCTGAAGCAGAAATTCGGGGCATCCCGTGTGTCACTTTTTGGCGACAAACTGCACCTGGTGGCGGAAAATGATGAGCAGAAAAAGGAAGCAGCCGCCCTATTAGAGAGTGCAGGCGTGAAGGTGCTTTCCTGGAGTCCGACGCAGTTTTCTCTGGAGGACGTTTTCATTTCGCTGATTGAATCGCGAAGGGCTTTGATACCGGCATGATGAAGAAGATTCTAGCTCAGGCACTGAAGGAGTGGCGCCTGTTCCGCCGCGACAAGCTGCTGATTGTACTCGCGGTCCTAATGCCTTTGATCTTTATGTCCCTGGCGGGATTGACTTCATCCTTGAGACTGCGCAACGTGAAGCTTCTCGTATACGATTACGACAACACCGCACTCAGCCGGACCTACCTGGAAACTTACGGGGCAGCGATCACGTTCATCATTACGGCGCATCTGACTGACGAATCGCCAGAGCGCGCGCTCGCCAGCGGGCGGGGACGCGCGGCGCTCATCATCCCGCAGAACTTCGAGCGGGACGCCCGCCGGGGGGCCGAACCCATCGTGCAGCTGATGATTGACGCGACCGATTCCAACGCCGCAACCGCCCTCGGCAACATGGCGCAAGCAATCAATGCAAGCTTCGGCCGGAATAGTGGAATCGGCTGGGCTACACAACGGCAACTGGCAAAGTTGGACAACCGACTTTGGTACAACCCCGGCCTTTCAAATCCTATCTATTTCGGAACCGGTGCGCTCGGAATGATGCTCATCATTTTCCCAGCATTGCTGGGAGCACTGGCGACCGCAAAGGAATACGAAATGGGGACGATTATCCAGGCGTACGCCTCCAATCTTACGGCGGCCCAGTGGATCGCAGGCAAAGCGCTGGTCTATGTCCTGATCGGAATCGTGGAATTTGTGATCTGCTTCATTCTGGGCTTGGTTGCGTTTGGCTACCACATTCCGAGCGATCCCAGCGTACTCTTATTGGCCACGTTCCTTTATCTCTGCGCAGGTGTATTTTTCGGGATGATGATGGGCAACGCCACCGGTAGCCAGAGCGCGGCGATTCAAGGCGTGCAAATGGGCTCGTTTCTGCTTTCATTGCTGCTTTCCGGCTATCTTTTCGCAATAGCGAACATACCGGTGCAGCTTCGCTGGTTCTCTAGCTTCTTGCCCGCGACTCATTACATTCAAATCGTTCGCAATTCGATTTTGCGCGATGTCGGATGGACCGCGTCATTTCAGCCGTTGGTCGCTCTCACTATCCTCGCTTTCGTGTTATTCGCCGTGAATGTAATTCAGATGCGCAAGATGCAGTTCAAGGCATAGGGAGGTTCATATGGGCGCATTTATGAGGCGTTACATGGCTCTGGCCATAAAGGAAGTCCAGCAACTGAGGCGCAATCCTGGCCTCATTTTTCAGTTGATGATTCCCCCCACAATCGTGTTGGTCATCTTTGGGTTTGCCTTGAATCCCCGAGTTCGGGATCTGCGCCTGGGTGTAGTCGATCAGAATCTCACGGTCGAGAGCCGGCATTTCATCGATGCTTTGACGCAGAACATTAACTTCAATGTAACGCGTGTGTATTCGAACACAGGAGAGGCGGAAAGGGCGTTAAAGAATCTGGATCTGGACCTGTTCCTCGCGATCCCACACGATTTCGACCGGATGCTGCAACGCGGTCAGACGGCGAGCATACAGGTCGTGATCGACGCCGTGGATGCGAACACCGCGCAGATCGCGCAAGGCTACTTGCAGCGGGCTATGGAAGACTACAACACGTCGGGCGGAGCCGTTCCGGTTGCAGATTTTCGCCAGCGTCGAGCGATCACCCGTTCGACACACCCTGCCCCGCCGCCGGGAGCCGTCGAAATTCGCTCCGCTTATGTTTACAACCCCGGCCTGGTAACCTCCTGGCACTACGTTACAGGCGTCATGAGTATCATCATGTTCATCAATGCGTCCCTGGTTGCCTCGGCCCTGGCCGTAAAAGAGAAAGAAACAGGCACGATCGAACAGTTGCTGATGACGCCGGCGCAGACGGGCGAAATGTTGCTTGCCAAGACGACACCCGTGTTCGTGCTGATGATGGTGGTTATGTTCATGGCGCTCGGCACTGGCGTACTGGTGTTCGATCTGCCGCTCAGGGGAGCCTTGTGGATGTTTGCAGTCGCAGGCGGGTGCGCCGCGCTCGCAGGAATTGGAATCGGCGTGATGGTGGCGACGGTTTCGAAATCCCAGCAACAGGCCCAATTACTGACGTTCTGCGTCAATCCGCCGATCACGCTACTGTCGGGTGCAACTTCGCCAATCGAGAATATGCCGGAGATCTTTCAGAAGCTCTCGTATCTGGATCCACTCCGTTACTTAGTAAACATCGTGCGGAGTGTGACATTGAAAGACGCGCCGTGGAGCGCACTGTGGCCCAGCCTTGTCATTTTGTCGGCATTTGCGGTCGTTCTGTTCTCGATCAGCGCCTGGCGGTACCGGAAGCAGTAACTAAAGTAACGTTGCACCAAAGTCTGGAGATCAGATCATGAAGAAAGGTTCGAACAACGGCGCCAAGCCAAAGTTGGGTAACAAGGAATACGTAAAGGAATTACGGAAACTTCAAGTGGAGCTCTGCAGACTCCAGGATTGGGTAAGGGTCACGGGTAAGCGCATCGTTGTGGTGTTCGAGGGCCGTGATGCCGCGGGAAAGGGCGGCACCATCAGAGCGATCACGGAGCGCGTTAGCACGCGCGTTTTTCGTGTCGTGGCCCTTCCCGCCCCGTCGGACCGTGAGAAGAGTCAGATGTACATGCAACGCTACCTGGCACACTTTCCTGCCGCGGGTGAAATCGTCATCTTCGATCGCAGTTGGTATAACCGCCTGGGGGTCGAGCACGTCATGGGCTTTGCCACAAAAGAGGAGCATGCCGAATTCCTCAAACTGTGCCCGATATTGGAGGGCTACATCGTTGAAGGTGGAATCATGCTGGTCAAGATCTGGCTGGAGGTGAGCAATGAGGAACAGGAACGGCGCTTCCGGGCCCGCATTGAGGATCCCTTGCGCCAGTGGAAACTAAGCGCGATGGATTTTCCCTCGCGTATCCGCTGGTATGATTATTCCCGGGCGCGAGACATGATGCTAAAGGCTACTGACACCAAAGTGGCTCCATGGTACATCGTACGATCCGACAACAAAAAGCGGGCACGCCTCAACACCATCGCGCACTTCTTGAAGCAGATCCCTTACAAAAAGGTTCCCAAGGAGAAAGTGAAGATGCCGAAACGCTCCATGAAAGGTGCCTACAATGACGAGGCTTCATTGAAGGGACGCCGGTTCGTCGCTGAGAAGTATTGACTGTCTTCAAGTACGATCCTGCCAACATCTTAAAGGTCCCGTAACGCCGTCGCTGGATAGCTTCCAGATGGCCGAAGTCTATCGGCCGTGAATAAATTCCTAAAGCCGGCTGGCCGTCGCTTAGGCAGCATAGAGCAAGGGAGAGTAGTTGAGAATCTGGCTGCCATTGGCGACGGCGTTACTGATGCCGGCGGCACTGCAGGGCGGGGACCTATTGGATGAGTTCTGGCCCGAGGCAAAGGTGTACATCAAGACGGGCCAGACCAGCAGGATCTACCTGCAAGCGGCCGGAACTTGGGCGAGCGAAACAGGGTACGAGGACGGCCAATTAGGCGCGTACATGGACTTCTATTTCAGGCCGCTGTTCAAATCCAGGGAGCAGCGGCACCCGGACACAGCCCGGAACAAGATGTTGATGATCCGGGCTGGTTACTATTTTGGGAAGACGCCTCCAGGGAGCAAGGATCCGTTCAGGGAACACACGGCTCTGATCGAGGTGACACCGCGGTTTTTTCTGCCGAAGCTGGTTTTGGTGGAGAACAGGTTCCGCGGAGACCTCCGCTTTGTAGACGGCGAGTTTCAGCCGCGCTTTCGCGACAGGTTGAGGGTGGAAAGAACGTTCAATTTGACGCGAACGGCGCTGACGCCGTATGCAGAATTCGAGGCGTTCTACGACTGGCGCTACAACGCCTTCAACCGTCAGAGGTACAGTGCGGGCGCGGAATGGGTGGTCACCAAACAATTCGTTGTGGAAGGCTACTATCTGCGGCAGGAGGATTCGAAGTCGTCGGTGAAAGGGACGAACGTGGGGGGGCTGGTATTGCAGTTCTATTTCCGATGAGGGGCAGTGGAATGGAATGGTTGAAGGGGGAAGGCGCATGAGTGATTCGCTGACTTTGAATCCCCTGCCTGAACCGGGTCGCATTATGCGACCGCAGAGGGATCAGGCAGGTTGGCTGCGCTGGTTGCCGGGACTCCAGACCGTGCGCAACTACGAGGCCGGCTGGCTGCGTCATGACATCGCGGCCGGCCTAGTGCTGACGACCTTGCTGGTGCCGGTCGGTATCGCATACGCGGTGGCATCGGGGGTGCCGGGTATCTACGGGCTCTACGCCACCATCGTGCCGCTGCTGGCATACGCGCTATTCGGTCCCAGTCGCATCCTCGTGCTGGGGCCGGACTCCTCGCTGGCCGCTGTGATCCTCGCCGTTGTTGCGCCGCTATCCGGGGGTGACCCTCTGCGCGCCATCGCGCTCGCCGGTATGATGGCAGTCATCTCGGGGATTGTGTGCATCATGGCCGGTCTGGCGCGCCTCGGTTTCATCACCGAACTGCTCTCCAAGCCGATTCGCTATGGCTACATGAACGGAATCGCGCTGACCGTGTTGATCAGTCAGTTGCCCACGTTGTTCGGCTTCTCCGTGGACGGTGCGGGGCCGCTGCGAAAATTGTTCGCAATCATAGCGGCCGTGCTGCAGGGGAAGGCAAACTGGACCGCGTTTGCGGTGGGTGCGGGTACGCTGGCCGTGATCCTGCTGCTCAAGGGCCGCAAGCGTGTGCCCGGAATCCTGGTCGCCGTGGTGGGCGCAACCGTGGTTGTTGGAGGACTCCACCTGGCGGAGCGTGCCGGTGTCCCCGTCATGGGATCCCTGCCGAGAGGACTGCCGTCGTTCGCGATACCGTGGATCTCCTCCGGCGACCTCGTCGCGGTGCTCATCGGTGGTTGCACCGTCGCGCTGGTTTCATTCGCGGACACCAGCGTGCTCTCGCGAACCTATGCGGCGCGGACCGGCACCTACGTCAACCCCAACCAGGAAATGGTGGGGCTCGGAGTGGCCAACCTCGCTGCCGGATTCTTCCAGGGCTTTCCGATCAGCAGCAGCTCGTCGCGCACTCCGGTGGCCGAGGCGGCGGGCGCAAAGAGCCAGTTGGCCGGGGTCGTCGGGGCAATGAGCGTCGCTTTGCTGCTGGTCGCGGCGCCTGAATTGCTGCAGTACCTGCCCAGCAGCGCACTGGCGGCGGTCGTGATCGCCTCGGCCATCGGCCTGTTCGAATTCAGCGACCTGTGGCGAATCTATCGCATCCAGCGCTGGGAGTTCTGGCTATCCATCGTGTGCCTCACCGGCGTCGCGGTGTTCGGCGCGATTCCGGGTATCGGGCTGGCCATCGTGATTGCCGTCATTGAATTTCTCTGGGATGGCTGGCGTCCGCACCACGCGGTCCTTGGCCGCGTCGATGGCATCGAGGGCTACCATGACATCACGCGCCATCCGGAGGCTCACCTCATCCCGGGACTTGTGCTGTTTCGCTGGGATGCGCCCCTGTTTTTCGCCAACGCCGAGTTGTTCCAGGAGTGCCTGCTGGACGCGGCGGCGTCGTCACCCACGCCGGTGCACTGGGTGGTTGTCGCAGCGGAGCCTGTTACCAGCGTCGATGTCACTGCCGCGGACATGCTGCTGGAACTGGATGCAACCCTCGCGTCGAGCGATATCGAGTTGTGCTTTGCCGAGATGAAAGGTCCGGTCAAGGACAAGCTGAAACTTTTTGGGCTTTACCATCCGTTCGGCGAGCGTGCCTTTTTCCCGACTATTGAAGTGGCCGTCAGCAGTTATGTCGGGGCGCACAAGGTGTCTTGATGCCCCCGGAGGCCATGCATCGGAATCGGTGAGTGTGTTAATCGCCAACGCCGTCATCTGGCACACCACCGTGGAAGGTTTCGGTCAAAAGGCCTGCGCCTACGGCCAACTCGGCGACGCCCCTTGATTCAGGCATCCGAGGCGTACCCGATTCCAGTCACGAAAGTCGGCGAAGGCGTGCAGTGAAACGCAAGCCTAACAAAAGCATACTCAACACGGTTCTTTTAATTGAGAAAACACCTCCGGCCAAATATGACGGATGGGTTAGACTGTGGGCATGCAATTCAGCGAACTAGTCGGCCAACGCATCCTCATCAAAATCCCGCGACTACATGTCACCAGCTTGCAGCCCGCACTTTTGCATGGAGTTGAGTCGGGTGGGCTGTGGCTTGAAATGGACCTCCCCTGGAAGGATATCGGCGCAGGAAGCACCCAAAAAACGAAGATATTGTTCCTTCCGTATCACCTCATCGCGTTTGCCATGGCCCCGACTGACAAACCGGCTCACGGGGGGCCGAAGCAAAAGACTATGAAGTGAACCGCAAGGCTGAGACAAATAGGTAAAGGGGCAATCGCCGTTTGCCGAAAATCATTGCACGGCGAGGTTGACGTCGTCCACTCTGGGAAGACCCGAGCGGAGGGCAGGGGTGCGCCGGGATAAAATCAGCAGGTCGCCGGTTCGATCCCAGCGGGTGGCTCCATATTTTTCAAGAAGACTTGATCGTCAAATTCCAACTTGTTCAGATCGAATCGTTGAGTTGTTGACCAGTTCATCCTCAAGAGCAACCGCCGCCGCTCGCACACTCCCTGGAATGATCGTTCTGCGAAGTCCGTGACAATCAACCACCCTCCACCAACGTGATCAAATTTACATGCTGGAGCATACACTCCTCCATGACCTTCGTGAACAGCTTGAATATACTTTTCGAGATCCGAAATACGGCACTTCAGACGATATCCTACCGGAGGCGCAGGCGGAAGAGTTTGCGAGCGGTGTTCGATTGCGTTTGTTGCAAGACCTGTGGACAGAGTTGGCAGAAAGCGCGCAGTATGTTGAATCCAAGTGGGCGCGTTTTGCAAGCTATTCCGTTATTGCTCTCGGTGCGTGTGTAACCTGTCTCATTTCAAGCATTCTTCCTGCCCTTGATTGCCGTCTTTCGCCCGCAAGTAAACGCCACTAACGTTACATTACGTTCTGGAGCGCCCAGTACGCGGTGAAACCGAAACGGGGCAACAGTGACATGGTGCCACATGGGAATCTCGCGAAGCTCTCTGGCTATCCTTGCGGTGGTCGAATTTCTTTCGCTGCAGTGTTGCGCGACTCCCAGACTTGTTCCTAACCTCTCCAAGAGTTCTTCCAAACTGGGCTGAGAAGCGTTGTGGTTAGGACTTTTCGATGACCTCAAGCAAAGACCGGTAACGCCTGCGGCTAACCTCCAACCGTGGGCCGCCTCTGAGTAGCAACTCGGCTGAACCGCCCGGCAGGGGATGCACCTCTGCCACCTCGTTCAAATTAATCAGCGCATTTCTCGACACGCGAAAAAACCTCTGGGCGTCAAGGCGCTGCTCCAGCACTTGTAGCGGTGAATCCATCCAATAGGCTTCCCCTGTCACTGTGACGATTTTCGTCAGCCCATCGACTGACTCAAAGTAGGCGGCCTTCGACGCCGGTATCACGACGAAGTTCCCGCCTCGACGCGCAAGAAATCGCGACAGCCGTTCATGGGCCTTGGGGACAGGTTGGGCGGGATCTGTCCTTCGAATACGATCCAGCGCCTGTCCAAGCCGACTGCGGCTCACCGGTTTTAGTAGGTAATCCACGGCTTCCAGCTCAAATGCTTCGATCGCGTGTTGTTCGTACGCCGTGCAGAATACAATTGCGGGTCGATGTCTCATCAGACCTGCAGCCACTTCCAATCCATTTCCACCGGGCATCTGAATGTCGAGGAACAGAACATCTGGCTTGGCCGTCGCAACCAGGCCGATCACCTCCGTACCGTCTTCTGCTTCCCCAACGATTTCGACATCATTGTGTGAGGTTAGGAGGCGGCGCAGAAATTGACGGGCGGGCGCCTCATCATCGGCGATCACGACGCGCATTCACGATGCTCCATCATCGGAATGGTAAGAGACACAGTTGTACCTGATTCACCGGTCTCCCAAGCGATGCTCCTACTATCGCCATAGTACCCACGCATCCTGTCGCTCACATTTCTCAATCCATGCCCAGCGCTGCGCTCACTTGAGTAATCAGCCGGAAACCCCGGTCCATTATCGGCGACGGTCACAACCAAGCCTCGCTCCATGGCAGTCGCCACAATCGTTATCTTCCCTATTCCGACAACTTTGGAGCAACCGTGCTTGATCGCATTCTCGACGAGAGGCTGAACAATCATGGCGGGAATGTACATTCCCAAGCATGCTTCATCGTGGCGGAATTCGACTTGAAGCCGGGTACCGAAACGAGCTTGCTCCACTGCTAAATACGCTCGAATGAATGCTACTTCTTCCGAAAACCGAACCCATTCCTTATCCGACCGGCTAAGAACGTAGCGAAAAACATCTGCCAGATTCGCAAGCGTGTCCTCGGCTAAGTCTGGTCTCGAGCCCACACAGCCTGCAACTGCATTCAGTGCATTGAACAGAAAATGGGGGTTAATTTGAGCACGCAAGGCTCGAAGCTGCGCTCGCCCAGCCAGGTCAAGCAGCTCGGCCCGTTGCGTCCGGAGCCTCACGTTTTGAAGCATGACTCCTAGCGTCGTTGCCAACGAATTCAGCAATCTGAGATCATCGCTCAGCAAAGGCCGCTTCGGTGCTCTCAAGGCTATGTACCCTTGGGGTTCGATGTGGGCCACGGAATCGTCCCTATTTGAATCAAGATTACGCGCGAAATCTATCTCAGGACGACAATCGAAAATCGACTCCACAGCCTCCACGGCTGCATGGTGCAGTTCTGCCGCAGTCATCGCGTTCTGCAACTTGTGAATGAAAACCGACTCTGCCTGCGCCACGGAATACCGGCGCCCCAGCCGCCCATCAATCCAGATCCCTAACTTTTTGTATACGAATGGAGCGCAACTCCACAACGGAGCTACTGCCAATGCTGTGAACCAAATTCCGCTCCATCTCGACGAAGGCGCGAATATTGAATGCAGGGAAAAGGTGCCTGCCAGAAGCAACACACCCGCAGCCACAAACGCGCCGGCTCTCAAAAACACGTCAAAGAACACAAGGCGCTCAGAATAGTAAAGATACACTGAAAAAAACAAAACCAGCAGGTAATCGGGAACAATCTCAAGCAGCGGATTGTCGTTAAACATCGTACTCAACCCCGTCAGGAAAAAGGCTGCGAATATCGAAAGCATCCATATACGCTCGTTGCCCAGCGGAAAGAAAAACCAGATGACGCTGATTGCCAACGCAGCCGACGCCGCCAGCATCAGTGCCGCAGTATCGTCGAAAAACCCTCCGTACTCGGCTTGGCGCGCGACCGCAAAGCTTATGGCCAGCACGTAGAGCAGGGTCAAAGTGAGAAGCCACTTCAGCCGCCCAAACTTTTTGGCGCTTGCAGCCCTTTCCCCCGTCAGTTGGAGGATAAGCGGCGGCAATATCGAAACCAGAACAGTTCGGCAACCTGACAGGAGGGGAT
>Ga0207674_10003962_pt1 | contig 18000 bp, 17 predicted proteins | sample KBSCornC72_FD_184303 | JGI IMG/M metagenome (GOLD analysis project Ga0207674, IMG submission 184303) | Corn rhizosphere microbial communities from Kellogg Biological Station, Michigan, USA - KBS Corn C7-2 (SPAdes) (version 2) | ecosystem: Host-associated > Plants > Roots > Rhizosphere > Soil ... | reverse complement strand
GTGCTCGCCGAGAAGCGATTCGGCGTCGCGAAGGCGGAGCAATCACTGCGCGCGATCGACTCGGCGCGTACCCTGCTCCGCCCGAACGACTATCGTGAGCTGCACGCACTGTTCGAGCGGACACTGCTCACCGCCCGACTCCACGCGGCCGTCGCCGAAGCGTACTACGGCAGCCGCATCTGGTCGCGCGGCGGTGCGTTCCACACACCGTCGGTGGAGCAGACCATCCGACACGGGCTCGCCGAGATCGACACCGTCGCGTCGGCCATGCGCACCTACCCCGATCCGCCGCCGGTTGGCCAATGGGAATGGGCGAAGGATGCGGATGTGGCGATGGGGTATCGAGAGAAGATCGAACGACAACTACGAGTAGTTGGTAGCGGATACTGAGCAGCCGGCCTGGCTTGCAGCCTACCAGAAGGCCCGGCAGCAAATCGGCAAATCGGGGTCGGATTCCTTTTTAGCAAATCGGGGTCGTATTCCTTTTCGAGACTGCACCGGAGTCTGGCGCTTCGGAGTAAAGCCTTTGCCCCGTTGGACTTGCGATGGGGTCAGATTCCTTGAAAAACGCTACTGAGCGGTGGCGTTTTTCAAGGAATCTGACCCCATTTTTGCCCATTTTTTGCCCATTTTTGCCGTTTTTTGATGCAATCCCCGCTACCGGGGGTTGTCGTTGATCTCGGCTAGCATTCCGATCAATCGCGCGACGTCGGACTCGTTGCTCGCGATACCCAGCGAGGCTCTGACCGCGCCGACGGCGCTCGCGCCTCCGCATGCCTTCATTCGCCGCGCGAACTCGCGCACGCTCCATCCCGAGCGCGTCGTCTCCTCGATGCACCGCGCGGCACGTTCGGCGACGAACCCGAACGCCTGCTCCGACGCGCCCGGGTTGCAGAAGCATCCACCCCGCACGGAGATCCCCGCGGCGCGTGCTCGAGCTTCGATGTCCTCGTAGGGCGCCACGTCACCACGTGCGTCGAGCACGTTGAACGCCACCGTGCCGCCGCAATCGTAACGATCGCGCGGGCCGTACACACGAATCAGCGGTGATCCGTCGCGATGCGTCAGTGCGCGCAGCCCCTCGACCAGCCTGTCGGTGAGCGTGGCGACGTGGCGGCGCACGTTCGGCATCCCGAGCGCGTCGAGGAAATCGAGCCCGTCGATCACCGCGCCGAAGGCGAGGAAGTTCACCGTGCCGTCCTCGAACCCCTCCGCGCCGTCGCGCAGCAGGTGCGAGCGCGACTGCACCGACACGTACTCCACCGTGCCGCCGGAGAACCACGGCCTCCGCAACCGCGCGAGTGCGTCGCGCCGCGTGATCAGCGCGCCGACACCGGTCGGGTAGCCGAACATCTTGTAGAAGGAGCAGGCGACGAAGCTGGCTGGTGTACGGGTCAGGCTGAGGGGCGAGGTCGGCACGTACGCCGCCGCATCGAGCAGCACGTCGTAGCCGAGTGCGCGGGCCTTGTCGACGAGGGCGAGTGGATGCCGCACGCCGGAGAAGTTCGACTGTGCCGGAAAGGCGACGAGTCCCGCGCCGACGTGCGTCTTGCGCAGCACCGTGAGCGCCGACGCGACGTCGTGCAGCCGGAGCTCGGCGTCGAGCGGGAGCTGGTGCACGCACGCCCCGGCGCGCTCCGCGTACGCACGAACGCCGTTCACGGAGTTGTGGTTGTCCGACGCGAGGATGAGCGGCGCATCCGGCCCGAGCGGATACGCCGAGGCGACGAGGTGGATCGCGCCACTGGTGTTCGGCGTGAAGCAGACGACGTATTCGTCGGGATCGGCGTCGAAGAAACGCAGGACGCGCGTACGCGCTTCATTCACGAGCGCCGTGCTCGCGAGCGACGCCGGGCTCTCGGAGTGCGGATTGCCGAGCACCGAGGCGCGCAGCGTCGTCGCGTGTCCGGCGACGAGCCGGTCGGGATAGAGCGCGCTCCCCGTGTAGTCGAGGTATGCGTGCCCGCCGTCGTCGAGCCGGCTGAACTCGCGGGCGCGCAGCGCGGCGAAGTCCACCGACTGTGCTCGCTGGGGCACCGGCGTCGCCCGCCGCAACGTCGTCGCGCCGGTCAGCATCCGCGCCTCGTCACGAAGCCGAAGTCGCCGCGCACGCGCGCCTTCGTGCGCGGACCGCTCACCGTGTCGCTCGGCGACGGGGCGCGGGGTACGCCGCCGAAATAGCGGCTGAGCGCGGCGATGGCCGTCGCCGAGTCGCCCTGCACGACCGGATCGATCACCTCGGTCATCCACGCGCTCATCCCGCCGCGCACGAGGTGGACGCGTGCGTGACCCACGCGCGTGAGCCACGCCGCGCCCTGCAGGTCGAGCAGGTCGTCGTCGGAGTAGAGCACCAGCGTCTCGCCGGGCTTCGGCGCGACGGACGGCAGAGCCGTCAGCTCGACTGATTCGGCCGACGGGATGTGGCGCGTCGCGAAGGCGGACGAGTCGCGAATGTCGAGCACGCGCAGGCCCGGCCTGCCGTCGCGGATCCACTCCGCGAGCTGTACCGCGGATATCGACTGCGCTCCGGAGCTGCACCCACCTCGATCGCAGTCATCGAGGGCGTCTCGGGTCGCGGCGGAGACGACGGTGTCGCGCACGGCGCCCTGCGACCGCGCCGGCGCGCCGACCCCGAACGCAAGTGCTCCGAGCACGGCGGCCATCGCGCCGAGTGCCCGCACGAGTGCGCGGGTCTCCGTCATGGGCGCACCCTCCCCACTCGTGCGGCCATCGCGCGCTCGATGCGTCCCGCCACGGCGAACGCCGCGAGCGCACCGGCGACGACGACGAATGTCACCGTGCCCTGCGCCACACCGAGCGCCGCCGGCAGCGCGACGGCACCGCGCGATCCGCTCTCGTAGAAGCCGGCCATCAGCGGGATGGCGAGTCCGGTGCCGAGCACACCGGCGAAGAAGCATACGACCACAATGAGTCCATCTAGCCGGCCGGTGGCGGCGGCGACGCACGACGTCCCCGGGCACAGACCGGCCAGCGCCATCCCCGCACCGAACACCGCACCGCCCACGAGCTGCGGACCGATGAACGTCGGCGGCACGGCGACGCGCGCGAGATCGACGACGCCGAGCCACGACAGCCAGAACAGCCCGAGCATCGCGGTGACGATCGCCGAGAACATCACCTTGAGCACGGTCATGTCGCGCAGCGTGAACTGTCCCATCAGCTTCGGTGCGCTGCCGAGCCCCGCGCGCTCGAGGCACCAGCCGAAGGCGATGCCGATGCCGAGCGCGCCGGCGAGCGACAGCGAGCTGCCATCGGCGACGGCGAGTGGAAGGGGCGCGATCATGTCCAGCTCCCGCGCGTGAGGTACGCGACGACGTATGCCGCGCCGAACGCCGCGCCGATGAACAGCCATGCCCCCACGCTGAGCAGCGCACCCCCGGTGAGCGCCTGGCCGCTCGTGCATCCACGCGCGAGCACCGCGCCCGCGCCCATGATCGCGCCGCCCGCGCCCGCTGCCCACAATCTCGGCGGCACCGCGGCGTGCGGCCCGCGCTCCACGCGCACCGCGAGCCGTCCGGCGAGTGCGGCCGAGCACCATCCGCCGATGACGACGCCGATGATCTCGACGACGAGCCAGTCGCGGAACAACCCGCCCGCGTCGAGATGCACCGCGAGGAAGCCGTTGCGCGACGCGACTTCGGGCGCCACACCGCGCACCATCGTCGCCGCCGCGGTGGCGAACGCGCCGCTCGCGCCCAGCCCACGCCCCGCGATCACGAACGACGCGAGCAACACGAGCCCGAGCGCCACGCCGGTGAGATACGGATCGGCGTATCGCTTGACCGTTGTGAGTGCAGATCCCTCGACTTCGCTCGGGATGACGGCTTCCTCATCGAGCGCCCTCATTGTGCGGTCACCTTGCCGGTGCGCGGATCCTCGACCGGCAGCTCGGGGCGGCGCGACCACTCCTGGAACGATCCGTCGTACAGCAGCACCGGATGGCCGATCGCCCGCGCGGCGAACAGCACCGCCGTCCCTTGCTGCCCGATGTGACAGTACGCGACCACCGTATCGCCGTCGGCGACCCCCGCCTTCGCGAACAACAACTTCAGCTCGGTGGGCTTGCGCAGGTACAGCCTGTCGTCCGTCACCTCGGTGAACGGGAGGCTCTTCGCGCCCTTGATGTGTCCCTTGCGCGGCCCGCCCGCTTCGACGCCGTCGTAGTACACGGCGGCGCGTCCATCGATGAGATGGAAGTTCGGGGTGCCGATCCGGCTGTTGACCCACGCCGCGCTCACGACGATGGGGTTGATCGTGAGGGCGGCCAGCTTGCCGCGTCGCGCTTTCGGCGCGTCCGCCGTCACGGCGCGATGTTCGGTCTTCCACGCCTGCATCCCGCCGTCCAATAGGGCAGAGCCGGATCCGAGACCCGCATAATCGAGCGTGAAGATGACGCGCGTCGCCGGCGAGACCCAGTCGTTGCCGTAGTACACGATGACGCGCGACTTGTCCGAGATGCCGAGTGCCTCGAGCCGCGCCCGCAGCGAATCGGGCTGTGGCATCTCGAGCATCAACCCACCGTGATCGTGGTCGTGGTTCGAGACGGAGATGTCGTCGAGATCGACGAACCGCGCGCCGGGGATGTGCTCCTTGTCGTACTCCTTCCGGTCGCCGACGTGCAGCAGGACGAGGTTCGGATCCTCGAGATGCTCGGCCAGCCACACCGTGGACACGGTGACGGGGGCGGCGGGAGGGACCATCATCTGCGCCGTCGACGTGCGCGGCACGTTGAGCGAGAACATCGCGCACGCGAGCGCGGCGGCGAGATGGCGCGGGGAAAGCGAGGGGCGCATCGTGGTCTCCTGTCGGTGGGTGCCCGCCCGGCGTCGTGTCGAGCGTGGACCTACGATGGCGCGGGAGACCGCGGGAGTGGTGGCCGTTCTTTGCCGAGGATGTGCGAGAGTTATGACGCCTCGAACCGGTAACCCACCTTCCACACCGTGACGATGTGGCGCGGGTGCGCCGGATCCACCTCGAGCTTCCGCCGCAGCTCGGCGATGTGCGAGTCGACGGTGCGTGACAGCACGAACGCGCCGTACCCCCACACCTCCTTGAGCAGGTCCTGCCGCGTCACGACCCGCCCTCCACGCGCGACGAGCGCCAGCAGCAGCTCGAACGCCTTGGGTGTGAGCGTGACCGGCGCTCCGCCCCGGCATGCGGTGCGCGCCGCGACGTCCACGACGACGTCGCCGAACCGGATCGACTGCGCCGGCGCCTGGCCGGCGCTTCCAACGGCCCGCGACTTCCGGCGCAGCAGCGCGCTCACGCGCTCCAGCAGCTCGAGCACGCCGAACGGCTTCGTCACGTACTGGTCCGCGTCGAGCCGGAAGCCGCGCACCTTGTCGGCCTCCTCGCCGCGCGCCGAGAGGATGATCACCGGCACGTCATTCTTCGTCTCGCGGATCGCGGCGAGCACGCCGTAGCCGTCGAGCTTGGGGAGCATGAGGTCGAGGATGACGAGGTCGGGCGACCAGGCGCGCGAGTCGGCGACGGCCGCCTCCCCGTCCTCGGCGATGCGGACGTCGTGCCCCTCGTGGCGCAGGTTGTACGCGAGCCCCTCGGCGATCGCGAGGTTGTCTTCCACGACGAGGATCTTGCTCATTTATGTGCTCAGCGACGTCGGCGCCCGCGCCGACGTCGCAGCCGCCGGCTCCTGCGTCGCCGGCTCGGACGTCGCCGGGTCGGGATGCACGTCTTCGGATGCGTCGGGCGCCGCGATGTCGGGCAGCGCCGGCAGCGTGACGACGAACCGCGCCCCGTGCCCCGACGGCGCATCCTCGACCCACGCGCGTCCACCATGCTGCATCACGACGTCGTGCACCACGGAGAGCCCGATCCCGCTCCCCGCCGTCTGGTCGCCGGTCGTCCCGCGCTGATACGGCCGCCACACGCGCTCACGCTCCGCGGCGGGAATCCCCGGCCCTTCATCTACGACCTCGATCCGCACGCGGTCCGTATCCCCGTACCCCCGTATCCCCGTGTCCCCGCACACGCGCGCCCGCACCCGCACCATCTGCCCTTTCGGTCCGTACTTCACCGCATTGTCCAGCAGATTCAGGACGATGTGCCGCAGCGCGTCCGGCTGCAGGGCGACACGCGGCACCGCATCGATCTCGGCCACCAGCGTCGCGCCGCGCGCGTCGGCCAGCGGCTGGAACTCGGCGACGATGCGCCGCAGCTCGGCCGAGACGTCCGTCGGCTGCCGCGGATCGGGGGCGGCGCGCTCGCCGCGCGAGAAGCGAAGCACGCGCTCCACCAGGTGCGCCAGGCGCGTCGTCTCGCGCTCCACGTTGTCGAGCGACCAGGCGCGCTGCGCCTCCGTCGTGAAGCGTCCGAGCCGCAGCGTCTCCAGGTAGAGCCGCATCTGTGCGAGCGGCGTGCGCAGCTCGTGCGAGATGTTGGCGACGAAGTCGGCGCGCAGCTGCGACAGCTCCCCTTCGCGGCGGAGCTGGGCAACGGCGACGAACGACAGCGCCGCCGCGATGCCGAGCAGCGCGAGGAGGAATGGAAGGCGCGAGCGCGGGAGCCCACCGATGACCAGCTGGTCCGCCATCGCCGCGCGGATCTGCGCGCGCACGCGCAGGCCGCCGTACGTCTCGCCGACGGAGGCCGTGTCGTCGAGCGACCAGCGCGACACCGAGTCCGTTCGGAAGAGCGTGCGGCCGTTCGCGTCGGTCACCTCGAGCTCCACCATCTCGCCGATCGGGCGGCCGCGCGTGAACGCCGAGGGCAGGATGTCGGTGTCCGTCATCGGCGCGCGCAGCATGCTCGCGAACGCGTCCGCGTCGTACTCCGCGCCGTAGATCAGCGTGTCGCCGGCGAGCCGCGGCATCACCGTGTAGGTGAAAAATCGACGCTCCCCATCGTGCGACGCGACGACGATCGGGAAGCGGCCGATCGCGTGGCGCGCACGGACCTGCTTCGTGATCGTGTCGTTGATCCAGCGGCGCACGGCGGGGGTGTAGCGCTGTGCACCCTCGCTCATCATCGCCATCGGCACGCCGCGGTCCACCTCCCAACCATCATGAGGGTCGGGGTGCGCATTCAATGCTATGCCGAGCGTGTCCGTGCCGATGCGGAACGCGAGGAAGGCGAACGGACTCGGCCCCCACTGCGGCCGATGACACATGCACTCGCGGTCGGTGAAGATGTAGTGCGGCATGCTCTCCACCGCCGGCACGTTGTCGCCGCGGTGGACGTCGTGGCCGTGGTTGAACGCGCCGACCAGCTCCTCGGTGGCACGCCCGAGCCGAGCCTGCAGGTGCTGCTGGTAGCTCCACGCCGCGAACCCCGCGTAGTCGCGCAGCGCATGCTCGGCCACCGCGCGCTGCGACCGCACGGCGCGGCTCGCCTCGACGACGCCGATCGTCGTCAGGGCGATGCTCGCCGCGAGGAGCAGCGTCGTCCAGCGGAGCGCGGGGAAGCGGAGGGTGGCCATCGGGTGGGAGCCAAACGCTGGAGCTTTGATTTGGGGGTCGGACACCGCAGGTGTCCGACCCCCCTTGTACTCCGGAGCCAGGGAAGTAGCGGTCATGCTGCTCGTCTAGGATGCTACCCCCACGGGGCCGCGGACAATGGCGATCCTGTGCGAGAACTGTGAAGAGTTGTGCACGTCTGGTAGACTGCGGGTGACCCGATCCCCGCCCATCGTCGCGAACTCAGCGGCACGGGGGATGCCTCAGTGCGGGCCCATGCCTGCGCCCATTCCCGATCTCGGAATCGCCCTGTCGAAGCCCAGCCCCTCCCTCCGCAACAAGCGCGGAGTCGTCGAAGCACCCGAACTCGCGCTGGAGCGGTCCGCTCCGCCAGCCTCCCACGCCCACGTACTGCAGGTCGTCCAGCCCGGCCTCCTCGGGCTCATGGACGGCTCCGTGTCCACCCTCGCGCCGCTGTTCGCGACGGCGGCGCTGACCGGACGCACGGAGAGCGCCTTTCTCGTCGGACTGGCGGCGTCGGTGGGTGCGGGGATCAGCATGGGGCTCGCCGAGGCGCTGTCGGACGACGGCCAGATCTCGGGACGTGGGAAGCCGCTCATGCGCGGCATCATCACGGGTGGCGGCACCGTGATCGGCGGGATGCTGCACACACTGCCCTTCCTGTTGCGGAACCTGCAGACGGCGCTGCTGCTCGCGTACGCGGTGGTCGTGTTCGAGCTGCTGGCGATCGCCTACATCCGATATCGGTGGATGAACAGTCCACTCGGCCGGACGGTGGTGCAGGTGATCGTTGGGGGCGGGATCGTCTTTGGCCTGGGGATCTGGCTGGGGAGGATCGGCGCGGGAGGGTGAGGCGCCGCAGCTGCTCGCGATTCGCACTGCGGCAGGGCATCTGCTGCATCGCGCTTCTACTGGCGGGCCGAGACGCGTGGCGGGCCGAGACGCGCCGGCGCAGAACGCGGCGCCGCGTGTTCGCAACGTCGTGCTCGTCCACGGGCCTGGGTCGACAGCTCCGGCTCGAAGGCCGTGTCTGACATTCTCACTCGCGACGGTTACCACATCAGCGTCGTGCAGCAGCCGTTGACGTCGTTCCAGGAGGACGTCGCCGCGACGAAGCGCATCCTCGCGCTCCAGGACGGTCCCGTCGTGCTCGTCGCGCACAGTTACAGCGGGTCGGTAATCACCGAAGCGGGGACGGTTCCGTCCGTCGCTGCGCTGGTATACGTCGCCGCGCACATGCCGGACGCCGGCGAGAGCGAGGCGGACGGAAAGCGCTTCCCGAGTGACCTCAGCAGGTCGACGGCGATAAGGCTGACGCCGGACAGCTTCTCCTACCGCAACCCTGCACAGTTCCACCCCTACTTCGCCGACATGTCCGCCGAGCAGGTGGCCTTCGCCGCGCGCTCACAGGTTCTCATCGCCAACGCGAACTTCAGTGGGGTCATCACCACCCCTGCGTGGAGAGGCAAACCGAGCTGGATGGTAGTGGCGACGAAGGAGCGCGTCATCAACCCGGAGCTTGGGCGGTGATACGCGGCACGGGCGAAGAGCCAAACGGTCGAAGTCGCGGGCGCCAGCAATTCGGTCTACGTCACGAGGCCGAAGGAGGTTGCCGCGGTCATCGAAGGGGCGGCGCATCACGCGCCGCAGGCGTCCGACGAGCGATCGACCGGAACGGGAGCGCGGCGATGAGCCCGAGACTCGCGTGCGCGGCGTTGGTGCTGACGAGCGTCGTCGCCCGGGCAGCGGACGCACAGTCGACCGCACCTGATACGAGCGGGCCACCACCCGCGGTCACGACGGCGCTGTCGTACACCGGCGAGCTGGTGAGCGACGCATCGGGCGGAGCGCAGCGCGGCGTGGTCTACACGGGCGTCGCCGGAGCGCAACTGACGCTGTCCCTCTCACGGCTCGTCGGCTGGCGGCACGCGCGACTCTTCATCTACGCGCTCGACGCGCACGGCGGCGCGCCGAGCACGCTCGTCGGCGACGTGCAGGGTGTGTCCAACCTCGAGTCGCCACCAGGCGTGCGGATGGAGGAGTGGTGGCTGCAGCAGAACATGCTCGCCGGCCGCGTGTCGCTGCTCGCCGGACGCTATGATCTGGGCACGGAGTTCTACGTCTTGCAGTCGGGGAACCTGTTCCTCAACGGCTCGTTCGGGATGGGCCCGGAGTTCGGTCTCAGCGGCGTGGAAGGGCCGTCGACCTTTCCCTTCACCGCCGTAGGTGCGCGCCTCGATGCGAAGCCGTCGCCCAACTCGGTCGTGCGCGCGGCCGTGCTCGACGGCGTGCCGGTCGATCGCCCGGGCGGTGGCATCCACCTGTTCGCGCCGGGCGACGGCGCACTCGTCGTCGGCGAAGTGGCGATCCTCGCGCGCCCCGACACAGCAGCGGCACCACGCGGCCGCCGATTCCAGGTCGGGCGCGGGCTCGCGCGAATGTATTCACGGAAGGTCGCGATCGGCGCCTGGTACTACACGGCTCGCTTTCCCGATCTCGTCGACACGCTGCCGAGCGGTGCACCCGTGGAGCACAGCGGTAGCGGCGGCGCGTACCTCATCACGGATCAGACGCTGTGGACCGCGCGGAGCGGAGTCCCCGGACCGCTCATGGCGTTCGTTCAGCTTGGGCTGGGTGACGGGCGCGTGAACCAGGTCGGCAGCTACGTCGGAGCGGGCCTCACGCTCACCGGGCCAGTGCGCCGGCGCGCGAAGGACGTGGTGGGATTCGGCGTCGCGGCCGCGCGGAACGGCTCGCACTTCGTCAGTGCACAGGCGGCACTCGGCGTGGTCGCAGCCGGAGAGACCGCCATCGAGCTCACGTACGTCGCGCAATTCGGTGCCTGGCTCACCGTGCAGCCCGACGTGCAGTACGTGCTCAGCCCGGGCGGAACGCGCGCGACGCTGAATGCGCTCGTGCCGGGACTGCGGATCGGCGTGTCGCACTGAGTGCAGTCGCGACGGGTGACACTAGTCGCTCCGCCGCCCCGCCTCGAACCGCGCCAGCGACTTCCCGCGCGCATCGACCAGCTCGAGCCGCTGTCCCGTGATCTTCGCGCGACTCACGCTGCGCAGTGCAGCGAGAAAGCGGCGCTCGAGGTCCGAACCTTTCGCCGCGCACGTCGTCCGCATGCTCATCACGGCAGCGAAGGTGAGGCTCGGCCCCTTCGCTCGATAACGACCCGAGACACCGCTGCAGCCCGCCCAACCGCTCATGCGTCCCGTCTCGGAGCTCAGCATGAGATGCGGCTCCTGCTCTCCCGCGCGCACCGTCACCGGCCGGTCGCCGAGGCTGGTGAGCTTCCAGTAGGTATTCTCGAGCGAGGCGTTCGTCGCGCCGCCACCGGCGCAGCGCTCGCCCGGCCTGACGTCGACGAACCGCTCGACGACGAGGGCGCGCTCGCGGCCGTCCCCTTCCATCCGCGGCCGCATCGCCACGCGGCCGACGACTTTCACGAGCATCCCCTCGCCGTCTCGGCGGCGTGCGTTCAGGTACGCCGATTCCAGCTCGGCGTTGTCGCCCTCCTTCGCCACCGGCCAGCTCTGCCGCGAGGAGCACTCGGTGAAGCGGCCCGCGTCGGCCATGTACGTGAACAGTCCGCGCATCTCGAGCCGAGGCTCGAGTGGCGCCGCGCGGTTCGTGAGGGCGAGCGTGTTGGCGCGCGACGGCGTGGTCTTCCCCGCGCCGAGCACGTGCAGCGTGTCGGGCTTTCCGATCGCGATCCGGAGGGTCGTGTCGCGGCTCCCCTTCAACGTCAGCGTCGATCCGTCGCGCGACAGCGTCCACCGCCCGATGTCGTCGACGAACGCATCGCGTCCCTTGCCGAGGTACGCGCGCCGGAGGAAGTACGAGCCGTTCGGGAAGAGCTCGAGCTGGTGCCGGACGGCGGCGCAGTCGGCGCAGGGGAGATTGCCGGTGAAGATCGCCGCACCCGTGCTCGACGACGCGCTGCTGCGGGCGCTCTCACCGCGCGTGCTCTCGGTGGTCGCGCTCTCGCTGCGCGCGATCTCATCGCGGGCGACCTCCCCGTGCGAGACTTCGCGTCGCGAGCCATCGAGCGTCGCGACGTCGCCGGACTCCGGCCCGAGCGGCGCGTTGGACCGATGGAGCAGCAGCGAGACCCGACGACCATTCCCCCACGTGAGCACGAGGTCACTGTGGTTGGCGACGTACCGCTGCCGTGAGCCGACGAGGACGCGGGCTCGCACCATGTACACGTGACGCGGCTCGATGCGCGACGCGTCGTAGTCGATCGCGAACCGGATCGGCGGAGTGGCGGGCCCCTGGATGCGCGTGCGCGCGACGACCGACCCGGGTGCGCCCGCGCCCGTGACGTCCACCAGACTCGCCTCGAACACGGCGTCCGCCGGCAGCCTGACGCGATCGGCGAAGGTGGCCGAACCTCTGATCTGCGCGCCAGCCACTCCGTGCACGCCCACGACACACGCGGCCGAGATCGCGAGTGCCCGCGTCCGCCGCCATCGCGACATGCGAGTTGCCCTCCCTGCTCGTCGGTCGCCGCGCTCTCGCCGCCTTCGGCGGAGCTCGCGTCGCCCGCTGCCGAGCTCTCCCCTGCAACATGGACGCCGCGCGCCGGCTCGCCCATGCCGCCCTGGCCTACGCGGCGACCTCCCGCGCAGCGCTCCCATCGGCCATCTCCTGCCGTGGCGTCGCTCCCGCTCGCATCACCACCATCGCCGAGGTCCCCGTGCCCACCTCGCTCGTGATGGTCACCTCGCCGTCCATCCGCCGCGCGAGATCGCGCGCGATCGTCAGGCCGAGTCCGACCCCCGAGTACTGGCGCGTCGTTCCACCGTCCGCCTGGAAGAACGGCTCGAAGACGCGCTCCATCTCTTCCTTCCGGATCCCGACGCCCGTATCGCGAACCCGGATGCGCACCGTCTCCCCGTCGCCCTCGGCGGCGAGGGTGATCGTGCCGCCGTCGGCCGTGTACTTGATCGCGTTCGACAGCAGACTGGCGAGGATCTGCTGCAGCATCTTGGGATCGGCGAGCACGGCGAGCCGTTGATCCACGAGCTCGCGCCGGACGACGAGGTGCTTGCGCTCGATGTCCGCCGCGAACAGGCGCTCGACGGCGTCGAACAGCGGCGCGACCTGCACGTCGCTGCGCTCCGGCGCGGGCCCCTTCTCGCTCTCCACGAATCCCAGCATCTCGTTGATCATGGCGAGCAGGGCCTTCTCGTTCTGCTCGATGCGCTTGAGTGCATCGGTCTGCTTCTCGTTCAGCGGGCCGTACACGCCCGTCTCCAGGAGCTCCGCGAACCCCTGGATCGCGTTGAGTGGCGTGCGCAGCTCGTGACTCATGACGCGAAGGAATTGCGACTTCGCACGGTTCGCCTGCTCCGCCAGCTGCCGCGCGTGCTCCGCCTCCTGGTCGGCGATGCTCCGTTCCGCGATCGTCGCGGCGATGATCAGGAAGGTCGCGGCGACGATCGCCATGAACGTCTGCAGCGGCAGGAGCCGGTCGCTCAGCGTCGGGAGCACGAACGGCCCGTGCCCGAGCGTCGCGGCGACGAGCGCCAGCACGGAGACGGTGAGCACGGACGCCGTCGCGCCGCGTGGTCCGAAGCGGATCGCCGCCCAGAGCAGGACGGCGACGAGGAGATCCGCCTGATGAAAGGGCGTCGCGAGGACGGGGACGTGCAGCAAGTTGTTGAAGAAGGCGAGCGCGCACGCCGCGACGAGCGAGACGGCGAGCGCCACCGTCTCCAGCGGGCGAATGTGGCGAATCGTGCGTGGTTTCGTCGCCCAGACGAGGATGAGCGGCGCGAGCAGCAGGACGCCCACCATGTCGCCGATCCACCACGCGCGCCACGTGTCGCGAATGTCCGCCGCGTGCAGCAGACCACCGGCGTGGAGGATCGTGACGCCTGCCGTGGCGCTGATCAGCGTGCTCACCACCGCCGACCAGACGATCAGCGAGACGGCGGCGCCGATCCGCTCGAGCGTGATGCTGAACCTCGGCATGCCCAGCAGGAGCGCGGCGCCGACCAGTGCTTCGCACGCGTTGCCGGCCCCGATGCCGATCGAGACCAGCACGCCTGCACCGGAGTACAGAGTCGCGGCGAAGGCGCCGAGGAACACGCCGAGTGCGACGCGATTGCCGAGCAACAGCACCGCCGCGAGCGCGATTCCCGCCGCCGGCCAGATGAGCGTCGCGTAGCCGGAGACCGGATCGAACGCCAGGCCGAATCGGGCCGCGATGAAGTACACCACGGCCAACCCGAGCACGACCGCGACCTGGCGCAGACGCGTGTCCATGAACGTACGGTGCCCGACCGTGCGACGCTGCGCTATGCGACCAAGGGCTCCGGTCGCTTTCTCCACCGCGCCAGGACGACTTCGCCGGACGAGAGCAGCACCAAGGGCTCATTGGTTCGTCTCGACGTTCGTGGGAGACTGGGTGCGCATTTGGCGGACCGTTGGGAAGAACCGGAGCTCTTCGCATCGGAATTGCGCGGCCTTCAGATCGTCGCGCCTGTCGATCGTCGATCAAGCAACGGACCTCATCGGACATGACCCTCGTCAAGCGAATCGTCGTGCTGGGCGGTGGCTTCGGTGGCCTCACGACGGTACGCGAGCTGGAGCGGCTCAGCGTCAATCGGACCGCCGTCGAGATCACGCTCGTGAATCGCGACAACTTCTTCGTGATGTCGCCGCTCCTGTTCGAGGCGTGCTCCGGCGTTCTCGAGCTTCGCCACTGCGCGCAGCCCATCCGCCCTGCCCTGCGTCGCGCCCGCTTCGTGGAAGGCACCGTCGTCGCGATCGACGTCGCGCGCCGTACCGTGAGCGTGGAAGCGGCCGGTGGCGGGCCGCTCGAGCTGGCATACGATCAGCTCGTCGTGGCGCTCGGCGCGACGACGAACCAGGAGCTGATCCCCGGCTCTCACGCCGCCTACACCTTCAAGACGATGGCGGACGCGCTGGTGCTGCGGAATCATCTCATCGAGCGGCTCGAGCGCGCCGATGCCGCGCAGGACGGTGAGGTCCGCCGCTCGTGCCTCACCGTGGTCGTGGTCGGCGGTGGACTCGTCGGCGTCGAGCTGCTCGGCGAGCTCACCGCCTTCGCCGACGACGTCGTGCGCTACTACCCGCGCGTCCGGCGCGAGGAGCTCCGCTTCCATCTCGTCGAGGCGGGTCCGCGCATCCTGCCGGAGATCGCCCCCGAGCTCGCGGACGAGTCGCTCCGGCTGCTCCAACAGCGGGGTGCAGACGTCCGCGCCGCGACGCCGGTGCGCGCCATCGAAGCCGGTCGCATCCGACTCGACAACGAGACCATCGAGGCGGAGACCATCATCCTCGCCGCCGGGATCGTACCCAACCGCGTGGGGGCGGGCTTCCCGGTGGCGGTCGACGCACGCGGCCGCATCACCGTGGATCCGACGATGCGCAGTGTGAGCCACCCCGACGTCTGGGCAGTCGGCGACTGCGCGGCGATCCCCGGGCCGGACGGACGCCCCTACCCGGCGCTGGCGCAGCACGCGCTTCGCGAAGGGCGCCAGCTCGCCCGGAACGTCATGGCCGTCGTCGACGGACGCGAGCCGAAGCCATTCATCTTCCGCTCGCTCGGCACCATGGCGGCACTCGGCCATCGGCAGGCCGTCGCGCAGATCAAGAGCGTGATGCTCACGGGCATCCTCGCGTGGTGGCTGCGGCGGACGTACTACCTGCTCCAGATGCCGCGCTGGGAGCGCCGGCTCCGCATCGTCCTCGACTGGACCGTCGCGCTCTTCTTCCGACCGGACATCACGAAAGTCGACCTCGCCACCGAGCAGGATCAGGCGCGCCGCAATGCGCCGGCGGGGACGATGCCGCCCGGCCAGCAGCGAACGGCGCCGAGTGCCACGATCCACGGCGCCGAGTCGAGAAAGGCATCGTGACGATCGCGAGCCGCGGTATCGCCGCTCGCTTCGACCGTCAGGCGACCGAGCCAGCCATCGGTATCGCGAGGAACAGGATCCCCGAGAGGTCCACGCGCATCTGACTGGACGCGCGCACGATGCGCAGCACGGGCGAGTTGCAGTGCGGACACCGCAGGATGGTGCCCATGTCGTGGCCGTACTCGAGGAGCGCGCCGATCGCCCCCGTCGTCCCGCAACCAGCGCACGTGCCGAGCGCCGCGGTCATCTCCTGCGCGAACAGCTCGCGCAACACGCCGCCCGCCGCGTTTCCGTCGAGGCGCAGATCTTCGGTTTGCATCAGGTCTCTCCAGGCTGTGTGCTCTGGTGAACGGTTTACCGTGAACGGTTCACGGTGAACCGTTCACCGTGAACTGGGCCGCGCCCTTTCAACCCGTGGGCCCGAACCGCTCCGTGCGCACGCGCGACGCCGTGTGTCCGAGCTCCACGAGCAGCGTCGCGACCGACTCCACGAGCGGCGTCGGGCCACACACGTAGACGTTCGGCTCGGCGGATGGCGGCCAGCTCACGGCCTCGAGCATCGCGCGGTCGATTCGACGGTGGTACCCACTCCAATCCGGCGGCGCCGCGCGCGTGAGGGTGATCGCGACCTCCACGTGCGGAGGGTCGGCGAGCTGCTCGAGCTCGGCGCGGTAGATCACATCGTCGAGCGTGCGCGCGGAGTAGAGCAAGCGCACCGGTACCTCGGCGCGCGCGGCGGGGCCGGAGCGCGCGTGCTGGCGCAGCATCGCCATGAGCGGCACGACCCCCGAGCCGCCGCCGACGAGGAGGAGCGGCCCTTTCCGGGCCGCCTCCCACACGAAGTAGCCGCCGATCGGGCCGCGCACCTCGACCCCGTCACCCGGATGGAGCACGTCGCACAGGTACGGCGACACCTCGCCGTCGTCGAGGCGCTCCACGGTGAGCGCGACCGTGCCTTCCGCCGGCGCCGACGCGATCGAGTAGGAGCGTTGTGCCTGGTAGCCATCCTCCGCGACGAGGCGGACGTCGACGTGTTGGCCGGCGCGGTGTCCGGGCCATTGGGGTATGTCGAGGATCAGCGTCCGCGTTCGTCGGGTCTCCTCGCGTGTCGACACGACGGTCGCGACCCGCCACTCCAATCGCGGTGGCGTCGGCGTGGCGGCGGCGACACGCTCGCCGGCTGCTTCATTCACAGATCGCCCTGGTAGCGCTGCTCGCGCCAGGGGTCGCCGCGGTCGTGATAGCCGAGCTGCTCCCAGAAGCCCGGCTCGTCGTCGGGCAGCAGCGTGAGCCCGCGCACCCACTTCGCGCTCTTCCAGAAGTAGAGATGCGGGACGAGCAGCCGCGCCGGTCCACCGTGCTCGGGCGCGAGCGGCGCACCGTCGAATCCGAACGCCACCCACGCCTTGCCACCGGTCACGTCGGCGAGCGGCAGGTTCGTCGTGTAACCTCCGTCGCAGAACGCAAGGATGAATGCACCATCGGGAACGCCGGCGGCGCGTGCGGCCGCGAGGAGGGTATCGACCGACACGCCCTCCCACTTCGTATCGAACTTGGACCACTTCGTGACGCAGTGGATGTCGACGGTCGGCGTCTCGTGCGGGAGTGCCTGAAGCTCGTCCCAGGACCAGCGCATTGATGGCGACGCCTCGTCGGCACCGCGAATCGTGAAGTCCCACGTCGCGAGCGACGTGTGCGGCGTGGGCCCGGCCGAGAGCACCGGGAAATCGAGTGTCTCGTACTGCCCAGGTGGCAACCGACCGGGCGGCGCGGCGGCGCGGCGACTGTGAAAGCCGCGGGCGATGAAGGGTTTGTCAGCCATGCCGCTCGTCCGCCTGCAAGAAGATCGCCGGTCGCTGGTAGGGGAGAGGGGATGCGGGGATGCGGAACGGCGCTGTCATCCCGAGCGAGCACAGCGAGACCTGTCATCCCGAGCGTGCGCAGTGAGTTGTCATCCCGAGCGAGCGCAGCGCGTCGAGGGATCTGCACGTGCCGAGCGGCGAGCGGCGAGCAGTGAGCGGTTGAGCCGTCTAGCGGCGAGCGGTCAGCTGTCGAGCCCTCAGCCGTCAGCCACGTCCGAGCCATCAGTTGCGCTCCTCGAGCGATCCGGCCTTTCCGTGACATCGCCGTTCCGAATCCGCGTTCCGTCGTCGAAACGGCAAACGGCCCCGGAGCACCGAAGCGTCCCGAGGCCGTTCTCATTCCCTCACCCCCCATTCCCTCATTCCCTCATTCTTTCATTCCCTCATTTCCGCGCGTAACTCCCCAGCGCGCTCCGCTTCCCGCCTTCGCGGTGCGCGTCGTCCGACAACGCACACACACCGGTCGCGTCGATCCATCGATTGTAGAAGTTGAACAGCGCGCACACCGTGATCGCGTACCAGATCTGCTCGTCGTTCCATCCCGCCGCGTGCAGCGGCGCGATGTCGGCCGCCGTGATGTTCGGCGAGTCGTGGTTCACCTTGTCCAGGAAGTGCATCAACAATTTCTCCGCGTCGGAGAGACCGGAGCTGTCGATGTCGCGAAGAACGCCCTGCACCAGTTCCTCGCTGCCCAGCAGGACCGCCGCGACCGCGGCGTGGGACTTCACTCAGAACGGACAGTCGTTGCGGCCGCTGGTCCGCGCGGCGATGAGCTCGCGG
>Ga0207674_10003959_pt1 | contig 18008 bp, 32 predicted proteins | sample KBSCornC72_FD_184303 | JGI IMG/M metagenome (GOLD analysis project Ga0207674, IMG submission 184303) | Corn rhizosphere microbial communities from Kellogg Biological Station, Michigan, USA - KBS Corn C7-2 (SPAdes) (version 2) | ecosystem: Host-associated > Plants > Roots > Rhizosphere > Soil ... | reverse complement strand
GATCTCGGATTCGTCGAACGTCGCCATTATTTCTTCTTAGCAGCCTTCTTTGGCTTTTCAGCCACTTCTTCGGTAACTTCCTCGACCGTCTTGATTTCCTTTTTGCCCAGAACGTAGCCCGCCACCGTGTAGGCTGGCACGTCCGCTTCGGGGATGTCCCTTTCAACTATTTCGCCCGAACCATCGAACGCCGGGCCGTGCATTATCGGCATAATTCCTCCTTGATGGAAGGGCGGGTTTGACCGCCCGCCTATTAACCGTAAAGAACCGAAATGAGATGTGAGTTGGGTGCCGCCGTGCCGTACAGGACGCGAAGCTCCCACGAACTCTGCATATACTGTCCGTACCGTGCGAGTTGGAAAACCAAGCCCGATTTCGGATCTTGCACTTCTGCGGTGTCCGACGCCGAATCGTCGCCCGTGTCCGGCGCTCGCATCACCAAATGCAGACCGTTTTTCTGGAAACCGATGTGACGGGTCGAGGTCCCGACAACGGTTATCGCTTTGGTTGCCGCCGACATCGCCTTGACGAGTCCGGGGCCGTTCAGAACAGCGGTTCCGCCGTCCGAAACGTCGGTGTCACCCGATTGCAGAACGTATTTGTACGCGGCGTTTTCCGACGCGAACGAAACGATGTCGCCCGCGAGCAAGGTTCCCGTACCGGCCGATGCGAGCGTTAGTGTGGTCGCACCCGCCGCGTAACCGGCATTGTTCGTCGTCGCGGATGCTCCCGTGCCCGCCGTTACCGAAGTGATCGGCGTCGAGTTGTAAACGTCGAACCCGAACACGCGGCCCAAAGAACCCTGACGCAATGCGGCTTCGCCGCCCGATTCGTTGACTTTCGTCAAGATCGTCTGTTTGCCCAAAAGGTTCACAATGGCGTCCGAACCCGCTACAAAAGCGCGATCTCCCGGAGGCGCCCCGTTGTCGTCGAGGATGCGTTTCAAGTTGGAAAGCTCGGTGAGATCGTTGGCGGTTGCGAACGGAGCCGTGCCCGCCGTGATGCCGTAAGCACGCGATGCGTTCAGGTATGCCTTCTGCCAAAGGGCCGTCTCGATCTCGTTGCACAAGGTGCGCATCGCTTGCTGGATGGTCTGTGCGAAGATGTCCTTGAACGGTGCGATGTCGCCGTTCCGAAGGGCCGCCATTTGCTCGCCCGTCCAATTCCACGACACCTTTTTCAGGTTGGTCATCGAAATGGTCCCGGCGGCAACGGTCATATCTGTGCCGCTCGAAGAAGTGGCGGCGGGCGTCACCGACGCCGAGGCCAGAGTCGGAACGACCGGGTAATTGACTGTTTGGTTGAGGCCGGCCCGTGCGACCGACATATTCTGATAGCAGGACGGGATGAACCCCACCTGTTCGCGGCCCACAACGGCTGCGGCATCCTGCAAAACGGGCAAGATAGCGGAAATTGTGTTAGACATTGTTTAGCTCCTAAAAGTGTGTTTAATCTGTCACCTGGCCGCCGCCCGTGGAGAAAGCTGATCTTTCATCGTTCGAAGCAGCATTCCACTGTGCGCGTGTCCAAGTTTTGGCGTTCCCGCCGTTTCCATTACTTCCAGAAGCCCCACTTCCTGCCCCGCCTACGGGTTTGAAGTAGTCAGCCTTGCTTTCCTTTAGGCTCGGAATGTATTTATCAAGATCGACGGTTTCTAAACCGTCCTTCGTTTTCCAGACCACACCGCCGCCGTCCTCGACGAACTGGATGTGCTTCGCTGTCAGTGTCAGCGCCAAGTCCTCGGCCATAGCCGGTTTGACGCCCTGTTCTGTCAATTTCATCGCTAGCTGCTGTTCAGCCTGCGTGCGGACCATTCCGCTGATCTTTTCCTGATAACCTTTCTCTTTAACTTCCCACTCACTGTTTTTCTTCTGAATGAGTTCGTCAAATTTCCGCTTGTTCAGCAGGTCCTCGTCCTCGGACTTGTTCAGTTTCTCCACCGCCTCTCTCGCCTTCGCGGGGTCGAGGCCTTCGAAAGCCTTTAACGCCTTGTTCGCCTCGGCAACTTTTGCGAGAAGTTCGTCCCGCTTGGCTTTCAGGCCGTCAACGTCCTCATAATCGGCATCCAATTTGAAATTGTCGCCGTCGGGGACGTAAAGGGTTTTCAAAGATTCGTCTAACGCGTCGTGTTCGGCCTTGCCGATCTTGATTTTGAGTGCCATATTCTGAAGCCTTGCTTCTGGGTGCGCCGCCTTGCGATGTTGTAGAAAAAACAAAAAGCCCGCGAAACGCTAGGCTCATCCTAGAATCTCGCGGGCGGTGACTCTGTAAAAGAGTGGTGACCCGAACGGTCTAAATTGTCAAGACAATAATATGTTACGCAATTCGTTTTTGCAAGCGAATTTTTTCAGCCAATTGCAAAAAGTAATCCGGCTCCAGTTCCGCCAAAAGATCGAGCATCGAACGCTGGTGCCGCGATAGATATTCCTTGCGCTGTTCGACATCAGCGCGTTTTATAACACGCAGTGCTACGCCCTTGCTTTTCTCGAATTGTTCCTGCGAGATGCCCATTTATTCCTTGTAGTTGCTCTTTATAAAATCCGCCGCGATGTCCAGGGATTGGTCACTTTCCAACCTGCCGACGAGGCGGGCCGGGGTTACGCGATTGCGTTGCTTTTGGGCTGGATTCTGTAACTCAAGCGTCCAGCAATAATTGATGCGTTCCATCGAGAGAATTTTAATAGGTTCGATCCTGGATTGAAGTCTTTCCTGATTGTTCATTTTATTTATTATTCGCCTTCGCCAAAGTTGCCGCGACGTTGGCTTTGTCGGCTTCCGCTTGTGCGGCCTTCGCTTCGTCCGCCTGCTGTTTCTCGACAACCCACTTGGTGTTGAGGACTATCTCGCCGCCTTCATTTTTGTTCATCCCCATCGATTCGGCGGTGAACCCTAACGCCAATTCGAGCGCATCCTTGAACTGTTCCGCCCACACTATGAGACGGGATTGTTTGTCCCGATCCTCGACCAAAGTCTGAGTCGCTGTTTTGTCCGCCGACATCGCCGATGTGGTCAGTTCGTTCAAACGCCCTTTGATGTATTCCTTTATCGTGTTGATGGAGTCCTTCAATGACATATGGCCCGCCGAATCTATCTGGGCGAACCCGACGCCGTTGCCTTGTCCTGTCGGGATCTTGACGTGAGTTGACGCGCCGAACGAAATAGGTTCTTCCCCTTCGTAGCCGACCGTCCAGAATATCGGGATGCTCAGGTACTCGATAACGTCGAAGCTGGACTCTTTCTGATAGGCTTTGACCTCCAGACGCGATTCGACAAGCAGTCTCGGTTCGTCGTCGAGGCACCCCACTATGGCAACCGGTATGGCCGAATATTGAGGCAGCACGCCGCTATCCTCAAGGTCGAACTCTGCGTCACCCGTTTTGTCGGTTTTCCGCCACAGTTCCCAATTGACAGTATTCCCGTCGAGGAAATATACACGGTACTTCTGCACCTGTTTGACCTCGAAACGGTCAACAACTTCGTCAGTCTTTTCGCTGAACACTATCAGCTCAAGTTCGGTGGCCTTCGATATCTGATTGACGCGATATCGCCAGTTGATAACATCCCCGGCATTGTACAGCCTCCAATACGTGCGGATGTTCAGGGTCTTTTCGTCCTCAAGGGATGTCACGGGTGCGGCCACGTTGGGACGATCTACCACGATAACGGAACACCCCTCGAACGACGCGTCGAAGGCTTGCCGGGCGAACACGTTGAAATGGTTTCCCTTGTTGTCGACGTTCTCCAACAGAGGCACTATAGCCGGGTTGACTTTGCTGGTATCTATGTCCCCGAAGAACACGGCACCGGTCAGCGAATCGACACCGCCGGACACGATGCCGTCTATCGTGGAAGCGGTCAATCGTGCTTTGTATTCGTCCGCCTGTTCCGCCGGGTATTTTGGTAAATACGTCGTCGTTTTCGCCTGCAAAGCATCTGTGCCGCCCTTGACTGAGCGGAATACGTCCCGCTTTGTTTCGAGGCCGTCATAAAGTTTGTGTGTCGTGTTTACTTTGTTTGTCATTATCTTATCGCCCTGCGGCCCACGTTCCACGGCTGAATGTTTATAGCCTCCGCCCCGTACCGCATCGCATCGCAAAAATGATCCACCTGGTTCTTGGCGGGTTCTTCCTGCCAGACGCCTTGAACCTGGTTCTTTTGGTAATTGTGTATCTCGCGGTTGCCGTTCTTTGAACCCGATGCGATCTGTATGTTGAACTTGCGAACGTTGTTTATGCCCGACAGCACGGAACCCGCGAACTTCTCGCACGGCCGCACGCGATAGCCCGCATCCTTGAGACTTTTTATCATCTCGGGACGGGCATTATCGGCAATTATCAAGCGGTCTTTACGAACGCCCAGCGAATTGAACCGTGCAACCAACGCCGGGCCGTCCAAACCGGATTCGTACAGCACTTCCTTCATTATCAGGTTCTTTTTCGGCGATGCATCCTGCCCGTGTTGGGCCACCAAAGCGCAAGGGTCGCTGAAACCGAAATCCAGCCCGTAATGGTGAATATCGTCTTTCCCCTGTGCGTCCTTCGGGAACTCCACGCCGGTTTGACTCTGCGGGTATATCAGCCCCTCAACGACCTGCCCCCACAGACCTAGCCCGTACACGCGGTAATAATTAGGGTTCGTTTCCTTCGTGCGTTCGATGAACTGAGCGTAGTTGGCATCCTTCGCCAGCATCTGCTCGTTGTCTCGGTACGTGCTGTGGAAGAAATCGTGCCCTAAAGGTTTGTTCTCGTGTATCTCCGTGTTGAGCCAGTGGTGTTCGTCTATGGGGTTGTAACTCAGGGTTATCTGAACCTTGTCGAACCCGCGCAGTCTGAGGCGCAGTTGGTCAAGCTCGCTCTGCTGCGTCAGCTCCGTCGCTTCTTCGATCCAGATGCGATCGACACCCGATATCGATTTAACCTTCTCCACATCGTCCAAACCTATGAACAGGAACACAACGCCCGTCACTTTGTTCGTTATCTGCAGCGGGGATTTGAGAATGTCGAAGCAATCCTCAAGTTTCCATTCGTAAATGACGGTTTTCAGTTCGGAATAGATGCTGTCCTTTATCGTGTTGAACACCTTGCGGACGCACAGGGTTTTGCGGCCTTTCCGTGTCGAAAGGAACGACTTCACTATTTCCTTCTGCGCGGCGAATCTCGATTTGCCCGAACCGGCGGAACCCCACAGATGCAGGAACTCCGCGTCGTTGCGGAACAGCGGTATGTACGCACGGTTGTAGAGCCTTGCATCGCTGAAGTCGAACGTCCTAAGTTTTCCGTCACCGTGTGCCATTTATCGTTTGTATTTCATACGTGGAGCGACCGCATTTTCTCCTTTAGAATCAATAACTTAATTTTTACCCTATTCTGGCTCAATAACCCTTGTCGCCACCTCAATCGCCCCGCCGTCCTTGCCGGTGAGTTCGTGCTTTTCGGCTTGCCCCAATCTTTGCTTGCCGAGCCATATCTGCATCGTCACGTTGCCCGCCATCGCGGTCTTGAATTGTGCCGTGCGTAACAGTTCGTCACCCTTCGCTTTCTTTTGTTGCGAAAACTCGGAAAAACTACAATTATTGTCACTTTCGCATCGCTTTCTTAATGTCCCTTCATCGACGCCGATTGTCGCCGCTATGCCGACACCTGATGCTCCAGCCTCAAGCAGACGGGCAACGTTCTGCCAGTCTATTTCGGCTTTCGGGCGTCCGGCTTTCCGTTTAGTTTGTTCCTTTGCCTTTGGCATTCTCGATTCTCTTTATCTCGATATCTGGAAAGGCGGTCAGCATCCGTTCCAGTATCACCGCACAGTAATTCTCGCTTATCTCGATGGCGTAGCACTTTCGGTTGAGATTCTGGCAGGCCACTAAGGTTGTGCCGGAGCCTGCGAATGGTTCGTAAACATCGCCTTCATGATTGCGGATAGGGCGAGCCATGCATTCGAGAGGTTTTTGTGTTGAATGCCCGAAAGTTTCCTCAACCGCACCTTCGTGCCCGAATGAATTATTGTTTGAAATATCCCAAACCGAACTTTGCGTCCGATCCTCGCTTATCCAATGTGCCTGCTTACCCTGTCGGACAACATACCAACACGGCTCGTGTTGCCAGTGATAATGCCCTCGGCTCAATGCGAAGTGTTGCTTTTTCCAGATGATTTGATAGCGAAGGTCAAAGCCGGACTCCATCAGGTTAAGTCCTACTGGCACGCATCTCTGAGATGCGTGCCAGATGTAAGCCACGTCACCTTCAAACAAGCGATAGGCATCTGTCCAATCATCTCGGTCGTCGTTGACCACTTTGCCCTTGCTGCGTTCGCCGACGCCTAAATCACATCCTTCCCGCCACTCCGCATCGTATTCAACGCCATACGGCGGGTCCGTCACCATCAGGTTAGGCTTTGCGCCGTCCAATAGCCGTAAAACCGTTTCTGCGGCGGTAGAATCGCCACAAATAAGCCTGTGTGATCCTATCTGCCACAAATCGCCCGTGCGAACCTTCCATTTCTTATTCAGCTCCGCCGCTTTGTCCATTTGCGGCTCGGCATCTGCCGTTCCCGCTTCTTCTACCGCCTCGAAGTCCGGCACGTCCAACCCCCAATCAGCTAACGGGTAATCACTCCATTCGTTAGCAATGGCGTCCCAATCGTACTCGCCGAACGCGGAATTGTCCGTTATGATGAACTGAGCCTTTTCGTCCGGCGTGAGATCGGCGGCAAGTTTTACCCATTCGTCGGGGATTTCCTTCAACCCTAAAGCCTTGATCGCTGCCAGACGCATATTGCCGCCCAGCACGACGTTGTTCTCGTCAACGATCAAAGGGCGCAAGGACATCATCTTTTGAAAACCCGCAACGGACTTTTTCAAACGCTCCAGCTTCTCGCCCTTTATCTGGCGCGGGTTGTTCGGGTTCTTTTTCAGTTTCGAGACTTTCACTTACACCTCTCGCACGCCTTACCTCTCAGCCTGCGCCCGCACTTGTCGCATACCTTTATGTTGAGGCGTTCGATGTCTTTTATCGTCATACCGTCCTGTGTATTCGCGTGTCGTCCAGATCGCGTTCGAGGCTGGATATCTTCTCGCCCAAGTGCTTGAACTTTTCCTCCATCAGGTCTTTCAGTGCGAAACGGTCGTCAATGTGGTTGAATATCTGCTCCTTGTGCATCGCAAGCTTGCGGTCGATGAACAATGACAGATAGGCAGTTGACGCACCTACTACCGTTCCGGCGAGTGCGAGTGTTACACCGATGATTGAAGGCCAGTTAACTTCCATTGTTGATTGCAATTATTCCCCCTTGTGTGAGATATTTTGCGGCTCGCGCGTTCCCGGCCCGCTGGCGTTACTTGAAGTTGAACAGTTTTTTGATTTGCAAACGCAAAACCTAAAAAGATCAGAGCCGGTTGATTGCCCGAACGCGCGAGCCGCAAAAACTTAATGCCCCTGAAACCAATCCTCCTGCTTGACGGACTGCGCGTAGGTCTGCAAAGCGCCGTTTAGCGTTTCGAGTGCCGAACCAGCCTGCACGTAAACCCACGGGCAGTACTTGTAAAACATCCTGTCCGCTTTCGTTATCGCGGGGTTCGGGTTGTCGATCGCTCCGGCGCCTAGACCGCTTGGAAAGATGCCCGATGCGGCATTGGTCAAAAAGGCTATTTGCTTCTCGCGCTGGTAACGTTGATTCTTTTTCAGATCCGTCAAGGCGTAAACGAAACGATATGCGCCCAAACCTGCGAAGAACCACGCCCAACCGTAACTCGTCGTTTCGCACAGCAGCACGATCAGCCCGACCGTCACGAACTCCGCTATCAGGTGCGGCCAGAACTCGAAGAAGCCGTATTTGTCCCGCCACAGGTGCAACGGATTTCTCTCGAAGAACCCGAACCAGAAGGCGCGGCTCGAATAGAGATCATCCGCGAACGCGCCGGCGGCGAAAACACCGAGAAATGGCCAGAACCACCACCACATATTGAGAATATCGTTAAGTTCCATAATTCCCTCTAGAAAAGATTTATTAACCCTATTTTTTTCGGCCTTGCGTATTTGAGCAATAGCTCAATAATTGCCGCGTCCCTGACTTGCTGCTGTTTCAGTGCCGTCGCTTCGGACGATGCCGCAACGTATTCGCGGCGGACGTTTTCAATTTCAGCTTTCAAGTCCGCAATCGCTTTGTTCAGCGTTTCGATCTGTGCGGCTTGCGCCTTCACCGTGTCGCCGTCGGCAATGGCTTTTAGTGCCGCTTCCCGCGTGATGCAGACTTTATCCGGCGGGCAATCCGTCGTTTGAGCGTTCGCGGCCTTCGCGCCGATCAGCAAGGCGAGAAAAAGGATGATTAAGAATCTGATAATGTTCATTGATTCGCTCGCCTTTCTAACTCATCCGCCAATTCCTGATTGCTCTTCGCCGACCACTCCGCTTTCGAGTCCGCGATGGCATTCACCGTATCGGCTTTCGCGTTGGAAATGTTGCCGTCTATTTGCTTCTCTCGAACTTCAGAATTGGAGAGGATTTCGATCATTGTTTTGCGATCTTCGACGGCAATGGCTTTCTGTGCGTTCTGAATCTCTTGCTCGTTCAATTTAGGTGCCTTGTGACCGCACGAACGGAACAACACAAGGCTAAGTACCAAAATCACGAGAAACGCGGCGATAGATAGCACGATTCGCCGCCGCGCGTACAAATAACCGAAGATGTTGGCTAGAATCAGCATATCCCTCTACGTAACGTTGCGTTTATCAACGTCCGATGCGCTTTGCATACGAATTGCATCCGTAATAGCCCCGCGAAAGATTATCGCGAGTATCAGCACCGTGACGCAGATTATCCCGATGCCGACCGCGTTCAGGTTCCCCTGCACGAACCCCCAGACCGCCGTACCGAGGCCCATAAGCCCGCCGCCGGAGAACAGCCATTTCGCCAAAGGGCCATTCGTTGAGACTTTCGTCGGTGCCGCGTCGGGTAAATCTCCCTTCGGGCTGTTCGTTGTTTCCAGCTTCACGCTGTCCGGCGTGACTTCCAATTTTGTGCTATCGGGTATCGGCGGCTGCACGGTCTGTGGGTCGTTAACGGAAGGCTCTTGCTCTTGGTCGGATCGTGGGCTAATAGCGGTGTTTGTGGGCACGGGTGCTGCCGCCGAACTGTTCAGCGCCTTCTCGAACGCGAAGGCGTATCCGGCGATAACATCGGCCTTGTCGGTTCCGTTTATTATCCGCCGTGCGTTTTTGTAATCTTTTTTGTTTGCATTTATGTAATCTGATAGTTTCTTGCCCGTGAACGAGCCGACGTGCATCCCGACGCTCAGTATCGGGAAAGCCGTATCCGGTTCAAGGGCTTTTTCGGGTTCGGCATCGATGCCGAACTTGCGGTAATTCTTGCGCCCGGTGATCTGGACGTAACCGCGACCTCGATAGCGGTAGCCGTCGCCCGGTTCCGTGTTGCCCAAATCCTCGCGCCCGTCGTACTTGTTGAAATAGCTTTTGGAGCCGCGTTCCGTTATAGGTTCGAACGTCCCGGCCGTCTCGTGCTTGATTGTGGCTAGGGCGTAGGCAATCTCTTGAACGGATATCCAAGTGGCGTCGTTCTCAAATGCGGACAGCAAAGACTCCACAGCATCCACGACGGATTGTGGGACGCTCCCGAACGCAATGCGGAACTCGTGCCAGAAGGTGTCTCGATCAAATTTCATTTTCGACGCTTCAAAAAGGAAAAGCCGCCCGACGCTTCGCAGGTAACTCTGCGAACAGTCGGACGGCGCTAATCTCGTTCCGGGGTGTGACGCGGTGAACATTACGCGTCGCTCAATTAACGTGAATTATGATTTAACAGACACATCCTTGTCAATAGGTTTTCGCACCCAGCAAAGCTCGGCAAGGCAATGCACGCAAACCCAGAACAGGCGCGTCGGGTTCCCCGGCACCTTGTGGGAGCCGAAATAGATGTCAATGCCGTCGGAACGTGCGACCGCCCGCTTGCACCTTCGGCAATGTACGTCCTTCAATGTGTGGGCTGTGGTTTTCAATTCGACGCTGTTGTAACTTACTTAACTTTCTCCACGTCCTCGATGGCCTGCTGTGCGACCTCATAGCCGTGTTCCATAAACCGCAAGGCATAGTAGTAATTTGCTACTTTTAATTCGTTTGGGAGCCATCTTTTGTCATCCGCGTAATGCCGCAGCGCCTTCATCGCAATATCGAGCTGCTTTTTGAGGCGTTCAAGCTCGGCGTTGTGTAGGGTTTGTGTGTTGTCGGTCATAGCTTTTCCTGTTCACGTTTGGCGCGTTTTCTGGCGTTCCACGCGTTTTGTCGTTTTCTGTTTAACTCAGCACATCGAGCGCAATGAACCGCATAACCTGTGGAACTTTTACAACTTGGCGTACTTGGTTTACCACAACATTTGCATAATCCTTCGATCTTACGCCGAAGTTGATATTTACGTTGCCTACTTACCATTAACACCTCCCGCCGCTTCGATTGCGGCTTTTGCTCTCTCACAGAAGTAGCAAGGGTCTTTATCGCATTCGTTGTACTCAGCACAGCCATTGTCGGCGTGAGAGTGCATCACTTCTTTTAGCAGCCTACTCGACTCGGCAAGCGCGGCGGTCAGGGATTCGATTTGAGCCTGCTGTTTGGCAATGGCTTTCGAGGCTGTCTCGAAATTGTCCAGCATCCTTTTTTCGAGGGCCAGATGTTTAGAAATGGGCACAGTATCAGGCAAAGGCTCTGTGATGCCTGCAATAGCCCGCCCCTCGCGTGTGTCGTGTTGTTCGCTCATAATTTTTTTTCACTTTTTCGCAAAAAACTCAAAATAACTCTTGACAGTGAATCAAATTTGATTCATACTCTCTATATCAGCTAAAGGCTGAAATTCACAAAAGGCAGCGGCAATGCCAAAAAATCGGCTCAAATGACAATGACGATCACCGAACAAGCTGACCAGATTTACGAGGCCTGCAAAGCTAAAGGTTTTGAGACCTACTTTGAAAGGGCGCAATTCACCAACTCCGTTTACGTGATAGTTTACAAAGGCAACTCCCAATTCAAGATTCGCGTGTCCGATCACAAGGAAGGCTATCTCAGGTCGAACTTCATCGACCTGCGTCCCGAAAGTAAATTCAACCTCGACCTTATCGTCGGCAGCTTGGAGGTGAACTGAATGAACTCGATCAAACTCAATAAGGTTGATGCCGATTATGCCTGGGCGGCCTGCTCGAAATGCCGCAACACGGTCAAATTCGACATGACCGTGCTCGAAAGCGTTTGTCCGGCCTGCGGTACCAAATGGCTTATCGCCAATTCCGGCGACGACGAAGCGGTGGAAGCTGATGACCAAATTCACCCCGAACTTTGAGCAACTAAAAGGCGATGCTTCGCCCTCCGAACTTGCCCGCCGGCTGCTGATCGACTGCGTGAAGCAGTACGCCGACCGCAAGGGCGTCACCCAAGACCAGATAGCGGAGGCGACAGGGTTGCGGCGCCAGAACGTCAACCGCGTGTTGAGCGGCAGATACTCGCCGACGCTGGACACCTTCCTCAAGATCGCCGGGGCTTTAGGGCTGCACTTGGATATTTCGGCCAAAGATTGAGGTCGTTCGCTCATTTTGATTCTGTTGTCCCCCTCTTAAATTCTCCAAACTGGTAGCCGTCCTCCAAATCACGACAGTTTCGCATAGCATCTCGACATTCGGGATGTAAGGTACTGCTGAAGAAATGACCATCGAACTTGCCTTTATGAACGAAAGCACAACTACCCTTTGGAACGGCCTCAGCACACCAAGCACAGCATCGTTCCTTGCGTATCGTTACCCTAGATTCACTAAACATCTCCGTGTAGCTCACTCCTCAGCCTCCCCGCCCGATTGACGGGCTTTCAACGCGGCACATTGACGGCAACATTTTGAACAATGATAGCCATCCGCGAAAGGCTGACCGCATTTTGAACAAATCGGCTCATCGTCCTCCCATTTCTCCCGCATTTTTCGGAAGTCAGCCACGAGGGATTTAAGTTCGCCGGTTGTGCAGACGAAAGTTTCATCAATCCATCGTGGGTGTTCAGCGTCCCAGTGGTACAGTCCAGCTTTCGGTGATTCCTCAATTTGTTTCAGCAGTTCGTCGTGTTTGTTCATTTGGGTTGCTCCTTTAACGATTCGTCTTTGAACCAACAAAATCTTTCTCGCGGCCAATGTATGTAATAGTGCGACTGCCCGTCAGCAGAGTATTGAGCGATCACCAAGACGGAATTATTTGCAGTCCAAAAGAAATGCTTTACCCGGTCGTAAACCACTTGAGTTGTGCTGTCGTCACGGTACAAGGTGATTTTTCTCATCACTTCCCCTCCCTTTCGGGCTGCACCATTTTCGTGACTTCGGGAAAATGGTCGGGTTGCGGTTCGTCGGCGTCGGTGAGATGTTCACCTGTGCGTCTGTTCCACATTTCGACGGCGTTTTGGCGAATGAGAGATTGCGTTTGATTGTGACAACTTCGGCACCGCACAAATCCACAGTTGTGGCTCAATGGTACGGATTTATCAAGCCAATAGATGGCCTTACCGCCACAGAAAGGGCACGGTAGAAGTTCCGCGTTCTGTAAGCCATTTTGAGTGTCCGCGTTCGTTTTCGGCACCTCACCCTGCTCCGCACGGGCGTGTTGCATCGCGGCGTTCCAGCCAAGAGTGATTAACTTTCGTGCGTGATACGTGCTTTGAATGTGGCCGGATATTTGTTGATCCCGGACGAACGTCCTAATCACATTATTTAAAATTTCCTGTTCGTTTGTTTCACTCATCATTTTTCCTTCCTTTAACTTCCGTAATCGATTGCGACAATTCGACCGTTAAGCCGCCCAAAACTATCCGGTTTGGCCTCAACAGGCAGAACGCAATCGGATCGATCAATAAACGATTCGTAGTCAAAATCCATAAACTCGGATTCCGTCAAAACCCGCGCTCTCGGCATCACGATCAGCAGGCCGAACGGCAACGAAAATACCACAGGGCATAATTCCGGCCACTTTGCCGCTTCAAAACAAGATTCCTGCAGATTCGCCAGCAGACCGGAATACAAAAGACGGCAACCTTCCAAGACATTCGGAATCTTGAACGCATACCGCCTCGTCATAATCACTATTCGCGTGCAGCCCTGGCGGTTAATCGTGAATGCCTGTTCGTTCGTGTTGCTCATTTTGTTTTCTCCAATTTCTCTCGCCATATTTTTATCCTCCGCTCATTTCCTATCCCCTTTCTGCACCTTCGCGATGGCGGCCCGGATGTCCCGCTTCGCCTCCTTGATCTCGCCGCTCTCTATCTCCCGCAGCAGCTCCTCGAAGAACGCCACCAACTCGTGCGCGGCATAAAAGACTTCGCGGATGCGCTCGTTGGGGTTGGTTGCTATTCTCATTTTTTGCTCCATTGCATCCGCCGTTCCCAATGATCGCACTGCTGGCATTTAATTACTCCGGTGTAGTGCCGACCGTTGTGTTCCTGCTTTATCGTGTATCGGAAACCGCACCCGAAACAGTACGAACACGGCTCGAATCCGGGTTGCAAGGCCTTCATCTCTAGGTCCCGCAATTCCTGTTCGCGGCGGGCCGATTGCTCTTTAACTTCGTCCTTTCGGACTTCCCACCACGCATCTTTCAAATCGTAAGCGGAAATGGCGAACGTGCCCTTGTGATCCCGTATCGCCCGGTTGAATGAATCTCTCAAGCGTTCTTCGGGGATTATCCCGCAAAGCGTTTCGGACCATTCTTTGGCCCGCACGATCAATTCCGCCTCGGAAAGCATCGGAGCGTTAGCTAGGGAGATAGCCCGAGCTATGATCTTGACCATCGCCGCCAAGAATGTCCCTGAGGGCTGCCTCATCACCTGTTGCGATGGCGTTTGCCATTCGCTCGGCGTTGATCGTTCGCTGTGCGGATTTATCTCGCTCAGATAGTTTTTGAGATGTTCCATTTTGATTTCTCGCATACGCGGGCGCCCGTTGGCTAACTTCGCGCATCCGGTTCTGCCAAGTCGCGCGCCAGCCGTTCATCGTCCGCTTGTTGTTCTTAGTGGCAATGTCGCACCAAAAGGTTTTGAATTCTGCGAGTTCGCGATCAATATCAACGTTCGGAACTTCCGCCGCCGCCCATTTACTCATTTCTTCCGTGATCGAAAAGTCATTAGGCAAGAAAATCTTGGGTTCGGGTTTGGGGCGTTCCGCCTTTGGCGGCTTCTTCTCCGTAAGGTCGGAGTTAGGGTTAAAGTTAGAGTTTAAGTTAAAGTTAGGTGCGACCCCCTTTGATAGGCTATCATAGGCTATCTTAATCCAATCAGGACAATGACTTAGCGATCTGGCTATTCCTAACTCAACTTTCGGATTGTTCGACTGATGTTTGGCGAAATTGCAGATAAAAACCCATCCGTCCCGGTACACGATCTTTCCGGCTGTTGCGAACCGACCAAAGATTTTCAGTATCATTTCCTTGTCGATACCCGTATCGAACGCGATACGCTTCAACGTGATCTGATACGCACCGCAAATGTCCGTCAGAGGGTTGGTCAGAAGGTAGAGAAACATCAGCTTCTCTATCGGGTCGAGTTCCATAATGTACTCGTCGTCCCAAAACCTCGTATTTACCATTCGCGACTTCGCCATAATGTTTAAAACAAAAAAGCTCGATCCATTTCCCTAGAGGCACTTCCGGCGAAGGATAGTGACAAAAGGTACTCTGAACCGAGCGTCTTTTACTTTAACTAATTTTTCAGATAACGTACAAACCGCGAATATAATTCGGGCCGCTGTCACTATCCTTCGCCTAGTTAAAATAATAAGATATTTCATTGAAAATTGCAATAACAAAAATCAAACCAAGCCCTGCAAATCCGGGCGTTTCGGAGCAATTTCATCCCCCGATGATCTCCGGCCAATATTCCCGTTTCTCCGCCAGCTCCCGCACGGCCAATTTGTGCTCCAGGTTCTCGATGACGAACCCTTGCCGCCGCACCGTCTCACCTTGAACCGCGATCACCGTCCGGGCATTCCGCAGTTCGCGTTTGTACGCCCAGCACGCCGCGAGGTACGCGAACGTGATTGCGACGGCGTAGATGAGCAGGCAGACGGTCATTTATTCAGCTTTATCTGCAAGTAATTTTCTATGAACGTCAGAGCTTCATCCGCCGAATGAGCAACTTCTATCGCGTACCCGGACGCCCGCATAGCGTTTAGGAAATCGGCCTGTTCCTGCGTCGGTTTATTTTTACCCTCTTTCATCTCTATAAACGCCCCGTGAAAGCCTTTCGACGGCAAAGGTACGCCAATGTCCGCGATACCCGCCTTGACGCCCTCTCGCTTCAATCTGGCGGCCGTGGCGGCGTGTCTGTGCCCGCCGTTAGGCACGGCGAATATCCATTTAAGCTGCGGGTATTTCGCCTCGTTGAAACGGAGTATTTCAAAGAATGTGATCTGGTTATCCGATTCGCTCATTTCCTTTTCCTCGCCCTCAATCTCACCGCGCCGGCGTCACCCTTGCCGCCTAGCTGACGGAAAATTTTTGAGATTAGCTCCGCTATCGCTTCCGGTGTTTTTTCATCTGACGATTTCATATTTAACCAATCCGTTCCCGTAAATCCGGCTCATCTCGCGCCCGACTTCCTTTATCGTCCCGCTGGCTCTCAGCCGCGCGTAGATCGCACCGGATGCCCGTTTGGACCCCGTTGGCTGCGGCAAGGACGTTTTCTCGTAAGCCACGCGTATCTGTTCCGCCGTGGCCGCGCCGTGCGACGCAAGGTAGCTGACGATGAACGCCTCAAACGCATCCCTCCACTTCGCATCGGCATTGGCGAACGCCTCCCGAATGCGTTTCCGGCGCAACTGCAAGGGCGACGGTGCGCGGCGTGCGGGTAAGGGCTGTGAATCGAATAAAGGGAGCATCATATTTTTGTAAACTCCAAAACCCAAACGTAAGGGTTGCTGTTCCACGGATATTTTTTGTCGTTAATTTTGTCCCACAATGATTTGAAAGCGACTCGATGTGTCTTGCCTTCCTGTTCATAAAACTCACCTAGCATCTTCAGCCCTAGCGGAACTTCGATACCCTCGGCCTTAGAATCCTCTTCCGAAATATCCTGCAAACGTTCCACGCGGATGTTCGTTATTTCAAGGGCAATTCGGGATGCCCAACGCGGCATGTGAATAGAAGGTCTCCAACGACCAAATGGAAAGATGTCGGTGTCAGCGGTGCGATTGTCGCTCACTTTATAAAACGCACTTGCGGACATTGGAAAATTTGCGGGTTTTAACTCGTCATACAAAGCGTGTGCTCGCCAAGTTTCCCGCACCCAAAGATGGTCGCCGGACTTTCCGTATGGGCAAATCGGGCCTTGCCAATCAGGGCGGCAGTAATCCAATTTTGCCAGCGGCGTTGCATTCGGAAATCCACCTTTTACAATCCGTCGCGTTTGCGTCTTTCTGCCGTCCAAAATAGCTCTCACCATCTCGCCGCTGAATAAGATAGGTCTTTCGTTCATATCGTTTCCTCACGGGCGGCTTTCGCGGCACGCAGGCCCAAAAGCACGATGATTATTGTTAGGGTGAAAAGTGTTTTCATTTGTTATTTATCTTTTCGTCAAATTCCAATATCCTTTCACCGATCCATTTAGCGATGGGCGGCACTACGGCGTTTCCGTATCCTTTGATTGCGTTTTCAATTTCAGAAAGTTCAAAGGAAACCCCATCATCCACGCAAAGATAATCGGGTATCTGTGGATAGCTACATCTAGCAGCGTCAATATGTACGAGAAACTGTCGGCGTGAAATTGGGGTCGGGAAATCGTCTTTATGACAGTTGCCTTTGAAAACTTCGTCCTGAAATAGTCCGTTGCTTTCGGGGTAGGCAATAACGAATAGCCGCTTTCTTTGGTGTGGCAATCCAAAAGACGACGCTCGTATAGTCTGCCATTCCGCATCATACCCGCTAGCGGCAAGATCACAGCACAGCCGGTCCATTCCGTCAGTAAGGAGGGCTGATACGTTTTCAATGAGTACGTATCGTGGTCGCATCTCGCGAATGATTCGTAGATACTCATACCAAAGCCCTGACCGTTCTCCATCAAGCCCAAGTCCTTTGTGCTTTGCGATGGATAGGTCTTGGCAAGGGAATCCACCACAGATAAGGTCAACGTGTCTAAGGTTGTGTTTTCCGACTTCTCTGACATCTTTGAATTTTTCCGTATGAGGAAAGTTTTCCTCTAGTTTCTGCCTGGCCCAATCGTCGTACTCGACCTGCCAGACGGTTTTCATCCCGGCTTGTTCAAGGCCAAGATCGAGACCGCCTATACCGCTAAAAAGTGATCCCACTTTCATCTCTTATCCAACACCACGATCAACAGCGCCAACACGCACACCAGCACCCAAAAGTGTTTAGCGAACGCCCTCTGCAGGCGGTTGTCGATCTCTTTTATTTCGAGCTGCGGCCTCATATGAGCCTCCTCAGTGCGCGTCTCACAAACGCGAAAAAGACGATAAGTTTCCAGTTGATTTCGAGTTTCATATCAATATCGGTTGCTCCATAACAATTTCGGGTATGAATAACTTTGGTTGCGGTTCGGCCCGTTCTATTCGGGAGCGAGCCAATGCGCAATAGTCAGGATCAATTTCAAACCCCTTGAAATTCTTACCCAATTCTTTACACGCCACGCCGGTTGATCCGCTACCCGCGAACGGGTCCAGGATTGAATCTCCACATACAACCAAAAGTTGTTTAAGAAGTTCTACCGGTTTCTGTGCCGGATGCACGCGTTCATCACCGACAGGCTTGCAAGAAAGAATGTCGGCACGCCCTACGCCGTCTGAATAAATAGGCGTTCCAGGTTTCCAACAATGCATGATTAGTTCGTAAGATTTCCGAAATTCACGGCCCATACCTATTCGCCCTTTATTCCAAATCAGTAAAGCGGTTGACATTTTCCCATATGCGGCCCGAAAGATTACTGGATACGATGTCTGATCGCAAAATATGAACATCCGTCCGGTCGGCGTCGTCACCCTTT
>Ga0207674_10003958_pt1 | contig 18010 bp, 9 predicted proteins | sample KBSCornC72_FD_184303 | JGI IMG/M metagenome (GOLD analysis project Ga0207674, IMG submission 184303) | Corn rhizosphere microbial communities from Kellogg Biological Station, Michigan, USA - KBS Corn C7-2 (SPAdes) (version 2) | ecosystem: Host-associated > Plants > Roots > Rhizosphere > Soil ... | reverse complement strand
TCGGACGGGACCGCGCTGGTGTCGCTCACCGCCGATCTGCGCTCCGACGAATATCTCGGTGTCGAGTGGAAGGTGACGGGTCTTGCCGAGGGTGCGCGCGCAAGCCTGCTCTGGCGCACCGACGTCGCGCCACGCAAGGTGAGCTCGATACCGCTCGGCATCGAATCGGGTCGTGTACTGCCCATCGTCATGGCGAATCGAACTGAGTGGATCGGCCGCGTCGTCGGTCTCGCCTTGCTGATCCAAGGCCCGATGCCGAAGCCGGTCGATATCCATGGCGTGGTCGCAAAGCCGATGAGCGCAGCGGACATCATGCGCGAGCGGTGGCGCGAGTGGCTCGCCTTCGAGCCCTGGACAGGCACTTCGATCCGATCGGTGACCGGAGGCGCCGACGTGCAGTCCTTCCCGCTGCCCGTGGTCGGAGCCGCGTCGATCGCCGCGGCCGCTGCGCTGTGGCTCATCGTCACGTCGATCGCACGTGCACCGCGGACGCGTCTTCCGGTCGCACTGGCCGTGTTTTTCATCGGCTGGTGGGGCGTCCTCGACGTGCGTTGGGCATGGAATCTCACGCGTCAGGTGAGCGAAACTGCCCATCGATACGGAGGCCTCGATGCGCGCGAGAAGCTTCTCGCATCCGAAGACGGCGAGTTGTACGCATGGCTCGATCAGGCGCGATCGGTATTGCCCAAGACGCCGGCCCGCATCTTCGTAGTGGCCGCGGCGCCCTATTTTCGCGGCCGGCTCGCCTACCATCTGTATCCGCACAACGTGTTCTATTACCCGTTATACGATGCGATGCCGCCGCGCGACTGGTTGCGCCATGGCGATTGGTTGCTCGTCTATCACCATCATGGCGTCGAATACGACGCCACTCGGCGATCGCTGCGATGGGCCGGTGCAACGCCGGTCACGGCGGATGTCAAGGCGGTCGGATCGGACTCGGCATTGTTCGAGATCGAGTAGCCGCAGCACAAGCCGATGGATCTCATTCGCCTGATCGCCGCGCTCGCGCTGCCTTGGCTCGCAGGCGCGGCGCTCGTGGCCCTCGTGTACCGGCACGACGTCGCAGCAGGACGCGACGGAACGACGTGTTGGATCACGGGCGTCGGCTGGTTCGTCGGTGTGATGCTCGTCACGTTGCTGATGCGCCTCGAATCGAAGGTCGGCATCGCCTTCAGCGGGCAGTCGCTCGGAAGCGTTCTCGTCGGACTCACGGTCCTTTTCATCCTTCCGATGCGGGCCTTCGTGCCTGCATGGAGGACGGCGCCCCGGCGCGCGCGCGACGTCCTCGTCGGAGCCGGATTGCCGGCATCGGAACGGGTCGTATGGATCGGCCTGCTCGCCTGGATCGCGGCGAGATTGTTGATGGTCCTCAGCGAGGACGTGCTTCGACCGTTGTTCCCGTGGGAGGCGTGGACGGTCTGGGCAACCAAGGCCAAGGTCTTCTTTGCGCTGGGCCACATCGTTCCCTTCGCCGATGCGGACGCATGGCAGGCGGCGAACGGGTCCGCATGGTTCGACGCGCGACCGCAGAGCCCGATCACGTTGCCGCTGCTCCAGACGTGGATGGCGACGATGGCGGGGCGATGGGACGACGCGTTCGTCGCCACGCCGTGGTCCATGGCCCTTTTGGCGCTCGCGCTGGCGACCTTCGGCGGCTTGCGTCGCGTTGGCATGCCGAACATCGTTTCACTCGTCGCGGTATGGCTCATCGTGTCGTTGCCGTTGCTAGACGTCAACGCCGCGCTTGCCGGCTACGCCGACCTTTTCGTCGCCGCGTTCCTGGTTCTCGGCGCCTTGTCGCTGTTGCAATGGCAGCGCGAGCGCTCGATCGCGGCAGCGCTGCAGACGCTATTCCTTGCCGTCTCGCTGTCGCTCGTGAAGCCCTCGGGCGTCTTCTGGGCGGCGTGCCTCGCGGCAGGCGGCGTCGTGGCAGGATGGCCCGCGCGCGGCATGCGCATCGTCGCAGGCGGCATCGGGCTCGCCGTGTTCGGTGCGCTGGTGCTGTCGCGAACGCCGCAGCCTCTGGGCGATCCGACGTGGCACCTGGAATTCGCACCCGACGTGCAGCTGGCGATCGACAGTGCGCTGCTGCTCGGGAGTTGGCACCTCCTGTGGTACGGCGTGGTCGCAATGGCATTGTTCGGCTATCGCCACGCGTTTTCGCCGGCGCTCGCGCCGTTGACCGCCGTAGCACTGTGCGGGTTGGTCTACCTGCTGGCGCTGACGGTGTTTCCCGCGGCTGCATCGTGGCTCTCGGATGTCAATCTTCTCAATCAGGGTGCCCTGCAACTCGCACCGGTCGCAACGATCTGGATGATCGCGGTCTTTCAGGCGTGGTCGAGCGAGTGGCATGCAAAACGCCGTCCGATCCGACCCGCAGTGACGGACGCTTGAGGCGTGCTCGAGCTTCCGAACGTCACGTTGCTCTGCGCCGACACGGCGAATCACGCACTGGCCCTTCGTGCGCTCGAGCGCAGCGCCGAACGCGTGCGCTTCGCGCGCATCGCGCTGTTGACCGACCGCCTTCCCACCGGCGTAACCGCGCCCGCAGGCATCGAGGTGGTTGCGATACCCATATTGCGATCGCGCGACGACTATTCGCAGCTCATGATCAAAGGTCTGCGCGAGCACGTTGCGACTTCGCACGTGCTGGTCGTGCAGTGGGACGGCTACGTGTTGAATCCGGACGCATGGGATCCCGCATTCCTGGCGACCGATTTCATCGGTGCCAAATGGTTCTGGCACCGCGATGGACACACGGTCGGCAACGGTGGGTTCTCGATGCGGTCCCGACGCCTGCTCGACGCGCTGCAGGACCCGCGCATCCACGTCGTCGAAGCCGAGGACATCACGATCGGACGCGCATTTCGCACCTTGCTCGAACGCGACTACGACATCCGCTTCGCCAGCGAGGCGCAGGCCGATCGTTTTGCCTTCGAGGCGGCGTACCCGATCGGCATGCCGTTCGGTTTCCACGGCCTCTTCAACTTCGTGCGCGTCGTGGCGCCGCATGAGCTCGCATCGCTCGCCGCACAGTTCTCGGACGCCATCGCCTCGTCGCCGCAGCTCGCACAGCTCCTGCGCAACTGCATGGCGCTCGGTCACTGGACGGCGGCCATCGCGCTCGCGACTCGACGACTGGCGGCGCAGCCGCACGACGCCGAGGCGCAAGCCCTCCTTGCGCGCGCTCGCGAGAGCGCGGCGCGCGGGCCGTCCGTGGGTCGCAACGATCCCTGTCCTTGCGGCAGCGGCAAACGGTACAAGCTATGCCATGGCGCGCTCGGCGCATCGACGCCGCTGGCGGCCGACCCGGGGACGCGGCCAGCGCGCGACCCGGCGGCGCCACTGCGCGACCCCGCGGCGGCGCCGTCAGTGCGCGACCTGGCGGCGGCGCTACCGGCGCGCGACGCGGCGCGCATCGTCGCCGACGGCATGGCCGCGCACCGGCGCGGCGATCGCGATGAGGCGCAGCGCGCCTACGAATCCGCGCTGCAGCTCGATCCCGACAATTGGGTCGCGACACACTACCTCGGCGTGCTCGCATACCAGCGGGGCAACCTCGACGTCGCGCTGCCGCTGCTCGAACGTTCCGCGCGCGCGGCGCCGCACGAACCGGAGTTCCAGAACAACGTGGGGCTCGCGCTCGCAGCCGTCGATCGGCTGGACGAAGCGGTTGCTGCTTACCAACGCGCGGTGTCGCAGAGGTCCCACCACGCGGGCGCGTGGAGCAACCTGGGGCTTGCCTATACCGCGCAAAACGCGCTCGGTCCGGCCGAGGATGCATTCCGGCGTGCGATCGCCGTTCAGCCCGACTTCGCGGCCGCGCACTGGAACCTCGCGCTCGTGCTGCTTGCGCAACGTCGCTACGAGGAAGGCTGGCGCGAATACGAGTGGCGGCTTCGTGCACCGGAGTTCGCGTTCGACGCGGCGCTGACCAGTGCGCCACGCTGGGACGGCGAGTCCCTGGAAGGCCGGCGATTGCTGCTCGTCGCCGAGCAGGGACTCGGCGACGCGCTTCAGTTCATCCGCTACGCCGAGGCTCTCGCCAAGCGTGGCGCGCACGTCGTCGCGCGGATGCCGCAGGCCATCGCCCATCTGGCCGCACGCGTGCCGGGTGTCGCTGAAGTCAACGTGCGCGAGACCTCGCCGCCCGCGACGTGCGACTTCCATCTGCCGCTGCTGTCGGTCCCCGGGGCGCTCGACATTCGCAGCGAGACGGAGCATGCGCCGCGCTTTCCGTATCTGCGTGCCGATCCCGAGCGGCGCGAGCGCGTGGTGCGCGAAGTGCGTGCGCGAGCCGGCGCGCGACGCGCCGCAGGACTCGCATGGGCCGGCGCGCGCGCGAACACGAACGACCGGCGTCGATCGATGCCCCTTGCCGCGCTGTCGCCACTTCTGGAGCGCGACGACATCGCATGGTTCTCGCTGCAGCACGAGGATTCCTCCGACGTCGCCGGCGTCGCCGCTGCGGCGCGCCTGCAGCGCCTCGACGACCGCATCGGCTTCGAAGGCCTCGCCGCGCTCGTCGACGCGCTCGATCTCGTCGTCACGGTGGACACCAGCGTGGCGCACGTCGCAGGCGCGCTCGCGCGACCGGTCTGGATGATGGTGCCGTTCGCAGCCGACTGGCGGTGGGGCGTCGAGGGAGACACCACCGGCTGGTATCCCACCATGCGCCTGGTGCGCCAGCGCCGCCCGGGCGACTGGTCCGGAGTGGTGCAGCGAATCGCGCGCGCGCTAAGCAACGGGACCAATCCGTGACGCCCAAGGCGCGCGCGCTGTTCGAGCAGGCGCGCAACGCTGCGACGGCGGCACGCTGGAGCGACGCCCTGCGCGCGAGCCGCGACCTCGTCGCGGCGGCGCCCGACGATGCGCACGCCGCACGCCTTCGCGCGATGATCCTCACGCAGACCGGCGACGACGACGCACGCACGATGTGGGAGCGCGTGCTCGCGCTGGCGCCCGGCGACGCCGAGGCGCACTTCCAGCTCGGCAACGCCGCCGGTGATCGCGGTGATTTCGTCACGGCCGTCGCGCATCTCGAGGCGGCGCGCGCTAAGCTGCCGGATCATCCCGTGCTGCTGAACAACCTGGGCCTTGCGCTCGAAGGTGCCGGGCGCGTCGACGCCGCGATCGACGTGTTTCGTCGAGCCGTCGGCGTGGACCCCCGCGCGGCCCCGCATATCGGGCCAAGCCTCGTGCGCGCCCTGCTCCGCGCCGCGCGTTACGAAGAAGGCCTGTCGCATCTCGACGCACTTCTGCCGGATTGCGTGCCGGCGAGCGCATGGCATGACTATGCACGCCTGCTGCTCGCCGCCCGCCGATACGAAGAGACCGACGCCGTCCTCACGCGCGCACACGACGCGCTGCCAGACGACACGCTGGTCTCGAGCCTGCTGGTCGTGTCGCGTCAGCGGCGCGGCGCGTGGGAGGGCACGGCAGCCCTGCGCAACGACCTCATTGCGCGCGTTGCGAGCCACCCATGGACCGGAAACGCGTCCGGCTACGATTTCACCACGGTGTGCGACGATCCCGCACTGCAACGGCGTGTGGCGGAGCGCTACGCGGCGAGCGAAGTCGACACCGTCGCCGCGGCTTCGCGTTCCCGTCACCATCCGCCGGCGCAGGCTTCGTCACGTCTTCGGCTGGGCTTCGTGTCGTCCGACTATCGCGACCACCCGGTCGGCCGGCTGGTGGTCGGGCTGTTCGAGCGGCTCGACCGCGGCGCCTTCGAAGTCGTCGCGTATTCCACCGGCGTTTCAGCCGACCCGCTCGGCGCGCGCATCGAATCGGCCGTGGACCGCTTCACCGCCCTGCCGCGACACGCACCCGATGAAGCCGCGCAGCGCATTCGCAACGACGAGATCGACGTGCTGTTCGACCTCAACGGCTTCTCCGGCGGCGAAGCGTTACGGATCTTTGCGCGGCGCCCGGCTTCGCTGCAGGTCAACTTCCTGGGCTACACCGGCACGCTCGGCACGGACATCTACGATGCGATCGTCGCGGACCTGTTTTGCATTCCGGCCGACGCTTCGCGCCGCTATGTCGAGCGACCGCTGTACATCGAGCCGTGCTACCTGCCCTCGGATCCGACGCGTGCCACGGACCCGACACCCCGACGGGCGGACTACGGGCTAGCCGACGACGCAGTCGTGCTGTACGCCGGGGGGCCGCTGTACAAGGTGACGCCCGAGCTCGTCGACGCATGGCTTGCGATCCTGCGCGACGTACCGGCCAGCGTGCTGTGGCTGCGCGATCCGGGTTCCTCGACGCGCGCGCGCGTGGAAGCGCATGCGCACTCGCGAGGGCTCGATACAACGCGCCTGCGCTTTGCACCCGATGAGCCGCTCGCGCGCTATCTCGCGCGCTTCGGGCTCGCGGAGCTTGTGCTCGATACGTGGCCCTTCGGCTCGCACACGACCGTCAACGACGCGCTCTTCATGGGCGCACCCGTCGTGACGCAAACGGGACGAAGCTTCGCCTCGCGCGCATCGACGAGCCAGCTCCGCGCGGTGGGCCGCGGCGACCTCGCCGCCGAATCGCTCGCGGGCTACGTCGACATCGCGCGACACCTGGCGTCAGACGCGGTACGCCGCGCCGACGTGAGCGCCTCGCTCGGCGACGTGCGCCGCACGCCGCTCTTCGCGGCCGACCGATACGCCGCGCGGTTCGCGGAAGCGATCACCCAGGCGTGGAAGACGCTGCGTCGGTGAACGGCGCGCCGTCGGCGAGACGCTCGAGGCCATCGGCTAGCGCGTCGATCGGTCGCGCGTCGTCGAACAAGCGAGCCTGTCCGGCGACGACACGCGCGGCCACGTCGTCGCGCCACGTGCGTTCGCGCGCCACGCGCACCGCAATGCGAACATAGTCGTCTTCGTCCTTCGCCACAGTATCGCCGACGCCCGCGAGAGCCAGCATCGCCGCGCTCTGGCGGCCGCGCATCATCGCGCCGGGCAGCGTGACGATCGGCAGCCCGCACGCGATGGCGTCCAGGCTGGTGTTTCCCCCGGACCAGCGCAATGTATCGAGCATGGCATCGCAGAGCGTGTTGAGTCGCAGGTAATCGGCGTGGCTGCACTGCGGCAGCACATGAACGCGTCCGGCACGCGACACGCCGTGCGCGGCAAGCGCGCGATCGAGGCGGGCAAGGTACGCCGCCGTCAGCGCGCGGTGACGGCCTTCGAACAGCACGAGGCCGGCGCGCGGCGCCGCCGCGAGAACGCGCGCGAACAGCGCATCGTTGCTCGGGTGGATCTTGAACAGCGATTGCGGGCACAGCAGAAGCGGCCCATCGGCAGGAAGGCCGAAATCCTCGCGCGAGGCGCCCGTCGACGCTTCCGGCTTTGCATAGCGCGTGCCCAGCCCCGGCAGCAGCGCCAGCGGCTCACGGTAATGTGCCTGCGCCGCCGCAGGTTCCATGGCCGCCACGCTGATGAACGCGTCGATCGTCGCAAGCCCGGTTGTGACGGGATGTCCCCACCCGGCGCATTGCACCGGCGCCAGGCGAAGCGCTCCGAGGACGAACGTCGTCGCATCCATGCCGAGCTCCGGATATGCGAGCACGTCCAGCGCATCACCGCGGATGCGCGCGGCGATGTCGAGCGTGCGCCAGCGCGGAAACGCGGCGAACGCGTCGGCGCCTGCGGCCAGGCGCTCGGTGAGCGTATCGGACGCCGAAGACAGGTGATACACGCGCACGTCGAAGCGATCGCGAGGCAGGTCGGTGATCCACCGCTCGAAATAGCGGCCGACCGTGCCATCGCGCAGGAACGCCGAAGCGAATCCGACGCGCACGCGGTGCGCGATCGACCGTCGGGCGATGGGCTCCCGGTATCGCTTCACGCGGTCGTCCAGGACCGTCGCGATCAAGTCGCCGTACCGTGTCTGCAGCAGGCGATCATCCTCGCCCTGATAGGCGAGCAGGAAATTGGTCCAGCGCAGCTCATCGAGAATGCGTGCCTCGCCGAGGCTTGCGGCGTGTCGCGGCAGCTCCTCGTGCAGCGCGTCGAGCCCTTGCGCATAACGTTCGCGCGCGGATAGGACGGCGTCGGCGTCGGCAGGCACCATGGCAAGCGTGAGGCGCCGTCCGAGCACGGCACGCAGCACGCCGGGATCGCGGGCGAGCGCCGCATCGTAGGCCTGCCGTGCCTGCGCAAGATCGTCGCGCTCCGCGAGCGTGCCACCCAGTTGGACGAAGAGGTTGGCGTCGCGCGGATCGGCCTGCACCGCCACGCTGTAGAGCTGCACCGCGCTGTCGAGGGCGCCCCGCGCGCGGTGCAACGCGGCCAGCGCTACCAGCGCGACCTTGTTGCGCCCATCGAGCTCCAGCGCGCGCGTGAGCGCGGCTTCGGCACCGGCGTCATCGCCGAGCTCGCGGCGGGTTGCGCCCAGATTCGCCCACGCGAGCGCGTAGCGCGGGTCGACGGCCGTCGCGCGCGCAAACGCTGCTTCCGCGGCGGGAGTGTTGCGCAGCGCCCGCTCTGCGTTGCCGACGTTGTTCCAGGCGCGCGCGTACGCAGGGTCGATGGTCACCGCGCGCCGGAAGCTGCTGATCGCGCGGGACGGGTCGCCTGCGTCGGCGTACAGAATCCCGAGGTCGTTGTGGACGCTCGCGTCCGTCGGCGCGAGCGCCGCGGCGCCTTCGAGGTCGACGATCGCGCCGCGCAAGTCGCGCAACGCTTCACGGATGCGCGACCGCAGCTTCAGCGCTTCGATGCGATCGTCGGTGCCGACGTCACCGCGAGCAAGGAACGCATCGACGATCGCGCGTGCGTCCTGCGCGTCGCCCGCCCGCAGACGCGCCTGCGCCTCTGCGAGCGTGCCGCTCATCCCGCGTCCGCGCCATCCAGAGCGTCCGGTGCAGCACGGGAGAGCGCTTCGAGGTAGGCCGCCTCGAGATGCCGCGCGTGCGCCTGCATGTCGGTGAGCGGCGATCCCGCGAGTGCAGCCGCAATGCGTGCCTTGACGTCGGTGCGGAATCTCATGTCCTCGGCGAGCCGCACTGCGATCTCCACGTACTCGCGCCCGCTATCCGCGACCGTGTCCGTCACACCGAGGTTCGCGAGGATCGAATACGACGTGCGCTCGCCATGACGCATGCCGCGCAAGGTCACGACGGGCACGTGCATGTCGAGCGCCTCCAGCGTGCCGTTCACCCCGCCGTACGGCATCGGGTCGAGCACGAGATCGACGAGCGCGTAGCGCGCCTGGTTGTAAGACTCGTCCGCCCCCGTCGGCACGAACACCACGCGCTCCGGCCCGATGTCGGCGGCGGCCATCAGTCGCCGGAACACGTTGCGCAGCGCGTCGTCGAGTGGCGAGAACGCCAGCCGCGCGTTGGGCACGCGCTCGAGCACGCTGCGCCACAGCGCGAGACAGCGGCGCGACAGCTTCAGCGGATTGACGAAGGCGCCGATGACCACCGCATCCTCGGCGATGCCGAGGGCGGCGCGACGATAGCCGTGCTCGCGTGCCGGCTCGATGTGGCGGTACGGATACACGCAGCCTTCCATCGGCAGGAGCGTCTCGATCTGCCACGCCTGGTTCTCGGGAACGTCCGCGAAGCGATCGGTGAGCTTGAAGTCGACCGCGCGCATTCCGAGCGTGCCCGCGCTGGCGATGTGCGTGATCTGCACGCGCGCCGGCTTGCGCGCGAGTATCGCGGGCCTTGCGCCCTTGGTATGCGTGTTCAGGTCGACGAGGATGTCGAGGTCGTCGGCGGCGATGGCGGCCGCCGCGGCCCGATCGTCGAGATCGGCGATCGACACGAAGCGCTCGGCGATGCCGGCGAAGCGCTCGGTCCATTCGTCGCGCACCGGCGACATCGAGTAGAAGTGCAGCGCGAAACGGTCACGGTCGTGATGACGGAGCGCGTGCCACACCATCTTTCCCATGACGTGATTGCGCAGATCGGCCGACAGATAGCCGACGCGCACCTTTCCGGGACGCCGCACGCCGGCACGCGGGAAAGGCTCGCCGTAGAGGTGCGTGGCGACCCGATCGTACGTTTGCGAAAGGCGATGCAGCATCTCCGGCTCGACGTCGAAATACAGCAGGAGATAGAGGAGCTGCTCGAGCGCATCGGCAAGCTCGGCGTCGTCCGCCGCGACGTAGCGCTCGCGCCGCAAACCATCGAGGTAGCGCTCGAGGCCGGCGAAGTCGCCGAGGTAATGGCAGGCCTCGAGCGCGTGCAGCGCGAGCGGAAGCGCGCTGGGGCAGTGCGCCTCGAACTGCTTGAAATGCGTGAGCCACGCGTCGATCCGACCGGCGGCGAGAAGAACCTCACCCAGATTCTTGTGGGCGGCTACGTGGTCGGGCTTGCGCGTGAGCACCGCGCTGTATGCCGCGACGGCGCCGTCCACGTTGCCGAGCGCCGTGAAGATGACGCCGAGGTTGAAGTCGGCCGCGACGAGGTCGGGTCGGCAGACGACGGCGCGCTGGTAGGCACGCGCGGCGTCGTCCAGGCGCCGCTGCATCTGCAGCGCGACGCCGTGGTTGTAATGCGTCTCGCCGTCCGCCGGCTCCTGCCGCAGCGCGGCCTCGAAGAACGACGCGGCGCGGCCGCCGTCGTGCACCGCGAGCCACGCGAGGCCGCAGGCGCGCAGCAGCGGCACGGTGGACGCCGGCGTCACGTCCGCCGAGAGCGCGGCGACCGCGGCGGCGTCGTGCGCGGCAGCCGCCGCCGACAATGCCGCCGCGCGCGCATCGTCGTAGCGCGGCGCGATCGCGAGCGCCGCGGCGAACCGCGCCCGTGCCCCTTCGAGATCGCCGCGGTCGCGTGCGAGCGAGCCTTCGAGATACAGCGCCGGGGCATGGCCGGGCTGCCACGCGAGGATCGCCGCGTAGCCGCGCGCCGCTTCATCCCGATCGCCGCTGCCGTGCGCCGCGACCGCAGCCTTCCACGCCTGGTCCAGCGTCGCCGCATCGGGCGACGCGGTTTGCGGCGCGAAGCCCGGCGTGAGCCATGCGTGCGGAGGCCGGGTCGCATCGATCGTCTCGTCGACGAGGGGGCCTACGTTCGGATGCTTGGCCGTCGAAACGATGCGCCTTGCCGGCCGTTGCGCGAGCAAGGGACCGACTGCGGCGGACAATCCCGACACGTCGATCAGCACATCGGCGTCAAGCGCGGCAATGCGCTGCGCATCGTCGACACCGGGCCGGACGGCGAGCGTCATGGTTGCGGCGCCGTGCCCCTCGGCCGTATGACCGCCCACGACGGCAAGCGTGATCGTGCGACCCCCATCGTCGATCGTCGTCGCGACCGCGTGCACGCTGGCCGCATCGCCGACGACGACCAGGCGCATTCGCTCGCCTGCGGTGCGTCGGGGCCACAGGAGCGGAATGCGCGCTCCGAAGGCCGTCATGCACAGGCTCGCGTATGCGCGTGCGAGCGCCGGCGCTGACGGGACGTTGGCAAGCGCCGCGGCATACGCAACGCGACGCAGCGCGTCGTGGTCCTCGGCAGGCAGGTCGCGGTCCAGCATGCGTGCGAACCACGTGTCGTCCGCCGTGCCGCGTGCCGCGATCCGCTCGCACACGAGCGCGTGGAGCCGCGGATGCAAGCGGTCCGCGACAGCGGACTCCTGCGCCGCTGCCGCGATCCGATCGACGAGGCCATCGTCGGCGCCGGCCCGCTCCAGGGCGAGCGCAAGCGCGCCGCTGAATGCCGGGTGACCGAGCCAATCCGCGGTCCGCGCCAGCGCGCGCGAAACCGCATCGACGCGCGCCTCTCGCGGCGTGCCTTCGTCGGCATACCCCGCGATCGCCTTCACCGCATGCGCGCGCGAATCGCGCGGCTTGATGGCGAGCACATGCTCGGCAGCATCGCGCGCGCCCTCTGTGTCCCCCATGCCGAGCGATGCTTCGGCGAGCGCATGCCAGGCCGCGAGAAAGCGCGGGCGCGCATTGGCGGCGTCGCGCCACGCCCGCACGCCTTCGTCCAGGCGGCCGAGCTTCCACAGTGCCTCGCCGAGGTGAAAGCGCGCCTCCACGCCGCGCGGCCACTCGCGCGTGGCGCGGCGGAAGCATTGCAACGCGTCGAGCGGACGATCGGCCAGCTGGTGGTTGCGTCCGCGCGCCATCCACTGCGCGTACTTGGTCTCACTCATGCTGCAAGCGGGCCTTCAGCGCCTCGACCAGCGGCCGCGGCGCCATGCGATACAACGCGCGGCCGAACGGCGTGTGGCGAATCGCAAGCGCCTGCCGCGCGAGGCGCGCCGTCCACGCCGCCTCCCGCGCATCGGCGGGCACGGGCAAGGGCGCGCGCGGCGGCGCGAACCACGGCGCATAGCGCAACGCGTCGCGCATGCGGGCAGGCGCGAACGGCGTGCCCCTCGCGCCCGCGTCCGATGTGACGAGCACCGCCCCATACAGCGCGATGGTCGCGTCGGCCATTTGCGCGAGCGTGCTGTGCGCGACGCCGCGCGCGGCGCGACCCGCGGGGCGCAGCACGCTGTCGCGGCGCTCGTTGACGAGGGTCAGGATGCGATCGAGCATCGCCGCCTCGTCGCGCCATTCGGCCTCGGTCATGACGAATCCGGCACCCGTGCCTTGCACGCGCTCGGCGAGCGCGCCGATCGGCGGCACGAGCACGGGTCGTCCCGCCGCCCACGCTTCCGACAACGTGTAGCTGAATGTCTCGGGGCCCGCCGAGGGATAGAGCACGAGGTCGACGCGATAGTGCGCGAGCAGATCGGTGAGATCGCCCGGCGCATAGCGTCCGTGAACGGTGAAGCGAGCGTCCTCGCTCTGCCAGGGCGTGTGCTGGACGTCGAGATAGCCGATCAGCACGAAGCGCACGGGCGATGCGCGCTGGCGCGCGAGATCCACGAGTCGCTCCAGTCGCCGCGCGCCCTTGTCGGGACCGATGGCACCGAGCACCGCGACCGTGGGCACGTCGTCGTCGGGCAGCACGATCGCCATGCGCGGCCCGGTCGACCGCGCTTCGGCCAGCCCGTGACCGTGCGGGATGATGGTCGGCGTACGGCCGGGAAAGTAATGATTGAACGTCGCCGCGGCCCAGCGCGACGGCGCGATGACGAACGACGCGCGCGCGATCAGCGCCCCGTGGCGTGAACGCCATTCGAGGATGTCGATGCCCGAGAACTCCGGCTGCGACGCGAGGCACGGACCGCACCGCGCGGGGTCCGTCTGCGCGCCGCAGTAGAGCTCGCCGCGCTCCAGGAACGTGATGGTGGGGCACGCGAAGTTCACGTCGTGCACCGTGTAGCCGTAGGGAATGCCTGCATGCGGCATGCCCTCGAGCAACCCGTCGCGGCAGGCCGAGATGTTGTGCAGGTGAACGAGCGATATTCCCAGCGTGGCGCAGAGTGACGCGATGAAGTCGCGCCACGGCTCGTCCGCGCCGCGCGTCAGCTCGTACGTCACCATGCGGCCGTCGGCGCGATGCTCCTCCACCTGCCAGGCGTCGCCGACCGCGATGGCGAGGTAATGCCGCCACCGGCGGCGCGACGCATCGATCAGCGCGCGCACGTGCGTCTCGGTGCCGCCCCCGTGATCGTGGATGACGTGCAGCACGCCGCGCATCCCGGACGAGCGGCTGGCGAGGACGGTGGACGCGGCGTCGCGCAGAGGGCGCAGCGGATCGGCGTCGATGTAACTGCGCACCAGGTCGAGATAATCGGGATGCCGCTCGAGCAGCACCTTCATGTTCCGGGCACCGAGCTCGGTCTTGCGTCCTTCGAAGGAGCGGCCGCCGGTGTGACGCACGTACACGTCGTCGGCGAGCACGTTGCGGTAGCCCGCGCTCACCGCGCGAAGGCAGAAGTCGTTCTCCTCGCCATACCCGGCGCCGAACGCCGTGTCGAACACGCCGATGGCGTCGATGAGCGCGCGCCGCACGTACAGGCAGAAGCCGACCCCGGTCGGGAGATCGGGCCACGTCGGAACGGCGGCCGCCGCGAGCGCCTCGCTGATCGCGGCGGCCCCCTCGTCGTCCGGCACGGGGTTGTTCTCGCAGAAGCGCGGGAACGATGCGATTTCGGCGTTGTTCGAGAACGGCGTGATCGTGCCGATCGACGGATGACTCGCCGCGCAACGCGCGAGGCGATCGAGCCACCGCGCGGACACGATGGCGTCGGAATTGAGCAGCACGACGTCGGCGCGCGACAAGGTCAAGCCGCGGTTCGCGGTGCCGGTGAAGCCCACGTTGCGCGGGTTGCGAAGCAGCGTCAACTGCGGCAGCGCGCGCCGCGCGAGCTCCTCGAAGTACATGCCGACGCGCGCATCGGTCGACGCGTCGTCGATCAGCACCAGGCGGTAGCTTCCCCCGGTATGCTCCAGCACGGCGTCGACACAGCGGCGAAGGTCGTCCACCGCGTTGTACACCGGCACGACGATGTCGACGGCGGGCGTCATGTCGTCAAGCGGCGCCACACGTGCCGAACGCGAAGCCATGGCAGTTGTACCCACCACCGCGCGCTCTGGCGATACGCGATGATGCGGTCCTGCGCCGCGAGCGCGCGCTCGAGACGCGCGCGCTCGGCCTCCAGTGCGTCGACAGCCTGGCGCGCCGATGCGAGCTCCACGCGCGCGTTCGACAGGTCCTGCGTGGCCGCCTCGCGCTCGGCGGCCAGCTGCTGGTCACGCTCGACGACGATGCGCTCGCGATAGGCGACGAGCTCCTCGAGATGCGCGATGTGCGCCGTCTGGCGCGCGAGCGCCTGGTCGCGCTCGCCGAGCAGGGCATCGAGTCGCATGACCTCGCGCGCCTGCGCGTCGATGCGCGACCATTCGCGCTCGTCGCTGTCACCGAACAGCGACAGCGTGGGCGCTTCCGCGGGCAGAGCCTGCGGCGTGCGGGCGGCGATCACCACGAAATACATCGCGGGGGGCGGTGACGCGTCGTGCACGGCATGCGCGTCGCCGCACAGCGCCTCGAATCCCGCCCCGTCGCCCTCGGCCCACAATGCGTCGCCGAGGTAGCGGCGCTGTCGATACCACTGCCGGGATGGGAAGGCATCGAGGAGTTGCGCGAGCTCGTCGCGATCGAGCTCGCGCAGGTGGAACGGATTGCGATGATTGCGCGCGTCCGAATACTCCGGCCGGTTGGGTGACGAAAGGATGAGCATGCCGTCGGCCGCCAGCACGCGCGCGAACTCCGCCAGCATGCGCGGCTGCTCCTGCGCTGGCAGGTGCTCGAGGGTCTCGAATGAGACGATCGCGTCGACGCTCGCGTCGGCGACAGGCAGCGCCGTGGCGGGGCCGACAGCGAACCGCAAGTTGTCGCGCGCGTATGTGTGCGACGCCCGTGCGATCGTGTCGCCGTCGATGTCCACCGCCGTGACGCTCGACGCGACCTCGGCCAGGAGGGCCGCGCCATAGCCTTCGCCGCACGCGACGTCGAGCACGCGCCGCCCGGTGACGAAGCGGCGCGCGAACGCGTAGCGATGGTTGTGCTCGAACGCGATCTCGCCGGCGAGACCCGGAAGGAAACGCTCGCCGGTGAATTCTGGATTCGCGGGCATTGCGGGATGGCCGCCGGCGACCGTTCAGGCGCCGCGGCGTGACGTCATTTTATCCGATGCCCGCCCGCTCGCCTGCCGCGGGCACGCCGGCGTCGGTCCAGCGATGCGGCAGGCGCACGAGGCCGAGCTCGCGCGTGACGCCGCTCACGGTGAGCGGGCGCTCGACGTTGTCGAACAGTCGAACGCCCTCGGGATCGAGTGCGTGTGCGCGCACGAAATACTTCCCCGGAAGCAGCGCGAGTGCGGGGAACTCGAGCGCGAAGGCGAAGCGGCCGCCGCCCACGCCGGCCAGCGTCACGCGATCCATGTCGGTCGCAACGCCGTAGACGGGCGTGCCGTCCGCGCGGACGAGCCCTATCAGAACGACGGGCATCCGTCCGTCGGGCGAATACACTTGGCCGCGCACGACGAGCGGGTCGCCCTGCGCGACGATCTCGTGCGGCGTCAGGTCGAGCGACTGGATCGCATAGACACCCGCCGCGGCGGCCTGCTGCTGCGGGATGGGTGCGCGCCGGCCCTCGCCCTTCTCCTCGTGATAGGCGAGATACGCCTGGGTCACCTCGGCCGCCCCCCCGTAGCGCGCCACGCGGCCGTCCCTGATCCACATCGCGCGCGCGCAGAGCTTCTGCACGTGGTACATGCTGTGCGAGCAGAGGAGCAGCGTGCCGCCCGAGGCGAGGTAGCGCTCCATCCAGGCAATGCACTTCTTCTGGAACGACTCGTCGCCCACCGCGAGAACTTCGTCGGTGATGAGGATGTCGGGCGCGAGCGCCGTCGCGATCGCGAACCCGAGCCGCACCACCATGCCGGACGAGTAGTGCTTGATCGGATCGCGCAGGTGGTCGCCCAGGTCGGCGAACTCGATGATCCCGTCGCGCTTCTGCGCGATCTCGGACGGAGTGAGTCCGAGCAGGGCCGCGGCGAGCTCGATGTTGGCTTCGCCGCTGTATTCGGGATGGAAGCCCGAGCCGAGCTCGAGCAGCGCGCCGACGCGTCCGTTGACCTCCACGGTGCCGCGCGTGGGCGGCATCACACCGGCGATGATCTTCAGCAGCGTGGACTTCCCGGCGCCGTTCTCGCCGACGATGCCGAGCGACTCACCGCGCGCGAGCGTGAACGATACGTCGTCGAGCGCGCGGAACACGTGCGCCGCGCCATGCCCTCGCAGCAGGTCGTACACGAGACGCAGGCGGCCGCCGCGCGATTCGACCTTCGCGTAATCCTTGCCGACCCCGTCGAGGCGCAGCAACGTGCCCGTCACAGGAAGTCCTCGAAATGCGGCGACAGGCGGCGGAACATCCAGCGTCCGCCGACGAACGCCACCAGCGCCCCCGCGAGTGCCACGGCGTCTGCCGGCTCGAGCGCAAGCCGGCCGTCCAGCAGCGCATCGCGCAGGCGCCCCACGAGCCAGCCGAACGGATTCGCCGCGACCCAGGGCCGCACACTCGCGGGCACGAGCGCGAGCGGATACAGAATGGGCGTGAGGTACATGAGAATCATCAGCGTGGGCATCAGCACGTGCTCCACGTCGCGCACGAAGACCTGCAGCGCGGACAGCGCGAGCGTCACGCCGATCACCGCGATTGCCATGATGATCCAGAGCGGCAGCGCGATGAGCAGGCCCTCGAGATGGATCGGCTCGCCGAAGCCCGCCAGCACGAGGAGCACGGCAATGTAGCCGGCGAGATGCACGGTGAGCGTCGCGGCCACCGACGCATACACCACGATCTCGTGCGGGAATGCGACCTTGCGTATGAGGCCGGCGTACCCGGCGAGGCTGGTGGCGCCGCGCTGGAGGCTTTCCTGCGCGGCAAGCCACGGCCACAACGCCACCGCGACGAAGGCAAGGAAGCTCTGGCCTCCGAAGCCGCCGGTGCGGAACACCGTCGTGAAGACGAAATGATAGACGGCCAGCAGCGCGAGGGGATGGAGCAGCGCCCAGGCGAAGCCGCTGACGCTGCCGAGGTATCGCGTCGATAGCTCGCGGCGATAGAAATTGCGGAACAGCGCGCGCTCGCGTGCGAGCCGCGCGCCTCGCGCCGCATCAACCGCCGCGACGTGCAGGACGGATCGCTCGGCGGGCAGGGCGGGCATCGCGCGTCGAAGGCGGAATCGTTATTTCGCTCGCTTTGCCGAGCGGCCCTCGGCCGGCGCGGCCTGGCCCTCGGACATCGCCTTCAGGTCTTCTGCGCTCGGCGGCCGAACGTACAGGCTCTCCACCAGCTCGTGATGAACCTGCGTCGACGGGTCGTCGCGCACCGAGGTGAGCGCCGCTTCGCGCTGCTCCTCGATGTACTTCTTGCGCAGCTCGCCCATGATCAGCCCGCGCACTTCCTCGAACGATCGCGTGCGGCCCGCGTGATAGTCCTCGCGCTTGATGAGATGCCAGCCGAAGCTCGACAGCACCGGCTCGCTCACCTCGCCGTCACGCTTGAGAGAGAAGGCGGCATTCGCGAACGCGGAGTCCATGTTGTCGCCGCGGCTGAAGAACCCGGTGTGCCCCGCGTTGTTGCGCGCGCTGG
>Ga0207674_10003957_pt1 | contig 18011 bp, 12 predicted proteins | sample KBSCornC72_FD_184303 | JGI IMG/M metagenome (GOLD analysis project Ga0207674, IMG submission 184303) | Corn rhizosphere microbial communities from Kellogg Biological Station, Michigan, USA - KBS Corn C7-2 (SPAdes) (version 2) | ecosystem: Host-associated > Plants > Roots > Rhizosphere > Soil ... | reverse complement strand
ACATCCACTACACCACCGAGGTGGTCGTGGTTCAGTCGCAGAAGGGCTTCCCGGCTTACGGCGTGCTCAAGGCCGGGGACGTGATCGCCAAGGTGAACGGGCAGCCGGTAACCGGCCAGGGCGACCTGACCAGGCTGGTCTACGCTCACCCGGCCGGCAGCACGCTGACCCTGACCGTCATCCGGGACGGTCAGAGCCGTCAGGTCGAGGTCGGGACTAGGCAGTCCGCGGGACATCCGGTGATGGGCGTGCAGATCACCGTGCAGTACAAGTTCCCGTTCGAGGTCAAGATCAGCGTGGGCGACATCGGCGGTCCGAGCGCGGGCATGATGTTCTCGCTCGGCATCATCGACAAGCTGACCAAGCTCAACCTGACCGCCGGCCGGTTTATCGCCGGCACCGGGGAGATCACGGCCAGCGGCCAGGTGCAGCCCATCGGCGGTATCCAGCAGAAGATGGTCGGGGCGCGCAACGCCGGCGCCACGATCTTCCTGACCCCCGCGTCCAACTGCGCGGACACCAAGGGCGCCGTGCCCGCGGGCCTGCGCCTGGTTAAGGTGAGCACCCTCAACCAGGCCGTCACCTACCTAGAAGCCCTCAAAGCCGGCCACCCCGACTCCGTCCCCTCCTGCTGACGCCCCCTGGTTCATGATCGTGAACAGTTTGCGGCAAATAGCACCGGTTTCTGTTCACGATCATGAAGTCGCCCTCCCGAGGGCATGCGCGGGGCGGGCGGATGGGCACGCGCCAGGACCGTTCGGCTAATAGATTGGCCTTTCGTGAAGGTTGCTGACGCGGTCGCCCTCGCAGGGCACGAGGTGCATGTGTGCCGCTACCGCGAGGCCCGCGCGCTGCTGCGCTGGCTGGGCCCTGGGGACCTGCGCGGGCTGCGCGTGCTCGACGTGGCGGGCGGCGACGGGTACTGGGCGGGCCAGGCGCGCAAGCGCGGGGCGCGGGCCGTCGCGCTCGACCTCGCGACATCCAAGCTGCACTACGGCCGCGGGCTCGCTCACGCGCCCGCGCTCATCGAGGGCGACGCGCTGCAGTTGCCGTTCGCCGACGCCAGCTTCGACCGGGTGATGTCGATCTGCGCGATCGAGCACTTCGACGACGGCGAGAAGGCGCTCGACGAGATGACCCGGGTCCTCGCCCCCGGCGGCGAGCTGGTCATGTCGGCCGACGCCCTAACGCTGGCCGAACACTGGCCGAACCTCTTCCGCGCGCACTGCGAGCGCTACCACGTCAAGCGGACCTACTCCCACCAGGAGCTGACCAGCCTGCTCGCCGCGCGCGGGCTCGCCGTGCTCGAGTACCGGTACCAGTTCAGGAGCCGGCGGGCGCAGCGGATGTACCTCGGCCTGTCGGCCTACGGCGGTAAGTTCGGGTTCAACGCGGCGGCGCCGGCGGCACCGCTGGTCGCCGCCTCGGACCGGGCCGCGCGCGGGGACGGCGGTGCCATCGTGCTCATCCGCGCCCGGCACCAGGGCCCGCGCGAGGGGCGGCACGCGGCTAGCCAGGGGGGAACTGCTAACCGGTGAGTCAGCACAGGGCGTAGGCTTCATAGTTGACGGGACATCCACGAAGGCATGCCGGGGCCGTGCGGTTGACGCGAGCTCTGGTCAGCCTGCCTGCCCGGGTGGCCCAGGGAAGGAGCAAGTGCGGTCGTGGCACCTCGCGTACTAGTTGATGCGACCGACGTGCCAGCCGACCGGGGGGCGCTCGGCCGGTACGTCGACGGGCTCATCGGCGCTCTTGACGTCGCAGGCGCGGATCTGGCCGTGGTCTGCCAGCGCGCCGACGAGGAACGGTACGAGCGGCTTGCCCCGCACGCGCGCGTGGTGGCCGGGCCGACGGCGCTGGCGCACCGGTCCGCCCGGCTGGCCTGGGAGCAGAGCGGCCTGCCGGTGGTGGCCCAGCAGGTCGACGCCGACGTGATCCACGTGCCCTACTACTCGATGCCGCTGCGGCCGGGCCGGCCCACCGTGGTGACCGTGCACGACGTCACGTTCTTCACCGAGCCCGAGCTCTACAGCTCGGTCGGCGCGATGTTCTTCAAGTCGGCCATCCGGACCGCGGCGCGCCGCGCGGCCCGGATCATCGTGCCGTCCAAGGCCACCAGGGACGAGCTCGAGCGGGTGCTGAAGGCCGACCCGACCAAGATCGACGTCGCCTACCACGGCGTGGACCACCGGCTCTTCCACCGGCCCGACCCGCAGCAGGTCCTGCAGGTCTCCAACCGGCTGGGCCTGCACGACAAGCCCTACGTCGCGTTCCTCGGCCTGCTCGAGCCGCGCAAGAACGTGGCCTCGCTGATCACCGGCTGGGCCGGGGCCGTGGCCGACCTGGACAACCCGCCCGCGCTGGTGCTCGGCGGCGGCGGGGGCTGGAGCGAGGAAGTGGACGCCGCCGTCGCCTCGGTGCCGCCGCACCTGCGCCTGATCCGCCCCGGCTATCTGCGCTTCTCCGACCTGCCCGGCTTCCTCGGCGGTGCGACGGTGGTGGCATTCCCGAGCCGCGGGGAGGGGTTCGGGCTGCCGGTGCTCGAGGCGATGGCGTGCGGCGCCCCGGTGCTGACCACCCACTGCACCTCGCTACCCGAGGTCGGCGGCGAGGCCGTGGCCTACACCGAGCCCGACTCCGACAGCATCCGTGACGCGCTCCGCGCCCTGCTCGATGACACCTCCCGGCGGAACCGGCTCGCCGACGCCGGCTACGACCGATCCCAGGAGTTCACCTGGGCGGCCTCGGCCGAGGCGCACATGGCGAGCTACCGGCGCGCGGCCGAACAGACCGCCGCTGACGTGAACGCCGTGTAGCCTGTTTTCTCATGCCGCGCGAACCACTTGAGGCGATCGTCCTCGTCGGGGGCCAGGGCACTCGGCTGCGGCCGCTGACTCTGTCCGCGCCCAAGCCCCTGCTGCCCACCGCGGGCGTGCCGTTCCTGGCGCACCTGCTGACCCGGGCGGCGGCGGGCGGCGTCACCCACGTGGTCCTGGCCACCTGCTACAAGGCGGAGATGTTCGCCGCGGTGCTCGGGGACGGCGGGGAGTTCGGGCTGTCGATCGACTACGTGCAGGAGGAGCAGCCGCTGGACACCGCGGGCGGCATCCGCAACGCGGCCCGGTCCCTGCGCGGCAACGGCCCGGCCGACCCGGTGGTGGTACTGAACTCCGACATCTTGTCCGGGCACGACCTGACCGCGCAGATCGACCTGCACGTCAAGACCGACGCCGCGGTGACGCTCCACCTGGTCGAGGTGGCGGACCCGTCCCGGTTCGGGGTGGTGCCGACCGACGAGACCGGCCGGGTCACCGCGTTCCTGGAGAAGACGCCGGAACCGGTGACGAACCGGATCAACGCCGGCTGCTACGTGTTCCGCCGCGAGGTGATCGACCAGATCCCGGCCGGGCGCCGGGTGTCGGTGGAGCGGGAGACGTTCCCCGGGCTGATCGAGGCCGGGGCGCTGGTCATGGGCTACCACGAGTCGGCGTACTGGCTCGACGTCGGGACGCCGCAGGCTTTCGTGCGCGGCTCCTGCGACCTCGTGCTGGGGCGGCTGCCCGGCCCGGCCGTGCCCGGCCCGCACGGCCCCGCGCTGGCGCTGGCCGACGCGCAGGTGGCCGATGACGCGGACGTGTCGGGCGGGACCGTGGTGGGCGTGGGCGCTTCGGTCGGCGGCGGCGCCACCGTCTTCGGCAGCGTGCTGTTCGACGGGGCCGCCGTCGGCGAGGGCGCCGTGGTGCGCGACTCCATCCTCGGCCGCGGCGCCATCGTCGCCCCCGGCGCCGAGCTGCACGACGCGGTGATCGGCGACGAGGCCTACATCGGCGCGGGCAACGAACTGGCCCGCGGCATCAGGGTCTGGCCGGGTACCCGGCTCGAGCCGACCTCGGTCCGCTTTTCCTCCGACGTGTAGCGACGATGACCGCGGGCCCGGCCCTGACCACGGATCACGGGCTGAGCCGTGACTTCTCCGCGCCGTTCCCGGTCGACGTCCGCCTCACGCTGTCGCCGCACCGCCACGGCGGCGGCGATCCGTCTTACGCTACCGACGCGGCCGGCGCCGTCTGGCGCACGTCGCTGACCCCGGACGGCCCGGCGACCTTGTGCCTGCGGTCACGCCAGACGGCGATCACCGCCAGGACCTGGGGTCCCGGCGCGGGCTGGCTGCTCGACCGGGTGCCCGGCTGGCTCGGCTTCCACGACGACAGATCCGGCTTCGCCGCGCACCATCCGGTGATGGGCGAGCTGGCGCTGCGCTACGAAGGGCTGCGCGTCGGCCGGACCGGCCGGGTCTTCGAGGCGCTGGTGCCCGCGGTCCTCGAGCAGAAGGTGGTCGGCCGCGAGGCCCACAGGGCCTGGCGGTTTCTGCTGCTCAAGTACGGCGAGACGGCCCCGGGCCCGGCACCGGCCGGGATGCGCGTGGTGCCGCCGCCGCGGACCTGGGCGCGTGTCCCCTCCTGGGACTGGCACCGGGCCGGCGTGGAGGGCGTGCGCGCCCGCACGATCATGAACGCCGCCGCGGTCGCGGCCCGGCTCGAGGAGGCCGAGGACCTGGACCCGGCCGAAGCGGATCGCCGCCTGCGCTCGCTGCCCGGCATCGGCGTCTGGACCTCGGCCGAGATCAGGCAGCGTGCCATGGGCGACCCCGACGCGGTCTCGGTCGGCGACTACCACCTGCCGAACGTGGTCGGCTGGACGCTGGCCCGCCGCAAGACCGACGACGCCGGCATGCTCGAGCTCCTCGCCCCCTACGCCGGTCACCGCTACCGGGTGACCCGCCTGATCGAGCTGGGCGGCAGCGCCCCCCCGCGCCGCGGCCCCCGCATGTCCGTCCGCGACTACCGCTCCTTCTGACCCGCGCCCCGCGCCTGCGCCGTCCGCCCCGCATGATCATGTGCAGTTAGGCGCCAGAATCGAGGCCTAATCGCACATGCTCATCGCTCGTCCCAGGCCGGGGCCCGCGCAGGCGGGGGACGATGGCCACGTAAGGTTCGAACATGGGCGATTTCCGCGGCAACGCTGGTAATGGTGAGGTCACAGATCCGGAAGGGGATAACGGAACCGGAGTCGGCGCGCCCACCGCGTCGGCCATGCGCCGGACGCTGGCCCGGGCCAGGGACGGCAAGGCGCTCGACGTGGACGAGGCGACGGTCCTGCTCCACGCCCGCGGCGAGGACCTGCAAAGACTCCTCGAATACGCCAGCCGGACCAGGGACGCCGGCCTCGAAGCCGCGAGACGCCCGAACGTCATCACCTACTCGCGCAAGGTCTTCATCCCGCTCACCCGGCTGTGCCGGGACCGCTGCGGCTACTGCACGTTCGCGACCGTCCCGCACCGGCTCCACAGCCTGTACCTGGAGCCGGACGAGATCGTGACCATCGCCCGCCAGGGGGCCGAACTCGGCTGCAAGGAAGCCCTGTTCACCCTGGGTGACAAGCCGGAAGACCGGTGGCACCAGGCCCGCGAATGGCTGGACCAGCACGGCTACGACGACACCCTTTCCTACGTCCGGGCGATGGCGATCCGCGTCCTGGAGGAGACCGGCCTGCTCCCGCACCTGAACCCCGGGGTGCTGTCCTGGCAGGACTTCCAGCGGCTCAAGCCGGTCGCCCCGTCCATGGGCATGATGCTGGAGACGACGGCGCAACGGCTCTACCGCACCAAGGGCGCCCCGCACTTCGGCAGCCCGGACAAGGACCCGGCCGTGCGCCTGCGCGTCCTGGAGGACGCCGGCCGCAGCAACGTCCCGTTCACCACCGGCATCCTGATCGGCATCGGCGAGACCCGGGCCGAGCGCGCCGAGTCGGTCTTCGCCATCCGCAAAGTCGCCCGTGAGTACCGCGGCATCCAGGAAGTCATCGTGCAGAACTTCCGGGCCAAGCCGGACACCAAGATGCGCGACACGCCCGACGCCGAACTCGACGACCTGGCCGCCACGATCGCCGTGACCAGGCTCGTCCTCGGCTCCAAGGCCCGCATCCAGGCGCCGCCCAACCTGGTCGGCGCGCAGTACGACCTGATCCTGCGGGCCGGCATCGACGACTGGGGCGGCGTGTCCCCGCTGACGCCGGACCACGTCAACCCCGAGCGCCCGTGGCCGGCCATCGACGAGCTCGCGGCGCACACCGCCGCGGCCGGCTTCACGCTGCGCGAGCGGCTGACGATCTACCCGCCCTACCTGCGCGAGCCCTGGCTGGACCCGCGACTGGCCCGGCACGTGGCGGCGCTGGCCGACCCGGCGACGGGGCTGGCCGCCGAGGACGCCAGGCCGGCCGGCCTGCCGTGGCAGGAACCCGACGGCGGCTGGGGCCACTTGGGCCAGGACGGTTCCGGCCGTACGGATCTGCACGTCACCATCGACACCGCCGGCCGCACCCATGACCGCCGGGAGGACTTCGCCGAGGTCTACGGCGACTGGGACGAGATAGCCGAACGGACCGGCTTGCCCGTCCCCGCGTCGGCCTCCCGCCCAACCGGCCGAGAAGCCCCCGGCGCGCCGCGCCCCGGCCGCGATGACGCTCCCGCCATCCTCCGCCCCGGCGAGACCGCCGCCGCCCTCCGCCAAGCCGAACGCGACCCGGCCGCCCTCACCGACGACCAGGCTCTCGCCCTGCTGGCCGCGGACGGGCCCGACCTGGAGGCACTGGCCGGCATCGCCGACGCGCTGCGCCGCGAGGTCATGGGTGACGAGGTCACCTACGTCGTCACCCGCAACATCAACTTCACCAACGTCTGCTACACCGGCTGCCGGTTCTGCGCGTTCGCCCAGCGCCGGACCGATGCCGACGCGTACACCTTGTCGTTGCAGCAGATCGGGGACCGTGCCGCCGAGGCCTGGAAAGCCGGTGCCACCGAGGTGTGCATGCAGGGAGGCATCCATCCCGACCTGCCGGGGACAGCGTATTTCGAAATTGCTTCCGAAGTCAAGCGGCGCTGTCCAGATCTGCACGTTCATGCGTTCTCCCCGATGGAGGTGGTGAACGGGGCCTCGCGCACCGGTCTGCCGATCAGGGAGTGGCTGGTCCGGGCCAAGGAGGCGGGCGTCGGCTCGCTGCCGGGCACGGCCGCGGAGATCCTCGACGACGAGGTGCGCTGGGTGCTGACCAAGGGCAAGCTGCCCGCCTCGGTGTGGATCGAGGTGATCTCCACCGCGCACGAGCTCGGCCTGCGCACCTCGGCCACGATGATGTACGGGCACGTCGACACCCCGGCGCACTGGGTCGGCCACCTGCGGGTGATCCGCTCCATCCAGGAGCGCACCGGCGGCTTCACCGAGTTCGTGCTGCTCCCGTTCATCCACGAGAACGCCCCGATCTACCTGGCCGGGCTGGCCCGGCCGGGGCCGACCCGGCGGGAGAACCGGGCCGTGCACGCGCTGTCCCGGCTGCTCCTGCACGGGGCGATCGACTCGATCCAGTGCTCCTGGGTCAAGCTCGGCGACGAGGGCTGCCGGGACGTGCTCCGCGGCGGCGTCAACGACCTGGGCGGCACGCTGATGGAGGAGACCATCAGCAGGATGGCCGGCGCGGACCACGGCTCCTACAAGACGATCAGCGGCCTGCGCGCGATCACCGAACCGCTCGGCCGGCCGCTGCGCCCGCGTACCACCACCTACGGCGAGGTCCCGGCCGAGCGCCAGGCCGCCGCGGCAGCGACCGACGGCGTCTGCTCATCCGTGCGCTCAGGCCTGCCCCTGCTGACGCACTAATCCCAGCCCTCGGGTGGGGGTAGTGCCAGCCAGCACGCCGTTTTGTCCCATTTGTTCGGTTGATGCGTCGGATAACGTGGTGGATTCGGGTTATGCGGTTGATTGGGGGTACCCCAGTACCCCGGATCAACCACGTAGCCCCGATCAACCGCGCTAATCGCGGCGGGCTCCGGCGCGCCCGTCGACCGCGTAACTCCCGGTGTCATTGAGGTCCGTGTTGCCTGTGTTACTTGACCGGCGCTCGGCTGGCGCCCGCAGCTCAGCGTGTCAGGATGAAATTCGCGGGGTCGCGCGGCGGGCGCGGCCTGGCCTGCTCGGCCGGGTGGCCGACGGCGATGGCGCCCATGGGGCGCCAGCCGTCCGGCAGGTCCATCACCCGGGCCGCGACGTCCTGGCAGAACAGCGTGCTGGAGATCCAGGCCGAACCCAATCCGTCGACCGCCAGCGCGACCAGCAGGTTCTGCACCGCCGCGCCCATCGACACGGTGAACATGGCCTGCTCGGACCGGTTTCGCCGAACGTCCGGGTAGTCGTGCGCCGCGTCGGTGACCAGGCACGGCACGATGATCAGCGGCGCGTTCCGCAGCACGTCCCCGCGGCGGAGCCTGCGCGCGATCTGCTCCGGCGTGAACCCGTCGCCGCGCAGGTCAGCGGTCCAGGCCTCGCGCATCGCGTCGAGCAGCGCCGTCCGGGCCGCGGCCGTCTCCAGCACGACGAACCGCCACGGCTCGCTGTGGTGCGGCGCGGGCGCGGTCAGCGCGGTGGCGATCGCGCGGCGGACCGCCCCGCCCTCGACGGGCTCGCCGGTGAAGGCCCGGATGGTCCGCCGGGCCAGCGGCACGTCCGCCGCGCCGAACCGGAACATGTCCTCCTCGGCCGCCCTGATGATGGCCCGCGCGCCCAGGCCGTCCGATTGGGTGACCAGGCCGTCCAGGCCACGCACCAGCGCGACCGGCACCTGCCGGGCCTTGCCCTTGACCAGGTCGGCGGCTGAGGCGATCTCATCGGCGACCGCCGCGACGGTGACCTCCAGGATGTTGCCGAACGTGTCGGGTTCACCGCGATAGTCCCGCACCGGGGTCACCCCGGCGGCACCGATCGCGTTGTCGGTCTGCCCGGCCCGCCAGGGGCGGCCCATCGTGTCCGTGACCAGGACGCCGACGCTCCGGCCCGTGCGCTGGTGCAGCGCCTTGCGCAGCCGCCGCGCGGACTCGTCCGGGTCCTCGGGCAGCAGCACCACGGTCCCCGGGGCGGTGTTGGACTCGTCCACCCCGGCCGCGGCCAGCACCAGCCCGTGCCGGGTCTGCGCGATCGTAGTCGGGCCGCGCCTGGCCACCACCCGCACCGTCTCCGCCTCGATGGCCTGGTCCCGCGGGGCGGTGACCACCCGGCCCTCGGCCTTGCTCACGATCTTGGAGGTGACCACGAGGATGTCGCCGTCGCGCAGGTCAGGGACTGCCGCCGCGATCAGCCCCGCCAGGTCGGCGCCCGCGCTGATCTCCGGCAGCCCGGTGACCGGGATGACCGTGACCGGGTCGGTACTCATCTCAGCTCCAGGGCCAGGTCGAGCGCTGCGCGGGCGATTGCCGTGGTGGCGGGCAGGTCGCGCATCAGCAGCGGCAGCGCGCGCACCTCGATCCCGGCCAGCGCCGGGTCGTCCGCGGCCGGCTTGTCCTGGTCGTCGACGAGCCAGCCGTCGATCAGCTCCGGCCCGTAGTGCGCGGCGACCGCCGCAGCCGAGGTGTCCACCCCGATCGCGGCCAGGCAGGCGTCGGCCATCCCGCGCACCGGCGAGCCGCCGATGATGGGTGACACCCCCACCACGGTCTTGGCCGCCACCGCGGCCCTGACGCCGGGCACGGCCAGGATGGTGCCGATGCTGACCACCGGGTTGGACGGCGGGAACAGCACCACGTCGGCCGCCTCGATGGCGTCGAGCACGCCGGGCGCGGGCCGGGCCTGCTCCGCGCCGGACGCGACGATCCGCGCCGCGGGGGTCGCGGCGTGCATACGCACCCACCACTCCTGGAAGTGGACGACATCTCCGTCACCAGCCAGCACCACGTGTGTCTCGACGGGGTCGTCCGACATCGGCAGCAGCCGCACGCCGGGCTGCCACCGCCGGCAGAGCGCCGCGGTGACCGCCGACAGCGGCTGGCCGGCCGCCAGCAACTGGCTGCGCCGGATGTGGGTGGCGAAGTCCTTGTCGCCGAGCGTGAACCAGTCGGGGCTGGCCTCGTAGGCGGCGAGCTCGGCCCGGATGCTGAACGTCTCCGCGTCCCGTCCCCAGCCCTGGTCCTCGTTGATGCCGCCGCCCAGGGTGTACATGACGGTGTCCAGGTCCGGGCAGACGCGCAGGCCGAACAGCGTGATGTCGTCGCCCGTGTTCCCGATGACGGTGATCTCGGCCTCGGGCGCGGCCCGGCGCAGGCCGCGAAGAAAACGGGCGGCACCGACGCCGCCCGCGAGCACGGTGATGCGCATAACTGTAAAGTGTCGCAGGTTCCCCGGCCCGCTCCGGCCGGCCCCCGCCGCCCGCGTCGGCGGCCCCCAGCGAAAAATAACCGCAGGTTACCGTTAAGTTACACATAGGTTGACGGTATGCAACCAACCCAATTCACTGAGTTATTTATCGCTCATCTTGGGACAACGAGAGGACCACTATCACCTTTTCCGCTTGACTTGAAGCAAGACACGCGGGTGTAATTTCATTGGTGTGATTCTCGTCTTCGCGGGGAGAGGCGAGACCGGGGGGCTCCGAGTTGGGGAGGGAGGATGCGCTATGACTGAGGTCATCGTCCCGCTGGCGCAGGTCTTCGTCAGTCCAGAGGATGAGGACGAGCTGGGCTGGCAGGATCAGGCGCTGTGCGCACAGACAGATCCGGAGGCGTTCTTCCCGGAAAAGGGAGGATCGACCCGGGAGGCCAAGCGGGTGTGCCGCAGCTGCGAAGTCCGGGCCGAGTGCCTGGAGTACGCGCTGGAGCACGACGAGCGGTTCGGCATCTGGGGCGGCATGTCCGAGCGCGAGCGGCGCCGCCTGAAGCGCGAGGCCGTCTAGCCGACGGCATACATCCCGCGTTCACCTCACTGGGTGAGTCCGGGCTGTGTATCTTTATTCCTGCGTGAGCGCAGGGGGGGTAGCCGTTCGCGTAGTCCACGCGCTCTTGCCGGGCAGGTAGCCGTGCGAGGCGCCTCGCCCAGGCCACAGACAGGACCCTTGTCACAGAACGCAGCGTCCCAGAACATAGCGTCCCAGAGCGCGGTGTCCCGTAGCACGGGGCCGTCCCGTCACGTCGTCACCGCCGTGGTCGTCGCCCATGACGCAGCGCGGCTGCTGCCGGGACTCGTCAACGCGGTGCGCGAGCAGACCCACCCAGTGCAGCGCGTGATCGGGGTGGACACCGGCAGCCAGGACCGCAGCGGGGCGACGCTGACCGAACTGCTCGGCCAGGACGCGGTCTTCGGCATGGAGCAGGACACCGGGTACGGCGCCGCCGTCGCCAGCGCCCTGCAGCGCCCGGCCGCCCGCCCAGCGGGCGGTACCGAGTGGATCTGGCTGCTGCACGACGACTGCGAGCCGGCGCCCGACGCCCTGGAGCAGCTGCTCGCCGGGGCCGGCCGCAGCCGGTCGGCCGCGGTCCTCGGGCCGAAGCTCAAGGATCTGTCCAACCGGCGCGTGGTCCGCGAGGCGGGCATCACCACCGACCGGGCCGGGCGGCGGCTCACCGGGGTCGAGCCGGGCGAGATCGACCAGGGCCAGCACGACGGGAACCGGGCCGTGCTCGCGGTCAGCTCGGCAGGCATGCTGGTCCGCCGCGACGTCTGGAATCAGCTCGGCGGCTTCGACGACAACCTGCCGCTGTTCCGCGACGACATCGACTTCTGCTGGCGGGCGCACGCGGCCGGCTACGAGGTGCGGGTCGTCACCGACGCGGTGGTGTACCACCGCGAGCTGTCGGCCCGAGGGGTCCGCAGGGCGCCGGCCACCGGCGGCCATCCGCGCATGCTCGACCGGCGCAGCGCGCTGTACGTGTTCGCGGTCAACCTTCCGTTCTGGCCCATGCTCGGGACGCTGGCCGGCGGCGTGGCCGGGTCCCTGGTCCGCGCGATCTGGTGCCTGCTCACCAAGCAGCAGCGCAAGGCCGCCGCCCACCTCGGCGCGGTGGCCTGGCTGCTGCGGCATCCGCTGCTGCTGCGGCGCGAGCGCCGCCGCCGGGCCGCCGACCGCAAGCACGGCTACGCGGTGCTGCGCAGCCAGCTGCCGCGCGCCCGGACGCTGGGCCGGCTCGCCGAGTCGGCGATGGGCATGCTGTCCCGCGGGTCGGGCTACAACAGCGGCGGGCTGCACCACGCCATGGTCGACGAGCCAGGCGACGACATGCCGCTGCCCGCGACCGACTCGGCCGCCCGCCGCCTATTCACCAGCCCGGGTGTCCTGCTCTTCGTCGGCCTGGCCGTGGTCGCGCTGGTCGCGGAGCGGTCGCTGACCGGCTCGGTGCTGTCCGGTTCGGCCACCTTCGGCGGCGGGGTGCTGGTGCCGCCCTATAGCGGGGCGGCCAGCCTGTGGCACGAGTACCTGGCTGGCTACCACGACACGGGCATCGGCTCGGCCGCCAGCACCCCGGCGTACGTCGGGGTGCTGGCCGCCTTGTCCACCCTGTTCGGCGGCAAGCCGTGGCTGGTCGTCGACGTGCTGCTGCTCGGCTGCGTGCCGCTGGCCGGGATGACGGCGTTCCTCGCCACCCGGCGGCTGACCTCCGTCCTGGCCGCGCGGATCTGGATCGCGGCCAGCTACGCGCTGCTCCCGGTGGCCACCGGCGCCGTGGCGGCCGGCCGGATCGGCACCGTGGTCGCCTTCGTGCTGCTCCCGCTGATCGGCGTCCTGGTCGGCCGGGTGCTGACCGGGAACCCCCGCACGGCCTCCCGGGCGGCCTGGGGGGCGGGCCTGCTGACCGCCGTCACCGCTGCCTTCGTGCCGCTGGCCTGGCCGGTCGTGGTGATCGCGGCGGTCGCGGCCACGGCGGCCTGGTCCTGGCTCGGCCCGCGCACCGTGCTCAACGCCTGGATCGTGGCCGCGGTGCCCGGCGTGCTCCTCATCCCGTGGACCTTCCACCTGGTCACCAGCCCTTCGGCGTTCTTCGCCGAGGCGGGTCTGGTCCGGCCCGGGCTCGCCGCCGCTGCGCTGCGGCCCGGTTCGCTGCTGCTGCTCAGCCCGGGCGGGCCCGGGTTGCCGCCGGCCTGGGTTACCGCCGGCCTCGTGCTGCCCGCGTTCGCCGCGCTGTTCGTCCGCCGCCGCATCGTGCTGGTGTACGCCGGCTGGGGTATCGCGCTGGGCGGCCTGACCCTGGCCCTGGTGGTGAGCCGGGCCACGGTCACGCCGCCGCAGGGCGGCGTCGCGGTCAGCGCCTGGCCCGGCCTGGCCATCGCGATCGCCGCGGCCGGCCTGCTGCTCGCGGCCACCCCGCTGATCGAGGTAATCGGCCGCGCCCTGGTCGGGCAAACAGGGGCCGGGCCAGCAGGGGCCGACCCAGCAGGGGCCGGGCAGGCCGGGGCCGGCCGTGCGGATACGGACCGGTCCGGCCGTCCGGCCTGGCGCTTCGCCGCCTCGGTCGCCGGCCTGGCCGCGGTGGTCTCGGCGCCCGCCCTGGCGGCCGGATACTGGCTGGCCAACGGGCTCGGCGGCCCGGTGACCGCGGCCGGAACGCCGATCCTGCCCGCCTTCGTGGCGGCGTCGGCGGCCGGCCCCGACCGGGCCAGGACCCTGGTCCTCCGTCAGGACGCCGGGACGCTCTCCTATACCGTCCTGCGCGCCGCCGACCCGGTGCCGGGCGAACCCGAACTCGCCGAGACCGCGGCCTCGAGAAACGCGATGGAGAACGTCGTGGCGTCGCTGCCCGCCGCGGGCAGCGGCGACGCAGGCGACACCGGGCGGGCGCTGAGCCAGTTCGGCATCGGTTACGTCCTGCTGGCCGACCCGGCCGGCCAGCCGCTGGCCGGCCAGCTGAACGCGGCGGCCGGGATGCAGCCGCTGACCAGGTCGCCCTCGTACGACCTGTGGCAGGTCTCGGGGACGGTGGCGCGGGCCCGCGTGGTCACCCCGTCCGGTGCCGCGGTCGCCGTGCCTTCCGGCCCGGTCGGGGTCGACGCGAAGCTCGCCCCGGGCACCTCGGGCACCCTGGTGCTGGCGGAGGCCGCGGGCGGGTGGTCCGCGTCCCTCGACGGCAAGCCGCTGACCCCGCTGGCGGCGCCGGTCGACGGCTGGGCGCAGGGCTTCACCCTGCCCGCGGGCGGCGGCCACCTGGTGATCACGCGCAACGAGACGGCCAGGAACCTCAGCCTCGCCGCCGAGGTCGCCGCCCTGTTCGTGGTCGTCGTGCTCGCCCTGCCCGGCTCCAGGTCCCCGGTCCCCGTGCCCGCCGCCCCCCGCGCCGAAGGTGCCCGGGAGCCCGCCGTCCCCCGCGCCAAAGGCGCCCGGCAGCCCGTCGAAGACACCCGGTCGGCCCGCCGCAAGCGGCGGCCGCAGTTCGCGCTGGCCGGCGCGACCGCGGGCCGTGGTGCTCGCGCCCAGGACGGCGACGACACCGAGGCCGGCTACCCGGTGGCCGCGGGGGCGGCAACGGCCGACCCGTTCGGTACTCATGGTGACGCCGGGTACGACCCGGCCCAGCCTCCGGCCCGCACGCCCGAGCCCGCGCTGGGCGTCGCGGCGCGCCTGGACGACGAGGATCCCGCGCCCTGGGCCGGGCTCGCGCCGCAGATCCCGCAGACCCCGGCGCTCAGGGACCGCCCCGACCCGGCGCCCGCACCGTCGACGCCTGCACCGGCGGCAGCGCCGCGGCGCGGGCGCGGCGCGCACGCCGCCCGGCACGGCAAGCCGTCGCGCCGCTCGCGGGGTGAGGGTTGATGCGTGCTGTCCACCTGGTGCCCGCCGGGGTGGTCCTGGTCGCGCTCGGCGCCATCGGCGGCGCGGCGCAACTCGGCCACCCCGCGGCCACGCCGCGGCCGGTGTCTTCCCCGGCCGCGATCCGGCAGGTGCCGGTCACCGCGGCCGCCCGCGCCTGCCCGCCCGCCCCGGGCGGTGCCGCGGCCCCGGTGGCGCTGCTCGCCGGCGGAGCCGCCGCCGGCGGAACGGGCGCAACCGGCCAGGGTCAGGTTGAGCTGACCGCGCTGCCGCCGGCCGGGGTGCCGGTCCACGCGGCCGCCGCGGTCCGGGCGCAGAGCCCCGGCGCGCTGTCCGTGCTGACCCTGCCCGCGGCGAAGGCCACGGGCAAGCAGGCCACCACCCAGGCAGCGCAGGGCTGGTCGGTGGCTGGCGGCGGCGCCATGGCCCAGGGCCTGGAGGCCGAGCTGACGCAGGACTCCGGCCTGGCCAGCGTCCGCTGCGCCGAACCAGGTTCGGACCTATGGTTCATCGGACCCGGGCAGCAGAACGGCGGGTCACAGGTCCAGGTCGACCTGATGAACGTCGACTCCACCGCCGCGAGCGTGGACGTCAGCGTCATCAACGACGGCGGCCAGGTCCAGGCGGGCGGCGACAACGGGATCACCGTCCCGCCGCATCAGACCGTGACCGAATCCCTGTCCTCGTTCGCCCACGGGTCCAGCGTGCTGGCCATCGAGGTGCACACCAGCATCGGCCGGGTCGCCGCCGCCGTCTCCGCGGAATCTCACGGCGTCACCGGCTGGCTGCCCGGCACGGCCGCGCCGTCCACCCGGCTGGTCATCCCGGGCGTTCCGCCGTCCGGCAGCACGGCCGGGCTGTTCCTGGCCGACCCGGGACCCTCGACCGCCAAGGTGACCGTGACCGCGATCACCCCGCAGGGGCACATCAGCCCGTTCGGCTCGCAGTCGGTCGACCTGCCCGGTCAGTCGGCGTCCTACGTGGCCCTCTCGCCGCTCGGCGGCACCACGGCCGCGCTGCAGCTCAGCTCCAACGTGCCGGTCGCTGCCTCGGTGGTGGTGCCAGGCAATGCCGGCCCGGGCGTGCTGACCGCCGCCACCGCGCCGATCAGTGAGCAGGCCGTCGTGGCTGGTAACACCAGCGGCGACGGCATGACCGCCTCGGTCCTGCTGTCCGCCCCCGATGCCGGGGCGCAGGTCCGGCTGACCGAGATCGCCCCGGCCAGCCGGGGCGGCGCCAGCGTCACCGACAGCCAGGTGGTCCCGGTCAAGGCCGGCCGTACGGTGGCCGCGCCGGTCAAGGCGCCCAAAGGCGCCAAGCACGGCTCCCCGTTCGCCCTCGTGATCACGCCGCTGCGGGGCTCCGGGCCGCTCTATGCCGCCCGGGTGGAGACCCAGGGCCGCAGCAGCGTGGTCTCCATCATCCCGGCCGCCAGCGCGCTGACCACGATCAGCCTGCCGCCGGTCCGCGACTCCTACGAGGCGATCTCGCCCTACCCGAGCTCGCCGTAGCCGGGGTCGATGACCTCGGGGTCCACCCCGAGGATCTCGGCGACCTCCTCGACCACCACGTCGAAGATCAGCTCGCTGAGCTCGTCCTCGTCTTCGGCGCGGGCCAGGAGCGGCCGCCGGAACAGCACGATGCGCGGTCCGGTGGCCGGGTGCCCCGGGTTGCTGGTGTCCGGCGAGCCCTGGACGATTCGGGCCAGCGGCACCGGTTCGTCCTCGCCGATGGTGTCGGCGTCGGGGACCTCCTGGACCGCGAACTCCACGTCGGAGAGCTCGGTCTCCCAGCGCGGCTCGAGCCGGGCCACCGCCTCGAGGACCAGGTCGTCGAACTGCTGGGCCCGGCTCCGGTAGAGCGGGACGCCGGGCGGCACCAGCCGGCCGCGAAGCCCGCGCCCGTGCCGGTCGCGGCGCCGCGGCCGGACCCCGGATGAGCTGCCGGAACCCGGTCCGGAGCCCGGACCGGGCCCGGACCCTGAGCCTGGCCTGGAACCGCCGTCACCGCTCTGCACAGTCACCGAGCGTATCCGATCGCGACGCAGGCCCGATAACGCACGGGTGCAAGCGGGCAAGCCGCGCAAAGCACGACACGACCGCGGCACGGGGCGCGGGTGGTGGCTTTACCGCTCGCGGACAGATACCGTCACGGGTGTATCCGACGCCGTCCCGGGTGCCGGGCATAGGTCCTGCGGTGAGTGAGCGAGGTGGGCTGGTGGGTTCTCGTTGCTGCTCACGGACCGCATGCAAGCATCCGCCGGTCTACACCCTCACGTACGTCTACCGTGACTCCACCGCGGTCCTCGGCCCGCTGGCCGCCTACGTGGAGCCGCACAGCTACGACCTGTGCGAGAAGCACGCCGCCCGGCTCGTCGCGCCGCGCGGCTGGGACGTGGTGCGGCTGCCGGTGGAGACGGTCCAGGATCGCGCCGATGACCTGGAGGCGCTCGCCAACGCGGTGATGGAGACGCAGCCGCGGGCCAGGCCGGACAATCGACTCGACAAGGAGCCCGTCGGCCAGGGTGTCGAGATCAGCCGCCGGGGCCACCTGCGGGTGCTGCGCTCAGGGCCGCCCGAGGACCGATAGGCTCGGCAGTGCCGTCCACGACAGGACGGCACTGATCGAGTCACCGGAGGGCAGGTCCCGCATTGGGTGATCTTGCGAGCATCGTCAAGGCGTACGACATCAGAGGGGTCGTACCCGACCAGCTCGACGAGGGCGTGGCGGAGGCGGTCGGCGCGGCGTTCGCGCGGGTGACCGGCGCCGGGACGATCGTGACCATGCACGACATGCGCACCTCCTCGGCCCCGCTGGCGGAGGCGTTCGGCCGCGGCGTGGCGGCCCAGGGCGCCGACGTGCTGGCTGGCGGCCTGGCCTCGACCGACATGCTCTACTACGCCAGCGGTGACCTCGGTATCCCCGGCGCGATGATCACGGCCAGCCACAACCCGTCCCGGTACAACGGGATCAAGCTATGCCGGGCCGGGGCCAAGCCGGTCGGCATCGCGACCGGGCTGGCCGAGATCAAGGAATTGGCCGAACGGGCCATCGATCCCGCCCCGGTACCCGGCACCGTCACCCGGCGCGACCTGCTCCCCGGCTACGCGGAGCACCTGCGCAAGCTCGTCGACATCTCCTCGATCAGGCCGCTCACCGTGGCGGTGGACGCCGGCAACGGGATGGCGGGCCACACCGTGCCGAAGGTCTTCGACGGGCTGCCGGTCACGCTGATCCCGCTCTACTTCGACCTCGACGGCACGTTCCCGAACCACGAGGCCAACCCCATCGACCCGGAGAACCTGCGTGACCTGCAGCGGGCGGTGACCGAGCACCACGCCGACATCGGGCTTGCCTTCGACGGGGACGCCGACCGGTGCTTCGTGGTGGACGAGCGT
>Ga0207674_10003955_pt1 | contig 18017 bp, 8 predicted proteins | sample KBSCornC72_FD_184303 | JGI IMG/M metagenome (GOLD analysis project Ga0207674, IMG submission 184303) | Corn rhizosphere microbial communities from Kellogg Biological Station, Michigan, USA - KBS Corn C7-2 (SPAdes) (version 2) | ecosystem: Host-associated > Plants > Roots > Rhizosphere > Soil ... | reverse complement strand
CTTCAGCGATTACCCCGGCTACAAGGCGTCGAACCCGGTCGTCAGTGACGACGGTCGCTTCATCGCGTTCCAGACCGCCAATTCCCGCGAGGCCGCCGGCGTCGGGCATGGGATCTTCGTTTACGACGTTGAGAAGGCCCACAAGAAGTAGAGTCCGACACGTGTACGTCTAATCAGTTCTCTTCTTTGCTCCTCTGTTTCTTTGCTTCTTTGCGATTCAATGCCAACCGCGCCCCCCGCGCGACCGCTCCCCCTTAAACCCCCCACCGCCCTCCCGCACCCTCTCCCCCCACCTTCGTTCCCCCCCTCCGAGGCCGGGCCTCTTCATGCGGTCGAACGCGCCGAAGCGGGCGCCGCCGGGCCCTTGTCCGAGCGCCGTGCCGACCGAGCTACCTGCGCTTCGGCGGTGCTTTCGCCTTGACCGGCGCGGGCTTGGCGATCGGCGTCACCGAGAAAATCGGGTTTACTTTCTTCTTCGCCGGCCCCGAAGCCGAATCCGGAACGACCGGCGCACTTGGCGCCGTTTGCGCCGTCGCGAAGGCCGTCGCAAAATCATCCGTCGACGCCGCCGACGCGACCGATCCCGCCCCCACCGCCGCCCCCGCCACGACCGGCGCCGGCAGCGACGTGTTGTACCGCTGGGCCAGCAGCACCAGGTCGTTAAAGTCGCAAATCCCGTCGTAGTTGAAGTCGCCCGTGGAGAACCGTTTGCCCGGCGTGTTGTAGTTCTGCGCCAGGAGCACCAGGTCGTTGAAATCGACCGTCCGGTCGTGATTCGCGTCGCCGGCGAACGTGAAAAAGTCCACCGCCGGCGACGCCGCCACGCCGTTTCCCGAACCGTCGCTGAGACTCCCCGCTGTCAGCGTGGCGCGATAATCGCCGTCCGGCAACGCCCCGGCCAGGAAACCGGGGAAGCGGAACGTCACCTCGTTCGACAATGGGTTGAACGTCGCGCTCACGAAGTCCGGCGAGACCGGCGTGTTGTGCGTCCGATCCAGCAGAACCAGGTCCGTCGCCTCCAGCGTCCCGGCAATCCCCTCGCTCAGCGTGTAGACGATCTGCTGCCGATCCGAATTGTAATCGAACCGGCTGGCGATCACCGTCGGCACGCGCGTGTCGGCCGCCGGAGTCGCGTCGATCGCCAGCGCGTACTGCCCGACGGCGTCGTCGCCCGAATCGTGCACGATGATCGTGTACGTCCCCGCCGCCGTCACGTTCGTCAGCGTCACAATCGCCGACGCCGCGCCCGTGTTCGAACCGACCAGGGCCCCGGTCGGGCCAAAGACGTCGAGCAGCGGCGCGAACGCGGTGGAGCCGATCTCGTTGGCGCGGATGACCGCGCTCCCGCCCGCCGCCAGTGTAAACGTGTACGCGTCCAGGTCCCCCACCGTGATCGACGCCGACGTGGATTGCCCGGACACCAGCGCCCCACCGTCCTGGTCCGCCGGATCGACCGGCTGCGGGCCGGGGATCTTGACGAAGTGCAGGGCGTAATTCCCGGCCAGCGTGTCGGTGTTGTCCCGCACGAGCACGCAATACGTCCCCGCCGTGGTTACTTTCAGCAGGCTGACGCTCGCGCCGGCGGCGCCGGCGTCGAAGGCCGTCATCGTCCCGTTCGGGAGGTAAACCGCCAGGTAAGGCGTGAACGCCGTCCCGCTCGTGTCGCCGGCCGTGAGGATGAACGAGTCGCCCAGCGCCGCCGTGAACGTGTACAGGTCCAGGTCGCCGATCGTCCCGATCGCCGCGCTCACGGCCTGGTTCGAGCTCAGCGCCTGCCCGTCGCCGTCCGCCGGATCCTGCGGGTTGCCGGCGAACGGCACCTTGACGAAGTGCAGGCGATAATCACCCGTCGTGTCGTCGTTGTTCTCGCGGATCAGCACACCGTACGTCCCCGCCGTCGTCGCCGTGAATTCGACAAACGCCGACACCGGCCCGGCGTTGCTGTCGAGGACGGCCCCGGTCGGGCCGTAGAGCGTCATGCTCGGGTCGAACGTCGCCGTCGCCGCGGCCCCCTCCCCCATCGACAGGACGACGTGGTCGCCCACCGCCGCGGTAAACGTATAGAGATCCAGGTCGCCGACCGCCCCGATCGCCGCCGTGGTCGTCGTGTCGGAGATCAGGCTCTTCCCCTGGTTGTCCGCCGGATCCGTCGCGTTGCCCGTGAAGGGGAGCTTCTCGAAGTAAAGGCGGTAATCGCCGGTCGTGTCGTCGTTGTTCTCGCGCGCCAGAACCGTGTAGGTGCCCGCCGTCGCCGCGGTGACCTCGATGAACGCCGACGCCACACCGGCCGACGTCTGCACCACGCCGCCCGACGGGTTGAACAACTCAAGGTACGGGTCGAACGTCGCCGTCGCCGCCGACCCTTCGCCCATCGACAACACGATCCGGTCCCCCGCGGCAGCGGTAAAGGTGTAGAGGTCCAGGTCGCCGACGGCGCCGATCGCCGCGGTGGTCGTGGAATTGGGCGCAAGCGTCTTGCCGTCGCCGTCCGCCGGATCGGTGGCGTTGCCGGCGAACGGGGCCTTTTCGAAGTAGAGCTTGTAGTCGCCGGTGGTGTCGTTGTTATTCTCGAGCGCCAGCACCGTGTAGGTGCCCGCCACCGTCGCCGTCACCTCGATGTACGCCGACGCCACACCCGCGTCCGTCGTGATCTGGTTGCCCGCCGGCCCGTACAGTGCGAGGTACGGGTCGAACGTCGCCGTCGCCGCCGACCCTTCGCCCATCGACAGGACAATGCGGTCCCCCGCCGCCGCACTGAACGTGTACAGGTCCAGGTCCCCCACCGAGCCGATCGCGGCCGACGTCGTCGAGTTGGGCGTCAGCACCTTCCCGTCCCCGTCGGCCGGGTCCGTCGCCGCGCCCGTGTGCGGCGCCTTGTCGAAGTAAATCCGGTAATCGCCGGTGGTGTTGTTGTTGAGTTCTCGCACGAGCACGCCAAAGGTTCCCGACGTCGCCGCGGTGACCTCGATGTACGCCGAGCTGACCCGCGCGTCGCTCGTCAGGACCGCGCCCGTCGGACTCAGGAGTTCCATGTACGGGTCGAACGTCGCCGTCGCCGCCGAACCCTCGCCGATCGACAGGATGATCCGATCGCCCTGGTTGGCCGTGAAGGTGTAGAGGTCCAGATCCCCAATGGTGCCGATCGCCCCGCCCACGCTCACGTTCGACGCCAGCGTCCGTCCGTCGCCGTCCGCCGGGTCCGTCGCGTTGCCCGCGAAGGGGAGTTGCTCGAAGTGCAGGCGGTAATCACCGGTCGTATCGTCGTTGTTCTCGCGCGCCAGCACGCTGTACGTCCCCGCCGTCGTCGCCGTCACTTCGATGTAAGCCGACGTCACCGTCGCATCGCTCGTGACCTGCGTGCCGGTCGGCGAGTAAAGCGCCAGGTAGGGGTCGAATGTCGGCGTCGCCGCCGCGCCTTCGCCCATCGACAGAATGATGCGATCCCCCACTGCCGCCGTGAACGAGTAAAGGTCGATGTCCCCCACCGTCCCGATCGCCGCCGTCGTCGTCGAGTTGGGTGTGAGCACCTTGCCGTCCCCGTCCGCCGGATCGGTCGCCAGGCCGGGGTTGGGCGCCTTGTCGAAATGCAGACGGTAATCGCCCGTCGTGTTGTTGTTGAGCTCGCTGACGGTCACGGTATAGGTTCCCGTCGTCGGCGCCGCCACCTCGACGTACGCCGACACCGTCCCCGCGTCGGTCTTGAGCACCGTCCCGGTCGTGCCGGTCAGCGTCAGGGCCGGGTCGAACGTCGGCGTCGCCAGCGCGCCTTCGCCCACCGACAGGATGATCCGATCGCCCTGGTTCGCGGTGAACTCGTACGAGTTGGACGTCCCCGCCACCGCGATCACGCCCAGCGTCGTCGTGTTCGACACGATCGGCGTCCCGGCGAGCATCCGTCGCGTCTCCAGCGCCTCACAAACGTTCAATGCTTGCCGCCGCCGTCGTTGCAACCGTCGCTTCCGCATCAACATGTTCTGCTCCCGCTCGCTCGCGCGCGTGAATAGAGAGATGAATGGCTCCCCACCGATCACACAAATTGAGCGGGCGCAGCCCTTCACGACTTCGCGCCCGCCAACCGGTCAGCGTAAAACGTCTCACACGCTAGGACAAGGAAATTGCAACTAAGTTTGTGCGATGCAAATGTTCGCGAGGGGGCGGTGTCGCGAAATGCAATGATTCGTGCGCAAAATGCGCAACAGATGCTTTGAAATCATGCAGGAGTCATCGCGAAGATATGAGTTTCAATGAACCGGCCGCTTCGGCGGCGCCTTCGTCTTCGCCGGCGGCGCGGGCCGCGTCACCGGCATTACGAAAAGACCGGCTCGGACTTACGCCTTTCGGCGCAACCGGTGGCGCGGTCGCCGCCGCCCAATCCCCGGCGAACGAACTCACCCGGTTTAGAAACGAAGAAGGCGGCCACGAGGGCCGCCTTCGGTTTCGATCTCGTGTTCGTCGCCAAACTACTTCATCTTCGCCGCCTTCTCACGCGCCTCGCTCAAATCGCCGACGTACAGGAACGCCTGTTCCGGCAGGTCGTCCGCCTCGCCCTTGACGATCGCGTCGAAGCTCTTGAGCGTGTCCGCCACCTTCACGTATTTGCCTTCGAAGCCGGTGAATTGCTGGGCGACGTAGAACGGCTGGCTGAAGAAACGCTCGATCTTGCGGGCGCGGCTGACGATCAGCTTGTCCTCTTCCGCCAGTTCGTCCACGCCCAGGATCGCGATGATGTCCTGCAGGTCGCGGTAGCGCTGGAGCATCTGTTGGACGGCGCGGGCGATGCGGAAGTGTTCTTCGCCGACGATTTCGCTGCTGAGCGCACGGCTGGAGGAGGCGAGGGGATCGACGGCGGGGTAGATGCCCTTGGAGGCGATGCTGCGCTCGAGGTAGATGAACGCGTCCAGGTGGGCGAAGGCGTTCGCCGGGGCCGGGTCGGTGGGGTCGTCGGCCGGCACGTACACCGCCTGCACCGACGTGATCGCGCCCCCCTTCGTGCTGGTGATGCGTTCCTGGAGCTGGCCCATCTCGGTCGCCAGCGTCGGCTGGTAACCCACGGCGCTGGGCATGCGGCCCAGCAGCGCCGACACCTCCGAACCGGCCTGCGTGAACCGGAAAATGTTGTCGATGAAGAGCAGCGTGTCGGCGCCGGTCTCGTCCCGGAAATATTCGGCCATCGTCAGCGCGCTCAGCGCGACGCGGAGGCGCGCCCCGGGCGGTTCGTTCATCTGGCCGAACACCATCACCGTCTGGTCGATGACGTGCTTGCCGGTCTTGCCGATCTCGGCCTCCTGCATTTCGAGCCAGAGGTCGGTCCCCTCGCGCGTGCGTTCGCCCACGCCCGCGAAGACCGAGTACCCGCCGTGCTGCTGCGCGATACGCGCGATCAGTTCCTGGATGACGACCGTCTTTCCCAGGCCCGCCCCGCCGAACAACCCGGCCTTACCGCCGCGGACGAACGGCGTCAGCAGGTCGATCACCTTAATACCCGTCTCGAACACCTCGGCCTTGGGCGTCAGGTCCGTGAATTCCGGCGGCTCGCGGTGGATCGGGCGGCTCGCCGTCGCGTTCACCGGCCCCCGGTTGTCGATCGGCTCGCCCAATAGGTTGAACACCCGGCCCAGCGTCTCCTTGCCCACCGGCACGCTCACCGGCGAACCGGTGTCGGCCACTTCCGTCCCACGGCGCAGGCCGTCGGTCGACCCCAGCGCCACCGCCCGCACCTTCCCGCCACCGAGATGCTGCTGCACTTCGCCGGTCAGCTTGATCGTGCTGCCGTTGGCCGACGCGTCGATCTTCAGCGCGTTGTAAATCTTGGGGAGTTGATCCTCGGGAAACTCGGCGTCGAACGTGGAACCGATGACCTGCGTGACTTTTCCGACGGCTGGCATATTGAAACCTCGTGCTTTTCCAATTCCGCGCGCGCTCCGAACGCGCACCTCGGGCGCGCCGCCCGAAGGGACGGGGGATTGTACTTTTCCTTCACAATGTGACAAGGGGCGCACCGATCCCCGCCAATTTCACCCCATAGGGAGCCGCCCCGATGACACCCGCGCCCCCCGCGGGCTAAGCTTGATTCGTGTTCGACCCGCGTTCCGACCATTTATCACCGGGGGGCGGGGTCGCACGCGCAAATCGTCCCCCGACCGCACAATCTCCCGGACCAATTGACCCGACCATCGAGTGGCGTCGTCGCCGACGCCGCGGATACATCGTCGCCCTGGTCGCCACCGTCGTCCTCCTCTTCTTGCGCACCCTCCTGGGGCAGTGGCTCCCCTTGGGCAGTCCCTTCCTCTTCTTCGCGCCCGCCGTCATGCTCAGCGCGTGGTACGGCGGCCGCGGTCCAGGCCTCGTGGCGACCGTCGCCGCGGCGTGTGCGGCGGACTACTTCATCCTCTCGCCCAGCGGCGTCTTCTCCAATTCCCAGGACGACCTCGTCAAGGTCGGCGTCTTCCTCGTCGTCGGCGCCCAGATCAGTTGGCTCAGTGGCGCCCTCCTCCAAGCCAAGCGCCGCGCCGAGTCCGACGCCCAGGCCGCACGCCGCAGCGAACAGCTCTACCGCACGCTCGCGCACAACTTTCCCAACGGCGCCGTCTTCCTGTTCGACACCGACCTGCGCGTCGCCCTCGCCGAGGGCCGCGCCCTCGACCCCGCCGGCATGTCGTCCGACCGCCTGCGCGGCACGCCCCTCGCCGCCGCCTTCCCGCGCCGCCTCCTCGCGCAGGTCGCCCCCGCCCTCCGATCCGCGCAGGGCGGCGCCGCCGAGGTCACCCACGCCGGCCGCGTCTACCTCGTCCAGGTCCTCCCCCTCCGTGGTACCGCCGGCCAACGGTTCGCCGGCATGGGCATTGCCCAGGACATCACCGAACTCGCCGGCGCCCGCGCCGCGCTCCAGGCCGCACACGACCAACTCGAAGTCCGCGTCCGCGAGCGCACCGCCGAACTCTCCTTCCGCCGCGCCCTCCTCGAGGCCCAGAGCAACGCCTCCCTCGACGGCATCCTCGTCGCTAACGACGACGGCCGCATCGTCTTCCATAACCGCCGCCTCATCGACCTCTGGGGCCTGCCGGCCTCCGCCTTCGCGGGCACGCGCGACCAGGCCGTCGCCGCCATGCGCCGCGCCCTCGCCAAACGCCAGGACCCCCTCGGTGGCGGCGCCGACGTCGACGCGCCGCGCGTCGAGCTCCCCGCCGGGCTCGACCTCCGCGACGGCCGCACGCTCGAGTGCTACGGCGCCCCCGTCGCCAGCACCGACGGGCAGTCTTACGGACGCGTCTGGTTCTTCCGCGACGTCACCGAACGCCGGCGAACCGCCCGCCAGATCCTCGAGGCCGGCGAGCGCGAACGCCAGCGCATCGGTCAAGACCTGCACGACGACCTCTGCCAGCAGCTCAGCGGCATCAGTTGCCTGGGCGGCGTCCTCGCCAAGCGGCTCGACGCCCGCCTCCCCGCCGAGGCCGCCGCCGCCGCCGAGATCGTCACCCTCACCGAGAACGCCGTCCGCCGCGCCCGCGACATCGCCCGCGGGCTCCAGCCCCTCGAGCTCGAGACCGGCGGGCTCCCCGCCGCCCTCCACGAGCTCGCCCGCAACGTCGAGGTCATGTTCCGCGTCCACTGTCACGTCACCTGCGACGCGCACGCCGCCATCGACGACCCCGCCAGTCCCATCCAGTTCTATCGCATCACCCAGGAAGCGATCAGCAACGCGATCCGCCACGGCCACGCGAACAACGTCTACGTCGACCTCGTCCAGATCGAGGACCGCGTCATCCTCACCGTCGAGGACGACGGCGTCGGCTTCGACCCCGCCGCCGTCGCGCCCGGCCTGGGCGTCCGCACCATGCACCACCGCGCCCGAATGATCGGCGCGACCGTCACCGTCGAACGCGGCGACGGCGCCGGAACGCTCGTCACTTGCACCGTCGTCGCCGCACCCCCGGCGCCGGCCCCGGCGGAGATGGCCGATGCCGACTGACCCGACCACCGCCGCCGCGGATCGGATCCGCGTCCTCCTCGTGGACGATCACCCCGTCATGCGCCAAGGTATGGCCGCGATCATCAACGAGGAACCCGACCTCACCGTCTGCGGACAGGCCGAAGGCGTCCGCAGCGCCATCGCCGTCGCCAGCCAGACCAGGCCCCACGTCGCCCTGATCGACCTGTCGATCAAGGACGGCGACGGCCTGGAGCTGATCCGCGAAATGCGCAACCGCTTTCCCGAGGTGCGCACCCTTGTCCTCTCCATGTACGAGGAAACCGTCTACGCCGAACGCGCCCTCCGCGCCGGCGCGGGCGGCTACGTCATGAAGGCGCAAGCCGCCAGCACGGTGATGGACGCGATCCGCAGCGTGCTGCGCGGGAGAATCTACCTCAGCGAGCAGATGTCCGCCCGACTCGCGCGGGGAGAGCGCCGCGGCGCCGCCGGCGGTGACCCCGCCGCAGCTGGCGGCGCCGGACACCTCACCGACCGCGAGTTGCAGATCCTCCGCTGCGTCGGCCGCGGACTCAGCACCCGCGAGATCGCCGAGGAACTCTTCATCAGCGTCAAGACGGTCGAGGCCCACCGCGAGAACGTGAAACGCAAACTGGGCCTGGCAAGCAGCGGCGAGCTGCTGCGCTACGCCATCGAGCACAATCGCATGAACGAGTAATCCCCCGAAAATAGGGGTTCCCCCCGATACGCGCCGGGGGAAGCGCCGACGATAAAGAGAACCATAGGATGGGAGATCGCGAGGGCCGATCGCCCCACGCGGATGAGTCGTTCGACCGACGCGCGCGAACCAAGTCAGGCCGACCGAGCGGCCGGGCACGGGTGCGCGACACGCGGACGACGGCCGTGCGAGGATGGTCGCGGCAGTCGGGCCGGAGGCGTGCGCGATAGCGTGGCGCGCCTCCCGGCCCGATCCGTTCACGCCGTACGTGTCGCGTCCGTGCAGGGAAGGATCGCGTGCCAGGCCGCGGTCGCAGACGTTTTGCGCAACCGCAGCAGGAGGCAACCGCCATGACCCAGACCCTGACCATCGTCTCCAACCGCCTGCCCGTCACCCTGACGCCCGAGGGCATCCACCGTTCGTCGGGCGGGCTCGTCTCCGCCCTCGAAGGCGTCGCACCCGCCGGATACGTCACCCGCTGGCTCGGCTGGCCCGGCGCTGCCGTCGCCGATGACGCGCAGCCCGCCCTCTTTGAAACCCTTTCCCGCGACCACGGCTGCACGCCCGTCTTCCTCCCCGACGAACTGGCCCGCGACCACTACGAGGGTTTGTCCAACTCCTCCATCTGGCCGCTCCTCCATTCCATGCCCACCTACTTCCGCTACCAGGCCGAGTGGTGGGACGCCTACCGCGCCGTCAACCAGCGCTTCGCGGACGAGATCCTCGCGACGACCGGTGACGACGACCTGGTCTGGGTGCACGACTACCAGCTCATGCTCCTGCCGCGGCTGCTCAAGCGCGCGAGGCCCTCCCTTCGCATCGGTTTCTTCCTGCACACGCCGTTCCCGTCGTCCGACACCTTCCGCTGCCACCCGGACCGCGAAGACCTCGTCGCCGGGCTGCTGGGCGCCGACCTGATCGGCTTCCACACCTTCGGATACCTGCGGCACTTCCGCTCGACGGTCCTGCGGCTGCTGGGCGTCGAGTCCGACATGACCACCGTCCGCTACGAGGGGCACACGTCGGCCCTGGGCGTCTACCCGATCGGCATCCACGCCGACCGCTTCGAGCGCGAGATGGACACCGACGCCTTCCAGCAGCGCTGCGCCGCGACCTCGGCGGCGTACGCGGGCAAGCGGGTCGTCCTCTCGGTCGAACGTCTCGACTACACCAAGGGGATCGTGCGACGCCTCGACGCGATCGAGTTGGTCCTCTCGCGGCTTACGCCCGACCAGCGCGACGGCGTGCGGTTCGTCTTCGTCTCGGTGCCCACTCGCGGCGGCGTCGGGCAGTACCGCGAGCTGCGCGAGACCGTCGAGCACCGCATCGGGCGGATCAACGGGCAGTACGCGACGCTCAACGACTCCCCGATCCATTTCCTGCACCAATCGGTCGGCTTCACGGAGTTGTGCGCCCTTTACGCCCGCGCGGACGTGGCGCTGGTGACGCCGCTGACGGACGGGATGAACCTGGTCGCCAAGGAATTCGTCGCCTGCCAGCGCGACGTGCCGGCGTGCGCGGCGCACCGCGCCCACCGGGAGGGGCCGGGCGTGCTGGTGCTGTCGGAGTTCGCCGGCGCGGCGCAGGAGCTGCCCAACGCGTTGACGGTGAACCCGTACGACGTGCCGGGCGTGGCGGACGCGATCGACCACGCGCTGGCGATGCCGGCCGACGAGCGCCGCCGGCGGATGGCGCCGATGCGGCAGCGCGTCTTCACGCACGACGCCGCCGCGTGGGCGCGCGACATCATTACCGACCTGCGCGGGCGACCGTCGGCATCGTCGTGCCCGGAATCCATTGAGGCCGTCGCCGCCGCCGAGGTTGACGGGCTGGCGCTGGCCCACCGCCGGCTGGCGACCGCCCTCGCGCACCGTCACCGGCGGGTCGCGGTCTTCCTCGACTACGACGGCACGCTGCGCGAGATCGTCCGCGACCCGGCGGTGGCGCGCCCGACCGCGGAGATCGCCGGCCTGCTGCGCGGTCTGGCGGCGCTTCCCAACGTCAACCTCACCGTGATTTCCGGGCGCACCGCCGCCGACCTTACCCGCTTCCTGGGCGCTGCGCCGGAGTTCGCGATGGTCGCCGAACACGGCGCCGAGCTTTGGTCGCCGTCCATGGGCCAGTGGCGGCAGCTCGACCAGAACCTTGATCTCGGTTGGAAGGAGCACGTCTACCGCGTGCTGGAGCTTTACCAGCGGTCGACGCCGGGGACGCACATCGAGCGCAAGCGGACGGGCGTCGTCTGGCACTACCGGCAGGCGGACCCGGAATTCGGCAAGTGGAAGGCGAACCAGCTCGTCGAGGAGCTGTCGATCGTCGCCGCCAACAACCCGGTCGAGGTGCGGCACGGGCGGAAGATCGTGGAGGCGGCCAGCGCGCACATCAACAAGGGGGCGGCGGTCACGCGGATGCTGGGGGAGCAGCCGTACGATTTGGTGCTGCTCGCCGGGGACGACACGACGGACGAATCGATGTTCCAGCTCGCCGCGGACCGGCCGGAGATGCTGACGATCCGGGTGGGGGACGGCGAGACCCGGGCGCGACACCGCCTGCCGACGCCGGCGGCGCTGCGGCAATTTCTCCGTTCGGCCCTGCCGCGGCCGATCGGTATTCCGACCGCCGCCGCCGCCGCCGCGGTGATCGCGTAGCATCACACGGCCGCGAGGATCTCCTTCATCCCGAGGCCGACGTATTCGAGCACTTCGGCGGGTTCGCGGCCGCTCTTGGGGATGCGGCGGGCGCAGAGGGATTGCAGGGCGATGTCGTCGTCGCCGGTGGCGATCGCCAGGGCGAGCTCGGCGTCGAGGCCGCCGGTGTAGTTGTCTTCGACCGTGATAATCCTCCCGCCGCTGCGGGCGGCGACATCGAGGACGCCATCGGTTTTCAGGGGCAGGGCGTAGGCGTCGATCACGGTGGCCTTGCGGCCATTCTTGGCGAGTTCGTCGGCGGCCTTGAGGCATTCGTGGACCATGTAGCCTGCGGAGACGAAGCAGACGTCCTTGCCCTCGCGGAGGACTTTGAAGCCGCCTTCCTCGAAGGTTTCGTCGGGTTTGTAGAGCGGTTTGGTGTCGGCGCGGAGGGTTCGCTGGTAGCAGCAGCCGTGGAGGTTGGCCATTAACTCGGTGATCTTGAAGCAGCTTACGGCGTCGGCGGGGAAGAAGTAGCGGACGGCGGTGTCGCCGGCGTAGTTCTTCACGTGACAGAAGGATCGGAAAAACGCCACGTCCGGCAACGACATCTGGCTGGGCCCGTCGGCGGCGAGGGTAACGCCGGCGTGACTCCCAGTGCGCTTGAAGTTGGCGCCGCTGTTGATGGCCATCTCGACCTGGTCGTAGGCGCGTTCGACGAACTTGGCGAAGGTGGAGCAGAAGGGGATCTTGCCGGCGGCGGCGGCGCCGGCGGCGACGCTGATCATGTTCTGCTCGGCGATGCGGCACTCGAGGAATTGCGCGGGGAGGGCCTTGGCGAGGTACTCGGCGAAGGTGGAGTTCTTGACGTCGGCGTCGAGGCCGATGACGCGTTTGTCGGCGCGGCCCAGGGCCAGGAGCGCCACGCCGTACGCCTTGCGCGGGGCGAGGGGCTTGCCGGCTTTGAAGTCTTTCAGAAGCCCCTGGGCTTCCATGGCTTCTTCGAAGTTGATGCGGATGGGCTGGTCAGTTGCATGTACTGCATTTGCATTAGCTGAGGGACTACGGACTGACAGTTCCGTCCCCTTGTAATCGGCGACGCCCAGGTCCTTGGCGGTCTTATCGAGCTCGGCCATCACTTCGGGCAGCTTTTCCTTTTTTACCGGCGTGCCGTGTTTGCCCATGCCTTGTTCGGCGGCCGCGCCCCAGCCTTTGATCGTGCGCGCGACGATGGCGAGGGGGCGGTGACCGTTCTTGATGACGTGGAGTTCGCTCAGCGCGCGGGTGATGGCCTCGGGGTCGTGGCCGTCGATGACTCGGGCGACGAAGCCGAACGCTTCGGCCTTTTTCGCCAATACCTCGGCCGACTGCTGGGCGCTGACCCAGTCGGACTGGGCGAGCTCGTTGCAGTTGAAGACGGCGACGCAGTTGGTGAGGGCGTGATCGGCGACGAAATCCATGGCTTCCCAGATTTGCCCTTCGCGGGATTCGCCGTCGCCGATGAGGCAGTAGACGTTGCGGTCGGTGCCGTCCATTTTGGCGGTCGCGGCGACACCGGCGGCGACTGAGAGGCCTTGTCCGAGGGATCCGGTGGCGGCGTCGAAGAAGTGGACGCCCAGGCCGGGGTTGGGGTGACCGTCGATGGGGCTGCCGATGGCGCGGAGCTGCATGGCGTCGCCCTTGGTCATGGGGCGGGCGTGGGCCTTGTCCTTGCCGATGGCGACACCGAGGTCGGCCATGGCGGCGTAGATGATGGGGACGGCGTGTCCCTCGGAAAGGACCAGACGATCCGCGACGGGGTTCCACGGGTCTTTCGGGTCCCACCGCATCTGGTGATACATGAGAACGGTGACGAGATGGGCGAGGGAGAGGGCGGTGGACGGGTGACCACTGCCGGCGGCGGTCGTCATCTCGACGGAGAGTTTGCCCAATTCGATGGCTTTGCGATTGACGGCGTCGGCGAGACTCATGAGGGTGCTCCAGTCTGGTTGCGATTGACCATCGCGCGAAGATAGGCGGAGGGGAGGGGTTTTGACAATGAAACAATTGGGGGGGGCGGCGGTGGGTTCGTTTTGGTCGTTTTGAAGAGGGGTGAACGCCAAGGCGCCAAGTGGCCAAGGGGAAACGCCAAGGTTTTGTTCTGGGTTCGTTTTGCGCCGGCGCGTGAGTTGTGGCGCGGGGTTGCGCCGTGTGGCGCGGGTTGGTCGGACGATGCCAGAATGGCAGGTGGCTTCGTTTCGCAAATCTTGAGTGATGGCGCGCGATGGCGTGGTTTGGCAGGGTTTGGCGTGGTTTGGCGCGCCGGGCGGGGATGGGAGTTATTTGTGCGAGTAGGGCTTGCGGTGGTCGAAAGATCCTCACCCCCGCCCTCTCCCGGCAGCGGCGGGGCGAGGTGCGCGAAGCGGGCGTGAGCGGCGCTGCCGGGAGAGGGAGTCAGGTTCTGCGCGCGCATAATGGTCCTCCGTAGGACGGGTGGGTTTGCGCGCGGCGCGCCTCGCGCGCGCAACGGTGGTTGCGGAAACGGGGTTTTTGATCTGGGAATGGGGATTTATTTTTTTATTTGGTGTTCGGAGGGGGTTGCGCTGGCGGCGCTATTCTCGTCGTTCGAACGTGCACCTTCGGTGCGACGGCTAAATGGGATACGGGATGCGCGACCGTCCCATTGCTCAATGGGGAAGAAATGTCACAATACCGCGCCATGCCCGTGCTCATGGATGAACGGGCTGGGACCGACCAACTCTGCCTTTTGGGAAGAAGCACATGAGCGATCAGCAAGCTATCGTTAAGACTGCCGTCGATACCATTCGTTGTCTGGCGATGGACGCCGTTCAGGCCGCCAACAGCGGGCATCCGGGGACGCCGATGGCGCTGGCGCCGGTGACGTACCAGCTTTGGCAGCATCATTTGCGGTTTGACCCGAACGATCCGATCTGGCCGAACCGGGATCGGTTTGTGTTGTCGGCGGGTCACGCGTCGATGCTGCTTTATTCCATGCTGCACCTGACGCAGGTGAAGGCGGTCAATCGGAAGTATGAGACGGTGGGGGAGCTGGCGGTGCCTTTGGACGAAATCAAGAAGTTCCGGCAGCTCGATTCGAAGTGTCCGGGGCATCCGGAGTATCGGTGGACGAGCGGGGTCGAGACGACGACGGGCCCGCTGGGGCAGGGGTATGCGAATTCGGTCGGGATGGCGATCGCGGGGAAGTGGCTTGGGGCGACGTACAATCGGCCGGGTTTTGAGATGTTCGATTACAACGTGTACGCGATCGGCGGGGACGGGTGCATGATGGAAGGGGCGGCGTCGGAGGCGGCGAGCCTGGCGGGGCACCTGAAGCTCGACAACCTCTGCTGGGTTTACGACAACAACAAGATCACGATCGAAGGGAAGACGAGCCTGGCGTTCAGCGAGGACGTGGCGACGCGGTTTATCGCGTACGGGTGGAACGTGACGCGCGTGGGGGACGCCAACGACCTGGACATGCTGGAGCGGGCGTTCCAGGTGTTCCACCAGACGAAGGGAAGGCCGACGCTGATCATCGTGGATAGCCATATCGGGTGGGGCGCGCCGACGAAGCAGGACAGCCATTCGGCGCACGGCGAGCCGCTGGGCGATAAGGAGATCGAAGGGGCGAAGAAGGCGTACAACTTTCCGACCGAGCCGAAATTCTGCGTGCCGGGCGGCGTGGTGGATCACTTCAAGAACGGGATCGGCAAGCGCGGCGGCGACCTGCGCGGGGCGTGGATGGCGAAGTACGAGGAGTACAAGGGGAAGTTCCCGAAGGAGGCGGCGCAGCTCATGCAGATGCAGCGGCGCGAGCTGCCCGACGGGTGGGACAAGGACATCCCGACGTTCCCTGCGGACGCGAAGGGAATGGCCGGCCGCGACGCGTCGGCGAAGGTGCTCAACGCGATCGCGAAGAACGTGCCGTGGGTGATCGGCGGGGCGGCGGATTTGGCGCCGTCGACGAAGACGCGGCTGACGTTTGAAGGGGCGGGTGATTTCGGGCCGCCTTCGGTCACGCCGCAGACGGGGGGGACGGACAGCCACGGTCAGGCGCACGCGACGGAGGTGTTTTCGTACGCGGGGCGGAATTTCCACTTCGGCATTCGCGAGCTGGCGATGGGGGCGATCGTCAGCGGGATGTCGCTGTCGAAGGTGCGGGCGTTCGGTGCGGGGTTCTTCGTGTTCAGCGACTTCGGGCGGCCGGCGATCCGGCTTAGCGCGATTATGGAGATCCCGACGATTCACGTTTTCACGCACGATTCGATCGGCGTGGGGGAGGACGGGCCGACGCACCAGCCGATCGAGCATTTGCCGAGTTTGCGGGCGATCCCGGGGCTCTTGGTGATCCGGCCGTGCGACGCGAACGAGATGGCGGAGTGCTGGCGTGTGATCATGAAGATCAAGCACCACCCGGTCTGCCTGGTGACGACGCGGCAGGCGATGCCGACGCTGGATCGGAGCAAGTACGCCTCGGCCGCCGGTGCCGCCAAGGGCGCCTACGTCCTCGCGTGCGCGGCGCCGGACGGCAAGCCGGACGTGCTGCTGATCGCGACGGGGTCGGAGGTGTCGCTGTGCGTGGAGGCGTACGAGAAGCTGAAGGCGGAGGGCGTCAAGCCGCGCGTCGTGAGCATGCCGTCGTGGGAGTTGTTTGACGAGCAGGACGAGGCGTACCGGAACAGCGTGCTGCCGCCGACGACGACGGCGCGGGTGTCGGTGGAGCAGGCGGCGACGTTCGGCTGGTGCCGGTATGTCGGCAGCACGGGGGCGACGATCGGGATGAAATCGTTCGGCGCCAGCGCGCCTCTGAAGGATTTGCAGAAGAAGTTTGGGTTTACGTCGGAAGCGGTGTACGCGGCGGCGAAGGAGCAGATTGGGAAGAATAAGGGGAAGTGATTGGCGCGCCAGGTCATCCTGAGGGAGTTTTAACGACCGAAGGATCTGTTCGGGAGTGGAAGGCGTTTGACTTCCGAGTAGATCCTTCGGAGTACCTCAGGATGACGGTGGGTGTTGGTGGTTTGGCGGGCGTTGTGCTTCGGACGCACTGGGACACGGCCCGCAAGCGGGCCGGCTAAACTTGGCGGGGGGGTGGAGGTATCGCCGTGTCCTCGCCGCCACCAGAACGCAAGCCGGCGCCCCTCGACTATCAATCGACGGACGATAAGCGCCGGCGCGGCGAGACGATTCTGATTCGCGCGGTCGGTTGCGTTCTCTTTGTTCTATTTCCCTTGTGGGGGTGGCATGAGTGGTCAGTCATCGATCGAGGGCACTTACGCCTAGTGACGTTGTTACAGCCGTCGCTCCTCCTGTGCGTCGTTGGCGCGGGGGTGTGCCTGATGGTTGCCTTGGGTTGGGTTCGACGGTGATTCGGGGCCGAAGGTCTGTTACGCGCCGTCCTGACGACTCGTCGGGAGGGTGACCGTTCCGGTTCCGTCCCACGGCAGATCGCGGGGGGCGGGCGGCGCTTCGGGGCCGGGGGCGAGGTGGATGACGGCGGGTGGGCCGGCCACGGTTTCCTCGTTGATAGGGACGACGGGGGTCGGCGGGAGCAAGGGGTTGAAGCCGGTCTGGTTGGCGTGGCGGGCCTCGCGAATGGAGGGGAGGCATCTGTGAAGCGAGTGGAGGATGACGGCAAAGGTTATCAGCCAGCAGGTGGCTGCCGAAAACGTCGATGGGTCAGTCCCGTAGCGACGGGAGTCGCGGAGTACGAGAATCCCGATCACCACGGCCGCGAGCATCGTCAGCGCGGTGATTGCGGTCGTCGTGACCCAGGCCCAGTACTTTCGCGCGGCCAGGAAGGAGGCGGCGACGATGTAGAGCAGGCCCGGCGCGATCATCAAGCCGGATACGGCGGCAAGCTCGATGGCGCGCGCGTGTTCGTGTGACAGCACGTAGATCAACAGCCCGCCGAAGACTGCCAGCGCGCCGCCGATCAGCCGCGTGATTTCGACCGCCTGCCGGAGGTGGCGGGCCTGGTCGGCACGGGCGGCGGTAAGCGCGCGGTCGGAGTCGTAGGAGGCCGGAGTCACGCTGGCATCATACCGCGACTCGCGGCTGCGAACGTTGTCAACACGGCCTTCTCGCGGTACCTAAGTCAGGGAATCATGAGCCATCGTATTGGGATTCTCGCGTTATTGGGCGCCGCGTCGTCCGCATGGGCTGCCGAGGGGTGGCGGGCGGATCCGAAGGTGGTGGCGGAGTTGGAGAAGAAGCGGGCGGGGGTGATGTATCGGGAGGAGGGGGTGCCGAAGTACACGCTGCCCGATCCGCTGGCGCGGGGGGACGGGTCGCGGGTTGGGTCGGCGAAGGAGTGGGAGGGCGGGCAGCGGCAGCGGACGCTGGATTTGTTTGCGACCAACGTGTACGGCAAGTCGCCCGCCAAGCCGGCGAAGGTGACGTTTGACGTGATTTCCGTGGACGACGCGGCGATGGGGGGGAAGGCGGTTCACAAGCGCGTGCGGATCACGAGCTATGACGCGGCGGGGAAGTCGTTCGCGTTTGAGGCGTCGCTGATTGCGCCCAAGGGGGCGAAGGGGCCGGCGCCCGCGTTTGTGATGATCAATAATCGGCCGGTGAGCAGTGCGGACCCGACGCGGGCACAAAAGAATGGGTTTTGGCCGGCGGAGGAGATCGTCGCCCGCGGGTACGCGACGGCGGTGTTTCGGACGGGGGATGTGGACCCGGACGAGGATGGGCCGGCGGCGCGGGCGCGGGGGGTGCGCGGGGTTTGGCCGGATGGCGGGGG
>Ga0207674_10003954_pt1 | contig 18019 bp, 10 predicted proteins | sample KBSCornC72_FD_184303 | JGI IMG/M metagenome (GOLD analysis project Ga0207674, IMG submission 184303) | Corn rhizosphere microbial communities from Kellogg Biological Station, Michigan, USA - KBS Corn C7-2 (SPAdes) (version 2) | ecosystem: Host-associated > Plants > Roots > Rhizosphere > Soil ... | reverse complement strand
GAAAGGGAGGAACGCATGACAATCGACGCCGGAATCGTCGGCCTGGGTTGGTGGGGCAATCGTCTGATCGAGGCGGTGCAGGGCAGGAGCGACCGAATCCGCTTCGTCCACGGCGTCGCGCGCGATCCCGCGACGAAACAGGCGATCGCCGGGCGCCATGGGCTCGTCCTGTCGCCGACCCTGGCCGCAATGCTGGACGATCCCGCCGTTCAGGCGGTCGTGCTGGCGACGCCGCACTCGTTGCACCGCGCCGAGATCGAGGCCGTGGCGGCGGCGGGCAAGCCGGTCTTCTGCGAGAAGCCGCTGACCTTGACGACGGCGGACGCCGTTGCCGGACAAACGGCGTATCAAAAACAGCTTGTCACGAACGGTGCAAATGCTCTCAAGGCAGAATACGTCGAGGCTCCGAAACCCTCGCCTGAGCATAAAGATCCGCGTGTAGCAAACGCCTTAAAACGGATCAACGAATCCAGAAAAGCCTTTTTGCCTGAAGCTTCGCCAAAAAGAAGAAATACGGCAAAAGCGACTTCGAATCGTAATTTTCCGTTCAACGTGGTTGAAAAGACCGCAACGGCGGCGGCTCCTGCTGCAGAGGCAAAAGCAACTGTCAACGTTCTGCCAAAACCGAAACTTGTTCAAACGTTTCCGGTAAAGAAGAAATTTGACACAAATAAGCTGCCGCCGATCGAAGAGACGCTAATACCGGCGCCGATGGTCGAGGCCGGTTACGACGTAATGGCGTACAGTGAAGACGAGTTGATTCACATCACCAAACCGGATGAGACGATCGAAGGCTCATCATCCGAGATCGATGATCTGGCACCGTTCGCGATGCGGTTTAACTCAGGTGTCTTCGATCTTATTATTGGTGGATTTGCTGCATTGATCCTGCTTTCGCCCTTCGCATTTTTTGGTGGCGACTGGTTCTCGCTTGGCGGCTTGCTGACGTTCACGGCAACCTGGTCGATCGTGATGTTCGTTTACCTGACGGTCTGTATCGGAGTTTATGGCAGAACGCTCGGTATGCGGCTGTTCTCGCTGGAGATCATCGACGCGGACGAGAACGAATACCCGACGTTCCATCAGGCTGCGGTCAGTTCTGCGGTTTACCTTTTATCGCTGCCGCTGTTCGGTGCAAGCTTCGTGACGATCTTTTTTAACGAAGAAAAACGCGCCGCACACGACCTGTTGTCGGGAACGATAATCGTTAACGAATTTTAGTTTCCCCGATGCCCATATCCGAAACGTCCAAAGCCGGCGTTTGCCGGCTTTGGTTTTTTCATTTTGGATACATAAAATTGAGTTCGTGAATAACGCCACACTTGAAAAGATCTGCTCGGAATTAGGCACTGCCTTGGCGGGCAAGCGTCTTGGAAGGATATTCCCGCTTTCGCGGTTTGAGACGGCGGTCGATTTTCGCTTGCACGATTCGCTGTTTCTCTTTATAAGTATCGAGCCAAGTCGGCCGCGGATCTATCTGGTCAAACGGCGGCTAAAAGACCTTGAAAGACGATCGGTGAACCCGTCACCGTTTCTGCTTTACGCGCGAAAGCGGCTGTCCGGCGCGATCGTACGCAGCGTAACAAAATTTCCCAGTGAACGTGTTTTGCGAATTTCGCTTTCGGCTGAAACTGAGACTGGTGAGATCAACGATTTCTCTCTTATCGCCCAACTGACGGGCCGCTCGTCAAACATTTTTCTCGTCGATGCAAAGGATCTTATTCTCGAATCCATGCGGCCTAATACTGGGCCGGGCCAGGTCTCGGGAGAACGTTATCTGCCCCCGCCGGCACGAACACGCGAAGAGAGTGCGAATGACGATGACCTGCTCGCTGCGTCTGAAAGCGGTTCACTTTCGGAAGCTCTCGACCATTACTACCTCGAACAGGAAGCGAACCGTCAGTTCCTCTCACGGGTTGCCGCGGCCCGGGCAAAGCTCAACGCGGAGATAACGAAACGAAAGACTTTGTTGCGGAAGTTGAACGAAGATCTGGAACATCACGGCGACGCGGAAAAATGGAAACGAACCGGAGATCTGCTGTTAGCGAACGCAGCCACGGCGACGCGAGACGGAGACAAGATCTTTGTAACGGATTTTTTTGATGAACGGCAGCCTGAGATCGCCGTGGAAGCGGATGAGAACCTTTCAATCACCGAGGCTGCCGAGAAATGTTTTAAGCGATATACAAAGGCCAGAAACGCCGCAAGCGAGATCGCAAAACGAAAGGAAACGGTGCAAAAGGAACTTGAGAGATGGGAACACGAGCGAGAGCGTCTCGAACGCGCCGCAGAGGAACGCGACGAGCAATATTTTGCGGAGCCGGAAGAAAAACAAAAACCCGCCGTTCGCGCAAAGAAAGCTGCGGCGTTCAACGGGGCACGAAGTTTTACCTCATCTGATGGTTTTGAAATTCTGGTTGGAAAGCGTGCGAAGGATAACGATCATCTGACCTTTCGCGTTGCAGGTTCGCTCGATATGTGGCTACATGCGGCCGACTATCCGGGTTCCCATGTCGTCGTGCGAAACCCGTCGCGAAGGGAGATACCTCAACGAACGCTGCTCGAAGCGGCGCAGCTTGCTGCGTTTTACAGCGACGCGGGACGGCAGCCGAAAGCTGCCGTTCACTATACGCAGAAAAAGTTTGTCAATAAACCCCGGGGAGCTGCTCCGGGATTAGTGAGCCTTGCGAGTTTTAAGACGATATTGGTCGAGCCAAAAGTGCCGAACGAACAGTAAAATCGATGAAATAAACTGCTTACAGCTGTTATTCGCTGACGACCTTTGCTACAAGCTCTTCCATTTTCTTGACGTCCGATGGATTGGCTCCCTTAAAGATCCCTCGCAGCCGGCCGTCACGGTCGATAAGAAAACTTTGCGGGATGCCCGGAAAATTGGTGATCTTTACAAGTTCATTTTGCAGGTCCGCGTCGCCCCAAACAAGCGTGTAGTTAAGCTTCATTTCTTTAGCGAATGCGTTTATATCGTCGGCCGTGTCCTGATCCTCGGTGTCGATGCCGATGATCTCGAAATTTTGGTCGCGATGCTCGTCCTGCATCTTGACGAGTTTCGGCATTTCGGACCGGCACGGCCCGCACCAGGTTGCCCACAAGTTAAGCAAAAGCACCTTGCCCTTTTTATCGGCGATCTTGAATGTGCTGTTATCGAGATTTTTAAGGTCGGATTGAGCGATGGCGTTCGGTATCGGCGGATAATCCGAAGGCGTTTTTTCAGCAGCGGCGTTGGTTTCGTTTGCCGCAGGAACATTGGGCGATGCGTTCAACTGCGTGGTCTCGGTCGATGTGCAAGCCGAGAGGCTGGAGAACGCGATTACTAATGCGATAAATATAACTGAATGTTTAAGAACTTCTCTCATAATAAAACGTTAAGAACCCACCCTGGTCCTGACCTGGCGATCAGCCGACATCCTGCAGGCGCAGGACGATAAGCGTTACGATCACCATTACTCCAAACATTAGCATCAAAACGATCTGATTTAAAACCTCGTTCATCCAGGGATGCAGAAACGTTATGTAATGGCTCAGGTCGTGCGGTATCTTTTTTGCGGCTGGAATGGCCGGCGGCTCGTCCGGCATCGGGGTCGGCGGGTTCTGGCCGTTCCGAACCTGATCCTGGTACTGCTCGAACTTTTTGCGAACGTCGTTCTGATAATCGTCAAGGCTCTTGCGTGCATTGGCAATGATCTTGTCGTTCTCGGTCTCGGTGTATTTATACAGTCCGAGGCCTCCGCTCGCTCCGTTGGGCTCAGCGCCATCCTGTTCAAGCGTATCGAGCGTAGAAAACCGCTTCATCGTGTCAAACGACCATGCTGCCGGGACGGCAAGCGAAGCCACCTTGTATATTCCCGTGGGCACGCCTACTAATCCAGAAAATAATATTTGTGGTATCAGCACGAGCGGCACAAGGCTCGTGGCCATTTGCGATGTGCGTACCAATGCCGATATCAGCAATCCGAGCGAGACGCCAACCGCAGCGGTCAAAAGCATCGCAGAAAATTGCGGCAGGCCGCCCTTTTCGCCCGGCATCGGCATCAGTCCGATCAGATCGAATAGTTTCAGCGGGACGAACAGCATCAGGCACTGAAAGCCTACGATTATGCCGATGACAAAAAGCTTCGAGCCTACATAAGGCAAGATACCAAGATTCACCATCCGTTCCCGGCGATAAACCGGGCGTTCGCGGATGATCTCGCGAGCGGAGACGCTCGTACCAAACCAGATAGCCACAAGCGATATAACAAAATAAACAAAATCGCGCGGCGAATCGTTCCCCATTACCAAAAACGTCATCAGTGCGATCGCCGGAGCCTGCGCGAACAGGATAAAAAGGTTCAGCTTATCCTTGAACAGCACCTCGAGATAACGGCGCGAGAGCGTCAGCCACTGACGAATAGCACCGACGATCCCTAGCCGTCGCTTCTTTTGCCTGCCTGCCGGCGGCATTTCGCCAAGCTGTTTGAGCGGCTCGTAAACATTCTGTTTGTACTGCAGCGTGTTGAGAAACTTTTGTTTCCAATCCTCAGCAACCTTATCGGTTATCGAACGCCGGTTGGCCTCGCCGTGCTCGCGTATGAGGTCCTCGACAGGTTTTTCGAGCTTGTCGAACAGGCCCTTAAAGCTTTTTGCATTCAGGTATTTGAGCGCGTCATCCGGCGTACCGTAAAAGACCAGCTTACCGCGCATCATCACGACGATCTTGTCGAACAGTTTGACGTTCTCCATCGCGTGCGTCGTCATGATGACCGTGCGGCCCGATTCGGCGATCTGCCGGAAAAGCTTCATTATCCTTTCTTCCGTCGCAGGGTCGAGTCCGGATGTCGGCTCATCAAGAAAAATTACGGATGGTTTCGTGATCAACTCGACGGCGATCGAGACGCGTTTGCGCTGACCGCCAGACAGTTGGTTGATAGGAACATTGCGGCGCTCGGTCAAACCGGTCACGTCCAGAACTTCTTCGATCGAGCGGTTGATCTCGGTGCGTGAAACGTCACGCGACAGCCGAAGCTTCGCCACATAATAAAGCGTTCGGTAAACCGTCAGTTCGCGATGAATTATGTCATCCTGCGGAACGTAGCCGATCGCCTGTTTCAGCGAATCGAGATGCCGGTAAAGATCGAGGTTGTTTATCAGAACATTGCCGCTTTGCGCCGGACGCGTCCCGTTCATCGCGTCCATCAACGTGGTCTTTCCCGCACCGGACGGTCCGAGAAAGCCGACAAACTCGTTTGGTCTTATCGATAGTGAGACGCCGTCCAAAAGCCGAATTCTTCCACCGCCCAAGCGACTCTTTACTTCCTTTGTCAGCCCGACCGCATCGATGCGTGTCTTGGCGCGCGTGTCAAAAACGCCTATGTTGCCGTCCTGGTCAACCTGGATCACGAACGACCCTATAGATACCGAATCGCCCGGCTGTATTGCGGTGCGTGACACTCGGGTGCCGTTCAGATAGACGCCGTTGGTCGAGTTAAGGTCGTCGATAACTATGCTGCCGCCGGATCGAAGCAGCCGCGCATGGCGATTTGAGATCTGCAGCCCATCGAGCTTTATATCGTTCCTGTCATCGCGGCCGATGGTTAGCTCCTTCTTCTCGCCAAACGCGACGGACATCAAAAGCTGCGGCTCGGTCTCTTTGCCCGGCATGTTTAGCTGGCCGGTGTCGAGTTTGGCCACCATCGTTTTTGAGAACGCCGCCGCATCGGCTCCAACGAGGCTCGGAATTTGTCCTAGCAGCACAGATCGCTGTCCCGCGAGGCTTGCACCGCGCGGCGCGATTCGCGACGGCGAAACCAGCCGAAGAACCGGCCCACCGATACCGAGCCTTATCTCATCGTTGTCAAATAGCGGCGTCGGCCCCGAGATGCGCTGCTCGTTGACGAGCGTCCCGTTAAAGCTGTTGTTGTCCTCGACAACGTAGCCGCCTTCCTGGAAACGCACCGCCGCGTGCTTGCGCGAAACCATTATGTCCGACGCGTTGAACGTTATATCGCACGACGGTTCCCGCCCTATCCATATAGTGTTTTGCCCAAGCTGCACCGCCGGACGCGGATCGGAGCCTTTGAATTCGAGCCTCGATGCAACCGCCGCCTTTGCAGGTGCGGCCTGATCGGGAGTAGGCAAAACGGCCGGGCGTCCGATTGCGGCCGCTAGTTGTGGTTGTGGTATTTGCGGCTCGATCTTGGGGGGGACGTTTACGACGCCCGGCGACCCTGGCTGCTGTTGCCGCAATATGGCGGGTTCCGCTGCGACTTCAAACCAAACTATTAAGATAACCGGTCCGCTTTCACCAAACTGGAGACGGCTTCCGGCCGAAACGAAAGTCGGCGTGCTTATCCGCTGGCCGCTGACGTAGGTTCCATAACTCGAGTTAAGATCGGTGAGCGCCCACCGGCCATCGTGCCAACGCAATTCAGCGTGTTTGCGCGAGACCATCGGGTACGCAGCGCCCTCGTATACGAGGTCCGATTCGGTGTCGCGGCCTATGCGGATAACGCCCTGATCGAATGTCCGTTCCGGCGACAGAGCACCACCTGACCGCTCTTCTGCAAGGATGATCTTCATCGGGTGATAATGCAGGTAAAAATTTACGCGATAATTTTATCCCAGCCGCGTAAAAACAAAAAGCGTAAGAAACCTTCCCTACGCCTTCAGACCTCGAAAAAAAATAAAACGAGCTACTTTGAACGAACAAGTCGAAAACCGAGCTCGGGGCTTCGTTTGTCTGACTCGATCGGTTGCCGAAACGTGGACGTGATCGCCAGACTGCCCGTCGATTTCTGGAAAAATGAACCTCCGCGAACCATGTTCATTTTTGCCGAAGAATTGACTAATCCGTTATTGCCCGGATACAGCGAAACCGGTGTACTCGTCCATTCAAAAACATTGCCGATAAGATCGACCGCTCCCCAGTCGTTCGGACACGACATCGAACCGACAGCTTTCGGCTCGGTGCCGCCGGTATCCAGGACCGCGCAGCGTTTTTCGTACTTGTCGCCCCACGGATAAAGGCTGTCCTTGCTGCCGTTCCTTGCGGCGTATTCAAATTCCTCTTCGGTCGGCAAACGATACTGAACACCGTCGCGTTTTGAACGCCAGTCGGCAAACGCCTTGGCATCGTCAATATTTACAAAACGGACGGGCATTTTTTCTTCACCCTGTATCGGCTTATCGTTAATCCAGTGAGCCAGAAATTTTTCAGGCAGTATCGGTTTGTACCCGGTCGCCCTCATAAAATCGTAAAATTCGCCGTTCGTCACCTCGGTCTTGTCCATCATAAAATCGGCGATGGTGACTGAGTGCTCCGGCCGCTCGTTCTCGCGACCGTCATTACGACCCATTGTAAACGTCCCGCCCGGAATTGAAACCATTTCGGCAGTAGCTGTGGGCACCGGCGAAACTCCGGGTGTAGCGGTCGGCGTCGTCGTATTTGCCGTGTTCGCGGTCTGTTTGCCGTGCGGAATGATGCCGAGCATATAGGCCGCAATACCACCGATCCCGCCGAGCGCTACGAGCAGAACGAGCGCCCCGATACCAATGACCAGCGGTGAAAAGAATGACCTCTTTGGCGGCTGAGACTGAACGAAAATGCCCTGCGGCCCGGTCTGCCAGTTTTGTTGGATGGTGCTGTCCGTCGAATCGCCCGGACGGCGCGTTTCCTGAAAGCTCTGGTCCATCGAATTCTGGCCAAGCGAGCTGCCCGTTGTTCGCCCCGCGGACGGCATCGGGATGGATCCGGTTCGCTGCATTCCGCCTTTTCCAAGTTCGGCGACAACCCGCTGAGGTTTGCCGTCGCAAATGACGTCACCGACCCAGTCGTCAAATCCGATGTGGCTTACACGCAGGAAGTGATTGCCGCTTTGAATGCCTTCGAGCATCAGCCAGCCATCCTCGCGGCTCTGGCCGACGGGAACATTGTCCACGTAAACGTTCGCCTGAGGCGGCTCAGTGTGAATGTTGAGCGATGAAACCGGTAATGCCCCGCCCGAAGCGCCGGTTGTATGGATACCGATACCCGGCGGATAAACAGCATTTTTGAACTCGTCCACCATCTGCTCGACAGTAGATGTCCGTTTTACTGGTTCTTTCTGAAGAGTATGCCGAACGGCAGCTTCAATTTCGGGCGATATATTAACGCCCATTTCGGCGAATGTAGGCGGCGGATCGCTGATGTGCTTTTTCATGATCGCCGGTATAGACGACCCCTTAAACGGCACGTCACCAGCCAACATCTGGAAAAGCATCACGCCCAGCGAATAAATATCCGAACGCGAATCCGGCTCGTCGTCGGCCCACTGCTCGGGGGCCATATAATAGGGCGAGCCCATCAATCCGGTCGTCTGCGCCTGTATGAATGAGCCAAGCAGTTCCCCCGATTTGATCTTCGCAAGACCGAAATCAAGTATCTTTACCGACTGTGCAATGCTGGGTTTGTCACTGCAGATCATTATATTCAGCGGTTTGAGATCACGGTGAACGATTCCCTGATGATGCGCGGCGGCAACGCCGGCTCCGATGGCCGAGATGAGCTCAAGCGCTTTTTCCGGATGCAGAGAACGTTCCCGTGTTAGCAGGTCATGAAGCGATTCACCCTCGACATACTCCATCACGAGAAACGGAACCGAACCATTTATTACGCCATAGTCAGAAACGCCCACAACGTTCTGATGGCGAATGGCTGCCGCGGCAAGCGCTTCCTGGCGAAATCGCGTTACGAGCTGTGGATCGTTACCGACGAGGTCAGGCAGGATGATCTTGATCGCGTGCTGGGTTTTTAAATACGCGTGGCGGGCCTTGTAAACAACACCCATGCCGCCCTGCCCGATACGCGATTCGAGGTGATATTTGCCTTCGAGTACCGGCTCGCCGCTGATCGTGTGGACGGTCGGCATGCCGTCGTTCGGACATGTTGCGACGTCGTCTGTAAAACAATTTTTACACAGCTGGCACTCTTTCATTATCTAATGAGCATACGCCGGAACGGTCCCGGACAGTTTCAACTTTATATTATGACTTATTGTCGAGCGGCATTTTGCAAAACTACTGCGATTTGATTGTAGTTTTTTTGCGTTTTTCAAGCAAGGTAAAAACGATCAAGACCGATCGATTTCCGCAAAAGGCCGTTTTGACAAAACATACCGCTGCATTATCCTTTTACGACAACATTGACCAGCCTCCCGGGCACGACTATAACTTTGGCCACTTCTTTGCCGGCCGTGAACTCCCTGATCTTATCATCGGCCAAAGCCAGCTTTTCCAGTTCGTCATTCGCTGTTTCGGGCGACGCAAGCACGCGTGAACGCAGTTTTCCGTTGACCTGCACGGCGATCTCGATCTCGTCGGCCCTTGCAAGTTCTTCATTATATTCCGGGAAACGGGCTTCGTTTGCCAAAATGCCGTTTTCATTGCCGATGATCGTCGCAAACAACTCTTCAGCAGTGTGCGGGGCGAACGGGGCCAGCATCAGAACGAGGCTCGTTATCGCCTCGAGCACTGCCAAAACCTCGTCTCCAGAAGCCGTTTCGGGCTCGATCTTCGAATCGTACAAAGCATTCGACAATTCCATTAAGGCCGCAACAGGCGTGTTGAACTGCAGATGTTCGAGGCTGTCGTGAATCCGCCTGATGGTCTGGTGCGTTTTGCGGCGCAAGTTTCGCGCATCGGAACCATTTATGGCCGTGGACGGCCGGACCTCGGTACCGGCTTCCGCCGACGTTGAACCATCCGCTACCGCAGATGGTACTGACAGCTTTTCGCGCCATTTCCATACGAACCGCCAGACGCGCTGCAAAAATCGGACAGCTCCTTCGATTCCAGCTTCGTTCCAAACCAGCTCATTTTCGACCGGAGCGGCGAACAGGATAAACAGCCGAGCGGCATCCGCGCCGTAGATCTCGACCATTTCGTCGGGATCGACGCCGTTGCCTTTTGATTTCGACATGCGCTCGACTGCATGTTTGAGCGTTTTGCCTTCGGGTGAGCGCGCGGCGGTGATCTTGCCTTTGGCGTCACGATCGACCGTTACATTATCCGGCGTAAAATATATGCGTTTTCCTGTTTCATCGTCAAAAAACGTCTCGCCGATCACCATTCCCTGCGTCAGCAGGCGCTTTACCGGTTCGTCAAATTTTACCAAGCCCAGATCGCGCATGACCTTTGCCCAAAACCGCGTGTAGATCAAATGCATTACGGCGTGGTCGTCGCCGCCCACATATTGATCCACCGGCGTCCAATATTCAGCGACCTCGGGCGCAAACGGCATGACCTCATTCGACGGATCGGTGTACCGGAAAAAATACCACGACGAATCAACGAACGTGTCCATCGTGTCGGTTTCGCGCCTTGCCTTTTCGCCGCAGCTCGGACAGGTCGTTTCATAAAATTCGGGAACCCGGGCCAGAGGCGATTCGCCGGTGCCGGTAAACGGCGCGGTTTCGGGCAGTTCGACCGGCAGATTCTCAAATTTTTCGGGTACAACGCCGCACGAATCGCAATAAATGATCGGGATCGGAGCTCCCCAAAACCGCTGCCTCGAAATGCCCCAATCGCGCAGACGATATGTTGTCGCGGGTTCGCCAAAGCCGTGTTCCCTGGCGTATTCAGCCATTTCCTTTTTGGCCGCCTCGGTCGTTTTACCGTTCCATTCGCCAGAGTTGATCATGACACCGTAGTCAGTTATAGGCCTTTCGATTGCGGATTGCGGAATGGGGACTGCGGAATCGTTCTCTGGTTTGTGTTCATCCGCGTTCATCTGCGGCTGATCTTCTTGTCGGTAAGTTTCAATTACTTGTTCAATAGGCAGGTTAAATTTCCTGGCGAATTCGAAATCGCGTTCGTCATGGCCCGGTACACTCATCACCGCACCGGTTCCGTATTCCATCATCACATAGTTGCCGATCCAGACCGGGATCTCTTCGCCGCTGAACGGGTTGACCGCTTTCAAGCCTGTGTCAATGCCGTCTTTTATGATCTCGGCTTCGTGGTCTGTCGTCTTGAGCTTTTCAGCCCGGATCTCCTGAATTTTCCTCAGCACGTCGTTCGAAAATTCCGGCAGATGCCGAATGACGATCGGATGCCCGGCCGCGACAACAATAGCGTTCGCCCCGTAGATCGTGTCGATGCGTGTCGTAAAAACGCGGATATGTTCTGCATCCGGTGTGACCGGTTCGGCCGTGTGATGTTCCGACAGTTTTGTGCCCGACGGTACGACTCTGAATTCAACAAATGCACCTTCGGATTTTCCGATCCAGTCTCGCTGCCGCTTTATTACGTTCTGCGGCCAACCGGCTTCGATCTCGGCTATATCGTTGATCAACTGATCAGCATACGACGTTGTCTTCAAAAACCACTGTTCGAGGTCTTTTTTGGTTACCGGATTACCGCATCGCCAGCAAATGCCCCCGCTGGCCTGCTCGTTCGACAGCGTGGCCTGGTCGTGCTCGCACCAGTTGACCTGCGTCATTTTCTTGTACGCCAGCCCCCTTTCGAACATTTTTATAAAAAACCACTGATCGAATTTGTAATACTCCGGACTGTGAGCGTAGATCTGCCGCGACCAATCATAGCTAATGCCCAAACGCTGCAACTGGCCGCGCATGACATTGATATTATCTTCGGTCCAGGCGCGCGGGTTTACACCACGTTTAACAGCGGCGTCTTCAGCGGGCTGGCCGAACGAGTCCCAGCCAATTGGATGAATAACGTTAAAACCCTTTAGGCGCTTGTACCACGCGAGCGCATCGCCGACCGAATAATTGCGGACGTGGCCCATGTGCAGGTTGCCCGACGGGTACGGCAGCATCTCAAGCTGATAGAATTTTGGTTTTTCTTCATCGATCTCGGCCTCAAAAACGCGCGATTCGGCCCATTTTTTCTGCCATTTGCCTTCTATCTTTTTTGCGAAATATTTTTCGTCCATACTAAATTGATTATAAGCATCGGCAAGACAGCGCAAACTCTTGCCAAATAAAACAGTAAGTTTAGCGGATAAAGGCAATTCTATCCACCAAAGCACAATAAACTCTAATTTTAATTGATCGGGATAACGCCACGCACGCCGAAACACCAAGGTTTCAACGGGTGGCTAAATAAGGGCGAGGTTGTTTCGGAAAAACGACATGGCTAAATTCTAGTCGCATTTTGGCTCAAAGTCCAATTTATTTTGCCGGCCCGGGCGTTTTGTGTTATTCTATTATGACCGTATAGGACAAGGAGTTTTATAAAAACGACAAGCTTAATGATCAAAACAACCGTATCGCAGACAGTTTTTACTTGACACGTTAAGTTGCGGTTTGACTGTCTGCCCCAGAAAAGGAGGCAAGAAGATGGTCAACCGAAATAATACTAATGTCACCGGCGAAATCGATAAGCTGAACGAAAACGACGCGCTAGCCGTCTTGTCCCCCGAACTTCTTACCTCTCGAAAATTGCAATCCAAAGAAAATCCGCTGAATGATGAATTGATCGGTTCGCTGTCGGATGCGTACGAGAATAAACGCGCCCGGCAAGTGACCGAATGGGAACGGCGCCAGCGTGTCCAGCGGGCAGCGTAAGAAGATGGTGAGAATGGGAGAAAGAAAGAATAGAAGAGCGTCCGCGTCATTTTCGTTTTTTCTTCTCTTTTTTGTATTCCTCGTATGTTTCGCGGCCAGTTCTTTCGCCCAGTCAAATTTCGATTTGCTCGCTCAAAAAATAAGATCCGCCTCTGTCGAAGAAAAACGCGACGCTCTTTTTCGGATCAGAAATCTTCGTTCTGGGGCCGCCTCGCGGATCGCTGTTCCCGCCCTACATGATTCCAGCGATATCGTCCGTGCGACTGCCGCTTCGTCCGTCATTTTTCTTCCCAAAAGCGAAGCCGCGACTGTCCTGATTCCCCTACTTTCCGACAAATCCGATTTTGTGCGGCGCGAGACGGCGTTCGCTCTCGGCGAGGTTGGAAGCGACACCGCAACAGAACAACTTATACAGGTTTTACAAAAGGACAAGGTACTTGAGGTTAGAACTGCAGCGGCCGCCGCTCTTGGAAAGATAGGCGACGCCCGCGCGGTAGAACCGCTGCTAAAAATCCTTCAGAAGAGGCCAAACGACGCGGACGAATTCCTGCGTCGCTGCGCTGCCCGATCTATCGGTCAAATAGCCCAGATCATTGACACGTCGCGAACGCGTGTAATGACACCGCAAAATTTTCTCGCCGATAAATACAAAAAGCTCGACGGCACACAATACGACCAACTGGTAGCACAACTGCCGATCTTTAGCATGGCTGTCGATGTTCTTGGGACTGTACTGCAAAACACGAGCGAATCGGATGATACTCGCCGTGAGGCCGCGTTTTCCCTGGGTTCGATCGGCGGTGAATTATCCTTAAAACTGTTGACGTCATTTCAGAACAGCAGCGACCCTTATCTGGCCGAGATCTGCAAGGAAGGCGTCAGTAAGATCGAGGCCGATCTGGCGTCTGTACGAAACAATTCGGCTCATTAGGTCTTGCCCTTTTTCGGCAATTTTTGGTTTAATAAGAGCCATGCAGGGCTCACATCCTAAGCGCGTGTCGCCGGAAGATCTCCGGGAACTTTACCTGGCGGTGCGCTCATACACCGAGAAGCTCTGCGAGCCGCTCGAGATCGAGGATTACGTCCCGCAGCCCGTTGTAGATGTCTCGCCGCCAAAATGGAACATCGCACACACAACCTGGTTTTTTGAGGAGATGATCCTCAAAAACTTCTCGCAAGATTATAAGGTTTTTGACGAAAGTTTCCGCTTTTTATTCAACAGCTACTACAATTCTGTGGGCGAGCGCACGCTTCGTGACCATCGCGGCGATCTAAGCCGCCCAACGGTCAAGCGGATTTTTGAATACCGCAAATACGTCGATGAAAAAATGTATGTATTTCTCGACAGCGACCTTGCCCAAGATGTTCGCGATCTTGTGATTTTGGGCTTGAATCACGAACAACAGCACCAGGAACTTTTCCTCACTGATCTAAAGTATATTTTTGGCGTCAACCCCCTTTTTCCTGTGTACAGTAACGATTTCCTGCCGATCGAGGTCACAGAATCCGAGCAAGGTGATTTTATTGAAATAAATGGCGGGACGTTCGATATCGGCTTTGACGGCGGCGGTTTTTGCTTTGATAACGAGTTAGCTCTGCACAAGGTATTTCTGAACGATTTTTCGATCTGCGAGCGTCTTGTCTCCAACCGTGAGTACACTGAGTTTATCGAGGACGGCGGCTATGGCGATTTTCGGCTCTGGCATTCCGAAGGCTGGGATTGGGTTCGCCAAAACGGCATCGAAAAGCCGCTTTACTGGCATGACCTGAACGGCGAGTTGGTCCAATACACATACGCCGGCCTTGGAAAGATCTGGCCGAATGCGCCGGTTTGCCATATCTCGTTTTACGAAGCTTCCGCTTTTGCCGAATGGAAAGGCTGTCGGTTGCCGACGGAGTTCGAATGGGAAGCGGCAAGTGGAAGATTTCGTTGGGGACTGCGTTGGGAATGGACAAATAGTGCATATCTTCCCTATCCCGGATTCAAAAAAGCGGCCGGAGCGGTCGGCGAATATAACGGTAAATTTATGATAAACCAGATGGTGCTGCGCGGCGGATCGGTTGTTACACCGCCGGGCCACAGCCGAAAAACCTATCGCAACTTTTTCCATCCGCATTTAAGGTGGCAATTTACCGGGATAAGATTGGCGACGTAACCGTCTGCGGGAATAACAGTTCCGAATTTTGGAATTCGTAAAATATGCAAAGTTCCACATGTGCAGAACTAACTCAATTTGCCGATGACGTGCTAAAAGGTTTGTCTTCAAAGCCGAAGGCCCTTTCTTCAAAATATTTTTACGACGACGAAGGCACTCGATATTTTCAGCAGATCATGAAAATGCCCGAATATTACCTGACGGGCGCAGAGCTTGAAATATTTTCAACACAGACCGAGAAGATCCGCCGAACCTTTGCAAACGGCGACAACGGTTTTGACCTTATTGAGTTGGGTGCGGGCGACGGGACAAAAACCGCCGTTCTTGTCGATCATTTTCTGAAACACAACGCCGACATAACGTATTCGCCGATCGACATTTCGCAGGAGGCGCTGGATGCTCTTTCCGCTAAATTTAACGCTCAATTTCCGAACCTTAAGATCGAAACGCGAAACGGCGATTACTTTAAGATCTTAAAGTCGTTGAAAAACGGCGGCGGGCGACGCAAGATCTTGCTGTTTCTTGGATCGAATATAGGCAATTTCGGTCGCGATCAGTCCATCGATTTCTTTCGGCAGCTTCGTGCTGTGATGAATCCGAACGACCTGCTGTTCATTGGCTTCGACCTGCAAAAGGATCCGCACGTCATCTTAAAAGCATACGATGACCCGCAGGGCATTACGGCGGCGTTTAACCTTAATTTACTTCGGCGGATAAACCGTGAACTCGGCGGCGATTTCGATCTCGATAAATTTGTCCACTACGCGCTTTACCGTCCGGTCGAATGCGCCGCACGAAGTTTTTTGATCAGCCGCGAACAACAGACGGTCCACATCGAAGCTCTTGGCCGCAGTTTTTCGTTTGAACCCTGGGAAGCCATCTTTATGGAGATCTCACAAAAGTACAGCTTGCCGATGATCGAGGCCCTCGCCGCTGAAAGCGGTTTTGCGGTCAAACAAAACTTCTTTGACAGTAAATATTACTACTGCGATTCGCTCTGGCAGCTAAGCGCTTAGAGTTTTGGGGAGAATAAGAGGGCAGCCGTGTCCTATTCTCCTGAAAATAACCGCGTGCTGCTTAGATGGTTCACCCTTTACGGCTCTTTTCTCGGCGGTGATGCGGTAGGGATGTCGCCGTCGTCTGTGATCGTAATCAGCGGAATTCGCTTTTTGGGTTTTGTGCCGCCAAGCACGGCGCCTCGTAGAACCGGCGGGAGTTTTGGCGAAGCGACTCGCTGACCGGAAAGCGGTTCGACGCGTTTTAGGATCGCACCGCCGCGGCCCGCCACCCAAAGCTCCTTTTCGCCGCGATAAATTATTGCCTGCAAAACCTTGCTGGTCACATTCGGCTGGACTTCCCAGGTCTGGCCGCCGTCATCTGTGACAATGACCGCTCCGTTGTCGCCAACGGCGATCGCGTTCAGCTTGTTGTTGAGGCTAACGGCGTACAGATTTGATTGTGTGGGCGATTCCTGATCGTGCCAGGTGGCACCACCGTCCTCGGTTCGCAGCATTATTCCATTCGCACCGACCGCAAATCCCACGTTTTCGCTAAAATTTAAGGCATAGATATTTTCCTTAACGTTTGATCTTATCTTTTGCCATTTTTCGCCGCCGTCAACGGTGCGCAGGATCGTTCCCTTATCGCCGACGATCACACCGGTTTTTGCGTCGGCAAATTTTATATCCTCGAGCCAAAGACGTGTGCCTGATTCGACCTGTTCCCAATAGGCTCCGCCAGTATTCGACCTCAAAATAATCCCGTTTGCTCCGACGGCGTAGCCGGTTTTTTCGTTCAGGAAACAAACGCCGAGCAGATCATCGGTTACTCCGGAAACGCCCTTACCCCAACTAATACCCGAGTTGATCGTCCGCAGGACAGTTCCTTTATCGCCGACGATCCAGCCTTTCTTATCGCCGACGAGCGAGACGGAATTGAGATTTTCCTCAACGCCGGAATAGACCGGGAACCAGTTGTCACCCGCGTCGTCGGTAAGCCAGATCTTCCCGCGCGAGCCGACTGAAACCCCGAGTTCTTTGTCCAGAAACGCGAGATCGTTTACGTCTTCGCGGCCGCCTTCGGACAAGCGCTGCCAGCTGTAACCACCGTCGTCCGTACGAACGATCAGTCCGTTTTCACCGACTGCCCAGCCCGTCGTGTCATTTGCCAGATCTACTGCGACGAGTTTCGGATTGGTTCGCACGTTGAACGGCAGCCATGTCACGCCGCCGTCGCCGGTAAGCCAGACGAGGCCGTTGGCGTCGGTCATAACGCCGTTCGAGGCATCGGAAAACGACATCGAAAGGATGTCAGCCCGGCTAAAAATATCGATACGCGACCACGTTTCGCCCGCGTCCTCAGTCCGGGCTACGCAGCCGCCGTAGCCTGCGACCACTATCGTCTTCGCCGCAATATACGCAACGGAGGAAACAAGGGCCGTGCCGCAAGGGTCCGTCAATTTCCATTTCGCTCCTCCGTCCCCGGTAGTCAATACGGTGCCGTTCATTCCGGCTGCCGCTGCGTGATCAGAATCAAGCGCGGAAATTTTCAGAATGTGTTCTCTGGTTGGCGAGCTTTGCGTTTGCCAGGTCGAACCGCCGTCAGTAGTTTTTAGGATGCGTCCGTATGTGCCCGTGGCCCAGCCAGTTTCGGGCTGCTGCGGAGCAAAGGACACGCCGTAGAGATGATCCTTAGCTCCCGTTAAGATCTGTTTCCAATTCTTGCCGGCGTTGTCCGTCCAAAGGATCGTTCCGCGCGAACCGACAATAACGGCGTTTCTGTTGTCGCGGACGAAAACGCCCGAAAGCGTGACATCCTGCGGAGCACTTAATTTTTCCCAGCTAAATCCGCCATCTTGCGTTCGTAAAATCGTGCTGTCCGACCCGACCGCAAAGCCACTGTCGCGGTCCTTTGCAAAACTGATCGAATAGAGCGGGTTTCCTTGCGGGAGCGGATTTTGCCATATCCAGCCGTAGGCATTGCGTTTCTGGGGGAAGGCTGTCGAAATCGCGAGAAGGAGAATTCCCGCAAAGACGCAAAGACGCAGAACAGGGATTTGATGCGGCACAGGGACACGGGGACACCGGGACACGGTGAGAAGCCCCCTTCCGCGTTTCCGCGTCCCTCTTTCTTGGCGTCGCATCATATCTCCTTCACTCCGATCTCTGCGACGGCTTCGTCCAACAAAGCGGTGTCCACACGGCCGAGCGCCGCCATTTTTCGCGCCATTTTATCGGCGATCTCCTGTATCTCATGGCCGGCGTGGCCTTTGGTCCATTCCCAGGTTATTTGGTGCTTCTT
>Ga0207674_10003947_pt1 | contig 18047 bp, 19 predicted proteins | sample KBSCornC72_FD_184303 | JGI IMG/M metagenome (GOLD analysis project Ga0207674, IMG submission 184303) | Corn rhizosphere microbial communities from Kellogg Biological Station, Michigan, USA - KBS Corn C7-2 (SPAdes) (version 2) | ecosystem: Host-associated > Plants > Roots > Rhizosphere > Soil ... | reverse complement strand
CGGGCAAGGCGGTTCGCTTTAAGCCCGGCAAGGAATTGCAGGCGCTCGAATAAACCACCCTGTGTCGACGAACGGCTATCCGCAGCCGAGCGGCGCCTTTGAAGGGAATCTCTTCGAGGCCTTGGATGAAACCGGTCTGGACGATCCGCGGCCCCGTCATCGCTATTGGCTTCACGCGCTGTTGTTTTTGCTGACGCTGCTGAGCACAACGATAGTTGGCGCCGGCTTTGCCCAGAGCTTCGCGCTCAACCTGCCTACCAGTTTTGACGGCGACCTTTACGGGTATGTGCGTATATGGCGCCAGCCGTCGTTCCTGTTGCAGGGGCTGCCGTTTTCGTTTACTCTGCTAACGATACTCATGGCCCACGAAATGGGTCATTTCTTAACCGCGCGCCATTACGGTGTGGACGTCTCGCTGCCCTATTTTCTGCCGGCGCCGACGCTGATCGGCACTATGGGCGCGTTCATCCGCATCCGCTCGGCGATTTTTTCCAAGCGTGCCTTGTTCGATATCGGGATCGCCGGGCCCTTGGCTGGGTTCGTCGTCCTGCTAGCGCCCCTGGCGGTGGGGTTGTCGCTGTCCAAGGTGTCGCCCGGAGCGGTCCACCACAGCGATTTGATTTTTGGCAGTCCGTTATTGCTGCAGTTGTTTGAGAAGATCGCATTTCCGGGAGTTCGCGTGGAGGACATTTACCTGCATCCCGTGGCGCGGGCGGCCTGGGTGGGAATGCTCGCGACGGCGTTGAACTTGCTGCCCATCGGGCAACTGGATGGCGGCCACATTCTGTACGCCTTCGCGGGCGAGAAAACGCGCTGGCTCTCGCGGTTCTTTGTGGGGCTGCTGATCCCCATGGGATTTTTTTTCGCTTATAGCTGGCTGCTGTGGGCCGTACTGCTGTTCTTCTTCGGGATGCGGCATCCGGTGATCTATGATCCCTATCCCATCGGGCGGGCGCGCAGCTGGCTGGGCATCGCCGCGCTGATTATTTTGATCCTGACGTTCACTTTGTCACCCGTCCGGACCAACGGTTTGTGAAGATCTCGGCCACCATCATCACTTATAACGAGGAGCGGAATCTGCCGCGTGCGCTGGAGAGTTTGCGCTGCGCGGACGAAATCGTGGTGATCGACAGCGGTTCGACGGACCGCACCGTAGAGATTGCGCAAAAGCTGGGCGCGCGCGTAGTGGAGAGCGCTTGGCCGGGCTACGCCAAGCAGAAAAACTTCGCCGCCGAGCAGGCCGCGCACGATTGGATTCTTTCGCTGGACGCGGACGAATCCTTGAGCGAGGCGCTCGAAGCCGAGATCTGGCGGGTGAAGAAGCAGGGTCCGCAATATGACGCTTATACAATGCCGCGGCAGGCGCGCTATCTGGGGCGGTGGATCCGGCATTCGGGCTGGTATCCAGATCGTAAGGTGCGGCTGTATCATCGCTCGAAGGCGCAGTGGGTGGGCGAGTATGTGCATGAGTCGGTCAAAGTGGAGGGCAGCATCGGGCATCTGGATTCGAACCTGCTGCATTTCACGTGCGATTCGCTATCGGAGCATTTGCGGACCATGGACCGCTACACCACGCTCGCCGCCGAGCAGTTGATCGAGGCAGGCGAAAAGGTGACTTGGGGGCGTCTCATTCTCGAGCCGCCGTGGACCTTCTTCCGCACCTACTTCGTGAAGCTGGGATTTCTAGACGGCGTGGAAGGCCTGGCGATCGCCAATCTGGCGGCGCTCTACAACTTTCTCAAATACGCCAAGGTGCGTTTTATGAGCCCGGGGCGATAGCGTGCGTACACTGCACCTCGACAGCGGGCGTGAACTACGCGGGGGGCAATGGCAGGCGCTGTATCTGATCGAACGGCTGAGCGATGCGGTCCTGTTGGCGCGCGCGGAGTCGCCGCTGTTTGCAGAGGCCGCCCGGCGCAAGCTGGACGTTCGAGCTCTCTCCTTTGGAGCGCTGGCGGCGGGCGCGAGGCAGTCCGATCTGGTGCATGTCCACGACGCGCGGGCGCACACCATGGCGGCGATTATCGGCGTGGCTCCGCTGGTGGTTTCGCGCCGCGTGGCATTCCCGGTGAAGCGCGGATTTCTGTCGGGGCGAAAGTACGCGCGGGCGACGCTATATCTGGCGGTGTCCAACTATGTTGCCGCTAGACTGATGGATGCGGGTGTGCCGGGCGATAAGATTCGCGTGGTTTACGATGGGGTCCCCATTCCCGAGCCTGGCCGCCCGCAGCCGGGCCGCGTGGTGGCGCTGGCCTCCAAGCCTGTGGAGATTCCGGGCGTTTCTGTCGAACTAACCAGTGACTTGTGGCGGGATTTGTCGACGGCCGCCGTGTTTGTTTATAACAGCGACATGGAGGGGCTGGGGTCGGCCGCGCTCGCGGCGATGGCGTGCGGGGTTCCCGTGGTAGCTTCCGCCGTGGGAGGATTGCCGGAGGTGGTCGAGGACGGCAAGACAGGTTTCCTGGTTACGGATGGCGATTTTCAAAAACCAGTCCGGCGCTTGCTGGAAGACGCCGTGCTCGCCGCGGAGATGTCGCGTGCGGGACGGGCGCGAGTGCAACGGGAATTTTCAGTCGAAGGAATGGTGGAGAATACCATGCGGGCTTATCGAGAGGTTTTAGGATGATTCTTGCGCTGCTGGCTTTTGTGGCGGGGCTGCTGATCGGCAGCTTCCTGAACGTCTGCATTTTCCGGCTGCCGCGGGATCTCTCGGTGGTGACGCCGGCGCGCTCGTTCTGCCCCGAGTGCGAGAAGACCATCGCCTGGTACGACAACATTCCGGTGGTCAGCTATGCGGTGTTGGGCGCGCGCTGCCGCCACTGTAAGGCCGCCATCCCGGTGCGCTACTTGTTCGTGGAAATCGCGACCGGTGCTGCGTTCGCTCTCTGCGTAGGCGAGTTAGGCTTATCGGTGGCGGCGCTCAAGTATTCCCTTTACTCGGCGATCATGATCGCGCTGATCGCTTCGGATTTCGAAGAACGGATTTTGCCGGATGAGTTCACGTTGGGCGGCACGCTGCTGGGCGTGGCCTTCGCACCGTTTGTACCGCTGGAACATTACTTCGCGTCGATGTTTATTCCATTTCAATGGGGGGAGCGCTGGCAGTCGCTGGGCGAATCGGTATTCGCGGCGGCGGTGGGCAGCGGTTCGATTTGGTTCGTAGGATGGCTGTACGAGAGAGTGCGGCATCGCGAAGGGTTGGGCTTCGGCGATGTCAAGATGATCGCGATGATCGGGGCGTTCGTGGGGCTGCGGCTGTCGTTGATGACGCTGATTCTGGCGTCGATCGCCGGGTCCGTGCTGGGCTTGGCCTACATCAAACTGACGCGCAAGGACGCTGCGACCTACGAATTGCCCTTCGGTAGCTTTCTAGGGGCGACCGCGCTCATTGTAGCGCTGTGGAACAACGTGATCGCAGTCGCGAAGTAGCCTCACTGGTTCGCCGGCAACGGCGGCGGCATTGCGCCTGATCTAAACTTTTGAGCCCAGCGAACTTTTCCGGTCATCTGCATTGCGACGAAAAGCGTGAGGATGGCGCCGACGGTGATGGATAGCCCGGTGTAGCCGCGGAAGAAAAACGCAAACGAAAAGAGAACCAGATAGACAGACTGCGCCAGCGCCGCCTCGCGGAGTGCGAAGCGGGTGCCGACTACGATTCGCAGGTAGGTGACCACTAGCAGGACCGACACTACTGAGGCAATGGTGAAGGACAAGTACAGATCCAGGTGATCGACAAGGTACGCGAGCAAAAGGTGAAACGCAAAGAAAGCGGCTGCCAAGAAGAAATAGTTCATCGGATGCAATTCGATATCGCGTGTGACTGTCAGAATGAAGATCACGAAGAAGAAAAAGAAGAGCGATATGGGCGCGAAAAAGCTGATCTCGCTTGCCAAGGGTCCAGGCTGCAGCTTGGCAGGCATGGCCATGGCGATGCGATAGCCGGAAAGAAGATTTTTGTAGTTCCAATCCAACTGCCATCCAGGCCCGGCTCGCCGTTTTTCTGAAGGAGATAGCGTATTGTCAGGGAAGTCAATGTCCTTGAAATCCGTGGCCATTCGCAAATGGAAGTTTTGCACCGAGTTCACATTTTCACCGAAGCTATAGCTCCAGGAATCGAGACCCTGGGATCGGTAGCGCACGCGCAGTCTGACGGCTTCGAGAGGCGCGAGCGTCATGTTTACAGACGCCTTTTCAGCTTCTATCACGGGCTCGACCGTTCGTCCGTCAACCGTAAACTGCAGATCGTCGTATATCGCCTGGGCCGCGGGAAGCTTCAAGCTGATGTAAATCTTGTGGGCAGCGGTGTCGGGGTTTTTGAACTCATAATCGCCCTGAAAACCCACTTTGTAGGTGGAATACCACAGAAGTCCTTTTTGCCGGTATTCCAGGTCTAAACCCACGGCGACGTCGCTCGCAGCCGGGAAGAACGAATGACCTACCTGCTGAATCTTCTCGACAGTTTCTTTCTGTTTGTCGTTCTTGTCATAAATCACCGATCGGGTGGGGACGCTCACCCAATACTCCGCTAGCGGAGCGAACTGGGTTTGGGGGGCGCCCCAGGCTGATTGAACGCGGCTGCGTAAGCGCTCGTCGGACGAATTGGTCCGGCTGTCGATGGCTCCCGCTAAAATCGCCCACGCGACAGAGGCGCAGGTGAAGATGAAGGCGACAGCCAGCAGGCGCTTGATCATGGCCTGATTATGGGGCAGTGTGGTTCTTTATGTCAAGGACTTTTTATTATAAAGCACTTTTAATTTGGTGGACGAAGGAGAACTTTCAGGACCCCCTTGGTGGCGGCGCTTCTAAATGCTGCTGGAGCGCGATCGAGAGGGAACTCGGTTGAGATCAACGGCGCGACGTCCACTTTCCCGGATGCGAGCAGGCGGATCGCCGGCTCGAAGCGTCCGCAGCGCGAACCCACCAGTGTCACTTCGTTTACGATCACGGGAGCGGTGTCGATGGTGACGAGGCCGTGCACCGTGGATTTCAGGATGATGGTCCCGCGAGGTTCACACATCGCGACGGCGGCGCGGAGACCTTCGGGTGAGCCGGTCGCGTCCACCACCCAGCGGTAGGCGCGCTCAGGCAACTTCTTCGGCAGGAGTTTCGTGGTGACGCCGGCTTTCTCGACAAGACGCATCTTGTCGCGATGGCGGCCGAACAGATGCACCCGCGCGCCGTGCGCTTGCAAGACTTGCGCTATCAGCAGCCCTAGTTTTCCATCACCGAGCAGCGCTACACGATCGGCTTTGGGAATTTTCACTTGATCGAGAATTTCACACGCCGCGGCCACCGGCTCGATGAAGACGGCTTGTTCGTCGGAAATGGAATCGGGCACCCGGTGCAGGTTATGAACGGGGAGCGTGAGGAATTCGCGGAACGCTCCCGGATGTTTTACGATGCCAAGGACGGTACGCGTCGGGCAGTGGCGGCCGAGGCCACGCACGCACCAATCGCAGTGTCCGCAAGCAAGATTGATTTCGCCGGCTACCCGACGCCCGATCCACTCGTCGCCAACGCCCGAGACCGCTACCACTTCGCCTACGAATTCGTGCCCGGGCGTCCCGGAGAAGCCATAGTATCCGCGTTGCAATTCGAGATCGGTGGAACATATTCCGGCGGCTAGTAAACGGATGCGAGCGAAGCCCTGGGGCACGCGGGGGAGCGGTTGGCGGCGCACTTCCACGCGGCCGGATTCAAGATGAACGGAAAGCATGCTGGTCTACACTTAAGAATATGTCTTCCTGCGTGCAGGCCGAATTGACCTGCTTCCAGGCGTCCTGCCGCGAGCGGTTCGCCATTACCGAGGTGCTTTACAACTGTCCGAAATGCGGAGGGTTGCTCGAAGCTACCTACAGCGGACCGCGGCCCAGCGCCGCCGAACTGAGTGATCTATTTCGCCAGCGCCGTTTGAGCAACGCGCCTTGGGACACCAGTGGAGTGTGGCGCTATCGCGAGCTGTTTCCCTTTTTAAACGACAACGCGCATGTGGTGACGCTGCGGGAAGGGAACACGCCTCTCTTGGATGCGCCCATCGCGGCGCAATACGGTGGACTTGACCGCATCACTTTCAAGCATCAAGGCTTCAATCCCACGGGATCGTTCAAGGACAATGGCATGACCTGCGGCGCGTCGCAGGCGCGGCGGCTGGGGATGCAGCGCGTGGCGTGCGTTTCTACCGGAAACACGTCGGCATCGATGGCAGCTTACGCGGCGGCGGCGGGACTCGAAGCGTTGATCTTCCTGCCCCACGGCAACATTTCTTTCGGAAAACTGGCGCAGGCGCTCGAATACGGCGCGCGCACGCTCGAAGTGGAAGCGAACTTCGATCAGATTCTGGCATTGGTGCGCGTGCTCGCAGAGCGGCTGGGAATCTATTTGCTGAACTCCATGAACCCGTTCCGCGTCGAGGGCCAGAAGAGCATCATCTTTGAAATGCTGGACCAGCGCGATTGGAATCCGCCGGATTGGATCGTGCTGCCGGGCGGGAATCTGGGCAACACTTCGGCGTTCGGGAAAGCGCTTCGGGAGGCGCACGAACTGGGGTTGATTCAAAAAATGCCGCGGCTGGCGGTGATTCAGGCGGAGGGCGCGGCGCCGTTCTACGAGTTGTTTCATCAGGGTGGCGAACTGCACGCGGTTACGAATCCGGAGACGCTGGCGACGGCGATTCGCATTGGCGATCCGGTGTCGTGGCCCAAGGCGCTGCACGAAGTTCGGTCATCATGCGGGACGGTGGAAAAGGTCACCGAGCAGGAAATCGCCGACGCAAAAACGATGATCGGACGCGCAGGTGTCGGCTGCGAACCGGCCTCCGCAGCCACGCTAGCAGGGATTCGCAAACTGACCGCCAGGGGCGTGATCGGCAAGAGCGCCGATGTGGTGGCGGTGCTGACCGGCAACGTCCTCAAGGATCCGGATTACATTTACAAGTACCACACGGGAAAACTCGAAACCCCCAGCGGCGCGAAGATCCGCTCGACCTTCGGCAACCAATCCATCGTGGTTCCCAATGATCCCGACCGTATCGCGGCGTTACTCGAGTAGGCTCGCTATAATCGTTTCTGTGAAAACGTGCGCGCTGGCGGTGGCAGCCCTGTTTCTGGCGGCTTGCTCCAAAAACATTCAGAATCCGGAAGCGGTGAAGCAGGGCGTGGTCGATTATTTGAAGGAACGCGCGCCCACCATGGGTCTCGACATGAGCGCGATGGACGTCAATGTCGGCGCGGTCTCCTTTGAGAAGGACGTCGCGCGCGCCAGCGTGTCGTTCGTTCCCAAGGGCATGCCTCCTGGTAGCGGGGGCATGAATATGGACTACGTGCTGGAGCGCAAGGGCGACAAGTGGGCCGTGAAGGGCCGGCAAGTGAGTCCCGGGAACGCGCACGGCGATCAGCCTCTCCCCGGCGGTTTGCCGCCTGGGCATCCTCCCGCGGATCAGCAGCGATGAAAACGGTGGCGGTACTCGGCGGAGGCCCGGCGGGTTCATTCGCGGCGGAGCGGCTGGCGAGCGCGGGGCTGCGCACCATCGTCTTCGACGAAAAATTGGCGTGGGAAAAGCCTTGCGGCGGCGGGCTCACCTACAAGGCGTATCAGCAATATCCGTTCTTGATCGACAACGACACGCCTAAGAAGGTGATTCACGACACGACGCTCGCGGCACCCAATGCGGGCGAAGTGAAGATGCCGTTGTCGCGGCCACTGGTGATTTACTCACGACTGGATTTGAATCGCATGTTGCTGCTTCGCGCGGAAAAAGCCGGCGCCGCGATCGAAAAAACGCGCGTGTTGAGTATCGAGCGCCGTGAGCGCGGCTGGCGTCTGCGGACCCAAGGCGGCATCGCCGAGGCGGATTTTTGCATCGTCGCCACCGGCGCGCGCAATCCGTTGCGCGAAGTGGGAACGGAGTGGAGCGCCAAGGACACCATGAGCGCGCTGGGCTACTACGTGCCGGCGTCGCGCGATCAAATCGATATTCAGTTTCTGCCGCAACTGGAAGGGTACATCTGGGTGTTTCCGCGCTGCGGGCATCTCTCGGTGGGGATCTGCGGCAAGGGCGAACCCGCCCAGGCACTCCGAGTCCGGCTGGAACGTTATATGGACGAGCGCGGCATGGCGTGGCGCGGATCAAAATTCTATAGCCACATGCTGCCATCGCTCGAATCGCCGGGATGGAAGAACAATCGCGTGGCCGGCGAAGGGTGGATGGCTGTCGGGGACGCGGGAGGGTTGGTGGACCCAATCACTGGCGAAGGTTTGTATTACGCGATGCGCTCGGGCGACCTGGCCAGCCGCGTGGTGCTCGACGACGCGCACGGGATTCTGGAAAAGGCGGCTGCGTATCGAGCCATTCTGGCGCGCGAGTTCGCGATGGATCTGGAATTCGCGTCCACGCTCGCGCGGCGCTTGTTCCTGGGCACGTTCATGTTCAACTCGGTGCCGGCGCGCATGATCCAATTCATGCGGCGCAGTCCGCGGTTCCGTGAGCTCATGCAGGATTTGTTCGCGGGCACGCAACCTTATGTCGAACTGCGCGGACGCCTGCTGCAGAACTTGAGCGGGACGCTGCGCGAAGTGCTGATGAATCTGCTGCTGAACCGTGTGGTCCCCGAAAGCTCGCGCGCCGGGTTATGAAGACGGCGCGATCCGAGGAGTTGTTCGCACGGGCGCAGGCGCGCATTCCTGGCGGCGTGAATTCGCCGGTGCGCGCGTTTCGCAGCGTGGGCGGCGTGCCGCGCTTCATCGAGCGAGGTGAAGGCTCACGCATCTTCGACGTCGACGGCAATTCGTATATCGATTACGTGGGCTCGTGGGGGCCGCTACTGCTGGGGCATCGTCCGCAGCCAGTGATGGACGCGCTGCGCGAGGCCATGGAAGCCGGCACCAGCTTTGGCGCACCGACGGAACGCGAAGTGGAACTGGCAGAGCTGATTTCGCAAATCGTGCCTTCAATGGAGATGCTGCGCCTGGTGAATTCGGGCACCGAGGCGACCATGAGCGCGCTGCGCGTAGCTCGTGGATTCACCGGCCGCGACCTGACGATCAAGTTCGAAGGCTGCTATCACGGACACGTCGATTCGCTGCTGGTGAAGGCCGGGTCAGGCATGGCGACGCTAGGGATCGCGGATACGGCAGGCGTCCCAAAGGGCTTCGCCGAGACCGCCATAGCGCTGCCTTACAATTCGATCTCCGCTGTGGAACAGGCTTTCGCCGAACGCGGCGCACAGATCGCGGCGGTGATCGTCGAGCCAGTGGTAGGCAACATGGGATGCGTCCTCCCGGCGCCAGGATTTCTCGAAGCCTTGCGGGGGCTCACCACGCGTCACGGCGCCCTGCTGATCTTCGACGAAGTGATGACGGGTTTCCGTGTGGCTCTGGGTGGCGCGCAGCAGCGTTTCGGCATTAAACCTGACCTGACGACGCTAGGCAAGATTATCGGCGGTGGTCTACCGATCGCGGCTTACGGCGGCCGCGCCGACATCATGCGCAAGGTCGCGCCGCTGGGACCGGTGTATCAGGCGGGAACGCTGTCGGGCAATCCGCTGTCGGTGGCCGCGGGGTTGGCGATGCTGCGCTACCTTGCCTCTCATCCGGAACTTTATGAACTATTGGAAGCGCGCGGTGCGCAGCTCACGGCGTGGACCCCGCCAGGCACCACCATCAACCGCGTAGGCGCGATGTTCACGTTATTCTTTTCGCCCGATCCGGTAACGGATTGGGACTCGGCCAAGAAGTGCGACACCGAACGCTTTGGCCGCTTCTTCCATTTCATGCTGGAGCGCGGCGTGTACCTGGCGCCCTCGCAGTTCGAAGCGGCGTTTTTGTCGGCGGCCCACACGGAGGAAGACATTCGTGACACGGTGGCTGCCGCGCGCGAGTTCTTTAACGGTTAGTAAAGATCCAACTCCACCGGAGCTCCAGCACTGCAACCGAGAAGCGATGCGGCCGACGCTTGGTTGGCGGCGATTTCCAGATAGCCTGAGCTGCCCACGATCACGAACAAGTCGCCCCCTTCGGTTTCCGCGTAAGTGAGTGCCAAGCGATGAATACGCTGTGCTCCGGCGCGCATTTCAAAGGGGCGGGCAGTAATGCCGGCGAACTCGCGCGCCGCGAAGTTCGTAATCAGATTGCCGAAGCGATCCACTTTAAGGATGGCGCCGCGCCAGGAATCACTGCCTTTGGGAGAAGGCCGCGCGCTCCCCGTATGAACATAATCCTGGATCAGCTTCCCGAACGCCGCCGCCTTCGCGCCTTTCGCCAAATGCGCGGCCGTGGGAGCAAACACGTCGCGTCCGTGAAACGTACGGCTGATCTCGCGGCGCATGAATTTCGGATTCGAGATCACGCGGACCTTGTGCTTGGCAGCGTCGAACACCAGCGAAAGCACTCCGTTATCAGGCGCGATGAAGAAGTGTCCGCCCGCTTCCGCCAGAATCGGACGGCGCGAGCTGCCGACGCCCGGATCGACCACCACCATATGAATGGTGCCCTTGGGAAAGTACGGCCACGCTTCCGCGATCACGAAGGCGGCCTCGGTGATGCTGTAGGGCGCGAGGTCATGACTGATATCGATCACGCGCGCCTGCGGTGCGATCCCCGCCACTATGCCTTTCATGGTTCCTACAAAGTGGTCAGAAAGCCCGAAATCCGTGGTAAAAGTGATCAGCCGGTTCGCCATGTACTGATAAGATTGTAATGAACACCGTGCCAGCCTATTACTTCGATCACAACGCGACCACTCCAGTATCGCCCGAAGTGTTTCAGGCCATGGCTCCGCTGATGACTACGGTTTTCGGGAACGCTTCAAGCATCCATCAGTTCGGCCAGGAAGCCCGCGGGGAATTGGACCGTGCGCGACGCTCGGTAGCGTCCATGTTGGGCGCCAAGGCCGAAGAGATTGTGTTCACCAGTGGCGGCACGGAAGCCGACAATATGGCGATCTTTGGCACTGGCGGTCATGTCATCACAACCACCGCGGAACATCCGGCCGTGTTGCAAGCCGCGGCACAGCTGCCTTCCGCGACGTTCATTCCGGTCGACGCCAGCGGGATGGTGGACCCCCAGGCAGTGCGCGCCGCCATTCGCTCCGACACGAAACTGATCAGCGTCATGCACGTGAACAATGAGCTGGGAGTGGTCCAGCCGATCCGTGAGATTGCACGCATCGCTCGCGACGCCGGAGTTCTGTTCCACTCGGACGGCGTGCAGGCAGCGGGCAAGATCCCGGTGGACGTCAAGGAGCTCGGCGTCGACTTCTACTCGGTCAGCGCACACAAGATTTACGGACCCAAGGGTATGGGCGCGCTGTTCGTTCGCAAGGGCACGGAGGTGCGCCCTCTGCTCTATGGCGGCCCCCACGAGCGTAAGATGCGCGCGGGTACGGAAAACGTGGCGGGCGCGGCGGGCTTCGGATGCGCGGCCGAGTGGGTCATCGAAGAGAGCGCCACGGAAGCAGCCCGGCAAGCCGTCTTGCGCGATAGACTGGAACTAGGCATTCTAGCTGAGATAGCGGGCGCACATATCAATGGCGCGGGTGCGCCGCGTGTCGGCAACACATCGAACGTTCGTTTCGATGGCATCGACAGCGAACCGCTGCTGATCGCGCTTGACCTCAAGGGCTTCGCGGTATCGAGCGGCTCCGCGTGTTCGAGCGGAGCTACCGAGCCATCGCATGTATTGGCAGCGATCGGACTCACGCGGGAGCAAGCGCGATCGAGCGTACGCTTTTCGCTCGGGCGCTCGAATACGCAAGAACAGATCGACGCGTTGATCGATGCGGTTGCCCAAGTGGTGTCGCGTCTCAGAAAGTTGGCGCCGGCTTATGTCTGAGCGGACGATCGCAGTCGCCATGTCGGGCGGCGTCGATAGCTCGGTGGTCGCGGGCATGCTCAACCGTGCGGGCGAGCGCGTCATCGGCATGACCATGCAGTTGTGGAATCAGAAGCGCTTGCCGGAGGTCGCGGCCGAAGGCGCCACCGGGCGATGTTGCTCGCTTGACGACGTCTACGACGCGCGCCACGTGGCGCAGCTTTTGGGCATTCCGTATTACGTGGTGAATTTCGAGCAACGCTTTGAGGCGCAGGTGGTCAAGCCCTTTATCGACGAATATCTGGCGGGCCGCACGCCCATCCCCTGCACGCTGTGCAACAACTTCATTAAGTTCGACCAGTTCCTCGAAATGGCGGAAGGCATCGGCGCGCGCGAGATCGCCACCGGACACTACGCGCGCATCGATTGGAATGGCGAAAGCGGCCGCTGGGAGCTGCGCCGCAGCGTCGATCGCGCCAAGGATCAGACTTACTTTTTGTGCGGCCTCAAGCAGGAGCAACTGGCTCGCACGCGCTTTCCTCTGGGAGGGATGGAGAAGTCCCAGGTGCGGGACCTAGCTCGGGAGTTGGGCATCCCTACCGCCGCCAAGCCCGATAGCCAGGAGATCTGTTTCGTTCCCAACGGCGACTACGCGGGGTTCATTGATAGCTACTTCAAGGAGCAAGGCATCGCTCCGGCGGAAACGCAGGGTGAGATCGTCACCGCCGATGGCCGTGTTGTGGGCGAGCACGCCGGAGTGCACCACTTCACCGTGGGCCAGCGTCGCGGCTTAGGCGTGGCCGCCGCCGAGCCGCTCTACGTGATTGCGACCGAGCCCGCGGCGAAGCGCGTGATCGTCGGCCGCAACGACGATCTGTTGCGCTCTTCGATGGGCGTGAAGGACTTCAACTGGATTTCGATCGCCGCGCCGGTAGCTCAGCTACGCGCCGAGGTCAAGATTCGTAACAAACACGCCGCAGCGGCGGCCACGTTGCATCCGGTGTCGAGTGATGGAGCGCGCATCGAAGTCCGCTTCGACGAACCGCAACGCGCGGTGACGCCGGGTCAGGGAGCGGTTTTCTATTCCGGCGATCTGGTTCTTGGCGGCGGTTGGATTGAGTGAGCCGGCGTGAAGACGGTCGAATACTGGCTCGCGCGCTTCGTGCTGGCAACTTTATCGTCCACTTCACTTACTACCGCTAACACGCTGGCGCGCTTCTACGTCCGGCTACTCGACCTGGCATTGCCGCGCCTCCGCCGCACGGCTCTTAAGAATCTGGAGATGGCCGGGTTCGCGGGACGCGAACGCATCACTACCGGCGTGTTCGATTCCATCGCAAGACTCGTCGTGAGCTTCGCGCGCTTTCCCCGGATCACACGCGACAACGTTCACGAACTGATTCGCTATGAGGGCCTGGAAAATTTTCAGCAGGCGCATAGCCTGGGAAAAGGCGTGCTGGTGGCGACGGGTCACTTCGGTAATTGGGAGCTGAGCGCGTTTGCCCACGCCTATCTCACCGCATCCATGCACATTGTCGTGCGTCCGATCGACAATGCCCGCATCGACGCGCTCGTGGAGCACCGCCGCGAGCTTTCGGGCAACCGGGCCATCGCCAAGAAAGACGCCGCGCGCGGAATCCTGCGGGCGCTCGCGGCAGGCGACGCGGTGGGAGTGCTGATCGATCAGAACACCACGCCGGATCAGGGCGTGTTTATCGACTTCTTCGGCGTCAAAGCCTGTGCCGGGAGTGCTTTCGTGAAACTGGCGCAGCACAGCGGCGCGGCCGTGGTTCCCGGGTATGCGCTGTGGTCGGATAAAGAGGAGCGCTACGTCCTCCACTTCGAGCCCGCTGTGGAAATAACGGGTGACGTGCTAGAGGACACGCAGCGTGTGCACGCGCGCCTGGAAGCCGCCATCCGCAAACACCCTGAGCAGTGGTTGTGGATTCACCGGCGCTGGAAGACACGACCACCTGGGGAAAGACCAATCTATTGATGACGATCAAACGAGTCTGTGTATTTTGTGGATCGAGCCCCGGAGCGCGTCCGGCTTACGCCGCGGCGGCGGTTGCCCTTGCGCGATGCCTGGTCGCCCGCGGAATCACCATCGTCTATGGCGGCGGCAACGTCGGTCTGATGGGAATCCTGGCGGATACCGCGCGTGCAGCGGGAGGCGAAGTGATCGGCGTGATCCCGCGCGGTCTGGTGGCCAAAGAGGTGGCGCACACGGAGCTTCCCGATCTGCGCGTGGTGGAATCCATGCATGAGCGCAAGGCGCTGATGGCCGATCTTGCCGACGGGTTTATCGCCATGCCCGGCGGCTACGGCACCTTCGAGGAGTTCTGTGAGATCCTGACCTGGACGCAACTCGGCTTGCAGCGTAAACCCTGCGGCATTCTCAACGTCGAAGGCTATTACGACCACCTCTTGCAAATGTTCGATCACGCGGTGGCGGAGCAGTTCGTCAAAGCGGTGCATCGCGAAATGTTTATCGCCGACGCGAAGCCGGATGCGCTGCTGGAAAGACTGCTCGCGTATCAAGTGCCGGTCGTGGATAAGTGGCTTGGCCGTGCCGAAACTTAGTGATAGCTTAAGTTGTCAGGAGAATCAATTATGAACCGTCTGCACCTTATACTTGCGCTTGCGACGATTTGCTCACCTGCCTTTGCCGCGCTCCCAGTGGTGCCGGCCGCGGACCAGGCCGCCCTGCTGAAGAGCAGCGATCCGAAGCTAGCCGCCAACAAGAAGGTGGCTTACGACTTTTTCCGCATCGTATTACGCGCCCGGCACCTGGACCAGGCCGAGAAGTTCATGACCGACGATTACATCCAGCACAATCCCAACGCGGAGACCGGCATCAAGGGATTCAAGGACTTTTTCACGCGTCTAGGTCCGCCGCAAGCCATCGCGGCCACAGTGCCGGGTCTAGTGGCGATTCAGGCCGAAGGCGATTACGTGACGCTGTCCTTCGTGCGCGAGTACGATCATCCCAAGGAAAAGGGCAAGAAGTACACCACCACTTGGTTCGACATGTTCCGCATCGTGAACGGCAAGATCGTGGAGCATTGGGATTCGGCGATGATGCAGTAGCAGCCGCTCTGCTAGCGATCCTTGGGGGAGGAAAAAATCGCCTCCAGGAAGAGAGCGAAGATCAAGAATCCCGTAATGGCGGCTGACACGATCATCTTCACTCCCATCATGCGCGACACCGCACCTTCCTGTCGTGAAATATTTGTGAACAATTCATGAAGTTCGCGTGCCGGAGGGATAATAGTTTTCGCATCCTTTATGAAAGCTTTAGTGAAGTCACAAGCCGCGCCGGGACTGTCGATTGAGGACATCCCCGAGCCAACGATTGGTATTAACGACGTCCTGATCCGCGTCCACCGCACCGGAATTTGCGGCACCGACGTGCATATTTACGATTGGGACGAGTGGGCTCGCCAGACCATTCCCGTTCCCATGGCCATCGGTCATGAGTTCGTCGGCGAAATTGTGGAAGTGGGTTCGAACGTCATCGATTTTCACCCTGGCGAGCTGGTCTCGGGCGAAGGTCATGTAGTTTGCGGACGCTGCCGCAATTGCATGGCGGGGCGGCGTCATTTGTGTGCGCATACCTCGGGCGTGGGGGTGAACCGTCCCGGCTGCTTCGCGGAATTCATTTCTTTGCCAATGACCAACGTCTGGCGGCACGATCCAAAAGTGAATCGCGATGCGGCGGCCATCTTCGATCCGTTCGGCAACGCGGTGCACACGGCTCTGACCTTCGAAGTCCTGGGCGAAGATGTGTTGATCACGGGCGCCGGTCCCATCGGCATAATGGCCGCGGCCGTGGTGCGCCACGCGGGCGCGCGCTACGTGGTGATCACGGACGTCAATGAATACCGCTTGGATCTGGCCCGCAAAATGGGCGTCGACCTGGCGCTAAACGTGAAGCAGACCTCCATCGCAGAAGCGCAAAAGAAGCTGGGCATGGCCGAGGGCTTCGACGTGGGCCTGGAGATGTCCGGCAACGCCAGCGCCTTCAGCGACATGATTCACAACTTGTCGCACGGCGCGAAGATCGCCATGCTGGGCATTCCCAGCGGGGAAATGTCGATCAACTGGCGCGAAGTGATTTTCAACATGCTCACCATCAAAGGCATTTACGGGCGTGAGATGTATGAGACCTGGTACAAGATGACGGTGCTCCTGCAATCCGGGCTGGATATTCTGCCGGTGATCACGCACCGCTTCAGCTACCGCGATTTTGAAGGGGGCTTCCGCGTGATGCGCTCCGGCCAGAGCGGCAAAGTAATTCTCAATTGGGAGGAACTGATCTAGCGATGCTCGGCGCGTATCAGGCATTCGTGGAATCGCAACTGGAAGAAATTCGCGGCGCGGGTTTGTGGAAGCCGGAGCGCGTGCTCCACTCCGCACAGCGCCCCGACGCCGAGCTGCAGGGCGGCGACAAAGTGCTCGTGTTGTGTGCGAATAACTATCTTGGCTTGGCGGACGACCCGCGCATCCTCGCCGCCGCGCGCAATGCGCTCGACCGCTGGGGCTACGGCATGGCTTCGGTGCGTTTCATTTGCGGCACACAGGAACAGCACAAGGAACTCGAGCACGGGATTGCAACTTTCCTGGGGACGGAAGACACCATCCTTTATTCATCGTGCTTCGACGCCAACGGCGGGCTGTTCGAGACCCTGTTGGGCGCCGAGGATGCCGTCATTTCGGACGAACTGAATCACGCGTCGATCATCGACGGCGTTCGGCTCTCGAAAGCGCAGCGCTTCCGCTACAAGAACCGCGACATGGCGGATCTCGAAGTGCAGCTCCAAGCGGCGCAGAGCGCTCGCTTCCGCATGATCGCCACCGATGGCGTATTCTCCATGGATGGCTACATCGCCCCGTTGCGAGAGATCTGCGACTTGGCCGAAAAATATCAGGCGGTGGTCATGGTGGACGATTCGCACGCCGTGGGCTTCGTGGGGCAAACCGGTCGCGGCTCCCACGAGCACGCGGGAGTGATGGGCCGCGTGGACATCTTTACCGGCACGCTAGGCAAGGCGCTCGGCGGAGCGAGCGGCGGCTATATCAGCGGCGCCAAGCCGCTCATCGCGCTGCTGCGCCAACGCTCGCGGCCGTATTTGTTCTCCAATTCCGTGCCCCCGTCAATCGTGGCTGCCTCTCTCGAGGCGTTGAAGATTCTCACCGCGTCGAACGAACTGCCGGAGCGTCTGCGCAAGAACGCGGCTTTCTTCCGCAAGAAAGCCACGGACTTGGGTCTACAGATCCTGCCGGGCGAGCATCCCATCGTCCCGGTGATGGTGGGTGACGCCGCCAAAGCCGCGCGTATGGCGGAGTATCTGCTAGAGAAGGGCATCTACGTGATCGGCTTCTCTTATCCGGTAGTGCCGATGGGCAAAGCGCGCATTCGCACTCAGGTGTCCGCGGCGCACACCACCGATCAACTCGGCTGGGCCGCCGAAATGTTCGCCGAAGCCGCCGCGAAGGTGCAGTAGCTATTTCTTAAACCTGACGAAGCCGAACGTCAGCTTTTTCTCGATGCCATCCACACGGTCCAGCCGCACGATGATCTGATCGCCGATCGAAAATTGCCGGCGGTGGCGAACGCCCATGATCTTACGAATGTTCTCCCGATATTCGAAGCGGTCGCCGGGCAGCGTATCGAGCGGCACCAGTCCTTCGATGAACATATCCTGCAATTCGACGAAGAACCCGAAGCGGGTGGTCGAAATAATCAGCGCGTCGAATTCATCGCCGACGCGGTCGATCATGAACTTGACCTTCTTCCACTCCACCAGCTCACGCTCGGCCTCAGCGGCGCGGCGTTCGGATTCCGACGACTGATCGGCAATCGCGTGCAGGTCCGCCTGATACTGCTTGCCATCCAAATGCGCGCCCAGAATGCGGTGAACAATCAGGTCGGGATAGCGGCGGATCGGCGACGTGAAATGCGTGTAGCTGGTCGCGGCCAGCGCGAAGTGTCCGGCGTTCACGTCGCTATAGCGCGCCTGCTTCAGCGAGCGCAGCATCAGATAACTGAGAATGCGCTCCTCTGGCTTACCTTCAATTTTGGCGACCAGTTTCTGATAATTGCGCGAAGTCAGCAGCGGATTATCGAGCGCCACCACCTCAGCTTTAAATTTCTTCACCGGCGCAGCGCCTGGGGTCAGCGAGTAGCCGAATTGTGTGGCGATCTCTTCGAATTCGATCACGCGCTTGGGGTCGGGGCG
>Ga0207674_10003946_pt1 | contig 18051 bp, 15 predicted proteins | sample KBSCornC72_FD_184303 | JGI IMG/M metagenome (GOLD analysis project Ga0207674, IMG submission 184303) | Corn rhizosphere microbial communities from Kellogg Biological Station, Michigan, USA - KBS Corn C7-2 (SPAdes) (version 2) | ecosystem: Host-associated > Plants > Roots > Rhizosphere > Soil ... | reverse complement strand
ACCTCCGCGCCGACGCGGGACCGGATCTCGTCGAGGGTGGCGATGGGCACCGGCACTATTTGCAGGGATGTGAATACGTCTGCAAGCGGCTGACGAAGCCTGCCGCCTGAGCTAAGGGGCGCGGGCATTTTGCCTACCGGGGGTCAGTGACGTGATTTTCCATTTTTCCATCGCCGCGGACGATCCGAAGCGGACCGCGACCATGCTCGCCGAGCTGTGGCGCGGCGAGGCCTTCTATTTCCCGATGGTTGGCAAGGGCAGCTGGGTCGCGCATGCCGGCGACGACCGCCGTTCGACCATCGAGGTTTATCAGCGCGACCTCGCGCTCTACCCGCGGCCGGGGGACGAGGGCGAAGTCCGTTACGAGCCGGTGTCGCGTCACGGCCCGTTCCACGCCGCGGTCGCGACCCCGCTTTCGGCTGAGGAGGTCGAGGAAATCGGCCGGCGTTACGGCTGCCACACCGAGCGCCGGCAGCGCGGCCCGTTCCACGTGATCGAATATTGGGTCGACAATGCGCTGATGCTGGAGATCCTCACGCCCGAGTGGCAGGCCGAGTACCAACGCTCGGTCACGCCCGACGGCTGGCGCGCGATGCTCGCCAACGTTTGGAAGCTGACGCCCGAAGGCGAGCCGATCGACGAAGCCGCCTAGCTAGGCGAAAGTGTCGGTCAAAGTCGCGAGGCCCTCGTCCGGCGCGCGGCCCTTGAGGTGTTTCCATTCGGCGAGCCGATAGAGCGGCACCAGAATCACGAACCCGTAGCCGAGCAGGAGGAGGATCACGGTAGCGGTCCCCAGCTGCTCGGCGGTCGACAATGGCCGAATCACCAGGCGCGTCCCAAGCCACCCGATCGCGCTCCCCAGGCCGGCAACGAGGACCAGGGAGAAGATCGGGCCGAAGATGCGCCAAAACAGGCGCGGCAGCCGCGGCCGGCCGAACGCGTACTGGACGATGCCGATCGCGCACACCGCCATGCTGACATATTCGAGCCACTTGAACCCGCTGGCGCGCCCGCGATCGGTCGCGGCGCCGGCGAAGCCGGCGATCACGATCAGCACGAACAGGACCGCGGCCGGTTTCCAGCCCCAAGCGACTTTCTTCATGCCACATCCGCTAGCGCGAAGGGCTGAAGAACCGGTTTAAAATGGCGCCAGCGGCGGCGAAATATCGGACATCCGAGTGAGTTCGATGTCCTCCGCCTGCAGGTTGCGGACGAGGTGCAGGATCACCGCCGAGCGATTGGCGGCGGCGCGGTTGTTGTCGAGCGCCTTGTCGTCATAGACAAGCTCGAAGCTGATCGCTCCCGACCCGACCCCGTTGGCGGCGCAGCGCACCAGCTTGCAGCCCGCGCATGCCTCTACCGCCGCCTCGGCGAGCGCCGGGATCCGGTCGACCTTCGCCGGGTCGGTCTTCAGGCTGACGGCCATGTACACCGTCATCCGCCGCGCCTTGGCCGCGGCCATATTATGGATTTCGCGCTCGAGCAGCTTGGTGTTGGCCATGATCAGCAGCTCGCCGGTGAGCGAGCGGATGCGCGTCGTCTTGAGGCCGATCCGTTCGACGGTCCCAGTGCTGTTGTCGTAGCGGATCGTGTCGCCCTTCTTGAACGGCTTGTCGAACAGGATCGAAAGCGCCGCGAACAGGTCGGAGAAAATGCCCTGCGCGGCCAGGCCGATCGCGATTCCGCCGATCCCAAGCCCGGCGACGAGCGCGGTGACATTGACCCCGAGATTGTCGAGGATGAGGATGATCGCGATCGCGAACAAGGCGACGCTGACCAGCACCCGGATGATCGCCATTGCGTTGCCGAGCGTGCCGCCGCCATTCTCCTCGGCGACCCGGCGACCGACCAGCCCGAGGATGAACTCGCGCGCCCAGATCGCGCCCTGGAAGGCGAACGCGATGATGAAGGCGATGTCGATGATCCGCGCCAGCCCGTGGGGCAGGGCGGCGTAATTGGAGAAGCTGTCGGCGGCGGCGGCGGCGATGAAGAACAGGAAGGTCTTGGCGAACGCGCGGCCGATGATCGCACGCCAGGTGACCTGCTCCGGGTCGCGCTCGAGCGCGCGCTGACCGAGCCAACGGACGAGCAGCAGCCCCGCGACGATCGCCGCAGCGATGATCGCGCCGGCGATCAGCCCGTCGTGATGCGCGATGAACCAGGCGTGCAGGTGATCGAGCCCCATTGCCCGCTCTTGGCTGGCGATCGGGCGCCGATCAAGCCGCCGCGCGTTTCCGCCGTTTCCTGCGACTGAGGAACTGAAGCAATCCGACCTCGGCCGATGACAGGCGCTTGCGCCGCGGCGGGCGCTCGAGCCCGTCGAGCGGATCGCGCGGATTGTCCTTCACCGCGTCGAGCAGGCGCGGGTGGACGTAGGACTTGCGGCTGATCGCCGGCGTGTTCCCGAGCGCCTCGGCGACCGGCTCGACCACCGTCTTCACGCTGATCCGCGCGTCCTCGGCCTTCTTCAGCAATTGGTCGAAGGCGATCACGCTCGCGCTCCAGGTGCGGAAATGCTTGGCCGTGAACTCTCCCTGCGTCGCGTCGCGGATATAGTCGTTCACGTCGCCCGAGGTGATCGGCTTGGGCTCGCCGTCGCCGTTCACATATTGGAACAGCATCTGGCCGGGCAGCTCCTGGCAGCGCCTGCAGATGCGCTTCAGATTGCTGTCGCTGATCTTCACTTCGTGGACGATTCCGTGCTTGCCGGCAAAGCGCATGCTGAGATCGTGGCCGGTGCGCTTCAAATGCCGGCTGCGCAGGGTCGTCGCGCCGAAGCTCTTGTTGGCCTTGGCATATTCTTCATTGCCGATGCGGATATGCTCGGTGTCGAGCAGGCGCACGACCGCGGCAAGCACCGCCTCGCGGCTGAGCTCGCGGCGCTTGAGGTCGTGCTCGACCCGGCGGCGGAGCCGCGGCAGCGCGTTGCCGAATTCGAGCAGCCCTTCGTATTTCGCGCTTTCCCGCTTGGCGCGATAGTCTGGGTGATAGCGATACTGCTTGCGCCCGCGCGCATCGACTCCCGTGGCCTGCAGGTGGCCGTTCGGATCGGTGCAGAACCACGCTTGCTCGTAGGCGGGCGGAAGACCGATCGCATTCAGCCGGTCGATCTCGTCGCGGTCGGTGATGCGCGTGCCGTCTGGAGCGAAATACCCCCAGGATCGCCCGACCCGCTTGCGCGTGATGCCGGGCTCGGCGTCGCTGCTGTGCCTCAGCATGGCGCGTTTTGCTTCACTCGACTCATTGGCGGGCATAAGCGAGCGGCGAAGGAAGGAGGTTCCGATGCCGCTGATTTCCGAAGCGAGAGTATTGATCGTCGCGACCGACGGGTTCGAGGAATGGGAGCTGTTCGGCCCCAGGCAGATGCTGGAGGCGCGTGGCGCCGAGGTGGTGCTCGCCTCGCTGAAGCTCGACCCGATCCAGGGAACAGTCCACGATGATCCGGGCAAGACCATCCGGCCCGACCTCACCATCGATCAGGCTGACGCGGACGACTTCGACGCGCTGATCCTCCCCGGCGGGGTGCGCAATCCCGACACTTTGCGCGTCCATGGCGACGTCATCCAGCTGATCCGGAACTTCGCCGAACAGGGCAAGCCGGTCGCGGCGATCTGCCACGGGCCGTGGCTGCTGGTCGAAGCCGATCTGCTCCGGGGTCGGATCGCGACGAGCTGGCCGTCGATCCGCACCGACCTGCGCAACGCCGGAGCGAATGTCGTCGATGAGCCGGTGGTGACCGACGGCAATATCGTCACCAGCCGCAAGCCCGACGACGTCGAGGCCTTCACAAACGCGGTCATCGACCTGGTCGAAAATGCGCCCGACGTCACCGAGATCGATCATCCGCACGAGGTGCCGGCCTAACCGGCTGGCAAGGTTTGGCTGCTATTTCGGCGCGCTATGGAAGCGCGCCAGCTGGACCGGATCGAACAGGCGATCGACGTCGCCGCTGCGGCAGTATTTGCCGCGGCTGCGGCGTTCCTCGCGATTCGCTTCGGCCCCGGGGGTGCCGTCGCGGCCGGATTCGCGGCGTTCGGCCTTTGCCTTGGTCTGTTGCGCTCGATCAAGACGCCTGCGGCGGAGTTCGTGCTCCAGGGCTTCGACCCCGCTGCACTGCCGCCGATCATTCGGCTCGGAGAGCTGGAGCTGACGGATGCCGACCGGCTCCATCCGGCCGGCGACGGCGAGCTGATCCTCGAAGACGTGCTCGCCGATCTGTCGGAAAGCTCGCGGGTCGTGCGGCTGTTCGATCCTGCGGCCATGCCTTCGCCCGGCGAGCTGAAGTCGCGAATCGATCGCCACCTCGACCGCGACAGCGCGCCTCCGGCTGCTGCCGACGCGTCGAAGGCTCTGCACGAGGCGCTGTTCGAGCTGCGCAAGTCGCTTCGGTAGCTCATTCGGCGATCGTCAGCGCCTCGATGTCGACCGTGATCGAACCCGCGCAGTCCGGCTCGGACGACCCGGCGACCGCGATGTCGGCGACGACATGACCGCGGAGCGCGAATTCCGCGTCTTCAATCCCGTCCGTGATGCGCTGGACGATCGTCTCGGCATCTGGGCCACCGATCCTCAATTGGACATGATGCCGTTCGCCGGCAAAGGTCAGGGATTGCCAGTCGGTCGCGCGATAGTCGCTGAGCAAAATCCTATCACGGGGCGCGCCGCTGCGCGCGATCAGCGCGCGAAGGAGGCCGCCGCCGGCTTCGGACATCGCGAGGCGGTTCACTGAGCGGCCTCCAGATAGGAAATCACTCGTCGCACGGTTCGTGGCCGCGGGTGCCGTCCGTTCCGCAAATCGAACACGAAACGCGGATCGCCCAAAGCATCTCGTCCAAAACGGGTTGGAGCGATATCGCTGTTGCGCAAGAACTTTTCTATTTCTCTCAGCAAATGCACGTGCCGTTCCCCATAAGCTCAAATCGACTCGGCGATTCGCTGTCTCCCAACGCAATTCCTACTTGTCTAGGCATTTTCCTATCATTAAAGAGGAATTAATGATCAATCCTCGCCTCACCCTTGAACGGCTGTGCGCCGAGCGCGGCGACGACTTCGCCAGCCTGTCGCGGATGCTCGGCCGCAACGCCGCCTACATCCAGCAATATGTCCGCCGCGGCGTGCCCAAGCGCCTCCGGGAAGAGGAACGGCGCAAGCTCGCGCGCTATTTCTCGATTTCCGAGGAGCTTCTCGGCGGTCCGCCCGGAGCCGATCTGCGGGTCGACGGCCTGGTCAGCGTCAAGCGCCACCCGGTCGCGGTCTCTGCCGGACCCGGGGCCGTAGTCTCAGAGGAATTGGGAAAGCCGTGGTTCGGCTTCGACGAGCGCTGGCTGAAAGCGCTCACGCCGACGCATCCGTCGGATCTGTCGATCGTCCGGGTCGAAGGCGATTCGATGGCGCCGACGCTCAACGCCGGCGACGAAATCCTCGTCGACCCCGGCGACACCATCAAGGGGCTGCGCGACGGCATCTATGTCCTTCGCATCGAGGATTCAGTGGTCGTGAAGCGCATCGCGCTCCACCCGATGCGTCGAACGGTCACCGTGCAGTCCGACAATCCGGCCTATCCGGACTGGCCGGATTGCGGGATCGATCAGCTCGATTGCATCGGCCGCGTCATCTGGGTGGGCCGCAAGGTCGTCTAATTCAGCTGCGGCGGAGGTCGATCAGCCACAGCAGCACGGCCAGGGCCGCCCCGGTCCCGGTTCCGATGAGCACGCCCTTCATCGGGTTGCCGAGGATTACCCCGGCGACGGTGCCGGCCAATATGCAGACGGTGAGGAAGCAGCCGCCCGCGCGGGCCGTGTTCGAAGCCATCCTTGCCCCACACCCAATCCCGGCATCATAGTCAACGCCGCGTTGACGACGATCGTCGTCAGTCCTGCAACGCAGGCGCGGTAAACGCCGCCCGATGGACGCGCTTTTCATTCATGGGCGCTCGGCGCTGGCCGACGCGCACGAGATGATCGAACGCTTCGGCGAAGCCGCCGAGCTCGAGGCCGCCGCCCGCGCGCGGCACTTCCGCAGCGACGGCAATGTCGCTCGCTTCTGCCATTGGCGCCACATCGAGCGGGTCATCGCCGCGCTGTCGAGCGACCGGGCGTCGGGCACAATTCACTAGTCGCCTCTTTTCAATGCGCTAGTCGGCGCAACGGGACCGCGTTCGGGCGCCTGGAGACTGGCGCCATTCAGGAGCGCTGTTTAAGGCTTGGCCTTGATGAGCGGGCGGGGATCAGCGCGACGGGCCGCGCAGCTGCAATGCGCGGCGGCGCTGAGCGTGCTGTGCGCGAGCCCGGCGCTTGCCCAGCAGGCCCAGCCACAACCTCCGCCGGCCGACCCGGCCGAACTCGACCCCTCGGCGCCGCTCGACCCGCTGCCCGGTCTCGGCGTCGACTGGCCGACGCTCTCGACAGACGAAAGCGCCGTGCCGCAGGCTGCGCAGCAGGCGCCGGCAGAAAATGCCGCCGGCGACCGCAAATACGTGCTGGAGATCACCGGCCTCGGCAGCGTCGGAGCGTCCGAAGACCTGCTCAAAGCCTTCCGCCAGCAGTCCGCGCTCGAAGCCGACCGCAAGGACCCGGCGAACGCCGCCCAGATCGCGCGGCGGTCGCGCGCCGATTCCGACCTGCTCGAGGAATTGCTGCGCAGTCTCGGCTATTACGATGCCGACGTCGAGGCCCGGACCGAGCCTGCGGGCAGCATGCTGCGGGTCGTCCTCGAAGCCTCGCCGGGCGAGCAATATCGCTTCGCCTCGGTTGAGCTTCCCGGGCTGGATGCCGCCGGCCCGGAAGCCGCCAAGCTGCGCGGTGCCTTCGCGGTCCAGGCCGGCGATCCGGTTATCGCCCAGGACGTCATTGCCGGCGGAGTCGCGCTTCAGGCCGCGCTCGGCCAGCTCGGCTTCGCCCAGGCGAAGCTCGGCGAGCAGCAGGTCGACGTCGATCACGTGACCCATCTCGCGACTCTGGTGCTGCCGGTCGACCCCGGTCCGGTCGCCACATTCGGCGCGATCCGGGTCAGCGGCAACGCGCCCTTCGACGCGCGTCACGTCTGGACCATCGCCCGGTTCAAGCCCGGCCAGCGCTTCCAGCGCTCCAAGATCGACGATCTCCGCCGCGCACTGATCGCGACCAGCCTCGTCTCCGTCGCCGACGTCCGGGTCGTGCCGGCGAGCGACGGACGAACCGTCGATCTCGACGTCCGGCTGGAACCCGCGCCGTCGCACACGATCGCCGGGGAATTGGGCTATGGCACCGGCGAAGGCGCCCGGCTCGAGGCGAGCTGGACCGACCGCAATTTCTTCCATCCCGAAGGCGCGCTGACGCTGCGCGGCATAGTGGGCACGAGCGAGCAGCTTGCGGCGGTCCAGTTCCGCCGCAATAATTTCCTCCAGCGCGACCAGATCCTCAACCTCTCGGCCTCGGCCAGTCACCAGAAGTTCGACGCCTATGAAGCGCGCACGGTCGACCTCGCCGGCAACATCGAGCGCCAGAGCAACTTCATCTGGCAGAAGAAATGGACCTGGACCTACGGCGCCGAAATCCTCGGCACCGTTGAGCGTGGCGTGTTCGACACGTCGGGGCTCAAGGCGACCCACAAGTTCCTCATCGCAGCGCTGCCGCTGAGTCTCGGCTATGACGGCAGCGACAGCCTGCTCGACCCGACCCGCGGCTTCCGGCTGTCCGGCCGGGTCAGCCCCGAAGTCTCGGCCCGCAACGGCCATTTCACTTATGCCCGGGTGCAGTTCGACGCGAGCACCTATCGCCCGCTGACCGACAACATCGTCGCCGCGGGCCGAATCCGCTTGGGAACGATCATTGGCGCGGGCGTCTTCGACATCGCGCCCTCGCGCCGCTTCTATTCGGGCGGCGGTGGCTCGGTCCGCGGCTACGGCTATCAGCAGCTCGGCCCCAAGGACATGGACGGCGACCCGATCGGCGGCCGCGGCCTCGCCGAGTTCGGCCTCGAAACGCGCATCCGCCTCAAGCAGTTCGGTGGCAATTTCGGGATCGTGCCGTTCTTCGACGGCGGCTCGCTGACCACCGAGGCCTTGCCCGACTTCAAGGACTGGCGCTTCGCCGCCGGCCTTGGCGTGCGCTATTATTCGAGCTTCGGCCCGATCCGCATCGACGTCGGAGTCCCGCTCAACCGCCAGAAAGGCGACGGCCCGGTCGCCGTGACCGTCTCGCTCGGACAGGCCTTCTGATGGCCGAAGACGCCGTCGCCGCCGCTGCGCCGGCCGCCCGGATCCGCCTGCGGAAACACTGGGCGCGGCGGCTCGCCGACGAGTTGCTGGCCCTGTTCATCGCGCTGCTCGTGCTGCTCGCTGCCGGCCTCGTGCTCCTCGATACCGCGCCGGGCCACCGCTTCATCATCGACCGGATCGAGAAGATCGAGACCGCGTCGGGGCTGCGCTTCCACATCGGCCGGATCGACGGTTCGATCTTCGGCAAGTCGCAGCTGCGCAACTTCGCGGTCGCCGACCGCAACGGCGTCTTCCTCACCTCGCCTGGGGTCACGCTCGACTGGTCGCCGGGCGCGTGGCTCTACAATTCGCTGCACATCGACAGCCTGACCGCGCAGCGGGTCGCGCTGGTGCGCCTGCCCAGGCTCAAGCCGAGCACCAGGCGCGGGCCGATCCTGCCCAAGTTCGACATCCACATCGGCGAGCTTCGCATCGATCGCCTCGACATCGGCCCGGCGGTCGGCGGCCGGCCCCATAGCGGCAGGCTCAGCGGCCGCGCCGACGTTCGCTCCGGTCGAGCCCTGGTCGACCTCAACGCGCTGGTCAGCAGCGGCGACAAGCTCCTGTTCCACCTCGATTCCGAGCCCGACGGCAACCGCTTCGAGCTCGGCGCGCGGGTGCTTGCGCCGGAGAACGGCCTGGTCGGAGCGATCATCGGCACGCGCCGCGCGATCCGCCTCAACGTCGACGGCGACGGGACCTGGACCCACTGGCGCGGCAAGGCTGCGCTCGACCTTTCCGGCCGCCCAACCGCGCGGCTCGCACTCGGCGCTGACCAGGGCCGCTATCGCCTGCAAGGCCAATGGGCGCCCGCGCAGTTCCTCACCGGCAAGGTGCAGCGGCTGACCGTCCCCGCAGTGACCATCCGCGGCGACGCGACGCTCAAGGACCGGATCCTCGACGGCCAGCTCACCGCCGGCTCGCCCGAGCTCCGCGCAATCGCCCGCGGTGCGGTCGACCTCGCCGCCAACCGCTATCGCGGCCTGCGCCTCGGAGTCGACCTGCTGAAGCCGCCGGCGCTGTTCCCCAACATGACCGGGCGCAACGTGCGCCTGGTGTGGACGCTCGACGGTCCGTTCGCGACCGCCGACTACTCCTACCGCCTGACCTCGCCGCACGTGCAGTTCGATACGACCGGTTTCGACGACCTGCGCGCCGAGGGGAGGGGCCGCTTCTCGCCGTGGCCGATGCGCGTCCCGCTGCGGCTGTCGGCGCGGGCGATCACCGGCGTTGGTGACGTCGCCGGGGCGATGCTCGCGCATCCCCAGGTTGAAGGCTGGCTCTCGGTCACTCCCAAGCTGGTGCGCGGGGACGGCCTCAAGCTCACCAGCGCCAAGTGGAACGGCAAGCTGTCGCTGCTGATCGACCTCGTCAGCGGCCGGTTCGAAGTCCTGCTGTCGGGCGCGATGCAGCGCTACCTCATCCCCGGGCTCGGCATCGTCGACGTCATGACCGACCTCAAGGTCGTCCCTGGGCCCAAGAACAAGGGCAGCCACGTCGTCGGCACCGCCAAGGCCTGGGTCCGCCGCCTCGACAACAGCTTCTTCCGCGACCTCACCGGAGGGCTGCCGTCGCTGACCACCAACCTCGAGCGCGGCGGCGACGGCATCGTTCATTTCACCAACCTCCAGCTCTACTCGCCCAAGCTCAGGCTGTCGGGCGCCGGCGAGCGCCTGCGCGACGGGACATTCCACATCGTCGCCGCCGGCCGCCAGGCGAAATACGGCCCGCTGAAGCTGGTGCTCGACGGCCATATTGAGCGCCCGCGGATCGACCTGCTGCTGGCCAGCCCCAACGAGGCGATGGGCATCCGCGACATGCATCTGCTGCTGCAGCCGACGGCAGCGGGCTTCGACTACCGCGCCAGCGGCGGCTCGAAGCTCGGGCCGTTCACCAGCGACGGTCGGATCCTGCTCCCCAACAACGCGCCGACGGTCATCTCCATCGCCGACCTGGCGGCCGGCGGGGCGCACGCCAGCGGCGACCTTCGCTCAGACCCCGGCGGGTTCACCGGGAAGCTGATCCTCGCCAACGGCACGCTCGGCGGCACGCTCGACTTCTTGCCCGCCGGCGGAGCGCAGCGCATCGACGCCCACCTCGTCGGCAATTCGGTCGCCTTCCCCGGCGCCTTCTCGGTGCGAACCGGGCGCGCCGACGGGACGATCATCCTCGCCGACGAGCGCACCACGATCGACGGCGTGGTCGACGCCCGCGGGGTCGACGCGAGCGGAATCACGCTCGCGCGGCTCACCGCCAACGCCAAGCTGGTCAACGGCGTCGGCCAGGTCCGCGCCGCCTTCGCCGGTCGCCGCGGCGCCGCCTTCGCTTTCTCGACCCTCGCCGACATCACGCCCGACAGCATCAGGGTCACCGGCAACGGCCGCATCGAGCGCGAGCCGTTGGTCCTCACCCAGGCGGCGGTGTTCACCCGCTCCGGCGACGGCTGGGCGCTTGCCCCGACCAGCCTCAATTTCGCCGGCGGCGCGGCGGTCGTCTCGGGCCGCAGCGGCTCGCGGCCCGAGGTTCATGCCCAGGTCCAGCACATGCCGCTCGAAGTGCTCGACCTCGCCTGGCCCAACCTCGATATGAGCGGCTCGGCCACCGGCCGCCTCGACTATGCGTGGAAGGGCAACCGCACGGGCCGGCTCGACCTCAAGGTCCGCGGCCTCAGCCGTGCGGGCCTCGTCCTCGCCTCCAAGCCCATCGACGTCGCGGTCGCCGCGGCGATCACCGGCAACCAGGCGGCGATCCGCGCGGTCGCCGGCAACGGCAGCCAGATCATCGGCCGCGCCCAGGCGCGCTTCGCGCCGATCGGCGGCGGGCCGCTGGTCGCCGAGCTGCTCAACGCGCCGCTGTTCGCGCAGCTGCGCTACGTCGGCCCCGCCGACACCCTGTGGCGCCTGACCGGAAGCGAAGTGCTCGACCTCTCCGGCCCAGTCGCGATGGGCGCGGACATCGGCGGCCGCTGGTCGGCTCCAACCATCCGCGGCTCGCTCAAGACCGCCAACGCCCGCCTCGAAAGCCCGGTCACTGGCATGACCATCGACCATCTGGCGGCCGTCGCGCGCTTCTCCGGCCCGCAGTTGATCTTCTCGCAGATCTCGGGCCAGACTTCGGGCGGAGGGACGATCGCCGGCTCGGGCTCGGTCACCTTCAGCGAAGGGCGAACCGCGCTCAACCTGTCGTTCAACGCCAATCAGGCGCTGCTCCTCAACCGCGACGACATCGCCGCTCGCGTCACCGGTCCGCTGGCGATCAGGTCCGATGGCCGCAACGGCACGATCTCGGGCAATCTCCGCCTCAACAAGGGCCTGTTCCAGCTCGGCAAGGCGAGCGCCGCCGCGTCGGTGCCGCAGCTCGTCGTGCGCGATCGCGGCCTCGATCCCGAAGACGTGATCGAGGTTCAGGACCTCCACCCGTGGAAGCTCGACATGAAGGTCGCGGGGAGCAACCTCAACGTCACCGGCCTCGGCATCAGCAGCCGCTGGACCACCGACCTCAGCGTCGGTGGCTATGCCGACGCGCCCCGCTTCACCGGCCGCGCCGAGCTCGTCCGCGGCGACTATGATTTCGCCGGCCGCAACTTCCGCCTCGACCGCGGCACCATCCGCTTCCGCGGCGAAAGCCCGCCCGATCCGCAGCTCGACATCCACGCCCAGGCCCAGGTCCAGGGGCTCGACGCAAGCGTCCTCGTCCAGGGTACGGGGCTGAAGCCGGAGATCACCTTCGCAAGCACGCCAGCACTGCCCCAGGACGAGCTCCTGTCGCGGATCCTGTTCGGCACCTCGATCACCAACCTCTCGGCGCCCGAGGCGCTGCAGCTCGCGTCCGCGGTCGCTGCGCTGCAAAGCGGCTCGGGCAGCCTCGACCCAATCAACGCGCTCAGGCGCGCGATCGGTCTCGACCGGCTGCGCATCGTTCCGGCGGACGTCGCCACCGGCCAGAAGACCGCGGTCGCCGCCGGCAAGTACATCACGCGCAAATTGTTCGTCGAAGTCGTGACCGACGGCCAAGGCTATTCCGCGACCCGCGCCGAGTATCAGATCACCCGGTGGCTCTCGATCCTGTCGACCGTCTCGACCGTCGGCCGCTCGAACGCCGCGGTGCGGGTCAGCAAGGATTATTAGGCGCTGGTTCCCCTCCCTGGAAGGAAGGGGTCAGGGGTGGGTGCGCGAAGCGCGCCTTGCTATCTCCGAATGATTTCCCCGCGCGTCAAACCCACGGTGACCGAACCTGCCGGGCCCTTCGTTCCAATGCGACAGGCGAGGAACGCAAACGTGTCGCACTAAACCTCTGTCCTACAGCCGTGTTTTTGTGCCTTAAGCTCGGCGATGAGCCGTGCACCCTTCCATTTTCGTCACCCCCGCGAAAGCGGGGGTCCCGCTTCGCTCAGGACCAAGCGGGATTCCCGCTTCCGCGGGAATGACGGTGACCCGCGCGTACACACGCGCGTAGGGGTGCGACCTTTGGGACCTTTCGGATGCGTCGTCGCGGTCATCGCGAGCGCCGCCAGCGCGCTGCAATCCGGTTGCACCGCCCGATTGCCGCGCTACGTTCGCGCCGACCGAGGGGGACCTGCATGAAGAACTGGAACGTCCGCAAGACCATCGTCGCCCGCGAGGACATGCCCGAGGAGCACCGGCTCAAGCAGTCCCTGTCCTGGCCCCACCTCGTCGCGCTCGGCGTCGGTGCGATCGTCGGCACCGGCATCCTGACCCTGATCGGGGTCGGCGCCGGCAAGGCCGGCCCGGCGGTCATCCTCTCCTTCGCCATCGCCGGAATCATTTGCGCCTGTGCTGCGCTGGCCTACGCCGAGGTCGCGACGATGATCCCGGCCTCCGGCTCGGCTTATACCTACAGCTACACCGTGTTCGGCGAGCTCATCGCGTGGATGATCGGGGTCGCGCTGATCCTCGAATATACGCTGGTGGTGAGTGCCGTCGCGGTCGGCTGGTCCGGCTATGCGGCGGGGTTCCTGAAGTCGATCGGTTTGGGTTTGCCGGACGTATTGACCCACGGTCCCGCATTGGCCGGGAAGCTTTGCGACGGTACAATTCAAGCGGCAACGTTTGGCATCAACGTCCCCGCCATTTTCATCATCTGGATCGTCGCCGGGTTGCTGATTGCCGGCACCCGCGAAAGTGCGCGCGTCAACACGATCTTGGTCATCATCAAAATGGCGGCGCTTGGGCTGTTCATCCTGGTTGCGCTTCCGCACTTCAATCCCGCCAACTTGCATCCGTTCGCGCCGAACGGGTTCGGAAGCGGAAACTTGCACTGCGACCCTGCGTCAGGTGCCATGACGACCACGGGCGTCATGGCTGCGGCCGCCATCATCTTCTTCGCCTTCTACGGGTTCGATGCGATTGCGACTGCTGCGGAAGAAGCCAAGAACCCTGGCAGGGACCTGGCAATCGGAATCGTCGGTTCGATGGCGGTTTGTGTGTTGATTTATATGGTCATCGCCGCCGTCTCGATTGGTGCGCTGCCTTATACCGGTTTTGCCAGAAGCGCCGAGCCGCTGGCCCTCATCCTGCGGGAGATCGGGCAGCCGTGGGCCGCCAAGATCCTCGGCGCATCGGCGGTGATCGCCTTGCCGACCGTCATTCTGGCGTTCTTCTACGGCCAGAGCCGCATCTTCTTCACCGTCGCGCGAGATGGCTTGCTGCCTTCTTCGCTTGCGCGAGTATCCCGACGTGGCACGCCGGTGCGCATCACCGTGTTCACCGCAATCGTCACCTCGGTGTTCGCCGGCCTCATCCCGCTTGCAAGCATCGCCGCGCTTGCCAACGCCGGCACGCTCGCGGCGTTCGTCGCGGTCTGCGCGGCGATGCTCGTCCTGCGCAAGCGCGAGCCGAACCGCGACCGTAAGTTCCGCACGCCCGCCGCTTGGCCCGTCGGGATCGTCGGAATCCTCGGCTGCCTGTACCTGTTCTACAGCCTGCCGCAGCGCACGCAGATCTTCTTCGTCGCCGCGCAGGGCATCGGGCTGCTGTTGTACCTCGTCTACGGCGCCAATGCCGCGGAGAAGGCCCGGGCGAAGCGTGGCTAGCACGACCGGCGACAGCGCCGAACCGATCCACCGCGCCCGCATCCCGCTGGCGCTGCTGCTCGGCGCGATCCTGATTCCCGCCGTGCTCGGCAGCTCGGCGACGATCTTCAACGACGGCGACGTCAGCTGGCACCTCGCCGCCGGCCAGTGGATTCTCGATCACCGCGTGCTCCCCCATACCGACCCATTCTCCTTCACCTGGGCCGGGCGGCCGTGGGTGCCGTTCGAATGGCTGTCCGAAGTCCTGTTCGCGGGATCGTATCGGCTCGCCGGCTACAGCGGCGTCGCAGCGCTCGCGACCGCCGCGATCATGGCGCTCCACGCAATCGTCTTCTTCAACGCGACGCGGTCGCTGCGCCCTTGGGCTGCGGTCGCGCTGATCGTTGCGATGGACCTGGTCCTGCTGCCGATGATGCTTGCCCGGCCGCACCTCCTGGCGTGGGTGCTCGTTGCGTTCTGGACATGGCTGATGCTGCGCGCCCGGCGCGACAATCGCGCGCCGCCGCTCGCTGCGGCCGCGCTAATGATCGTCTGGGCGAACCTTCACGGCAGCTTCGTCATGGGCCTGCTGATCGCCGGTGCGTTCGGGCTCGAGGCGCTGCTCGAGTCCCCCGACCGCGGGCGCGCGCTTCGCCAGTGGTTGACGTTTGGCGTCGCCTGCCTCGTCGCGGTGTTCGTCAACGCCAACGGCGTGGAAGGCGTCGTCCACCCGCTGCTCGTCGCCAAACTGTCGCACCTGCCGCTGATCGACGAGTGGAAGCCGTCCAACCCGACGGTGACCCCGTTCTTCTTCGTCGTCCTTGCGGTCGCGGCGATCGCCATCTGGCGGTGGCGGCCGCGCCTGCATCCGGTGCGCTGGGTGCTGCTCGCAGCCCTGCTCGCGCTGGCCCTGTTTCAGACCCGGCATCAGGCGGTCCTCGCGATCGTCGCGGCGCTGTTGCTCCCCGCAGGCTTCGGGCAAAGCCGGGAGGCCGCGCCCCGTCCTCTGATCTGGCTCATCGCTGCCGGTATTGCGCTGCTCGTCGCAGTCCGCGCGATCCTGCCCATCACCTTGCCCTACACCGAGGCCAATCCCTGGCCGCTGATCGCCGCCGTGCCGCCCGAACTGCGCACCCAGCCCGTGCTCAACGGCTATGCGATGGGCGGGCCTTTGATCCTGTCAGGCATCCGCCCGTACATCGACGGCCGCAGCGACATGTACGGCGACGATGTCGTGATCCAGTACAAGCGCATCACCGAAGGCGACCCGCAGGCGCTCGACGCTGCGGTCCAGCGCTGGAACATCCGCTGGGCGATCCTGCCGCTGCGCTACAAGAAACTGATCGCGTTGCTCGACCGTTCGCCCGGCTGGCGGGCGATCCGCAAGGACCAGGTCGGGGCGATCTACGTCCGCGACTAGCGCTTGAGGAAGCCCTCGAGCGACTGGCGCAGCTCGCCCACCGACATCCGGCCCCATTGCTCGTCCCACGGTGAGTCGGCTGCCGGGATGCCGGGCTGAAGGTAGGACGGTGCTTCCCACCGGCTGGACGCCACGTCGGGCCGGGCGGAAGCCAGCTGGTGCAAGTCGAAGGGCTTGGAGAACGCGAGCCCGGCGGTGTCGCCGACGACCCAAGCGACGGTCGCGCTGATCTGGACGCAGTCGCCGAGCTCTAGCACCGGCTCGGCGCCGACCCGCAGTGGGGCCGCCGTCTCGACCATCGCCCCGGTCTCGGAGATGTTGCGCAGCCGGCAGGGGCTGCTCTGGAAATCGTGATGGACCTGGCCCGACCAGATGAGCGGGTGGCGCTTGCCGCCGCGATGCTCGTCGCCCGTCGGCGCGGGCTCAGGCTCGGCCGCGACTTCGCTTTCGTCGAACTCGACGTCGGGGAAGCTCTTGGCGATGACTGCGCGGAGTACCTTGGCCTGCTGGTGCGCCGAGCAGTCGAGCCGGGTCTCGTGGGCGAATTCGAGGCCGACGCGCTCGCCCTTGATCCAGCGCACGGCGCATTCGATCGTCCCGTTCTCGCCGAGGTGAAGATGGACGCGGTCCCACAGCAGCGGTTCGAAGTCGCCCGAGACCATCGCCCCGCCGCCCGACAGATTGACCAGCTGGACCTCGCGGTCTTCGCCCTTGTGGGTCACCCTGACCTGCTCGTCGGGCAGGCGGTGGCGGTCGCCGTCGCGGGTGTCGGCGCGGCGGGTTTCCTCCCGCGCCACGGCAATGCTGTCGAGTGTGTCGGCCTTGGCCCCCTTGGGCTTCTTGGCCTGCACCACGGGATTCTCCTCGGCCTTCCCGCCGAAAATCCTTGCCCGAATATTCATTTCGTCACTCCGCGCAGCGCTGTCGCGGCGATCCTTAGCCGCAACAGGGTTACGGAATGGTTCAGGACGAATAATACATGTCGAACTCGACCGGGCTCGGCGTCGTCTCCCAGCGCATCACCTCTTCCCACTTGAGCTCGATGTAGGCGTCGATCTGGTCGTCGCTGAACACGTCGCCGCGGGTCAGGAAGGCGCGGTCCTGCTGGAGGTTGACCAGCGCCTCGCGGAGCGACCCGCAGACCGTGGGGACGTTGACCAGCTCCTGCGGCGGCAGGTCGTAGAGGTTTTTGTCCATTGGGTCGCCTGGATGGATGCGGTTCTGGATCCCGTCGAGGCCGGCCATCAGCAGCGCCGAATATGCCAGATAGGGGTTGGCCATCGCGTCGGGGAAGCGGAACTCGACGCGCTTGGCCTTCTCGCCAGCGCCGTACGGGATGCGGCACGAGGCCGAGCGGTTGCGGCTCGAATAAGCTAGCAGCACCGGCGCCTCGAAGCCCGGGACCAGGCGCTTGTAGCTGTTCGTCGTCGGGTTGGTGAATGCGTTGAGCGCCCGCGCATGCTTGATCACCCCGCCGATGAAATAGAGCGCCATTTCGCTCAGGCCCGCATAGCCGTTGCCTGCGAACAACGGCTTGCCGCTTTTCCAGATCGACATGTGGGTGTGCATGCCGCTGCCGTTATCCTTGGCGATCGGCTTGGGCATGAAGGTCGCAGTCTTGCCGTAGGCGTGGGCGACCATGTGCACGACGTACTTGTAGATCTGCATCCGGTCGGCGGTCTCGACCAGCCCGCCGTAGGTCAGGCCGAGCTCGTGCTGCGAGGCTGCGACCTCATGATGGTGCTTGTCCATCGGCAGGCCCATCTCGAGCATCGTCGCGACCATCTCGCCGCGGATGTCCATCGCGCTGTCGACCGGAGCGACGGGGAAATAGCCGCCCTTGGCGCGCGGCCGGTGGGCGAGGTTGCCGCCATCATATTCGCGCATCGTGTTGGTCGGGAGCTCGATGTCGTCGATCTTGAAGCCCGAGGCGTTGTAGCTGTCCTCAAAGCGGACGTCGTCGAACATGAAGAATTCGGCTTCCGGGCCGACGAACACCGTGTCGCCGACGCCGGTCTGCTGGAGATAGGCTTCGGCCCGGGTCGCGGTCGAGCGCGGGTCGCGGCCGTAAAGCTCTCCGGTCGACGGTTCGACCACGTTGCAGAACAGCACCATCATCGGAGTCGCGCTGAACGGGTCGACATAAGCCGCGTCGAGGTCGGGCTTGAGGATCATGTCACTCTCGTTGATCGCCTTCCACCCGGCGATCGAGGAGCCGTCGAACATCAGGCCGTCGGTAAGATTGTCCTCGTCGATCACGCCCGAACACATGGTCAGGTGCTGCCACTTGCCCTTGGGGTCGGTGAAGCGGAGGTCGACCCAGTCGATCTCCTCGTCCTTGATGCGCGACCGGATCGTTCCGGC
>Ga0207674_10003942_pt1 | contig 18066 bp, 12 predicted proteins | sample KBSCornC72_FD_184303 | JGI IMG/M metagenome (GOLD analysis project Ga0207674, IMG submission 184303) | Corn rhizosphere microbial communities from Kellogg Biological Station, Michigan, USA - KBS Corn C7-2 (SPAdes) (version 2) | ecosystem: Host-associated > Plants > Roots > Rhizosphere > Soil ... | reverse complement strand
TGTTGATGGGCAAGACGATTATAAAGTCTCTGACAGGGTAAAGCCTCACCGGATGGGTTGGGGTTTGAGCCAAAAGAAAATACCCGGCAAGGATTTGCCGGGTATCAGAAGTATTGATGGTGAACTTAGGCTGCAACCACCGGTTCGCTCGCCGCGTGTTTCGAACCGCTCAGACCGTAGTAAACGATATAGAGGTAGCAGATCGCCGGAAGGAAGAAGGCATGATGGATGCCAATCCGGTCGGCAATCACGCCCTGCAGTAGCGGAATGATTGCGCCGCCGACAATCGCTGCCACCAGGAGACCGGAACCGTCTCCGGTGAGTGGTCCTAAACCATCGATCGCGAGCGTGAAGATGGTCGGGAACATGATCGAGTTGAAAAGTCCGATCAACAGGATCGACCACATCGCAGTACTTCCATTCGTAGCCATGGTCACGATCAAAAGAATGGTCGCCATGAGTGCGTTGAAAGCCAACAATTTCCCAGCGCTGATCTTCTGAAGTAGCGCAGAGCCGATGAAGCGTCCTACCATCGCGCCGCCCCAGTAATAAACCAGCATCTTTCCTGCGGCCTCTAGTGACAAACCGCCAATCTCAGGGGTATTCAGATAATTGATAAGGAAGCTGCCGATCGATACCTCAGCGCCGACATATACGAAGATACCCAACGCACCGAGCACGAGGTGGCGGTAGCCCCAGATGGAGCCGTGCACCTGCCCGTGAGCCTCAACCGACTGTATCTTCGGCAGTTTGAACACGGCGATTACAGCTGCGAGCGCAAATAATGCGATTGCGAATCCGATATACGGGGCTTTAACCGAAGCCGCTTGGGAGACTCGATAAGCCTGAGCCTCGGCTGCTGGAAGAGCCCGGAGCTTTTCAATCGCCATCGGCGCGGCAACGGTGCCGAGAATCAGGGCAGCGCCCACATACGGAGCGATGAAGGTGCCGAAAGAGTTGAATGCCTGGGTAAGGTTCAGACGGCTCGAGGCAGTCTTTGGAGGTCCGAGGACCGCAACATAAGGATTTGCCGAGGTCTGAAGGATCGTCATTCCAGCCGCCAGGATAATGAGGGCTGCGAGGAAGAGTGGATACGAGGGGACGCTTGCTGCCGGTACGAACAGTAAGGCTCCGACGCCCATAGTGATCAGGCCGATGACCATCGCTTTTTTATAGCCGAGGTAATCGATGATCTTTCCGGACGGCATCGAGAAGACAAAATATGCGCCGAAAAAGGCAAACTGAACCAGCATGATCTGTGCATAGTTCAGATCAAAAATGCTCTTCAGGTGGGGAATCAGGATGTCATTAAGACAAGTTAGAAATCCCCAGGCAAAGAAGAGCGTGGTCACCATCGCCATCGCGCTGTAGTTCGTTTTAACAGGAGCCGAAGTGGTGGTGGGTGTGGAGGAGGTTACGGACGTACTAGGCATGAAATAGATACCCCGTGGGCTTTGAACTAGACAGTACGCTTCGGGACAGATTCCACCTAATTGTAGAGCCGAATGACCGGGGCGAGAATATTTGATTTCAACTCAAAGGGCAACAGCGCATTTGCAGCGCCAAATCGATTTTGCTACCGATGAACGAGTCGCGCCGATATAATCCGCCGCGACGTCTGGCACTCCAGATCTCGACGTTCGGAGCTCTCTTAATATGCCCACCGGTTCCAGATTCTTAGCTTCTACAATCCACATTTTTGCTTTCGTCCTTCTACTCACATTCGTAACAACAGGTGCTTTTGCAATGCAGCCTACATCGACGCCCATTCATAGCGGATGGCGCTTCCGCGCGATCAACAACAGCGGTCATCCAGAGCTCGAACAGTGGCACCAAGCCGAAGTTCCCGGATTGGTGCAGATGGACCTACTTCGCAACAAGCTGATTCCCGATCCGTTTTACCGGGATAACGAATCACGGCTGCAATGGATCGGTCAGACCGATTGGGAGTACCAGACAGAATTCGAAGTTGATGCAGCTACTTTGCAGCGGGGCCACGTCGAATTGCTGTTCGAGGGGCTCGATACGTACGCCGACGTTTTTCTGAACGATTCGCCGATCCTGAAAGCGGACAACATGTTCCGACATTGGCGGGTTCCGGCAAAAGAAAAGCTCCATGCCGGGAAGAACACGCTGCGGGTGGTGTTCTATTCGCCAATCAAGCTAATGATCCCGAAGGTGAAGGCGATGCCGTTCCGGCTGCCGACAGTGGGACAGGTGCAAATTGTCAGCGAAGAAGGGATTGCCACTGACCCATACACGCGGAAGGCTCCCTACCACTACGGCTGGGACTGGGGTCCACGTTACGTCACGCTAGGGATGTGGTTGCCGGTACAGCTCTACGCGTGGGACGACGCTAGGATTGATAACTTCCACATCCGCCAGCAGAAGATCTCGAAAGATGATGCGGAACTCTCTGCCGAGTTCGATATCGTTGCCGCAACTGCCGCCGACGTGACCATCGGCGTACATCATGATGGTTCGCAGGGCAAAGACGCCGCGGCTGCCGAGCAGAAGGTGCATCTTGTGCCGGGCGATAACCACGTGTCGATTCCATTCCATGTCGCCAAGCCAAACCTCTGGTATCCGAACGGCTATGGCCCGCAGACTCTTTACAAGTTCACGGCGACGCTTACACGCGGAAAGAGTGTCGACGATCGCGCGCAGGTTCGGACAGGTTTGCGTTCACTCGAGCTTCGGCGCCAGCCTGATCAGTGGGGCAAGAGTTTTGAATTTGTGGTGAACGGAATTCCCGTATTCATGAAGGGCGCGGATGTGATTCCGTTCGACAGTTTCGCCACGCGCGTCACGCCGGAACAACACAGGAACATCATGCAATCCGCCAAGGACGCACACATGAATATGGTGCGTCATTGGGGTGGCGGGTACTACGAGACCGATGACTTCTACGACATCTGCGACGAAATGGGGATCATGGTCTGGCAGGACTTCATGTTCGGCGGCGCGATGGTGCCCGGTGACCAGCCGTTCCAGGAAAACGTGCGCGAAGAAGCTATCCAGCAGGTGAAGCGGCTGCGGGACCATCCAAGCATCGCTCTTTGGAGCGGGAACAACGAGGTCGAAACGGGGTGGAAATACTGGGGCGATCGGCAGGCTTTTAAAGAAACGATCACTCCGCCGCAGAGGGAGCGAGTCTGGCAAGACTATGTCGTTCTCTTCCACGACATTCTGAAGAGCGTAGTGAAAGAATATGGAGACACGACTCCATACTGGCCGAGTTCACCGTCCGCCAATTTTGAGGACGACCCCGGTGGTCCGAAAAACGGCGACATGCACTATTGGTCCGTGTGGCATGCCCTGGAGCCGATTTCCAACTACACGAAACAATTCCCGAGGTTCATGTCGGAGTACGGGTTCCAATCATTCCCGGAGATCCGGACGATCAAGCAGTTTGCGGAGCCGAAGGATCTCGACATCATTTCGCCGGTGATGCAAGTTCACCAGAAGAACGTCGGCGGCAATGAGCGCATCCGGACGTATATGTTGCGCGAGTACCGCGAACCGAAGGACTTCGAGTCGTTCCTGTATGTGAGCCAGGTGCTGCAGGCGGAAGCGATCAAAGTGGGCGCCGAGCATTTGCGGCGACAGCGTCCTCGGACCATGGGATCACTCTACTGGCAATTGAATGACTGCTGGCCAGTGGCGTCCTGGGCGAGCATCGACTACTACGGCCGCTGGAAGGCGTTGCACTACTATGCGCGACGATTCTATGACGACGTGCTGGTTTCGCCTTTCGAAGAAGACGGCAAGCTGTCGGCATATGTCGTGTCCGACAAGACGCAGCCCATGACGGCCGAGCTTCGGATTCGGGTTCTCGATTTCTCCGGAAAGCAGCTTTACGAGAATAAGCAGAACATCACGATTCCAGAGCTCTCGAGTAAGGTCTACTCGACGGTCACGCGAGAGGAACTGCTGAAGGGGACCGACGCACAACATTCGTTCGCGGTTTTCGATTTGAGCAGTGGTGGCAAGGTCATCTCCCGAAACGTCTACCTGTTTGATGTTACGCGAAATCTTGATCTGCCTTCGGCGCAGATAAAGGCGGAGCTCACAGGAAGCAACGGCGCATACACTCTGCAATTGCAATCGCCCGTACTGGCGCGAGACGTGTATCTCAGCTTTGGAGATACCGACGTCAGCGTCTCGGACAATTACTTTGACCTGTTGCCGAATGAGCCCATAACAATCCAACTGAAGAGCAAGGCTGACCTGGAACAGGTGAAGCGACTCTTGCTGATTCGCAACATCACCGATGCCTTCCCACCACCCGAGGGGAAGGTTGCGAGTAAATAGAAGGCTGAAGCACGATCCTCTCGACAGCACGTTGAGAGGATCGTGCTATCCGCTGGTCGAATCTGGCGAAATTGCCTTCTTCAGCGTAAACTCGGGCGGCCAAAGTAAATTTTTCAGGAGAGCTTCATGAGAGCATCGATGCGTTATACCTTAGTTGCAACTCTGGTAGCGTTCATCGCCATGGCCAGCCAGGCCCAACAGAACAAGAAGGTGGGCATTCTGGACGCGACAGAACTCAAGCAGGTCGCGCCTACTACCTACTTTTTCGACGGTCAAGTCGCGCCGGTGCAGATGCGCAATACGGTTGCAATCCGGTTAGCAGATGGAAAGATCGTGCAGGCCGGATTCGTCGACAACTCTGGATACTCTTCGGATGTCGCGGCGAAGTACCAGGGCTTCCTGATTACGGAAGAGAAGATCACGATCGAGGACCAGGCGCTGTCGCCCGGACAGTATGGGTTCGGATTCGCCAATGGAAAGTTTCGCGTGATGGACGTTGCGGGAAGCGATGTTTTCCTGGTGGATCACAAGACGGATGACACGCTGAAGCGCCCGGTTCCGCTAAAGGCGACTGAAGATAGCGGCAGCTATCGGCTGTATGCAGGAAAGAAGTACGTAACCATCAAGACGAAGTAACTTTAAGAGCTTTCTCCAATTGGAGTGGCCGGCGGGTCGCCGGCGCTCCAATGAGGAGGCTATCTACTTTCTCTCGGAGTAATGAACTTCGCTCAGCGAGCGGAGGCGTTCGGCGGCACTCTCTGGAGTAATGTCCCGCTGCGGCGACGCCAGCATTTCGTATCCCACCATAAATTTTCGTACGGTTGCAGACCTCAATAGAGGTGGGTAGAAGTGTGCGTGGAAGTGCCACTCCGGATGCTCGGCTCCGTCGGTGGGCGCCTGGTGAAAGCCCATCGAATACGGGAACCGAATTTGGAAAAGATTGTCGTAGCGAGTTGTGATGCGCTTCAGGATATCTGCCAATTGAGCGCGGGCAGAGGTGCTGAGGTGCTCCATGTCGCGCAGGTGCTGCTTTGACACGAGCAGTAGTTCGAAGGGCCAGACCGCCCAGAAAGGCACGAGCGCAATGAAGCCATCGTTTTCGCAGACAACGCGATTGCGATCCGCTGCTTCCTGTCTCCAGTAATCGCAAAGGAGACACGTATCATGCTCCGCTAAGTAAAAGGACTGACGATCCTGTTCTTTTCGGGGCTCGTTGGGAATCGTCTGGTTGGCCCATATCTGGCAGTGCGGGTGAGGATTGCTGCAGCCCATCATCTCGCCGCGATTTTCGAAGATCTCGACGTACTTGAACTGAGGGTCGGAACCTAGTTCGACGTACTGGTCTGCCCAAAGGTCGACTACACCCGTGATTTCCTCGACGCTCATTCGGGAGAGTGTCAGGTCATGTCGGGGGGAGAAACACAATACTCGGCAAGTTCCGGCTTCGCTCTCAGCGATCAAGAGATTGTGATCGTTGAATTTTGTCGATTCAACATCGGGCTTTAAAGCAGCGAAGTCGTTGGTAAAGATGAAAGTGGAGTCGTACTGCGGGTTTCGGTCGCCGCTGGCGCGCTCATTGCCGGGACAGAGATAACAAACTGGGTCGTAACTCAGGGAGGCCGGGGCCGCTCCCTTCTCTACCTGTCCTTGCCATGGACGCTGATTTCGTTGAGGCGAGACCAGCACCCAATCTCCGGTTAACGGATTCAATCGGCGATGTGGAGAGCTGCTGAAGTTCGACGGGATCATCGCAAGACTTACTTATACAGCGGCGCCCCCGTTCGCCGCCACTTGCGCGACCTACTCGGTTGTGTAACTGATCTCCAGTGTCCGAATGCGTCGACACGAGATGACGAGTACCGCAGCGGTGAGCAATAGAACTCCAAGGACCGCTAACCAGGCTGGGACAGGCTCGGTAGTCACCGTGAGCAGCGTGAAGATTCCCTCAGCGGGAACTGCGACAGGCAACAGGTGTCGGAGATTTGCGGAAACGCTGAAGTTTTGAATAAATGGCGGCAGGATAGAACTGATGAACTCGAAGCCCATCAAGACTAATGCGGCCGGCGTTGGATTCTTCATCAGCATGCTGAAGAGAAGGAAGAGAGCTCCGTAACCCAGGCACGCGAGGATGGTGATTCCAAGGTACGCATATAGTTGCGCTTTGCCCGGTCCATCGAAGATGAACTGCTGACCGGCGGAGCCGTATGGCAAATACATCCCGAGGAAACAGACAAGCACAGCGCTGCCAAACAGAGTGACGGCACGGATGGTCCCTGCCAGGAACTTGCCAACCAGTAGCACTTCGCGGCGGACCGGAGCCAGTAAATAGTAATGAAGGCTTCGTTCCACCATCTCTCCACGGATGAGGCTAGTGAATATGCCGACGGCTCCAAAGAAGATTCCGAGCCGTAGGTAATAGAACTGGAATATGGCGGCCATGACCATCGTGTCTTCGTCCATTCTGCCGCGGCCGCGATCGAAGAGCCCGTGCAGCATGATGATCGCGGTCGGAGCGAAGGCGAGGAAATATACCCACCAGGACCGCCATGAGAAGAGGTTCCGTCGAGTCTCCAGTGCCACGATACTGCGGATCTGCGTGAACCAAAGCCGCCAGGGCTGCCGTAGAACGGAGTTCTTGAGTTGAAGAGCTTTGCCGGTCATGCGGTGCCTCCGTCGGAGCCGATCAGGTACTGGTAAATGGCGTTCGCGTCATCGTCCGCTGGAGAGATGGCCTCGATTTTCACCGTGCCTTCGCTGACGATCTTGTTGATCACGGTGTAGAACTGGTCGACGTCGCGCGTCCGGACGAACACTCCAGCGCCGTCGGCATGTAGCTTCGCCTCCACACAATGATCCATCTCGAAAATCTTGGAAGCGAGCAGCTCAGGACGAGCACAACGAACCAGTATCTGCATCGGCTTTTCGCGAACTTCCTGGCGAACCTGGTGAATGTTGCCTACGGCAATTACGTAGCCACCGGTCATGAGGACGACGCGGTCGGAGATGCGGTCCACCTCTTCGAGCACGTGACTCGAAATTACGACATGCATCCCCTGTTTCCCCAGTTCGTGGAAGAGTGCAAGCGATTCTGCGCGAGCCATGGGATCCAATCCATTCAGCGGCTCGTCGAGGACCAGTACTGAGGGATGATGCGCGATCGCCTGGGCGAGACGGACCTTCTGGCGCATACCCTTACTGTAGCCGGCGACCTTTCGATGAGCGGCTTCGCCAAGATTGACGCGGGTCAGTGCTTCGACAGTCAGGTCGGCGGCTTGCTTGTGGCTCATGCCGTGCAGTCGAAGCCCGTCATAAACGAACTCCCAGCCGGTAATCGCTTTCGGGAACGAATCAAATTGAGTGCAATAACCGACCGCACGGAAGAACTCGTAGGCATCCCTGGGATTCAAACCCATCACGTTGAGCGTGCCGCGGGTCGGCTGAATCAGTCCCGTCATCAGATTCATCAGAGTAGTCTTCCCCGATCCATTCGGTCCGACCAGGCTGGTGATTCCAGGAGGCAGTTCAAGCGAGACGCGATTGACACCCAGAACCTCACCGTAAAACTTCGACACTTCGTTGAAAACGATATGGTCGCTCATCCTCGTACGACCTCGCGGGCGCGGATGCGCGCGTTCAACGCCATGGCACAGAGCACGCACATGCAAGTCAGAGCTATGAGCAGTGCGGTGGTCGGGAGTTCGTATCGCTCAAACATTGCTGGAATGCTGACATGCAGTAAGCGACGCCAAAGGGTGACCATGATGTAAGGCAGGTTGATCAGGTTTCCCCAGGTCGTGCGCATCACCGCGTTGAAGACCGTACCGACTCCAGCGGGCACGAATACGGTCGCAAAGACCAGGCCGGTCGCAACGATTCTCCATTTCACCCAGGACGCAAGCGCGATCGAAAGCAACGACAGCAACGCAATCCAGAGCATTGTTCCAACGAGCAATCCAAGCAGGATGTGAATATGTGCCCAAGCCCATGGTTGCGGCGACATGTAGGCCTGGAAGAAGAACAAGAGCGACATCGGAACCCACGTGATTGCCGACAGAAACGCTGCGAGGACTGTAAGTTTGGCAACGACGTATTCGAGACGAGTTATGGGGTGACTGAGGATCGTTGGGAGTGCGTCGTTGGCGAGATCTCCGGCGATCAGCTTCGGACCGATCCAGGCCGTGAGTACCAGGGCCGGCCAGCATTGGCCCTGCAACATTCCGTAGAAGAACCTCTCGTCAATTGCAATCTTGGGTGCTGCTGCGTTTGATCCGCCAGAAAGCAACAGGCGGATCACGTCATTGTTCATGACGTAGATAACGGACATCGAGATGAGCGTTGGAACGATACACAGGAAGAAAAGCACGTTCGTGATGCGCGAACTCCAGAGGTCGGCAGCCGCGTACTTCATCAAGACCCAGAAACTGGTTCCCTGCCCAGTAATTGGGCCGCTATAGGGACGATAGCTTCGCTTATACACCGACACGGGCCACCCCCAGTTTGCTTTCCATCGCGTTCAGGAAGATGTCTTCCAGCGAATCGCGCCGATAATTCATACGGCGGATCTGAACTCCCTGCTGCGCCGCGATGTTGTAGAGATCTCGGATCTCGATGCTTTCCGGCATCACCAGCTTCCACCGTCCGCCAGGGAATGACGCGCATTCACAGCCCAATTGCCGGACCGCTTCGCCGAAATTCTCACTTGCGGCAACCGTCTCTAGTTCGATGAAGCGTCGATTCGCACGGCGCTCTTCTTCAAGATTGCAGATGGCAGCGACCCGACCCTTCTTGAGAATGAGGACCTCATCGCAGGTCTCGTCCACATCCCGTAACAGGTGTGAGGAGATCAGGAGATTAACGTCTCCGGCATCGCGTACTTCGCGAATCAACTGGATCATTCTTTGGCGTGCCACGGGATCGAGCCCATTGGTGGGCTCATCCAGGATCAGGAGTTTCGCGCCGTGAACGATCGCCTGCGCCAGTTTGACCAGTTGCTTCATTCCAAGTGAGTAGGTGTTGATCTTGCGGTATCTCACTTCGCCCAAGCCGACGTAAAACATCGCTTCGTGAGCACGTTCGAGAGCGTTCTCTGCTGGAACACCAGCAAGCTCTGCCATGTATCGGACAAAGTGGATGCCGCTCATGGTCCCTATAAACGAGTCATTCTCGGGCATGTAGCCGATGCCGGCGCGGATCTGACGACTCTGCTGGCGTACGTCCAAGCCGAAAACGTGGGCGGTACCGCGAGAGGGGGCATGGAATCCAAGCAGCGTATTGATGAGAGTGGATTTGCCAGAGCCATTCGGACCAAGAAGTCCGACGGCCTTTCCGGCGAGCTTACCGCTCAAGCTCTCCAATACGACCCGGTTGGCCAATCGGACTTCTAAGCCGTTCAGTTCAATGACTGCCATGATTTGTTTTACGGAGTTCTCTGGTGACTAGTTCCACGATTTAGCAGACTACCCACGGCCATCCAATCGAACCCGAATAGCCGGCTATTCGTGACAGCCTCAATTTGATTTTGCCGGCCCCAGGCACAGATTACGCTTGGCCGGGAATCGGCCGCCAGTTGCTGGATCACCTTGGCCTGCTCTCCGTTCATCTGCGAAAGCAGCGGCTGGAGAATCGGTCCCAAGTTCTGATAGGCGATTGCCGAGTAGTTCGCGTTCTGGTCCTTGGGAAGCAGAGCCTTGAATTCACCGGAACGAGCCAGCGAATCGCCGGTTGCGCGAGTGCGAAGCGTGTTCATCAGCACCGCGCGATTCGGTCCGATAATCATGTATCCATCTGTAAAGGTGAAGTACATTGGGGTGGACGTTTTCTCCCGGCTCTGCACCGTGTAATAGCGTTGTCCATTGACTTCCTCGGTCTTCATGTCGATGCCAGGCTTGCCCTTGCTCTCTACTTCGTGGCTCACTCCCTGCACAAGTTTCGTCAAAGACTCAGCCAGACCAGGCGCATCGTGCACCTCAACCACCACTTTCCATGAAGGCGTCGGCAGTACCGGCCCGTCGAGGGCGAAGGCTGCATCACCGCCGAAATGAGCGACGATGTCCTCGCGGATACGGAGGTTCAACTTCGATTCGACTTCCGCCAACTCGGCTTGTTGCTTGGTGCGATCTCCAGGTTCCATGTTGAAGATGTCGGTCAGCATCAATTGGGGATCCTTCCCGATTAAAGCCACCGCGATTGAAGCGTTGCGCGAGATGTACTCCAGCGAACCCATTGGTGCCGGTTGGGCCAGCCATGACGCGATACCGCGTCGCTCGCCGGCGAAGTTCAATACCATGCGGTTATCGGGGGTTCCACCGACGTCACGATGCTCGAGAATGAAGTAACGCATGTCGCCGAAACCAGACCGCGCAAGTTCTTCGTCGGCATGCCTTGTCGGTCGTCGACGCCGCTCCTGGCCAGAGATCATCATCCGGTGAATGTCGGCGGCGAGGAGAAATCCGGCGCCGCGATCATATGCCGCTTGTAACTGCTGGCCGAATTCTGTTTGTCCGAGACCAGCGTTGCCCGTATTCAACTGGGCATTCACGCGCTCGAGAGTGTCGCGAGTGCCGCCAAAGACAACTTCGTTTTGACGAATCAGAGCGATCGGACTGTGATTATTCGCCGGAATCGTCGAGAGATCCTTTTCCGTTACAGTGGCAATCTTCTCTTTGTCGATGAACTGACCCTGCAGGAAATTCTGTATATCGCTACGCCGAAGGTTCGCGACTACTGCGACCTGCGGTTCACGACCGGGCAGGCCAACGATGACAACTTCGTCCCCGAGATAATCGCTAAGTGCTCGGAGCTTCGTAATCATCTGGTTCATCTTGGCTTCGGCGTCAGAGTTCCCGTGCGTCCACCAGTCACGCAGTTCGGGGCTTTGCTGGATCTGCTCCTGCATGATTCGATTGGCATCTTCCAGGGCCTGTCCGGCATTAGGCAGACTTGCGAAGAAGATCGCATCGGAAGGCATGCGGCCCATCAAATCGCTGTGGAAGCGAGGAGCCGGCATCTGGACTTGCTCGAGCCGCCGCTGGAGCTTGGAGAACTCCGCGAGTAGCGCCAGATGCTTCGGAAGATCACGACTCCAGGCAATGTCCTGCGGAACCGGGATGTATTCCATGTTGCTGCCGGTTGAAACCTGGTCGCCGGCATGCAGAGTGTCTTCCTCACCATTGTGGGCGACGCCGACCGTTCCTTCTACCACGGAAACGCGCGATCCTTTCAGTCCGGAATCCACGGCAAACACAGTACCGGTGACTGCCACGCGGCAGTCTGGAGTCTTCACATAAAGGTGCCCAGAGCTGCGTTTTGCAGCTTGGACCAGGACGGCGCCACGGCCGAGCGCGATGGTTGCGTCCTTGCCTCGAGCGTTAAGGGTGAACTCGCTTCGCTCGCGGACTTCCACGATGGAGCCGTCGTAAAGCTTTACGAACGCGTGCCCGCCTGCGGCGGTACGCATCACATCGCCTTCCAATAATTCCGCGCCCGCTGCCAGTGATTGATCTCCCGTGGCGACAACCTTAAAGGCAGCTCCGTCTACTGACTGAACCGTGGCGCGCGCGCCGGCAGGAATCGCGAAGTATGCGTTGTTGATCAGAAGGCCACAAACAGCAAGGGCCAAGCCGGCGGCAATTGCGAGGGGACTCCATCTCCATTTCGGCTGAAGGCTCGGAGCCGGCGCCCAGCGCAGCTCTTCCACTCGACCTTCCGCTTGTTTCCGGCAGTTCATGCACTCTCGCAAATGAGCAGCCACGACGAGGCGACGAGTAGTCGCGAGCCGGCCAGCGCTGTAGGCGGGGAGCAGTTTCCGAACGTCATCGCAGCCGCGAATCATCTCCACTTCATCGTTCGCTACCGCGTTGTCGAGCTTTTGAACGAGGCGAGCCGCAGCCGCGCTCATCTGAGACTCGGACGGCTGGTCCTCGCGCACTGCCCGGATTGCCTCTTCAAAACTATGATTGCCCTTGTCGTGCGTCATCGTATGCCTCTCTTGTTGCGCTCAAACTGCTTCTTAAGCTTGGCCCGTGCCTGATGCAGTGTTACTGCGACCAATACAGTGGAAGCGTTCAACATCCGGGCAATCTCCCGGTTGTCGAGTCCTTCTATGTACCGGAGCACGAAGATTTCAGCTGAGCGGGGAGTCAGGGTCGCAAGTGCCTGGCGAAGCCAGCGCCGGGCTTCGATGCTGGAGAGCTGTTGTTCCGGGGAGCTTGCGGGAGCCGACGTAGCGACTTCGCTGGCTAGCTCCAACGAGACTTCCTGACCTCTTTGCCGGCTCCGAAGCAGATCGAGCGCGCCATTGATTGCTGCGCGAAAGAGATAACTTTCGGCAGCGTCAATTACGACCTGCTCTGCACCGGAGAGGCGCAGGAACACCGACTGAGCCACATCTTCCGCATCCGACATGTTTCCGGTGATGCGATAGGCAGCTCGCAGTACCCGCCGATGATGCGCCCGAAACAACTGCTCGAGTCTTACAGACTCTTCCATGTTCAACGTTGGCTTGTGTGCGACCGCCACTGGGCCTCCCTTTTCGGCCTCATACAGATGACGCGAGACTCGGGGAACTATTAACGGTTCCAGTGGGAAATACGAAAACGAGAGAGTAAACGTTCCGGTCAGCTTCGACAATGCTTGGAAGGGGAAGCTAATGCGAAACGATTGAGCAACTTACAGAGGTGGAGGGGCTGGGGCTCCTCATGAATTCCATCTAGGTCCTTAGGCGAATGATGGAGGACGATCTTCACGTGCAACACCGAACAGCGTGTTCGGGAGGCTGCCCATCTTCAGGACAAACTTACCTCCGTTCGCGATGTCCGCGTGGCGGAACCAGTTCTTCGTGTAGGGCTTCCCGTTCCAAGTCACTGACTGTATGTAGGGAGTTCCTGATCCGTTACCGACGGTCTGGATGATCAGGCGCTTGTTTTGACCGAGATCGATCTCGGCTCGATCGAACAGCGGGCTACCAAAGACATAGTTGCCACTAACCGGGTCGACCGCATAGAAGCCAAGGGCGCTGAGGATGTACCAGGCCGACATCTGGCCGCAGTCTTCGTTGCCGGCGAGGCCGTCGGGAGCGTTGTGATGCATCGTCTCGAGAAGCGACCGAACACGCGACTGGGTCTTATAAGGCTGGCCGGTATAGGTGTAGAGATAGGCGATGTGATGACAAGGCTCATTGCCGTGAGCGTATTGGCCGACCAAGCCCGCGATATCCGGGGGAGCATCGGCAGGGAGTTCAGAGCTCTGGTTGAAGAGAGCATCCAGCTTCTGCAGGAATCCCGCCTCGCCGCCGAAGAGATTCATGTACTCGTGCACATCATGCTGGTTCAGGAACGTTGCTTGCCAGGAGTTACTCTCCGTATAGTCGCGCCACTTCTTCGAGTGCCCCATCCCCTTGGGCTCAAAGGGTTCCGCCCATGTTCCGTCCTCGAGGCGCGGCCGCATGAATTGAGACTTGGAGTCAAAGACGTTCTTGTAATTGCGCGACCGTTGTAGCAACAGATCGTAATCATCGGTTGCGCCGGCGGCCTTTGCCAGATGAGCGACGGCCCAATCGTCATAGGCGTATTCCAGAACCTTGCTGACTGACTCATCTTCCTTGTCGCACGGGATGAAACCGAGCTTCCGATAGGCGCCGAGACCGCGATAGTCATCTACCATCGCCCGCTTCTTCCAGAGCTGATATGCCTTGTTGTAATCAACTCCGGAGATGCCTTTTACGTAAGCTTCCGCCAATACCGGCGCGGAATGGTAGCCGATCATGCAGCCCGTTTCCACCGCCTGCAACGGCCAGACGGGAACTCCGGCGGGACTCTGCTCGGCCATGCGAATCATGGCGTTCAGCAGGCCGGGAAGTCGTTCCGTTTGGATTAGCGTGAATAGAGGATGCAGAGCACGGTAGGTATCCCACAACGAATAAGTTGAATAATTCGCTTCGTTTCTTTCGAGCGTATGGACCTGGAGGTCCATCCCACGGTATTGGCCGTCTACATCGTGGAAAATTGTGGGGGCCAGCATTGCGTGATAAAGAGCGGTATAGAAGATCTTCCTGTGATCGGCAAGCGAGGTCTGGATCTTGATCCTGCTCAGTTCGGTTTCCCAGGCTTTGTGTGCCGCCGCGCGAACTGCGTCGAAGTCCCAGCCAGGGATTTCCGCTTCCATGTTCTTCAGCGCGTTGTCAGCGCTAACCGCTGACAGGCCGACCTTGACCTGGATGACTTCGGGGCGCTCGTTGGGAAATGCGAGCACGCACTTCAGTGAAGTGCCTTGCTCTTCTTTCTGCGATGGATCGAGCATTTCAGAGCCGGAAACGAGTTGCGCCTTTGCAAATGGCCGCGAGAAGCGCATTGCGAAGTAGATGTGACGGCCCGGCGCCCACTCTCCAGTTCTGCGACCTCCGACGATTATGTCGGGGCCGGCCACTCGAAGCTCCGAGGATAGGACCTTTGTATTGTTTCTGCGGGGTGGATCGATAATTCCGTGCTCGAGATCGAGGATGAAGTGGCTCGAGGGATCGGCCGGGAAGCTGTACCGATGCATTCCGACACGCGTGGTGGCGGTCAGTTCAGCCTTGATGTTGTGGTCGGCGAGCAACACCGAGTAATAGCCGGGCTCAGCACGCTCAGTCTCATGAGAGAAACGGGAGCGGTAGCCTTCCGAAGGGTTTTCGCGGGGGCCAGGTTCCGTGCGTACCGGTCCTGCGCACGGCATGAGCAGAACGTCGAGCAAGTCGGAAGCACCAGTTCCGCTGAGATGAGTGTGACTGAATCCCATTATTGACGTATCGCTGATGTGATAGCCGGAACAATGATCCCAATCGCCGTTCCAGGTGTCGGGGCTTAACTGCACCATTCCGAATGGTACGGTTGCTCCGGGGTAGGTATGACCGTGACCGCCAGTGCCGATGAACACGTCGACAAAATCGGTGAGCTTCGTTGTCGATGGTGAGGGCTGGATGGCTTGGGCGATTGCATTTGTCGGCAGCACCTTGGCGGTTGCTACTGCGGCGGTTGTCAATGCGGCGGTTTCCACGAAGCGTCTACGTGTTAGTTTGTTAGACATGAAGGCCCCGGATGATATTCAAAGCCCACCAAGATATCAGGTTCCGGAGCATGCGCAAACAACTCGGCGAGCGGAGCGTGAGCTTGTTTCATTGCATCGCAACACATGAGATGTCATCGAAATAGATAGATCCGAATTATCGAACTTCAGGATGGCGAATGTCCGAGACGGCAAACTCAGCGAGCTTAAATAAGGAAGAGATCCTGCGATACTCGCGGCATTTAATCATGCCTGAGGTCGCACTGGAGGGTCAGCAGAAGCTCAAGGCTGCGCGGGTGCTGTGTGTCGGCACAGGCGGATTGGGCTCTCCCCTCGCTCTCTATCTTGCAGCCGCCGGAGTCGGCACTTTGGGGATCGTCGACTTCGATGTAGTGGATTACACCAACCTACAGCGCCAGGTTATTCACCACACGAAGGATGTCGGAAGGCCTAAATTGGACTCCGCGAGCGAGAAGATCGCGGCGCTGAATCCGTTTGTAGATATCAAGCGTTTTGACACGATGCTGACCAGCGCGAATGCGCTCGAAATCTTCAAGGATTTCGACATCATCGCCGACGGGACCGATAATTTCGCCACGAGATACCTGGTCAATGACGCGTGCATCCTGAGTGGTAAGCCGAACGTTTACGCATCGATCTTCCGGTTTGAAGGACAGGCAAGCGTATTCGGAGTCGAAGACGGCCCTTGCTACCGCTGTCTGTATCCAGAACCGCCGCCTCCGGGCCTCGTTCCATCGTGCGCGGAGGGTGGAGTGTTGGGAGTGCTGCCAGGATTGCTGGGGATCATCCAGGCGACTGAAGTGATCAAACTGATCCTCGGCTCGGGAGACCCGCTGGTCGGGCGATTGCTACTCGTAGACGCACTGGGGATGAAATTCAGCGAACTGAAGATTCGCAAAGATCCGGACTGCCCGGTCTGCGGAGCGAATCCAACGGTGAAAGAGCTGATCGATTACGAGCAGTTCTGCGGAGTTCGCGGCGGAGAGCAACCGGTCGCTGCCGGTGCCTCGGAAATCACGCCTGTCGAATTAAAGAAAAGGCTCGATTCGGGTGAAGACATATTCATACTGGATGTTCGAGAGCCGCACGAGTATGAGATATGCAATCTTCAGGGACACCTGATTCCGCTTGGCGAGCTGCCGAAGCGGGTTCAGGAGCTTGACCCGAATCGCGAAATCGTCGCTCACTGCAAAGGCGGTGTGCGCAGCGCCAAGGCTGTTGCTTTCCTTCAAGAAGCGGGGTTCAAAAACGTCGTAAATCTCTCCGGCGGAATCAGCCGCTGGGCGGCTGATGTCGATCCGTCGATGCCGAAATACTAAAAGCGAAGGCCGCGAATAACGCGACTCGCGGCCTCAACCTAGCTTGAATTCAAACTACAGTTCGAGAATCACTGCCTCGTAGGGCTTCAGCTTGCCATCACGGGATGGAGTTGCATAGTTACCCAACAGCACCTTGGCATGGCTGAGATCCAGACCCGTATTCGCGCTCGCAGCTTTGTCGTGGAAATTGAGCAATACAAGCCACTTCTTGCCATCAAGCTCTCGCGTGTACGCATAGACGTCGGGGTTATCGGCATCGAGTAGTGTGTACTTGCCATAGACAAGTACCTGGTTATCTTTCCGAAGCTTAACAATTTTGCGGAAGTAATTGAGGCAGCTATTCGGGTCCTTGTCCTCCACCGCCACGTTCACCGTCGGATAATTGGAGTTTACTTTCAGCCAGGGTGTACCGGTCGTGAATCCGGCGTTCGTGGTTTTGTCCCACTGGAACGGCGTGCGGCCGTTGTCGCGAGCTGAGATCTTCTGAGCTTCCAGGAACTTCTTCAAATCTCCGCCGGAGTTCTTTTCCAGTTGGTACCAGTTCAGTGATTCGATATCGCGATAGTCCTCGATTCGATCGAACTTGATGTTGATCATCCCGAGTTCATCGCCCGCGTAGTAATACGGGGTCGCCCGCATGGTCAGCAGGAAGGTTGTGAGCATTTTTGACGACAGCTCACGCCACTGAGGAGAATCGTTGCCCCAGCGAGTCGTCATCCGAGGCTGATCGTGATTCCCGAGGTAGACGGTGCCCCACCCCTTCTGTGCAAACACTGAGTCCCACTTGCTGTAGATCTTCTTGAACTCGACGAGGCTGTAGCCCTTTGGATCCGGCACCTTCCTGGAGTTCGGGAGATATCCGAGCGAAACGCCTTCGAAGTGATACAGCATGTTGAGTTCATGGCGATCGGCGTCGACGTAGTCGAGGCTCTCATCGGATGAGACTCCGATCCCCTCGGCGACTGTCATTACGTCGTACTTGCTCATGACGTCTTTGTTCATGGCCTGGAGATATTCATGGGTGTGCGGGCCGTGAGCGTAGTACTTGATGTAATCACCGTGGTATTCCGCGGGGAGTTCCGGGAAGGAGATGTCTTTGGAGATGAACGGAATCACATCCATGCGGAAGCCGTCGACCCCCTTGTCGAACCAGAACCGCATCATCGAAAAAACTTCTTCGCGAACCTTTGGGTTTTCCCAATTCAGATCAGGCTGTTTCTGCGAAAAATAGTGAAGATAGTAGCTGTCGGTGGCCTTGTCGTATTTCCACGCGTCGGCGTTGACGTCGAAGAAGCTCCAGCGATCTGCGGGCTTTCCTTTTTCGGCCGGCCACCAGTGATAGTAGTCGCGGTAAGGATTGCTCCTCGAGCTG
>Ga0207674_10003936_pt1 | contig 18074 bp, 11 predicted proteins | sample KBSCornC72_FD_184303 | JGI IMG/M metagenome (GOLD analysis project Ga0207674, IMG submission 184303) | Corn rhizosphere microbial communities from Kellogg Biological Station, Michigan, USA - KBS Corn C7-2 (SPAdes) (version 2) | ecosystem: Host-associated > Plants > Roots > Rhizosphere > Soil ... | reverse complement strand
CCCTTGACCGCGCGCACCAGCGAGCCGAGCTGAGCGGGATCGGCTGGATTGCCCCAGCAGAAGTTATCGAGGATGGCCGCGCGTTCGATATCGCCACCCACGGCGGTCAGATTGCGTAACGCCTCGTCAACCGCGCAGGTCGCCATATGGTAGGGATCAAGCAGGCTGTAGAGCGGATTGCCGCCATTGGAAAGCACAATGCCCGCACTGCCCGTTTCATCGATGAGCGGTTGCAATACCGCCGCGTCACCTGGACCATTGCCAGCGATGCCCACCAGCGGCTTGAGGACCGTTGCACCCTGGACCTCGTGATCGTAACAGCGTACCACATCTTCTTTCGATGCGATTGTAGGATGGCTGAGCAGGGCCAGCAACGTTTGATTCGCGTCAGTGGTCTTCTCAGCTTGCACGCTGGTTGGACCGCCCATTTGCGCCAGGTAGGCCGCGATCTCCTCTGAGGTTGGTGGCTGCCAGACCGCCTCAAGCGTGCGATCGGGGCGTCCATCGTGCAGGAAGGCCATGTCGATATGCGCCACCACTTCGCCACGATAGGTCACTTTCAGATGCCCATCGCCGGTAAAGCTGCCAAGCACACTGGCCTCAACCTCTTCGATCGCGCAGATTTCCAACAATTTCAGCAGATTTTTAGGCGGCACAGCGATCACCATGCGTTCCTGAGCTTCGGAGAGCCAGATTTCCCAGGGCGCGAGTCCCTGATATTTCAATGGTGCTTTCGACAGCTCAACTTGTACGCCGATCTCTTCACCCATCTCGCCGATAGCCGAGGAGAAGCCGCCCGCGCCACAGTCGGTAATCGCGTTATACAGGCCCAGATCGCGCGCCTGGAGCAGTACATCAGCGACCTGTTTCTCCGTGATCGGCGCGCCAATCTGCACCGCTGTTCCGGCCTGCGCGTTGATCTCCTTACTCATCTCACCCGAAGAGAAGGTCGCGCCGTGAATGCCATCGCGTCCAGTGCGTCCACCAAGCGCCACGACCATATCGCCGGGCTGCACGTTGCGCGGATGGCTACCGTGTGGCAGGATACCCAGGCAGCCGCAGAAAACCAGAGGATTGTAGATATAGCCGGGATGATAGAGGATCGCGCCGTTGACAGTCGGAATGCCCATCTTGTTGCCATAATCGCGCACGCCATTGGTCACGCCTTCGATCACACGGCGAGGTGCGATGATGCCAGTTGGCAAGCTTTCGACGTCGGTCTCAGGCGGGCCGAAGCAGAGCACATCGGTGCAGGCGATCGGTTGCGCGGAGACGCCCAGCACATCGCGGATCACACCGCCCACGCCAGTATTCGCGCCGCCAAATGGCTCAATGGCCGAAGGATGATTGTGCGTCTCGACCTTGAACGCGATATCTTGCTTCTCTGTGAATTTAATCACGCCCGCGTTATCGCTAAAGGCTGAGACCACCCAAGGCCGCGCCAACTCGTTTGTCGCGCGCATGATGTACTGTTTGAGCAGGTTGTGAATCGTCTCTTCGCTCAACACCTTGCCGTCGCGATCGACCTCGCGATAGTTGATTGTGGCGCGAAAGGTCTTGTGGGAACAGTGCTCAGACCACGTTTGGGCCAGCGTCTCCAACTCGACATCCGTTGGTTCGCGTCTGAGTTCGCGGAAGTAGCCCTGGATCTGGCGCATCTCATCGAGATTCAACGCCAGCAGGCCGCTTCTGCTCACCTCCAGCAGCTCTTCGTCGGACATCGTGCTCAGCGGGATGTGGGTCAGCTTGTTCAGTTCGGCGGCTGATCCCTCCGCGATGGCTGGCGCACCGGCCTCATTGGCTGGCGCTGCTGGCGTTCCGGCGATGTGCAGCGTATATTGCTGGATTACCGGGTTATAGAGCAGCGACTCGGCGATCAAATGAGCCTCGCTGGGACGCAGGCGGCTATCGAGCAGATAGCGATGCCCGGTCTCCACGTGGGAAATCTCATCGATGCCCAGCAAACGTGCGCCGGTAATCACGCTCTCGGCCAGGGTATCGGTCACTCCGGGGTGGAAAAAAACATCCACCACATGGTCCGCCTCCGCAGCCGAAACCGCCCGGAAGATCCGTGCCTCCTGCACAACGGCATCAACCAGCAACTGACGGGTGAGCTGGTCGATTTGTTGGGGAGTCAGGGTACCGGTGATCTGGTATAGTTGGGCTGTGCGAAGGGTAAGGGGAGAGTGACTGGCGGCGATTACACTGAGAGAGGGTAACTGGTGCGCTGGTAAATGTGGTATATCGCGGGCCAGTTTACGCGCATGCACATCGTGCTGACTCGTCACTGCCCGGACTTCTATGAAATAAAAATTCACTTTCCTCGTCCTGGTTGGGCTAGGGATCTGTTTTTAACTATTCCATTGGTTGGAACGAGTGTATTGTATCACCGGGTTTTGTGGGACTGCAAGGGAAGAGGTTTATAGTACGCCTTCATATACTGCTGCTAGTGGCAATTCCAGATTCATCGTCTCCAATATAATCACAGCATTTTCTGTGTAGCGCTCCTCGACCCAATTATTTTTTTGTCTGTAGACTTCGATATAGGCTTCTGTCTGGTTCACCAGCATATAAACTTCCAATGTTGGACAGAGAATGTAACGGGCAAATTTTTCACCGCGATCAAGACTTTCGGCGCTTGGTGACAAAATTTCTACTACGAGCTGGGGAGAGCGCACGCGGAAAGGCATGAGACGCTTTTTCTTATCCCAATCTCTCTCATCGCACGTCATAACGACATCTGGCTGACACGAAGGATTGTTGCCAGGGATGGCCACATATTGTTCCTGATAAACGCGGCAAGGTCCGCGTTTTCCCAATTGTGCGCGCAAAATTTCTGTGATGTTAGCGCTAATCACCGAATGCTCAGGGCTTGGGGGAGCCATAGCATAAACTCGTCCACCAAGCAACTCGTAATTATAAGGACCTTCGATACTGATAAGAGTCTCAAAGGCCTCGCGCGTCATGGGGATTCCGTGCAATGGCCCGTCTTCATCGTAATCATCTATGCGTTGCAATGCCATCAGCGCGTACTCCTCTTTCAAAAACCAGATATCTGGGAACCATTGTACCATATTTCTCCATCTAAGACCTTTGTACCAGATTACTTCCCTACTTAATCCCTCATAAGCGATAATTTCAGCAGAAGAGACACCGAAGATAGACGCTTATTGCTTGATTTTAGAATAAATGTTCGGTATTATTGGGATGGAAAGTATTTTTTTACGGACGAGGAGATGGTTATGACGACGGATTTTGCTCATTTACACGTGCATACGGAGTATTCGCTGCTGGACGGCTTTAGTCGCATTAAGAAGCTGGCAAAGCAGGCGAAAGAGTTGGGAATGCAGCATCTAGCGATCACTGATCATGGGACGATGTATGGCGCGATCGAGTTCTATAAAGAATGCAAGGCGCAGGGCATCAACCCGGTGATTGGCGTGGAGGGGTATCTGACCGAGAATATCGCGGATAAGACGCGCCGCTACAAGGATGACTATACCCACCTGTTGATCCTGGCGAAAAATAATACCGGCTATCGCAACTTGATGCGCCTGACCACAATCGCCAACACCGAGGGCGTGCACTTGAATAAGCCGCGTATCGATCGCAAGCTGCTGGAGAAATATAGCGAGGGCCTGATCGCGACTTCAACCTGCCTGGCAGGCGAAATTCCACAAATGTTGCTCAAGGACGATGTGGAGGGCGCACGTAAGGCAATCAAGTATTATCGCGATGTTTTCGGCCCTGAGAATTATTTTCTAGAACTGCAACAGCATCACGGCAAAGACTCGCCGCAAGATAAGGTTAACAACGCGCTCTACGATCTGCACCGCGAGCTGGGTGTGCCGATTGTCGCGACCAACGATCTGCACTATGTCGCGGCTGAGGACGCGGATTCGCATGACGTCCTGCTCTGTGTGCAGACGGGCAAACAGCGTTCGGAAGAAAAACGGTTGAAATTCGATAGTGAAGAGTATTTCTTGCGCAGCCCCGAACAGATGGCGCGCCTCTTCCCCGATCTACCCGACGCACTCACCAATAGCGTGCGCATCGGTGAGATGTGCCAGGTCGATCCGCTGGCCTATAAAGCCTCGTTGCCCAACTTCCCCATTCCGGCTGGCTATGCCTCACAGGCCGATTATCTCTACGCGCTCTGTGTACAGGGCATTAATGAACGGTTTGGGCAAATGACCGAGCGCATTGAGCAGCAGCTTCAATACGAGTGGAATATGATCTGTGAGAAGGGCTTCGCGGCGTATTTCTTGATCGAGTGGGATTTCGTCAATTACGCGCGTTCGCACGGCATTCGTTGCCTGGCCAGAGGTTCGGCGGCTGGGAGCCTGCTGGCTTATTCACTCGGCATTACCAACGTCGATCCCTTGCGCTACCAACTGCTTTTTGAACGCTTCTTCAATCCAGGGCGCTCGGACATGCCTGATATCGATATGGACTTCCCGGACGATCGCCGCGAGGAAGTTATTAACTACGTGGCGCAAAAATACGGCCTGGATTGTGTGGCGCAAATGGTCACATTCAACTCGATGGCCGCGAAAAACTCGGTCAAGGACGTGGCTCGCGTGATGGGCGAACAGCCGCTCGGTGATCGCATTACCCGCCTGATTCCCAGCGGCCCGAAAGTCACACTCAAAGGTTCGCTGGAGAGTGAACGCGAGTTGACCGCGCTCTACGAGGAGAACCGTCTGGCGCGCGAGTTGATTGACCAGGCTCTGCAACTGGAGGGCAGTGTGCGCTCAACCGGCACGCACGCTGCCGGGGTGGTCATCGGCAACGAGGCGCTGGAAAACTTCGTGCCGTTGCGCTCAAAGGACTATAAAGATCCCGCCGCCGGACGTGAAACGCAGTACGAGCAGAAGCACCTGGAAGAGCTTGGTCTGATTAAATTCGACTTCCTGGGCCTCTCCAACCTGACCATCCTGGATAACGCCATCAAGTTTATTAAGGATTCACGTGGCGAAGCGATCGATCTGGATAAGCTGCCGCTAGACCTGGTGGACGAGAATCTACCGGGCGCGGAAGAGCAGAACCGCAAACGCCAGAAAGCCTTTGATCTTCTCTCCGAGGGTGAGACCACCGGCGTCTTCCAGCTTGAGGGCGCGAAGATGCGCGAGTATATCAAGCAACTCAAGCCGACCTGTGTGGAAGATATCATGGCAATGGTCGCGCTCTACCGACCTGGCCCGATGGATAGTATTCCTGAATTTATTGAATCCAAACATGGGCGCAAGAAGATTACGTATCTAGACCCGCGTCTGCCCGAATGGCTGGCCGAGTCCTATGGCGTGATCGTGTACCAGGACCAGGTGTTGCAGATTGCCTATAATCTGGCTGGCTTTGATTGGGGCAAGGTCAACAAGTTCCGTAAAGCTCTCTCGAAAAAGATCATGCACGAGGTCGAGGGCTATCGCGTGGCCTTCCTCAAAGGATGCGTTGAGCGTGGCATGAAAGAGGAGGTGGCCGAGCAACTCTTTACGCTGGTTCTGCCGTTCGGCGGCTATGGCTTTAATAAGGCTCACGCTGCCAGCTACGCGGTCGTGGCCTTCTACACTGCCTACCTCAAGGCCAATTATACGGCGGAATTCATGGCTGCGACCATGACCACCGAGGCCGCCGATGCCAAAAAGATCGCGAACGCGGTGGCCGAATGTAAACGCATGGGCGTTGAGGTCTATGGACCCGATGTCAACGCTTCCAATCGCGGCTTTACCGTTGAGAACGGCGGTATCCGCTTCGGTTTGCTGGCGACCAAAGGCATTGGCGACGGGCCAATCCAGGAGATTCTCCGCGCGCGCAAAGAGGAGGGGCCGTTCAAGTCGCTCGGCGATTTCTGCACGCGGGTTGATCAGCGCGCAGCCGGCAAGAGCGCGATCGAGACGCTGATTAAAGTCGGCGCGATGGATTGCCTGGTTGGGGGAAGCGGGCAGCGCCATCGTTTACTCGCTTCGGTCGATAGCGCGCTGAAATTCGGCAAGAGCGAGCGCGCAGCTAAAGAGAGTGGCCTGATGAGCCTCTTCGGCGATCTGGAAGAAGTCAGCAACGCCATCGAGTTTCAGCTTGCTAACAACGCGCCTGAGATTCCTCGCCAGGATTTGCTGAACTGGGAGAAAGAGTTGCTCGGCCTCTATATCTCGAAGCACCCGCTGGCGTACCTGGTCGAGGCGCTCAAAGATCGAGTCAAGTACAACACCTCGCAGATCGGAGAAGAGCTGGCCAAACAGAAGGTCACGCTCGGTGGAATGCTCACCGAAACGCGCCGCATCACGACCAAGAAGGGCGACCAGATGTGCGTCGCGCGGCTTGAAGATATGTATGGCTCGGTCAATGTAACGGTCTTCCCGCGCCAGTACGCGCAGAACGAGGATCTCTGGGTTGAGAATAAGGTCATCGTCCTCAATGGCGAAGTGCAGATGCGCAACGACGAGCCGACCATCCTCTGTGACAAAGCTGAGGAGTTCAAAGGCTTTGATGAAGAGGTGAACCGTAAGCAGCACGATGTCTGGATCACGCTCAAGCTGAGCGGGAATGATGAGCGTGCCATCTCCAACGACAAGATGCGCATGCAGGATATCTATAACTGTGTGCGCGCGCAAGAGGGGCGCGACCACTATTATCTGTTAATTGAGAATGGCGAGTGGAAGGCGCACCTGACGCCCAACGACAACACCATGCACTATACGCCTGATGTTCGCGTACAACTGGCCGGAATTCTCCGGGGATTGGGTGAGATCAGGGTCGATGAGGTCGAACGCTAAGCTTGTAAGAGCCTTGTGAATGGAGTGTGAAGCAGATTGCCCGCGTCGAGAAAAACGACGCGGGCAATCTGCTTTTTGCTTCTCTGCGCTGCACATTTCACAATCCTCTCGACGTCGCCCGCGAACTATGCTATAACCAGAGAAGCAAATGAGAAAAGCCGAAGGAGAGCAGTTTTATCATGACCGAAGCAGACAGGCCAGAGATTCAGGCCAGTACCGTGATCCGCAATATTGGACAGCTCGTGACCGTTGCTCAACAGCCGTTGGAAGGTGCCGGCGGCCAGCTCCAGATTATCCCCAATGCCGCCATCGCGGTGCATCAGGGAAAGATTGTCTGGTTGGGGCCAGATAATGACGCCGAACCGCTTTTCCAGCACAAACACACCCACAGTGACGGGATCGCGTTGATTGATGCCGAGGGCGCGGTTATCACGCCGGGCCTGGTGGATTCGCACACACACATGGTTTTTGCTGGCGATCGCGCCGAGGAGTTTCATTTGCGCCGCCAGGGCGTGAGCTACGGCGAACTGCTGGCTCAGGGGCGTGGCATCCTGACCACCATGCGCGCGACACGCGAGGCTGATACTGAGACATTGACCAGATTGGCCCTCCAACGCCTGGACGCCATACGTGAACACGGCACGACTACTGTCGAGGTCAAGACCGGCTATGGGCTGGATATGGTGACGGAAGAAACCTGTTTGCGCATCATTAATAGCCTGAACGCGCTTGAAGCCGAGCCTGAGGATCAGCAACAGCGCGTGCGCGTCGTGCCGACCTTTCTCGGAGCGCACAGCGTTCCGCCCGAATATCGCGAGAAGCGTCAGGCATATGTCGACCTGGTGGTTGAAGAGATGCTGCCCGCGTTCGTCGGCCTGGCGCGTTTCTGTGATGTCTTTTGCGAGCGCGAGGCATTCACACTTGAGGAATGTCGGCGCATCCTGACGCGCGCGAAAGAGCTTGGCTACGCGCTGAAGATTCACGCCGAGCAGCTCAGCCCGTCCGGTGGTGCGCGCCTGGCAGCCGAACTTGGCGCGACCTCCGCCGATCACCTGGATTTCGCCAGTGACGAAGACCTGGACGCCATGCGCGAAGCTGGAGTCGTCGCGACCCTCTTGCCTGGCTGCTCCTATACCTTGCGCACGCCCTATCCTTCCGCGCGTCGTCTGCTTGACCACGGCCTGCATGTTGCCCTGGCCACCGACTTCAACCCCGGCACGTCGTATTGCGAAAACATGCAGACTATGCTCGATCTCGCTATGTCGAATATGGGCATGAGCCTGGATGAAGCTCTGGCAGCCGCGACCATCAACGGCGCACGCGCGCTCGGTTTGCATGATGAGATCGGTAGCCTGGAGGTCGGCAAACGCTGCGAGCTGGTCCTCTGGTCCATCCGCGATTATCACGAGATCGGCTATCACTTCGGGAGCAACCTGGTGCATTCGGTGCTGTGCGTATAGCTCGCGCAGCCATCAGCACGAGGCTGATTTTCAGGACCCAAAATGGCAGTTTTCCGTAAAAATGTTTGCTATAGATATTCTCGCAAGCCTGATTCCAGATGGCGCGATGTTTCACGTGAAACATCGCGCCTCATTTTATGCTCAAAACTGAGCAGCACAATAAATTGCATACAATCCTAACGCTTGCCAAAAGGATATTCCATGTCTGACACTGCCGACCTCACGGCCATACCGCGCTTCCTGAAAATCTTTGATATGTTCGAGACTATTTCTCGCCTGAATTATAGATTGTGAATAATTTGAAGCTCTGCCTGTAACATTTCGCCCACCTTCGCGATTACAGAATGAGATCTCAAACATAGATGAGGAGAGAGGTGCATGAGGCAACTACGATCCAACCAGGCGAGCCAGAAGGATGAACCGGTGGACAGGCTGTATCAACGTTACGTACCCGGCTCAACTACTCCTCCTGATAATCGGATTATTATTCGGGCTGTGTAGGCTTTTCGTTTGCGCCATTGAGGGTCATGCTCTGTTTGCGACAGGGTATGGCCCTCTTTATTGCGGAGCGAAAAAACACTCTATAAAGCACTCAAATGGAGAGCAGTTCCAGGCATCCTGCTTTTTCCGATATAATGAACTGGCAAAAGAATGTATACGCATCAAATCCAACAGAAGGAGGAGCATTCATGGCAACAATCACAGATGAATTCATGCGACAAATGCTTACCACAACCAGAGAGTATTGCGTGGTTGTTCTCAAGGCTACGCCAAAGAAACAAGAGGCTGGGTCGGAGAAAATAATTTGGGAGCACGGACGGAGAAACTTTGCCTTGCGCGCTGAGGGGATCTTATCAATCGTTTGCCCGATCTCCGATGGTAGCGATACAGCAGGGATCGGTATTTTTAACGCGAGCGTCGAAGAGGTCAGGAAAATTATGGATGAAGATCCCAGTGTACAGGCTGGCATTTTCACGTATGAGGTCCATCCCTGCCGGAGCTTTCCAGGCGATAGCTTGCCGTAGTGTGATCTATGTTCCCCAAACTGAACCTGTGAGGTCCAATGTTTCACGTGAAACATTGGACCTCATTAAATTGCTGAGCATTCGCGGTTGACATGCATCGTTCTCAAGAGCATACTGAAGCCAGAGAGCTTTTTCCTAATTCTGGTGCCAGGTTTTGCATTCTCATGATGCAATAGAAAAGGACGATAGTATGATCAATCCACAAACGCCCGCGACTGCCCCGTATGGCTCATGGAAATCTCCCATTGCGACCGGTTTGATTTTATTTGATGTGATCGTGCCAGGGCAGATTGTCCTGGATGGCAGCGATATCTATTGGACTGAATTGCGCCCTGCCGAGGGTGGACGCAAAGTCATTGTACGGCGTGCTGCCAGCGGTGCGATCACTGATGTTATCCCTTCTCCGTTCAGCGCGCGCACCCGCGTGCATGAGTATGGTGGAGGGGATTTTTGCGTGAGCGATGGTGACGTCTATTTCTCCAATTTTACCGATCAGCGCCTCTATCATGTCAACGCGAACTCTGATTCGACGCCGGTTCCACTGACAGAGCAGGCCAATAGACGTTATGCTGACTCGATCCTTGATAAAGGCAGGGATCGTTTAATCTGCGTATGCGAAGATCATACTAACCCTGAACGCGAGGCCGTGAATACGTTGCTTGGTGTGTCTCTGAAGGATGGCAGCATCCAGACGCTCGTTTCCGGGAACGATTTCTATGCCGCGCCACGCCTCAATCCCGCTGGCACACAGTTGAGCTGGCTGACCTGGAATCACCCGAATATGCCCTGGGATGGGTGCGAACTCTGGCTTGGCGATCTCGACGCTTCTGGCCAGATCGTCGATACCCGGCTGATCGCTGGTGGCCGCGAAGAATCCATTTTCCAGCCCCAGTGGTCGCCCGATGGCCAGCTCTACTTCATGTCCGATCAGAGCGGCTGGTGGAATATCTATCGCCTGCATGGTGGCCGGATCGAGTCGGTCTGCCCCAGGAAGGCTGAATTTGGTCAACCCCACTGGCTCTTTGATTTTTCCAGGTACGCCTTTGCCGCTCCTCAGCAGATCATTTGCACGTACAGTGAGAATGGACATGGGTACCTGGCGCATCTGGACACCACTACTAGCCAGCTCACTCCGATTGAGACATCCTATACGACTACCACCTATATACGCGCGACCAGCGACCATGTGTTCTTTATCAGCGGCTCACCTTCACAGTCAGGCGGGGTTGTACAATTGGATCTCAACACTGGCAAAGCTGAAATGTTGCGCCGCTCCAACAATATTTCGCTGGACCCTGCCTATCTTTCAGTGCCTCAACCAATCGAATTTCCAACGGAGAACGGACTCACGGCCTACGCCATCTACTATCCTCCGCAGAACGCAGACTACAAAGCTCCCGCAGGCGAACTCCCCCCGCTGCTTGTGAACAGTCATGGCGGGCCAACGAGTGCTTTCCCTATGACCTTTAGCCCGATGACTCAGTTCTGGACGAGTCGGGGCTTCGCGGTTCTGGATGTCAATTACGGCGGAAGTAGTGGCTATGGGCGCGCGTACCGCGAGCGTCTCAAAGGACAGTGGGGCGTGGTGGATGTCGATGATTGTGTCAACGGAGCAAAGTACCTGGTCGAGCGTGGTCTGGTAGATGGCAAGCGTCTGGCGATTCGCGGCGGAAGCGCGGGCGGCTATACTACTCTGGCCGCGCTGGCCTTCCGCGATGTGTTCAACGCCGGGGCCAGCCATTTTGGCGTCAGCGACCTTACAGCCTTTGTCAAAGAGACGCACAAATACGAGTCGCGCTACCTGCACAGCCTGATTGGCCCCTATCCTGAAAAGAGCGATCTCTACATCGAGCGTTCGCCCATCAATTTTACCGAGCAACTCTCCTGTCCGGTGATTTTCTTCCAGGGCCTGGAGGATAAAATTGTGTTGCCCGATCAGGCGGAACTCATGGTTGAGGCGCTGCGCAAAAAGCACGTGCCTGTAGCGTACCTGGCCTTTGAGGGTGAGTCTCACGGTTTTCGGCGCGCCGAAAACCTGAAACGCTCCATTGAAGCCGAACTTTACTTTTATTCCAGGATTTTCCATTTCGACCTGGCCGATCCGGCCGAGCCGGTGGACATCGCGAATCTTTAACCAATATCCATGCTGTGAATGTAGAGCGGCCCCCGCTGCATCCGGGGGATGAGAAAGGCAGCACGCCGCTCTATATTCATCATTTGAACGGATTTATGCCAGCCAGTTTGCTCACACCTTTAGCCCTGTGAGGTTGTGCGCTCCGGCTTGATATAGAGAATCACGCGCTCATCCCCTGGCTGATTGTATGGATATTTGTCCTGACCCAGGTATTTCTTTGCCAACGAATCGATAAATTTCTTGTCGGGATCTTCCTCAATACGCTCAACTTTGCCGCGAATCTCTAGATAATGGTAGGGGTTGGTGAGATCGGTGATCGACAGAGCGATGTGAGGATCGCGTTGAATGTTGTGGTATTTCTGGCGTGTTTTGGTCTGGCTGATCTTGACATAGTTGCCGTCCCAATCAAACCAGACGGGATTTGACTGTGGCTCGTGGTTGGGTCCAATCGTGGCGACATGCGCGAAGCCTTTGGATTGCAGAATACCCAGTTCTTTCTGTGGAATAACGCTCATGGTTTTCCTCTCTTTCACTAACAACTCAGATATGAAGAAGCTCATCTGAGCAACAAGTCTCTTTGCTTTTAGTATGCTAGCAAGGAACCACTAAAGCCTGTCGATCAAAAGGACGTTCTAGTTTGAAAAAAAGTTTCACGTGAAAGCAGTCATGAAGAATTTACGTCCACCGTATTTATCTGCTACAATGCCGGAGGAAGGGCAATGATGCCTGGAAAGGAAACCGACGATGAAAACAGATACTCTACCAATCCTACCCGCAGAGGTAATCATACAGGGCCAGGCGTTGACCAGTGCCGAGGTGCTGGCAGTGACCCGTCACTATGCTCCTGTTTCGCTCGGCGGCGAGTCGCTGGCTCGCATTCAGGCCGCGCGCCGGGTAATCGATCGTATGGCGGACGAGGGCCAGAAGGTATACGGCGTCACGACCGGTTTTGGCCATCTCAGCCGCGTGCGTATTCCTCATGAACAACTGACGGAGTTGCAGCACAATCTTTTGCGCAGCCATGCCGCCGGAGTGGGCGAGCCGCTGAGCGAAGATGTGACGCGCGCGATGATGCTTCTGCTGGCGGCCAGCCTGGCACGTGGCAATTCAGGCGTGCGCGTGGAGGTCGTCGAGCTGCTGCTGAACATGTTGAATGCGCGACTCTACCCGGTCATTCCGTCGCGTGGTTCCGTGGGGGCCAGCGGTGATCTCGCGCCTCTGGCTCACCTGGGGCTGACGCTGATTGGCGAAGGTGAAGTACATTATCACGGCGAACGTGTCACGGGAAACGCAGCGTTGGCTCAGGCTGGACTGGCTCCTCTGCATTTGCAAGCCAAAGAGGGTCTGGCGCTGATTAATGGCACACATCTGATGGAGGCCAGCGCCATTCTTGCTCTGGCCGACGCTCAGACACTTGTACGCGCCGCAGAAGTGGCTTGCGCGATGAGCATCGAGGGACTGATGGGCAGTCATGTGCCGTTGGACCCACGTATTCATACGCGACGCGGCCAGGTGGGTCAGCAGGCGGCGGCGGCGCGTTTGCGCGAGCTGGTCAAGAATAGCGAGATCAACGCTAGTCACCAGAACTGTGCGCGTGTACAGGACCCCTATACGATGCGCTGCGCCCCCCAGGTGCTGGGTGCGGTACGCGACGCGCTGGAGTATTGCGCGGGCGTATTTGAGTGCGAACTGGGTGCCGTGACCGATAATCCGCTGATCTTTCCCGAAGATGGCGAAGTGTTGAGTGGCGGCAACTTTCACGGTCAGCCACTGGCCCTGGCGCTGGATACAATGGCGCTGGCTATCACGCAACTGGCCAGCTTCTCCGAGCGCCGGACATACAATCTCATGGGGCCGCATGATTGGGATGAGCAGGGTGCGCCGCTCTTCCTCGCGCCCAATCCCGGCCTCAACTCCGGCTTTATGATCGTCCAGTACGTCGCTGCCGCGTTGACCAACGAAATCAAAGTGCTGGCTCATCCCGCCAGCATCGATTCCATCCCGACGAGTGCCGGAATGGAAGATTTCAACAGCATGGGAGCAACCAGCGCCCATAAGATGTTGCGTATTCTGGAGCAGGCGCGCCAGGTCGTGGCCATCGAACTGATGTGTGCCGCGCAGATGCTTGACTTCCGATTGCCGCTGCAACCCGGCGAGGGGGTGCGGCGAGCCTTCGACCGTGTGCGCTCGTTTGTCCCCAAGCTGGAACACGATCGAGTCATGTCTCCCGACATCGAGACGCTGGCCCGCGCAATCAAAGAAGGCGCTTTCGATAGCATCGCGTAAGTCATCCTACGTCGCTGGCAATGGCGGAGGAATGTTTCACGTGAAACATTCCTCCGCCATTGCCAGCGATGATACCACACAAGGAGCGGCGCTCCATTGACAGCCTTGATAAACTTGCAAGGTAAAAAAGTACAGCGAGAAAGGCAAGATTTCGTCTGAATTTGCTTCCTCTGCTAGAGGGAATAGCGCGAGCTTCTGTGTCTATATCTTGAAAAAGATCAATCTTTCTTTTCAAGCAAATTGCGCGTATAATAAGGGAGCAATCAGTTTTCACTCGCAGCCCGGAACGTGTTACAGGAGGAGAAGCGACCCATGATCTCAGCTATCGACAGCATTATTGAAGCGTCCATTGACCCGCGAGGACCGGGTCTCGCCGTTGCTGTTGCGCAAAATGGAGATTGCCTCCATTGTAAGGGGTATGGCCTGGCTAACATGGAATGGTCTCTCCCCATCACAACAGATACCGTTTTTCGTCTCGCGTCACTCACGAAAACGTTTACCGCGACGGCTATCCTTTTGCTGCAAGAGCAAGGGAAACTGCATCTCTCCGATGCAATCACCAACTACTTTCCTGACTTTTCGCCGCACTGGAACCCTATCACTATTGAGCATTTACTCACCCATACATCGGGGATCAAAAATTATAACGATCTGGATGGCTTTATCCGCATCTGGGCCAGGGCGGATCTCACACCGCGTGAACTGGCGACGCTGTTCGCCGATCTGCCGCTGAATTTCGCGCCTGGTAGCCGTTTTGAGTACACGAATTCCGGCTACGTGTTGCTCGGTTTGCTCATCGAAACACTCGCGGGCATGACCTACGAAAATTTCATCCAGACCCAGATTTTCACTCCGCTGGGCATGAAGCGCTCCTACTACATGTTGCGCGGTGCGATCATTCCTCAACGGGCGGCTGGTTACGTGCTCGCACCTGAGAACAATCCGCACGCCTATCACGGTTATCTGCACGCGCCGTTTCGTAGCATGACCACCTCCTACTCTTCTGGTGGTCTTGGCTCAACGCTCGAAGACATGCTAATCTGGGACAACGCGCTGCGCACCAATCGTCTACTGAGCGCGGATGTGCAGAAACGCATGCTGACGCCGGCTGTTCTGGCCAATAACCAGAGCAGCAATTATGGGCTTGGCTGGTTTATCGAAGAACGCCAGGGCCACAAAATCGCCTATCATTCTGGCGATGTCGAAGGTTTCTCATCGCTCATGGTGCGCCTGATCGATATGCCCCTGACCCTGATCCTGCTCGCCAATCTTTCCGATTGGGATCTGGAAGGTCTGTCTGAGAAGATCTTTGAGGCATTGCTCTGAGATGCGCTGGCTTGAAGGAAAGATGGCGGATGTTTCACGTGAAACATTCCGCTCACCTACCTGTTTCCCTCAACTTGCCTTGCTTGCTCCCAATATGCTACACTGCATACGTAGAGCTAGTCAATGAGGACTATGCCGCCGCTTTTTGCAGTGCGCCATGTGTGCGCAATAGAAGGGAGTACAGTGGTGATTACTCACGACAAACACGTGGATTCGCCAGATCCTTCCAACCATTTTTCTTCTCTCCAGGAACAACGCGCGCTTCTCCAGCAGATTCGCCAGGAATTGATTCAACACTATCGCCCGGTTTTGCAACAGGGGGCCGGAGCGATTCGCGTGATGGCCCGCCTGGTCAATGAACTGGAGAGCCGCTGCCGCGAACTCCATATTTCGCCCACCGTGATGCAGGCCGAGATTACCAACCGCACGATTGGCGATGTCAATGTGCGTCTGATTACCGAGTGCGAGGGTGAGCCGGGCGGTCCCGGCGATTATCGCATGCTGGCCGATGAACTGGGCGTGGCGCTACCCGGCGAGGATCTGTCCGGCTATGCCGCAACTGGTGAAACCTATCTCTGGCTGCGCGATCAGATGCTCCAGATTGAACGCGAGTTGCTCCAGCAGGGTATTGATCTGCGTATCTACGATATCCTGGCCACCGGTAATCGCGTGCTGCGCGCTCAACTGGCCGAGCATGTGCGGGATTGGGGTATCACGGCGACCGCCGATCAGGTCTATCTTGGTCTGGGCGCGATGGATACGCTCGACAAAACCTTGCGTGGCCTGGCACACGTTGCACGTGTAACCAATCAGTTGCCCATCGGCATTCTCTTCCCGGAGCCGGGTTTTGGGACGCCAGAATGGCAGGCCAACTCGCATGGCTACACTCTCCATCGTTTCGCCACCAGCGCTTCCAATCTGTTCAAGCTCACTCCTGGCCAGCTTGATGACCAGCTCCAACAATTCGCCGATCTGCGTGTGATTTACCTGACCGTGAGCAGCAATCCTACGACCTTTGCCTATACACCGGAGGAACTCAACGCGCTCTTCGCTGTTCTGCGCCCATACTGGCAGGCGGGTCGCGAGATCTATCTCCTGGCCGACCTGGCCTATATCGGGACCGGTGTGCCTGCCGATGATCGGGCGCGTATGGCGACCTTTGCTGATCCTGAGGTCTGGCCACACACGCTCTTTGCGCATAGCCTCTCGAAAACGCACACGCTGACCGGCGATCGTTTCGGCTGGGTGACAATGGGCAATCCGCAACTGGCCGCTGAGATCGCGCCAGCCTGGGCGAACAGCATGGCTTCTTTGCCCGCCGACTGGCAGCTGCGTTTCATGGCCTATGTCAAGCTGATTGATGAGCGTCCCTGGCTTGGCGAGAAATTGCGCGCTTTCTATCGTTATCGACGCGCGCGCCTGGTGGCGCAATTGCGCAAGATCGACGCCGAGCAGCACCTTTTCGAGCAGGTCTACCTGGGCGATGATGCGACGGTCTATAACTGGAGCCAGTTGCGGCCCGACGAGGATGCCTTCTCGCTCTTCGAGAAAACCGGCATCGCCGGTGTGCCCGGCTCCGGCTTTGGCTATAGCGACGAATTTGTGCGTTTCGCCATCGGCGTGATCCCCATTCCTGATTAAGCAGTATCAGCACGCGGCGACATCCCTCACTCGGCCAGCCTGTGCGTGGATGTCCCGGTTCTCTAGCGGGACATCCTAGTTTATTGCTGCCTTGCTTGACCTCGCTTGTTGCAAGTGATACCCTTGATAAAGAGGAAAAGGCACGTTTACCTGTCAGATGAGCTAGCGGCGCTCACTGTCATACCCTGAATGAGCCGGGGCGTGTCCTGCCAGTGCTGGCCAGATACTATCGTTGTTGCTTGCTGCTGTCAGGGAGGGTCGTGGCCTTTCTCAGCGATGTTTCAATGTTTCACGTGAAACATCGCGCTGTGCATTGCCTGCGAACGGGCAAGCACATCCCCTGGATGAAAACGCAAGCACTGGACCAGGGATACTCCTGGACAAACACATAAGGAGAACTTATTCGTATGGCAACCCGTATTGGTATTAATGGCTTCGGGCGCATTGGACGCCAGTCGATGAAAGCCATTCTGGAGCGTCACGGCGGTGAACTGGAAATCGTAGCCATCAACGACCTGACCGATCCCAAGGTCAACGCGCACCTGCTCAAATATGACTCCACCTATGGCCGTTTCCCTGGCGAGGTCGAGGCTACACCTGATTCGCTGATCGTCAATGGCCACAAAATCAAGGTCCTGGCCGAACGCGATCCCGGCAAAATTCCCTGGGGCGACCTGGGCGTCGAGCTGGTGATCGAGTCCACCGGCTTCTTCACCAACGCCGAGAAGGCTGGCGCGCATCTGCGCGACACCGTGAAGAAAGTGATTATTTCCGCGCCCGCGAAGGACGAGGATATCACGATCGTGCTGGGCGTGAACGAGCAGATGTACGATCCGGCGAAGCACAACATTATCTCCAATGCTTCGTGCACGACGAACTGCCTGGCTCCGGCTGCCAAAGTTCTCAACGACACCTTTGGTATCGAACGCGGTCTGATGAATACCATCCACGCCTACACCAACGATCAGCGCATCCAGGATCAGATTCACCCCGATCTGCGCCGCGCGCGTGCCGCTGCTGTGAATATCATCCCAACCACCACCGGAGCCGCCAAAGCTGTCGCGCTGGTGATCCCCGAACTCAAGGGCCGTTTCGACGGCATGTCTCTGCGCGTCCCCAACCTGACCGTTTCGATCGTCGATTTCGTGGCGAACGTGCGCAAAGAGACGAGCAAGGAAGCGGTCAATGAGGCTTTCAAGGCTGCTGCTGCTGGTCCGCTCAAGGGTATTCTTGACTTCACCGAAGAGCCTCTGGTCTCTTCGGACTTCCGGGGCGACACTCACTCTTCGATTATCGACGGTCTGACGGCCCAGGTGCTGGGCGGCAATATGGTCAAGGTTGTGGCCTGGTACGACAACGAGTGGGGTTATTCCTGCCGCGTCTCCGACCTCGCGGCCTTTATTGCGAAAAAGGGTCTGTAAACGAGGGA
>Ga0207674_10003931_pt1 | contig 18096 bp, 17 predicted proteins | sample KBSCornC72_FD_184303 | JGI IMG/M metagenome (GOLD analysis project Ga0207674, IMG submission 184303) | Corn rhizosphere microbial communities from Kellogg Biological Station, Michigan, USA - KBS Corn C7-2 (SPAdes) (version 2) | ecosystem: Host-associated > Plants > Roots > Rhizosphere > Soil ... | reverse complement strand
GGCGAGGTCCACGCCGTGGGTGTCGAGGCGAAGCGCATGCTCGGCCTCACGCCAGGCTCGATCTCGGCCATCCGCCCCCTCAAGGACGGCGTCATCGCCGACTTCGACGTCACGGAGCAGATGCTCCGCCACTTCATCCAGAAGGTCCACCAGCACCGCTTCGCGCACCCGAGGGTCGTCGTCTGCGTCCCGTCCGGCGTGACGGGCGTCGAGAAGCGCGCCGTCGAGGAAGCGACGCTCTCCGCCGGTGCGAGGGAAGCCCACCTGATCGAAGAGCCGATGGCTGCCGCGATCGGCGCGGGGCTTCCGGTGAGCGAACCGACCGGGAACATGATCGTCGACGTCGGCGGTGGCACGACCGAGGTCGCGGTCATCTCCCTCGGCGGCATCGTCGTCTCCCAGAGCCTCAGAGTCGGCGGCGACGAGATGGACGAGGCGATCACCAGCCACATCAAGAAGGAGTACAAGCTCCTGATCGGCCAGCAGACGGCCGAGGAGATCAAGCTCGAGGTCGGCTCCGCGTTCCAGCTCAAGGACGAGGTGCAGGCGGAGGTCCGGGGCCGCGACATGCTGACCGGCCTCCCGAAGACGGTCGTCATCAGCTCGGACGAGGTCCGCCACGCGCTCGAGGAGCCGGTCGGCCAGATCCTGGACGCGATCCGCTCGACGCTCGACAAGACGCCGCCCGAGCTCGCGGCGGACATCATGGACCGCGGCATCGTCCTCGCCGGCGGCGGCGCGCTCCTCTCCGGCCTCGACGAGCGGCTCCGGCACGAGACGCAGATGCCAGCGCAGCTCGCCGAGTCGCCGCTCACCTGCGTCGCGGTCGGCTCCGGCCGGAGCCTCGAGGTGCTCGAGGTCATGCAGCGGGCCGCGAAGAACCGGGGCAAGAGCCGCAACGGCTACCGGCGCTAGAACACTCGATCTCGCCGCGCACTCCGCTACCCTCCAAGACCGTGCCTAGGACTCGCAGCGCGCGGGTGGCGGCGCTGGGCTCTCCCGTCCGACGCGCGGTTGCCCCCCGGTATTCCCCCAGGTCGTCAGGCCCCCTGCGCAGGCGGCTCGTCGTCGGCCTGCTCGTGCTCGTCTCGCTCGTGATGATCACCGTCTACTTCCGCGAGTCGCCGAACGGGAGCCTGCACGGGTTCCAGAGCGCCGGCTCGACCGTCCTGCGCCCGTTCGAGGTCGCCGCGAACCGCATCGCGCGCCCGTTCCACGACGCGTACAACTGGACGGCCGACGTCTTCCACGCGAAGGCGGAGAACAAGACGCTCCGCGAGGACAACAAGCGGCTCCAGCAGCAGGCGATCCAGGCGGCGACCCAGGCGCAAGAGGCGGTCGCGCTCGAGAAGCTGCTCAAGCTCAAGCAGGCTCCCCGTTACCAGGACTACGCCAAGACGGCCGTCACCGCCGACGTCCTCTCGAACCCGGTCAGCCAGTTCGACCAGACGATCGTCATCGCCGCGGGCCGCTCGAGCGGGATCCGGGTCTACGACGCGGTCGTCACCGATCGCGGGCTCGTCGGCCAGGTGACGAAGGTGCTCCACGACACGGCCCTCGTCACGCTCCTGACCGACAAGGAGAGCGCCGTCACGGCGAAGGACCATCAGACGAGCGCGATCGGATCCGTCCGGCACAGCCAAGGCCCCGAGGACCTGCTCTTCCTCGACCGCGTTCTCAAGAACAAGCGCGTGAACCGTGGCGACCTCGTCATCACCGCCGGCCAGATGTCCGGTCATCGCCTGTCGTCGCTCTACCCCAAGAACATCCCGATCGGCAAGGTCACGCGTGTCGGTCAGACGGACGTCGACCCGTTCCAGGACGTCCAGGTGATGCCGTTCGTCGACTTCTCGTCGCTCCAGGTCGTGATGATCCTGGCGAGCCACAAGCCGCGCCCGCAGATGCCGTGACCGCGATCGCCCCCGCCGCGAAAGCAGCCGCCCTCTTCTTCTTCGTGACGATCGTCCAGGTGACGATCGTGTCGGAGATCGGGATCCTCGGCGGCTCGCCGGATCTCGTGCTCGTCACGCTCGTCGCGGTCGCGCTCACCCAGGGCGCGATCTTCGGCGCGGTGACGGGCTTCTGGGCGGGCCTGCTGCTCGACGTTGCGCGGCTCGGCACGCTCGGCTTCACGTCGCTCCTGCTGACGCTCGCGGGCTTCTGGATCGGACGCTACGGCGAGACGACGGGCCGCGACCGCTCGCACGCGCCACTCCTCTCCGTCGGCGTGGTGACGGTGCTCTACGCGGTCGGCTCGCTCGTCATGCACTTCCTGCTGCGCGAGCCCGCTCCCGCGCAGGTCGTGCTCTTCGAAGAGCTGCCGGGGACGATCGCGCTCAACCTCCTGCTCACGCTGCCCGTCTTCGCGCTGGTGCGCCGCGTGTTCGCGGCGCCCGAACGAACAGCGCCGGAGGTCGAGTTCGTTGGCTAGCCGCCCGATCCCGATCCGGCCCGGCCGCTTTCTCCCGAGAGACCCGCGCATCGACGCGCCGTACCGGCTGACGCCGCAGCTCGTCTTCCGCATCGGGATCCTCGGCTTCCTCACGCTCGCCGCCTTCGCGATCCTCTTCTTCCGCCTGTGGGCGCTCCAGGTCCTGTCCGGGAACCAGTACCTCGTTGCCGCGCAGAACAACCAGCTGCGCGTGATCCGCACCGACGCTCCGCGCGGCCCGATCGAGGATCGCTACGGCCGCGTGATCGTCGACAACACGAGCGCGACGGCGGTCAAGGTCTGGCCCGCCGACCTGCCCAAGCACGGCGCGTACGCCGAGCTTCGCCGCCTGTCGCGGATTCTCAAAGTTCCGCTCTCCGATGTCACCGCGCAGATCAAGAAGAACCGCGGCGACCCGGTAGCGCCGGCAACCGTCAGCGATTCCGTGACCGAGCGGGAGGTCGACTACCTGCTCGAGCATCAGTCCGAGTTCCCGGGCATGACGATCACGAACACGTTCGTCCGGAACTACCCGTTCGGTGACCTCGGCGCGCACATCCTCGGCTACGTCGGCGAGATCTCGCCGGACCAGCTGAAGTCGAGCAAGGGCTACGTGCTCGGCGACAAGGTCGGCCAGGCCGGGATCGAGTCCACGTTCGACAAGGAGCTGCGCGGGCAGCCCGGCCTCGAGCAGCTGCGGGTCGACTCGCTGGGGAGGCCGATCAGCCCGATCGAGATGAGGACGCCGGTCACGCCCGGCTACGCGGTCCGGCTCACGCTCGACGCGAAGCTCCAGCGCGCCGCGCAGAAGGCGATCGTCGACGGCATCAACATCGCGCAGGGCAATCACCAGTGGTACGCGAAGGCCGGCGCGATCGTCGCGCTCGACCCGCGCGACGGCGCGGTCCGGGCCCTCGCCTCGTATCCGACCTTCGACCCGTCCGCGTTCACGAGCCACAAGAAGAACGCACTTGCCTTCCTGACGAACGACGACGTGGCCCGTGCAGCGGACTACCCGGCGCTCGACCGCGCGATCGCGGGCGCGTATCCACCGGGCTCGACGTTCAAGCCGGTCACCGCGCTCGCGGCGATGCAGGAGCACATCCTTTCGCCGTACAACGCACTCGCCTGCACGGGGACATACAAGGCCTCGGGCCAGATCTTCAAGAACTGGGATCCGTTCGTGAACACCGCGATGACGCTCCCGACCGCGCTTGCCCAGTCGTGCGACACGTACTTCTACCAAGTCGGCAAGGACTTCTACGACCTTCCTCCGACGCGCGGCCAGCCGCTCCAGCGCTGGGCCAAGACGTTCGGCTTCGGCGAGCAGCCGGGCCTCGACGTCGGCCCGGCGACGGCGGGCCTGCTGCCGACGATCGCCTGGAAGCACAGGACGTTCACCAAGAAGACCGACCCGAGCAACTGGCAGATCGACCGCCTCTGGAAGCCGGGCGACTCGATCCAGCTCGCGATCGGCCAGAAGGACATGCTCGCCTCGCCGCTGCAGATGGCGCGCTTCTACGCCTTGCTCGCGAACGGCGGGAAGCTCGTCACGCCGCACCTCGTGTCCGCGATCGAGCAGCCGGGCCCGCAGAACGGCCCGCAGCAGGGCGCGCTCGTGCTCCGCCGCTACCAGGCGCCGACGAAGGAGCTCAACCTCGACCCGACCGGGATGACGGCGATCCGCGACGGGCTCTACGAGGCGACGCACTCGAGCCTCGGCACCTCGTCCAACACCTTCGGCTCGTATCCGATCCAGATCGCCGGCAAGACCGGCACCGCGGAGACACACGCGGTCGACGCCGGCGGGTATGTGCACCCGACGAACACGTCCTGGTGGTGCGGCTTCGGCCCGTTCGGCGCTCCGCGGCTCGTCGTCTGCGCGGTGATCGAGAACGGCGGCCACGGCGGTGAGGCCGCGGCTCCGACCGCGCTCAAGGTGTTCGAGCAGTTCTTCGGGCAGAAGGCCACCAACGTGAGCACGGCGCCGACGGACTGATGGCCGACTACGCAGCAGACAGACGACTCGCGGTCCGGCAACGAGCCCGCGCGCGCGAGGCCACGTACCTGCGGAACCTGGACTGGGTGCTGCTCGCCGCCGTCGGCGGGATCGTCGCGTACGGCCTCTGGGTGATCTCCGGGATCACGAAGGACGACATCCCTGGCAACCCGAACTACTACGTCGTCCGCCAGGCCGCGTACGCGCTCGTCGGCGTCGCGGGGCTGGCCGGGATGACGCTCCTCGACCCGGGCTTCTGGCGCAAGAACTCGCGGATCGTCTACGGCGTGCTGATCGCGATGCTCGTCCTGACGCCCGTGCTCGGCTCGAGCGTCCGCAACACGCGGCGCTGGATCGACATCGGGCCGTTCCGCTTCCAGCCGTCCGAGTTCGGGAAGTTGCTGCTCGTCCTGTTCCTGGCGGCGTTTCTCGCCGACCGCGGGAAGCGGATCTACGAGCGGCGGACGACGTTGACCGCCGTCGGGCTGGCCGCGCTGCCGATGATGCTCGTCTTCCTTCAGCCCGACTTCGGGACGGCGATCGTCTACGCGGGGATCCTCGGCGCGACGCTGTTCATCGCGGGGACTCGCTGGTCGCAGGTCGCGATGCTGCTGGTGGTCGCAGTGGCAGGCGCGACGTTCGTCCTCTGGGCCGGGCCGGCGATCGGTGTGGACGTGCTCAAGGACTACCAGCTGAAGCGAATCACGGGCTTCATGCATCCGGACCAGGATCCCGGCGGCGCCACGTACAACATCACGCAGTCGATCACCGCCGTCGGCGCCGGTGGGGTCGACGGGCGCGGGCCGAGCGGCGCGACGCAGACGAACTACAACTACCTGCCCGAGCACGCGACCGACTTCGTCTTCGCCTCGACCGCGGAGCAGCGCGGCTTCTTCGGCGTGACGATCCTGCTTCTGCTCTACCTGCTCGTGATCTGGCGCGCGATCAAGGTGATCACGCTGGCGCGGGACGCATTCGCTGCGATTGCGGCAGCCGGGATCGCCTTCGCGCTGCTGGTACAGATCTTCATCAACGTCGGCATGACGATCGGCATGGCGCCGATCACGGGCATTCCGCTCCCATTCGTGAGCGTGGGCGGCAGCTCGATGGTCGCGAACCTGCTCGCGATCGGGGTGCTTCAGTCGATCTGCGTTCGGCGTCGCTGACGCTCGCCCCTCCTTGCGAGCGGTGGCTTGCGGCAGGCGGGTTCTTCGCCTAACCCGGCGGGACGTAGGTCCAGTCGGTGTTCGTCCGTCCGGGCGGGAGCTCCGTCTCGCCGTGCTTCTCCCGCTCGGCCACCTCGTGGGCGACCTGAGCGTTCTCGACCGCGTTGGCCTCGAGCTGCTTGCGGCTCCTCCGCCAGGACGCCTTCATGCGTCGCAGAAACGCGATCATCTCGTCCCAAATGTAACGCAGTCCCAGGACCTAGTGACAACCTGTTACTAGGTCGGTCCGGTCCGTCCGGTGAGGGTCCTAGCCTTTTCGCGCATCAGCAACGGAAAGGGTGGTTCCCCTGTGGCGACGACAAAGCGAGAAGCGCACGAGCTGCTGCTGATCGAAGAGGCCGACGCCTGGTTCGAGTACCTCGCCGCGACGAGGGGCCAGTCAGCAGTCCGGTACAAGGAAGTCGAGCCCTGGGCGTGGGCCCGACTCAGTCAGCGCCTGCGAGCGATCAGGACGAAGCGCCAGAAGCTGCGCCCCGCCAGAGCGGCGTAGCGCTCTCCGCGGAAAAAGGAACGGGGGAACCGTGTGGTCCCCCCGTGCCCATCCGCCTTGGCCGCAGAGCTGGGCCCTACAACTGAACTACGTGCTCGACTTCGCGAGCGTCGACACGCACTTGCCGAACGCGTTCCGGTCACTCGCGTTCTTGCCGTACTTGGCGCGGAACGCGGGGCCGCCCATCGAGGCGCGCTCCGCCTTGCAGGAGCGGGCCGCGTTCTGCGTCGTGCTCACCTGCTGGTCCAGAGCAGCCTTCGTCTTCGAGGACACGCACTGGCCGAACGCGTTCTTGTGGTTCTTGCCGGTGCCGTAGAACTCGGCGAAGCTCTTGCCGTCGTGGCTGGCCGCGAAGTTCGGGTCGGCCTGCTCGGCGGTGCACGCCGAACGTGCGCTGACCCGATCCTGGTGCGCGGCATGCGTCCACTGCGAGACGCACTTGCCCATCGCGTTCATGCGATGGCTCTGAGCGGTGCCGTACGTCTGCCGGAAGAGTTCGGTTCCGAGGCTGGCACGCAGCGCGCGACACGCGCGGGCGCCGTTCTCGCGATCCTGGCCGGTCAGGCCACCGAACGAGGCGGCCGGGATGACCAGCGCAGCGAGTGATGCGACGATCAGGATCTTGGTTTTCATAACTGGGCTATGCCTCCTGGTAGAGATCTCTCTCAGGAGACGAAATGAATGTAAGGAAAACCCCGGACCAGTTGTAAGCATCCTGCAAAGACGCTATGGCGCGGCGATCACCTTGTAGCCCAGATGCACGAGCGCGAGCGTCAATTCGCCGTCCGCGTCGACCGAATCCTCGTTGTACACGTACGACCCTCCGCCGGGCAGCAATCCCGCTGCACGAGCCATAACGACGTTCCAGAGCGTCTGCACCGAGAACAGCGTCGCCGCGCCGGTGAGGACGAGCGGCTTCTCGGCGTGCCGTGTCAGATCCCGCGCGTGCCGCTCGTACTCCGTGTTGTGGATCAGCCCGACGAATCCACCGCCTTCGAGCCCAATGAAGACGCCTCCGACCCCGCCGACGTCTTCCGTGAGACGTCGGCGGGCCTCGCTCACGAACGTTGGAGCGAGGAACGAATCCGCGTTCATGATCAGAATCGCGTCATCGTCGCGGAGCTGTGGGAGGAGGAGGTCGAGGACCTGATTCAGCGCCCCCGCCCTCCTGTGCTCGTTGCCGGCCGTCACGAAGACGTCCGCGCCGGCTGACTGAGCCGCGAGGGCAGTACGGTCAGTGCAGTGGTCGGCGATGACGATCGTGAGGTCCGGCTTCGAGGCCTGCTCGTCGAGCGAGCGAATCGCCTTTCCTATCCGATCCTGCTCGTTGTGAGCCGGGATCAAGGCGACGACCAGTCCGCGGTCTGAGGGCCGCGGCGCTCTACGAACCAGGCGGGCCAGGCCCGCCGCGAGCGGGCCGATCCGCGGTTGTTCTGGGAACTCGACGAGCATGCCCGCAGGGTCGCGCGCGCGGATCGCTCGCCGCCTGACGCAGATGCGTCAACGATCGTAAGAAGTCTGTTAGTGGCGAGGGCCCGCCTCAGGAGAGTGAGACGGGGGGTCGAGGCGGGCCTCTCGCCGGCTGGGCCGAAGCTCGGCTCGATGATTGCGCGCGACGCTGAGGCAATCCTGAAGATTGCGCCGTGCACGCTTTTACCGTCGGGTTCGGGCTCGGGTTCTTCGTCGCGCTCCAGCTGGGCCCGCTGTCGCTCTATCTGATCCGCTCGACGCTGCGGAACGGCTGGGAGGTCGGGCTCGCGATCGCGGTCGGGATCGCGGTCATCGACCTCGCCTACGCGGCGGCGGGCGCTGCAGGCGCGGCGCCGCTGCTCGCGATCGGGCCGCTCGACGTGATCCTCGGGCTCCTCGGCGCGACCGTGCTCGTCGTCCTCGGAGGCCGGACGCTCTGGAGCGCGTTCCGGATCCACCTCGGCGAGGGCGCGGAGCCGGTGAGCCCGCGGCGCGGATTCCTGACGGCGCTCTCGGCGACGGCCTCGAATCCGCTGACGATCGCGTCCTGGGCCGCGATCTTCTCGGCGGCCAGTGCCGCGGGCGCCGCTGGGTCCGTCTCGAGCGCGGTGCTGCTGATCGCCGGAGTCGGCCTCGGGAGCCTGACCTGGGACGTGGCGCTCGCATCGGGCACCGCGCTCGTCGGCCGAGCCGCGGGCGAGCGCCTCCTGCGCGTCGTCGATCTCGTCGCGGGCGTCGGGCTCATCTGCTTCGGCGCAGTACTCGCGTACAGCGTCCTCAGCAACTAGGTTCCGCAATGTGCTGATCGCGCAGCTCTCGGACGTCCACGTCGGCGGTGCGCGCTACAGCCGCGAGCTCCTCGAGGCGGCGATCGGAGAGATCAACGCCGCCGAGCCGGACGTCGTCGTCGTGGCCGGGGACGTGACGGACGACGGCTATCCGGACCAGTACCCGCTGGCGAAACAGGAGCTCGAGGCGATCGCGTGCGAGCACGTGATCCTCGTCCCGGGCAACCACGACGCGCGAAATGTCGGTTACGCGCTCTTCGAGGACACGTTCGGCACGCGCGACAAACGGGCGCGGCTCGAGCTCGCGGGCCACGACGTCGCACTCGTCGCCGTCGACTCGTCGAAGCCCGACCTGGACGAGGGCGAGATCGGGCGCGAGCACTACGGGTGGATCGAGGAGGGCTTCATCGGCGACGCCGACCTGCGGATCTTCGTCTGCCACCACCACCTGATGCCCGTGCCCGGAACCGGCCGCGAGCGCAACCAGGTGCTCGACGCGGGTGACGTGATCTCTCTCCTGCGCCAGCTGAGCGTCGACCTCGTGCTGTCGGGCCATCGCCACGTCCCGTACGTGTGGCCCGTGGCCGGGATGTACATCGTCCACTCCGGCACGGTCTCGACGCGCCGCACGCGCGGCTTCCCGCACCCGGCGTACAACCTGATCAACGTCGACAACGGCCGGATCGCGGTCGACCTGAAGATCCCGGGTGGCGAGCGGCAGAGCCTCGGCGACTATCCGCGCGACTGGCCCGAGGAGCTGTCCGCGCGCCACAACGACCCGTTCGCGCGCCCTCCGCGCGGCGAGCCGTTGGCGAACGACTGAGACCGTGGAAGAATCGGGCTGCCATGACGCGGCCGATCGTCTTCATCTCCGACTTCGGGTATCGCAACGAGTGGGTCGGCATCTGTCATGCGGTGATGAACAAGGTTGCGCCGGGCGTCGACGTGATCGACCTCTCGCACGGTGTCTCGCCGCTCGACGTCCGGGCCGGTGCGCTCGTGCTGGCGGACTCGCTTCCGTACATCCGCCACGAGGCCATCGTGTTGGCGGTCGTCGACCCGTCCGTCGGGCGAGACCGAGACATCGCTGTCGCCACGACCGACGGCCGGCTGCTCGTCGGCCCGGACAACGGCTTGCTCGCGCCGGGCTGGCATGCCTCCGAGGGGATCGCGGAGGCGGTCTCGATCACGTCTTCGGAGGTCATCATCCAGCCCGTGTCGCCTTCGTTCCACGCGCGCGACGTGCTCGCTCCTGCCGCGGCGCACCTCTCCGCGGGGGCGGCCCTCGGCGACCTCGGCGACGCCATCGATCCGAGCACGCTCGCCGAGATCAGCATCCCCGACCCGTCCGTCGAGCCTGGCAAGATCGCGTGCGAGGTGCTCGACCTCAACCGCTTCGGGAACGTGCAGCTGAACGTGCGGCAGTCGCATCTCGCAGCCGCAGGGCTCGACCGGGTCGACCGGATCCTCGTCGAGGCGCAGTCCGGCGGAGGGCTCGCCAGGCAGGTCGCGACCTACTCCGACCTGGACGCCGAGCAGTGGGGCCTGATGATCGATCCGCGCGGCTGGCTGTCGGTGATCCGCGGCGAGCCTGGGAACGCCGCGGAAGGGCTCGGTGTCGGTGGAGGCGATCTCGTCTGGCTCAGCCACGAAAGAAGCTGAATCGTTGAGAAGCGGTAACGTTTCGCTGATGTCCAAGGGGTCTAAAGAAAGGACGTGGGACAGTGAAACACCGCAGATTGCTGGGCCTTGCGGGAGGAGTGAGCGTGCTCGCGCTCGTCGCCTTCCTCAGCGTTGCGGCGGCGAGTAGCAGCAAGCCGGCGCACGCGCAGAGCGCGGCCGCGACGATGCCGGCGCCGAAGGTGCCCAACGCCGCCGCGATCAGAAGGAAGTACGGGGGACAGACGATCACGTTCGTCGGCGACTCGGTCGGTAACGGCCACGTGCGTGACACTGCGCTCGCCAAACAGTTCACGAAGAACACCGGCATCAAGGTCAAGGTCGTTCCGCACCCGTCGGCGTCCGACCAGTCATACGCGCAGCTCGCCCGCGCGTTCTCGTCGAAGTCGTCCTCGATCGACGTGGCGATGGTCGACGTCGTCTGGCCGGGAGCGTTCGCGCCCTACTTGGTCAACCTGAAGCCGAAGCTCGGCAAGCAGGCGAAGTTGCACGTCAAGAGCATCGTCGCGAACGACACCATCAACGGCAGGCTCGTGGCGATGCCGTGGTTCGGCGACTACGGGATCCTGTACTACCGCACCGACCTGCTCAGGAAGTACGGGTACAGCGGCCCGCCCAAGACGTGGGCCACCCTCTTCCAGATGGCGAAGAAGATCCAGGACGGCGAGCGGGGCTCGAACCCGAACTTCACGGGCTTCGTCTTCCAGGGCAACGCGTACGAGGGACTGACCTGCAACACGCTCGAATGGATCGCGTCGGCGGGCGGAGGCCACATCGTCGACAACGGCAAGGTCACGATCGACAACGCGAAGGCACGGGCGGTCCTGGACTCGATCCGCACGCAGATCGGCAAGACCACGCCGCAGGGCGTGACGACGTACCAGGAGGACCAGACCGAGCACGCATTCGACAACGGTGACGCCGCATTCGCGCGCAACTGGCCGTACCAGTACGGCATCGGCGCGGGCGCAGGCTCGAAGGTGAAGGGCAAGTTCAGCGTCACGGTGCTTCCGCACGGCGCGGCCGGCAACTCGGTCGGCACCGTCGGCGGCTGGCAGCTCGCCGTCTCGAAGTTCTCGAAGCATCAGGGAGCTTCGATCGAGCTCGTTCGCTACATGACGAGCCCCGCGGTCGAGAAGTTCGACGCGATCACCAACTCGAACGTGCCGACGATCGTGTCGGTGGCCAAGAACAAGGCGGTCGTGAAGGCCAACCCGTACCTGAAGCCGGCCATCGCGAGCGTTCCTCGCGTCACACGCCCCGGGAAGTTCTATGGGGCGAAGTACAACGAGGCCTCGAAGGTCATCTACCAGGGCGTCAACCAGATCCTCAGCGGCTCGCCCGCGAGCCAGGTGCTGCCTCAGATCAAGTCGAGGCTGGAGCAGATCAAGAAGTAACGCCGCACGAACTGATGGAACGAGGGAGGATGGCGTTCTGCCATCCTCCCTCTCCCACTGATGAGCTCGGTCGCAACTCCAGCTCCGGCTCCGCGTCGTCGACGCGGCCGCCGCACCAGGCTCCAGCGCCGGCAGACGCGTCTCGCCTGGTTCTTGCTCCTGCCCGCGCTCGCGGTGGTCGCCTTCGTCGCGATCTACCCGCTCGGCAGGACCGTCTACCAGAGCTTCACGAACCAGGAGTTCCTCGCCGGTCTCGAGCCGACGAAGCGGGTCGGGCTGGACAACTACCACCGGCTCATCCACGACACGATCTTCCGGGACACCGTCGTCCTGACGATCAAGTTCACGGTGATCACCGTCTCGATCGAGTTCGTCCTCGGCCTGATCATCGCGCTGGCCGTCAACTCGAGCTTCAAGGGCCGCGGCGTGATGCGAGCGATCATGCTCGTGCCCTGGGCGATTCCGACGGTCGTCGCCGCGAAGATGTGGGTGTGGATGCTCGACGACACGTACGGCGTCGTCAACGACCTCGGCGTGCGTACGCACGTCTTATCGCACCCACATGCCTGGCTTGCGCAGCCGAAGACGGTGCTCCTGTCCGCCTGCGCCGTCGACATCTGGAAGACGACGCCGTTCGTGGCGCTCCTTCTGCTCGCGGGCATGCAGGTGATCCCGAAGGATCTCTACGAGGCCGCGTCGGTGGACGGGGCGAGCCAGCTGCAACAGTTCTGGCGGATCACGTTTCCGCTGCTCAGGCCGGCGATCCTCGTGACACTGATCTTCCGCACGCTTGACGCGCTGCGCGCCTTCGACGTCTTTCAGGTCCTGTTCGGATACCGGCTCGGGGCGCAGTCGATGGCGGTCTACAACCAGAGCACGATCGTCCAGGACGGTCACGTCGGCTACGGCGCGGCGATGAGCGTGGCGATCTTCCTGATCATTGCGTTGTTCGTCGTCATCTACGTGACGTTCGTGCGGGTGACGGAGGAATGAGCACGGCCGCCGAGACCGCCAAGGCCGCCGTCCGTCCGGCGTCTCGATCGGTTCGCATCCGCCGCAACCCCGTGGGCCGGACGCTCGTCAAGCTGCCGTTCTGGCTCCTGATCGCCCTGATCGCCTTGTACGCGCTCTTCCCGTTCTACTGGGCGCTGCGCTCGGCGTTCACGCCCGACCCGGAGCTGTTCAGCACCCCGATCCAGTACTTCCCGAGCCATCCGACCTGGGCGCATTTCGACGACGCGCTCAGCTCGAGCTTCTTCCGGAGGGCACTATTGAACTCGGCGATCGTCGCCGGGTCCGTGACACTGCTCTCGCTCGCGATCGGCTCTCTCGCTGCCTACGCGCTCGGGCGCTTCCGCTTCCGGGGGAAGTCGTTCGTCCTCTACCTGATGCTCTCGATGACGATCTTCCCGCAGATCGCGATCCTCGGTGCGCTCTACACGATGTTCAGCGGCTTCCACATCGTCGCGTTCCTCGACTTCCCGAAGTTGTACGACAGCTTGTGGTCGCTCGTCTTCAGCTACCTGATCTTCACGCTTCCGTTCACGATCTGGGTGCTGACGAGCTTCATGCGTGCGCTCCCCGCCGACCTCGAGGAGGCTGCCTACGTCGACGGTGCGACGCCGCTCCAGGTCTTCTGGAAGGTGCTGCTGCCGCTGATCGCGCCGGGTCTGGTGACCACCGGCCTGCTCGCCTTCATCGCGGCCTGGAACGAGTACCTCTTCGCCGTGTCCTTCATCCAATCGCCGGACCACTACACGGTGCCGGTCGCGATCGTGTCGTTCGTCGGCAAGACGAGTGCCTTCCAGATCCCCTGGGGCACCTGGATGGCAGCAACAGTGATCGTGACCCTGCCGCTGATCGTCGCGACGCTCGTCCTGCAGCGGCGGATTCTCGCGGGCCTGACCGCGGGCGCGGTGAAGGGCTAGATCGTTTCTCGGTTTTCGGGGTCGAAGAAGTAGAGCCGCGACGTGTCGACCGCGAGCTCGACCTCCTGGCCGAGGGCGATTCGGGACTTGGGGCTGACGCGCGCGATCAGCCGCGTCGAGACGTCGTCGTCCTCGCCGAGGCGGACCTCGGCATCCTCGCCGACGTCCGCGGCCGCGGCGCTCGAGACGACCCCCGTCGCCTCTGTGCCGAAGTGGACGAGCACCTCTGAGCCGAGCGGTTCGGTGAGGTCGGCCTTCACCTTGATCCGACGGTCCGGCGGTGCGTCGGGCTCGACGTTCGTGTCCTCGAAGTCCTCCGGCCGGATCCCGAGGATGACCTTCTTGCCCACGTAATCGGCCAGGCCCGAGCGGTTGCGCGCGATCTGGTCGTCGACTGTCAGCTTGTGCTCACCGAGGCTGACCTCCAAGTGGCCGTTGCTGCGTGTGAGCTCGGACTCGACCAGGTTGATCGACGGCGAGCCGATGAAGCCGGCCACGAACTCGTTGACGGGGTGGTCGTAGAGCACCTGCGGCGTGTCGACCTGCTGTAGGTGGCCGGCGTTCATGACCGCGACGCGGTCGCCCATCGTCATCGCCTCGACCTGGTCGTGCGTGACGTAGATCGTGGTCACGCCAAGCCTCCGCTGGAGCTGATGGATCTCGGCCCGCATCTGAACGCGCAACTTGGCGTCGAGGTTCGAGAGCGGCTCGTCCATCAGGAACGCCTGCGGCTCGCGCACGATCGCCCGGCCCATCGCGACGCGCTGGCGCTGGCCGCCCGAGAGCGCCCGCGGCTTGCGCTTCAGGAACTCCTCGATCTGGAGCGTCCTCGCGGCGCGCTGCACGCGTTCCCTGATCTCCTGCTTGGGCAGCTTCCGGAGCTTCAGCCCGAAAGCGAGGTTGTCCGCGACGGTCATGTGCGGGTACAGCGCGTAGCTCTGGAAGACCATCGCGATGTCGCGGTCGCGTGGAGTGAGGTCGTTGACGATCGTGTCGCCGATCCTGATCTCTCCCTCGGTGATCTCCTCGAGACCGGCGAGCATGCGGAGGGCGGTGGTCTTCCCGCAGCCGGACGGCCCGACGAGGACCATCAGCTCACCGTCGGCGATCTCGAGATCGAGGTCGCGAACGGCTTGCGTCCCATCCGGATAGATCTTCGCGACGCTTTCGTAGGCGATCTCCGCCAAGGCGCTCTCCAGCTTACTCGGCTCTGATCGTCACGACGTGGTCGCCCCGTTCGTACGAGAGCGTTCGCGGGGCCGAGTCGAGGATCCGAAAGGCGCTTGGGAGCTCGCGCCGCGCCGCGATCAGCCGGCGGTAGTGGTTGAGCAGCGAGCCCGGCTCTGAGCGCTGTGCCTCGACGTTGCGCTCATCCGGATCGATCGGCTTCAGCCACGGCTCGCCCGTCGTGAAGCCTCCGCCGGGCGAGGCGTCCCACTGCATCGGATGGCGCAGCCGGTCGCGCCCGGCCCGGTCGTACGGCGGCTCGTGGCCGGGGCCGTTCGGCAGGCCGATCTCGTCGCCCTGGTAGATGAACGCCGCTCCCGGCAGCGTCAACAGAAGCTCCGCGGCAGCGCGGACGTTCTCCACGCCGACCCGCGTCGCCAGCCGGTCGAAGTCGTGATTCGAGAGCACCCAGGCGACGCGCTTCAGGGCCGCGGCCGGCTCGATCGCCGCGCGCAGCCGTGCCGCCTTCCAGGGCGAGAACAGCAGCTCGAACGCGAACACCAGGTCGAGGTGCTCGAGGTAGCGCGGATACTCCGCCGTCGGAAGATAGACCTCGCCGACGAGCAGGGCTTCGCCCGCGGCTGCGCGCAGCGCCGCCAGCGCGTGCGTGACCTCGGGCTGGTTCGCGGAGTAGACGTGGTCGAGCTCCGCGCGCTCGCCGACGAGCGGAAACGGGAAGCCCTCCGTCGCCGGCGGGTCGTTCCGCAGCTCCGCGTCCTTGACCATCAGGTTCACCGCATCCACGCGGAAGCCGTCGACGCCTCGGTCGAGCCAGAAGCGGACGACCTCTTGCATCGCGGTCACGACCTCCGGGTTGCGCCAGTCGAGGTCCGGCTGCTCGGGGTAGAACGTGTGCAGGTACCAGCGGCCGCTCCTCTCGTCGGGGCTCCAGGCCGAGCCTCCGAACGCGGACTTCCAGTTGTTCGGCGGGCCGTCGACGGGGGACCAGATGTACCGGTCGGGGTGCTCGCGGAACCACGGGTGCTCGATCGAGGTGTGCGAGGGGACGAGGTCGAGCAGCAGCTTCAGTCCGCGGTCGTGTGCCTCGCGGACGAGCTGGTCGAAGTCGGCCATCGTCCCGAAGACGGGATCGATCGCCGTGTAGTCCGAGACGTCGTAGCCGAAGTCGGCCAGCGGCGAGGGGTAGATGGGCGACAGCCAGAACGCGTCAACGCCGAGATCGACGAGGTGGTCGAGGCGTTGCGCGATCCCGCGCAGGTCGCCGATGCCGTCGCCGTCCGAGTCCTGGAACGAGCGCGGGTAGATCTGGTAGACGACCGCGTTCTCCCACCACATCGAGTGACCAGGTTACGTCCGTGCGCTCGACCGCCTATCGTTTCGAGCTCTGAGCGATCGCCGCCAGGGCGATCGAGGGCCCCGCTGCCAGCACGCGAAACGCCCTTGCCGTGCGGTGATGCCGAGACCGCGGAGGGCGATCGACAGCAGGTCGATCGCGGCCGCTATCGGCGGCAAATTGCCCGCCGACCCCGCTTCGTACCAGGTCGCTGTTGACGAACAGCTCGAACATCTCACACCTCCTGAATCGATTCATCGAGTATACCTGAACCGATTCACCCGAAGTCGGTTACCCTCCTGCGATGCCCCGTCCGAGCAGGCGAGTACGCCTCCGCGACGTCGCCGAGCACGCCGGCGTCTCGGTGGGGAGTGCCTCGCAGGCGTTCAGCCGTCCGGAGCTCGTTTCCGAGGACGTCCGGAAGCGGGTGCTCGCCTCCGCGCAGGCTCTCGGCTACGCGGGGCCCGATCCGGCCGCGCGGCGGCTGCGACTGGGCGCAGCGGGCGCGCTCGGCCTCATCTTCTCCGAGCGGCTGCGCTATCAGTTCACGGACCCGGCCAGTCCGGTCTTCCTGGCCGGGCTCGCGGAGGGCATGGAGGGCTCCGGTCTCGGCTTGCTGCTCGTGCCCGACTCGCGCTTTCGCGACGCGACGGCCAGCACGGTGCGTGAGGCTGCGGTCGACGGCTTCGTCATCTATTCGGCCGTGCGGAATGACCCACGCGTCGAAGCAGCGCTCGCTCGGCACCTACCGGTGGTCACCGTCGACCAGCCTCGCGATCTGCCGACGCCGTTCGTCGGGATCGACGATCGGGCGGGCGCGCGCACGGCCGCGTCGTATCTGCGCGAGCTCGGGCACGCGCGCGTCGGCGTGCTCTCGTTCGTGACCGCGCTCGATCCTGCAGGCACGCTCGGGCTCTTCCTGAGCACGGAGCGACTCGCCGGTTATCGAGAAGGGCTCGAGGAGGCGTGGGACGAGGATCTCGTTCGTTCTTGCCGCCCGAACGCGGTGGAGCCTGCCCGCGTCGGGGCGCTCGAGCTGCTGCAAGCCGACACGCGCCCGACCGCGATCCTCGCGATGAGCGACGTCCTTGCGCGCGGCGCGCTGCAGGCGGCCGCCGACCTCGGCGTCGCGGTCCCAGGCGAGCTCTCGATCGTCGGCTTTGACGACAGCCCCGCCGCGACGCTGGGAACACCCGCCCTGACAACCGTGGCCCAGCCTCATGCGGAAAAGGGCCGAGTCGCCGCCGAGTGGCTCGTCGATGCAATCGAAAGCGGACAACCGCTCCCGGACGATCGACGCCTGATCCTGCCGACCGAGCTCGTCGTCCGAGACAGCACCGCGCCCCCGAAGGCACAGTCGTGACATGCTCGTGCACCCCTCTGGCTCAGGCGGCGTCTACGCGAGCTTCCCCGCGTGGATCTACCGCCCTCGTGAAGGAAACGTGCGACCCTGACAGACGCTTCTGCTGAGCGGCACGTGAGCGATCGAAGGTCCGCCTGCTAGCCTTGGTATCGAAGCTTCTATGACCTGCACCACCTACACACGCTGCGCGCGCACCGCCTACTCGGCGCTGATTGCGCGCGCGCCACAGAAGGAGATTCCGTTTGCTGAACTGGTTTCGGCGCAAAGGGCGCCAGGAGGCGCCCAGTGAGCGCCCCGTCCAAGAAACACGCACTGACGTAGCCCCAACGCCCGCCGACGCGGGCTCAGACCCCACAACTCAGAAGAAACGACGCCGACGCGGATCGCGCGGCGGACGCAACCGGCGCAAGCCTGCCGGCGCAGCGGCCCAGGCCGCGACAGACGACAAGCCCAAGCCGGCCGAGAAGAAGCAGCCCGACCGCAAGCCGTCTCAGCAGCGCAGCCAGCGCTCGCAGCGTCAGCAGCAACAGCGGCGCCGCCAGCCGCAGCGCCGTCCGCCCCTGCCGAAGGCGAAGCGCGAGCTCCTCGTCTCCGTCGACGTCGGCGAACAGCGCGTCGCCGTGATCGAGGACGGCCGGCCCGCAGAGGTCTACCTCGAGCGCCCGGAACGCCGCTCGATCGCCGGCAACGTCTACAAGGGCACGGTCGACAACGTCCTCCCGGGCATGGAGGCCGCGTTCGTCGAGATCGGCCTCGAGAAGAACGGCTTCCTGTACGTCGACGAGATCGTCACGCCCGAGCTC
>Ga0207674_10003927_pt1 | contig 18099 bp, 14 predicted proteins | sample KBSCornC72_FD_184303 | JGI IMG/M metagenome (GOLD analysis project Ga0207674, IMG submission 184303) | Corn rhizosphere microbial communities from Kellogg Biological Station, Michigan, USA - KBS Corn C7-2 (SPAdes) (version 2) | ecosystem: Host-associated > Plants > Roots > Rhizosphere > Soil ... | reverse complement strand
AGGCGCTGCTCGCCCTGCCCTTCCCGGGAGGCGCGTCGCCTCCGGCCACCTTCCCGCCACCCGAGCCGCCGGATGGAGGAACTCCGGGCGTGGCGCCGGGGGACGGCGGAACGGGTGCCGCTCCCGGAAGCCCGGCACGCTGAGGCTCCGGGAGTCTCGCAGGCACGCACTCCCGCACCCTGGCGGCGGCGCCATCTGATGGCAGGACAGGCCGGCGAGCCGGCCCCCGGGTGCGCCGGGGACGCGGAAGCAACGGTGCCGGAGGGCCGCGACGATGGAGCCGAGGCCGGCCAGAGCCAGCGGGACGGCGCCGCCTGCCGGGTTCACCCCGCTCCGAGGAGAGACGATCGCCCGCGTCTCCCGAAGCGGCCGGCGCGGCGAGCCGCCGGACTGCAAGCCGAAGGATGCGCCGCCCCCGTGAGCGCTCACCAGGCTTGCGGGAGCGACAGCGCCTTCCGCGCCTCGTCCGGGCTCATCGGCTCGCGTCCCACGTCGCGAGCCATGCGTACCGCTTTCTCCACCAGCGGGCCGTTGCCCTTCGCCATCTCGGTGCCGGCCGCGTCCAGGTAGAAGTTGTCCTCGAGACCCACGCGCACGTTGCCGCCCAGGGCGAGGGCGGCGCCCACCAGGCGCCACTGGCCCCGGCCGATGCCGATGATCTCCCAGGTGTCCTCGCGCCCGATCGACCGGGCCATCGCGGCCAGCGTCTCCGCCGAGGGCGGCGCTCCGCCGAGAACGCCGAGGATGAAGCTGTACTGGAGCGGCCGCTTCAGGGTGCCCATCTGGAGGAGTGGCTCGGCGTTGGCCACGTGGCCGAGATCGAAGCACTCCAGCTCCGGCTTCACCCCACCCTCTCGCATCGCCTGGACCGCCAGGAGGATGTCCCCGAACGGGTTGGGGAAGACCATGTCGAAGACGAACGCCTTCCGCTTCTCCGAGTACTTGGCGTAGTTCATCGAGCCCATGTTGAGCGCGGCCATCTCCGGCCGGGTCCTCGACACGTAGGAGAGCCTCTCGCTCTTCTCCGCCTCGGTGTCGGCGCCCATGTTGAAGCCCCCGGTGGAGAAGTTGACGATGATCGGCGAGCGGGCCTGCACCTCGCGCTTGATCGCCGCGTAGGTGTCAACCGACCAGCTCGGACCGCCATCCGGTGCGCGCCCGTGGATGTGGACCACCGCCGCGCCCGCCTCGTAGGCCCTCCGGGCTTCCGCGCCGATCTCCTCGGGCACGTAGGGGAGGTAGGGGCACTGCTCGCGGGTGGCGAGCACCCCGGTGAGCGCGGCGGTGACGATCACCCGGTCTTGCACCAGTGCCATGGCTAGCGGTCCTTCCAGCGAGGTGGCCGGCGCTCCAGGAACGCCGTGATGCCCTCGGCGGCGTCCTCGGTCCCCAGATTGAGCGAGAGCTGCCCGGCGAGGAAGTCCATCGCCTGCGACAGCGACATGTCCTCGGCGGCCCGGAAGGAGGACTTGCCGAGCGCGAGGATGGCCCTGCTCTTCCCGGCGACCCTCGAGGCCAGCTCGCGAGTGGCGGCATCGAGCTCTCGCCTGGGCACGACCCGGTTCACCAGTCCCCAGCGGAGCGCGTCCTCCGCCTTCAGCCGGTCGCCGGTGAGGACCAGCTCGCGGGCGCGCTTGCGACCCACGTGTCGCTGGAGCCAGGCCAGCACCATCATCGGGAAGAGGCCCACGTCGATCTCCGGCGTGCCCAGCTCGGCCGAGTCCACGGCCACCGCGAGGTCGCAGGCCAGGACCAGGCCCAGCCCGCCGCCGAGGGCGTGGCCGTTGACCCGGGCGACGATGGGCAGCGGAGAGCCGGAGAGCGCCTCCAGCAGCGTCGCGTACTCGCGGCGAAGGGCATGACCGGCGAGGAAGCCAGCCTCCGGGAGCGCCCCCAGGTCTCCCCCGGCGGAGAAGGCGCGATCTCCGGCCCCGGTGAGGACGACCACCCGGACCGCCGGATCCGCCTCGGCGCGAGCGAGCGCGGCCCGGAGCGCCTGCACCACCTCGGGAGAGAGCGCGTTTCGCGCCCCCGGCCGATCGATGGTCAGGAGCGCTTGACCGTCTTCAACCTGGGAGCGGACCGGTCCTTCCATCGTCCGTCCTCCGGGGTGCCACGAGCGCCGTCGAGGAACAAGGAGGTGAGCTGCTCCTGGGCGTGGGCGAGGAGCCCGGCCTCGCGGGGGTCGAGAAGACCCATCACGAACCCGGTGAGGCTCATCTCCACCGACCCGAAGAGCATCGCCGCGCACAGCGCCGGCTCCAGGCCGCCCCTCAGCTCGCCCCGGGCCCTGGCGCGCTCGAACATCCGGGTGATGACTCCCAGCACCTCGGCGAACGCGGTGCGACGGTTGGCCTCGCCGGTGCTCGGGCTCCGGGCGAACTCCAGCACCAGCACCCGCACTCCGCGGGGATCGATGCGGTACGCCTCGAAGGCGACCTGGGCGATGCGGTGGATCTTCTGCTCCAGGGCGGCGTTCGCCTCGGCGGCGTCGCGAATGCGGGACATGAAGCCGCCCCACCCGGTCTCGAAGACGAGCTGGAGCAGCTCCTCCTTGTTCTTGAAGTAATGGTAGACGAGGCCGTAGGCCACGCCTGCCTCTCGAGCCACATCGGCGATCCGGCAACCGTGATAGCCCTTTCGCGCGAACACCTCGACCGCGGCCCGGAGGATGGTCTTCCGGCGGTCCTGGTCGCGCGCTTCCGCTGCGGTACTGGCCTTGGTTCCCGGCACGGGTCTGGCCCTCGTTGACTCGAAAGTCAGCGCCGGACCCTAGGGGGCAGCATCCGGGCGGTCAAGCGATGGAAGCGGGGGGTTCTCAGACGGTGGTGGTGGCCTGGGTGGCGAACATGGCCCGCGCGACGCCCAGGAGCTTCTCCACGTCGCGACTGTCGAGGTGGCGCGAACGCACGAACTCCGAGATGGGCCGCAGGAGCTCCTCCCCGTTGGTTCCCTGTGGCGTAGGCTCGACGAAGAGCTCGGCGAGGCTCACTCCCAGTGCCTCTGCGAGAGAGGCCAGCGTCTCGACGTGCGCCACGCGTTCACCGCGCTCGATCATCGAGAGGAACGACACGCTGATCTTCGCCCGCTCGGCGAGGTCCTCCTGGGTCCAGCGGTCCTGTCGCTGGGTGCGGAGGTCCCGGATTCTTCGACCAATTCGCTTGCCGATGTCAGACACGGTGGGCCTCGAAGTCCGCTTTTTGACTCAGAGCAAACCTCCTGCAAAGCCGCTCCGTTGTCCAGCGTCGCACTCCGGGAACTAGCTGGCTCCGAACGTCCCGAAGTTCTGGATCGTCAGGAGGAAGAGGAGGTCCGGAAATCGCCACTGGAACGTGCTGCGGACATAGGACCCGGGGTTCTGGGGATCGGCGATGTACTGCCCGAAGGGAGGGGGGAGCCGGCCGATGACGTCGAGCCGCCAGCAATTGCACGCCGGGGCGAAGGAGATGCCGAAGCTCTGCTGCCCCAGCAGGCTGTAGCGCCCGGTGACCGGTCGTGGCTCCACTGCCTGCGCCACGCCCACCGTCCGGGCAACCACCGGGACGGCCGCCGGAGGGCTGTCGATGAGGGCACCGGTCGCGTTGCGGAGGGTCCAGGTGGCGCCGGGATAGAGCGTTCCCGAATAGGTGAGCCCGAGGCCCCAGGCGAGCGTCACCCGCATGTCGAGGGTCAGCGCGCTCTGGCGCTGCCCGTCGCGGAAGCCGGGCGGCACCGGGGAACCCACCAGCGCGTCGATCCCCTGGCGCAGGTTGCCGCCACCACCCCAGCGAGCGAGGTCGTCGGCGGTGATGGCCGTGGCAGGCAGGTTGCGGGCGAACGCGCCGAAGACGTCGCGATCGAAGAACTGCGCGGGAACGAACAGCTGGTCGAAGCGCACCGTCGTCCCGAACCGGGGCGTCTGGAAGGAGGCGAACGCGGCCCAGAGCGCCGGAGCGCTGCGCTGGGTGTCGTAGCGAAAGGTCACCCCGCCGCTGAAGGGCGGAAGCCCTCCTCGGAGGCTCACCACCGTGTCGGCGAGCCCGTTGTCGGTGTGGAAGTCGAACTCCTGGGCGACGTCGAGGCGGAGCAGCTCCTGCATCACCGCGCCGGTGCGGCGGCTGAGGGTCTGGGACACGCGGGCCAGGCCCTGCCGCAGCGGCGCCTGGAAGAGTGCACCGTCGATCTCGTCGTAGAACCGGTTCTCCACCGGCTGGTTGGGCCCGGTGGGACGGTTGCCGGGAACGCTTCCCCACTGACCGGGGATCTCCCGGTACTGCAGGCTGGGCTGGATGGTGTGGCGAAGCCCGTTGGGGAAGGCCCGGGAGATCTCGCTGGAGACGAGGATGTCTCCCACCACGTAGCCCCGCTGGTCGGTGGTGCGGGTGACCTCGCCGAAGTAGAGGTCCTGGCGGATCCACACGCTGGGACGGATGCGGAGCCAGTCGCCGATCCCGAAGCTCGCGGCGAGCTGGGGGGCGAGATCCAGGCGGAGCCGAGCCTCGCGCTCGCCGCACTGCCAGACCCGGTCCGCCTGGCTGAGCAGGTCGCTGGTCGAGTTGTTCGGGCACACGGCATCGGGAGCGGTCGGATCGACCAGGGGCGGGCTGCCCAGCTGGTAGATGCCGTCCACTCCCTCGTCGCCCGAGTGCCCGTTGAACGGCGCGAGGCGGGTGAACTCCACACCGAGGCGCCAGCTGAAGTGCTCGCCGAGTGGACGGGACGGCAGGTCGAGGCGGATCGCCGGGAGCTGCTGGAGCGTGGCCGGGCCACGGAGCCACTGGCCTCGACTCGAGAGGTTGGACGAGTTGTCCTGGTGCGGGTCGAGACGCGAAAGGCCTGGCGCGTAGAGAGCCTCCGGCCACACGTCGCCGTCCACGGCGGAGAAGCCGCCCCAGGCGATGTCCTGTCGGGCAGTGACCTCCAAGGAGAGCACGCTGTCCGGAGTGCGCCGGCTCAGGACCGCGGAGCTGCGCAGGTACTGGTTGGCCTGCTGCGCGACGTCGGTGGTGGTGTCCTTCACCAGCGCCGCGTCCGAGACCAGGTTGAGGTCCAGGCGCGCGGACCAGCCGGCGCCGAAGCTCTGGAGCACCGCGCCGTTCAGGCTCCCTCGCAGTCCTCGCAGATCTCCGGTCACCCTCGTCGGCTGATCGAGCGACAGGGGATAGAAGGCCAGGGAGCGCGGATCGCGGTAGGGAAGGCGATCGTTCAGGAGGAACAGCTCGACGTTCCCCCTCGTGTCACGCGAGTGCGCCCAGCGGAACTCTGTGTCGAGGCTCGGGCCCTTCACCCCCAGGGCTCCGACCCCGGGCGCCGGCTGCGTGGATGACCCCCAGGTGTAGCCAGGGGTGACGGTCAGGTCCCAGTTCGAGGCCAGCGCGAAGTACACCGGCTGCGTCACCTGCCATCCATTCTGTGCGCTGTGCGCCGGCGTGGTGACCAGCAGCCCAGTCTTCTGCGGCTTGAGCGGCACGTCGAGCACCGGCAGCGGGAGGATGGGGACCCCGTAGACGTAGACGACCGGAAGCCAGAGCCAGGCCCGCTCGCCGGGGTGCACGTCCGCCGCGGTGGCCTTGATGCTCCAGTGCGGGTCGAGCGGGTTGCAGTCGCAGGGGGTGAAATCGAGGCCGTTGATCTTGAGATGGCCCTGGCCCACGCGCTCGACGCGCTCCACGCGCGCGGCGAGGGTCGTCCGGCCGGTCGCGATGAGCTGCTCGGGGGTGGAGGTCTGCAGCAGGACCTCGGGCGTGACGTCCGCCTTCACGAAGAGCCGGCCGTTCTGCAGCTGCAGCCAGTTCCCGTCCAGGTCGAGGGTGAGCCCCTCGGCGACCGCCCCGGCCAGGCCGCTGACCGCGTAGCAGTTCCCGGCGGCGGTGACGATGCGTGTGCGCTGGTCGTAGTCGATGCGATCGGCCTGGATGCGCGCGGTGTCGGTCCGCAGCTCCGCCCTCCCCTGGAGGTGGAGGACCTGCCCGCGGCCGTCGGACGTGCCCTGGTCCGCCTGGAAACGCACCGGCTCGCCCTCCGCCGGGAGCGGGGTGGTCGGAGCCTGGGCCAGCAGGACGAGAACGAGGCCGAGCGGGGTCATCGCGGGGCGTGGGGCGCCCCGACCGGCTCAGGGCGCGAACTGCAACGAGACCTCGTTGCCGTCCTGCCGGGCTTGATACTCCACTTTGTCCCGCAAGGTGACGGAGACGCGCACCGTCTTGCCACTCGCTGGACGGGGGGTGATCTGGACCACCGGCCCCCCGAAGAACCGGGTATCGAGCGGGCGGCGGTCGTTGCTGCGATGGAAGCTGGTGTTCTCCAGCTCCAGGACCACCGTCCGGTCGTCGGCCTGCGAGACGGTGTAGCGCACGGGTTCGCTGGTCCGGACGAAGACCCGGGACTTGTCCGGGGCAAAGCCGACCAGGGTCACCGTCTTGCGCCGGCCGCTGACCTCCCCGCCACCGCTGCTGGGCGCGGGCCGCGCGTCGCTCGCCTCGCGAGCCGGGGAGCTCCGGGTGTCCGCCTGCGCGACCACCATCCGGCTCTGCTCCTGCCGCTGGGCCTCGGCCCGTGTGGCGGTCGCCTCCTGCGCCTTCCGCTGTGCCTCGGCCCGCGCCGCGTCCTCCTGCGCCTTCTTCTGCGCGGCGGCGGTCGCTGCCGCCGCCCTGGCCGCGTCCTCCTGGGCCTTGCGCTGCGCCTCGACTCGGGCCGCGTCCTCCTGCGCCTTCCGCTGCGCCTCGGCCCGGGTTGCGTCCTCCTCGGCCTTCTTCTGCGCCGCTGCGGTCGCTGCCGCCACCCTGGCCGCGTCCTCCTGGGCCTTGCGCTGGGCCTCGGCACGGGCCGCCTCCTCCTGGGCCTTGCGCTGCGCCTCCGCACGCGCCGTCTCTTCCTGGGCCTTGCGCTGGGCCTCGGCACGCGCCGCCTCCTCCTGGGCCTTCTTCTGGGCCGCCGCCCGGGCCGCGTCGTCCTGCGCCTTCTTCTGGGCTGCCGCGGTGGCCGCTGCCGCGCGCGCGGCCTCGTCCTGCGTCTTCCGCTCGGCCTCCGCCCTGGCCGCCGCCGCGCGCGAGGCCTCCTCCTGGGCCTTGCGCTCGGCATCGGCGCGCGCCTGTGCCTCGGCCATCGCCTTCTGCTGGGCGGCGCGCTCCTGCTCGGCGCGGGCACGGGCGTCGCGATCGGCCTGCTCCTTCGCCTTGCGCTCCGCGTCCGCGTCGGCGATGGCCTGCCGCTGGCGCGCGAGCTCCGCCTGCCGTTGCTGCTCGGCGAGCGCCGCTGCCTCGGCTGCCTTCCGATCCGCCTCGGTCTTGGCGTTGGCCCGGGCCAGCGCCTCCTTTGCGGCCCGGTCGTCCGGCTTGGCCTGGGACGCCGTGGCGGCCGTGGCCAGGGCCCTTCCCTGCGCGAGGGCGGAGCTGTCCGGGGCCGTCGTCGCCACAGGAGCGGGCGCCGGCGTCGTGGGCGAGGCGACGGCCGGCGCCGTGCCCGGGCCCACCTTCACCACCAGGGTGTTCCCGGTGGCCTGCACGTCCGGCTCGACGTCCCGGTCGAAGCCGATGACCACCCGGGCGATGCCGCTGGCGTCGTTGCCGTAGCTGGCGGTCTTGATCGCGGTGATGCGCCCGGTCCCGCTCACCGGCACGTCCTCGGGCACGCCGGAGAACACCGCCTCGCTGATGTCGATGACGAACCGCGGCGGATCGCTCATCGGGAAGGTGGTGAAGCTCGGCTTCTGCGTGCCGATGATCTCCACCGTCCCGCCCTTCACCGAGACCTTCTTGATGGTGTTGACCTTGGGGTCCGCCGCGCGTGCGGCCGCGCCGGCGACGACCACCAGGGCGAGCAATGCGAGCGCGCCGTTCCTCACGGGGGTGGATGCTATCCGCCCCACCCGGGTCGGTCCAAAGAACCCCAGGGACGACGCACACCTACAGCGGTCCAGGGACCGCCCCGCCCCCCCGGTTCAGGGCTGGAGCCGGGGCAGAGACGGCCTGCGCGTCCGGTGCGTGCGGGCGTACTCCACGAGGTTCTTCACGTCGTAGCAGATCTGCCGGATGTCGTGCCCCATGGTCAGCTCGATGTGGCTGTTCCCCTTCACCGGCCGCCAGAGCAGGTACTCGCTCCGGGCCGCCCGGTACACGCTCCGCGTCGACTCCACCGAGGCCAGGGGGTCCATGTCGCCGAAGATGATGGCCATGGGGATGGAGATGTTGGCGAAGCCCTGCTTGTAGTCGTACCCGGTCCGGTAGCAGGTCAGCTCCCCGCGGCGGATCCACCGCGCGAACTGCTCCAGCACCTTTCGCGGCTCGCGCTCGCCGCCCTCACGGAGCAGCCAGCGAATGTCCGCCCCGCTCACCCGGCTGGGGTTGGAGAGCCAGTTCACCCGACGGGCCAGAGCGTCGTAGACCGGGTGCACCTCGGCACGGGCGATGAGCCGCTCCAGCCACTTCAGCCACTCGTCGACCGGGACGTAGTTGAACCGCACCAGCGCGTCGACCACCGGCTCCAGCTCGTCCCCGGGGGGAAGCCGGGCCAAGGCCGCGGCGCGCGATCGCAGCACACGCCCCAGCGCGAGCAGCCGCCGCTGCAAGTTGATCGCCGCGACTCCGGTGTCGATGACCGCGCCGGTGAGCGGAGTGGTCAGCGCGAGGAGCCGGAGCAGGAGGAATCCACGACCGAGGTCGGCCGGAGCTCCGATGGTGACCAGTCCCTCCAGGTCGTCGTGCAGCCCGGCATACCCGTAGCCGAGCATCCCGCCCATGGAGTGGCCGACGTAGAAGACACGCCGCCGACCGGTCCTCGCCTTCACCGCTGCGACCGTCGCCGGGATGTCGTGCAGCAGGTAGTCGTCCAGGTCCCAGCCGTAGTCGAGGTCCGGGGGAAGCGGGCGACCGGTGAGCTCCGAGCGCTTGCGCTGCAGGTGCTGGTTGCTCTTGCCGTGGCCGCGGAGCTCCACGACGTGGATGTCGAGCCCGAAGTAGAGGAGGTTCTTGACGAATTCGCCGCTGGTCCAGGTGTGCCGGTTCTGGGAGAAGCCGTGCACCAGGAGCACCGGCTCTCCGAGCAGCGGCTGCGGGAAGGGCTGCGACGCCGGCTGGTAGCGGGTGACGACCAGCGTCCAGCCGTCGGGGGTCTCCACCGAGTACTCGGACTTCCGGTACAGGTCCCGGAACGCCACCTCGTCGACCGTGGGCGGGATGACGGGGACATGCGTTCGAGGAAGACGCATCGGGGCAGCTCGACTTTAGGGTCGGTGCTGCGCCGCGCCAAGCACCATGCGTGGGAGCCCGGGTCACCGGGACGGGGCAGTGTGCTCCAGAAGTGCCTTCACCGCGCCCACCAGGTACAGCGACCCTGCAACCAGCACCCAGGCGTCCGGACCGGCCCGGACCTGCTCCCGGGCGAGGGCAGCCTCGGGCGAGGGCGCGACCTCCACCACCGGGCAGAGCGACCGGCCCAGGGCGAGGTACGTCGCCGGATCGAAGCTCCGCGGACTGGGAACCGGGGTGAAGGTGGCCGACGCGCACCGGGGGAGGAGCATCCGGAGCATCGGCTCGATGCGCTTGTCGGACACCACCCCGAAGACCAGGTGGACCTCCCGCCCGGCATAGGGCGGAGCGTTCAGCGCCGCCAGCAGCGCCGCGACGCCGTCCTCGTTGTGTGCCCCGTCGAGCAGCAGCGGCGGGTGCCCGGGAACCTGCTCCAGCCTGCCCGGCCAGCGGGTCCGCTGGAGCCCGGTGCGGATGGCCTCCGCCCCGACGGTGAGCCCCTGAGCCTCGAGCAGGTGCGCGCAGGCGATGGCGACCGCGGCGTTGTGGTGCTGGTGCTCGCCGTGGAGCCCGAGGGCGAGGCCGTCCAGCGAGAGAGCGGGACCGCGGTAGCGCCCGAGCCCATCCAGCGAGAAGTCGCGGCCCTCCACGAGCAGCGGCGCGCCCACCCATCCGGCGCAGGTCTCGATGGCCAGGAGCGCCTCGGGCCGCTGCCCGGCGACCACCGCGGGCACGCCCTTGCGGAAGATGGCGGCCTTCTCCCGGGCGATCGCCTCCAGCGTCTCACCGAGGTATTCCAGGTGATCCATCCCCACCGAGGTCACGGCGGTGAGCCGGGGCCGCGCGGCGGTGGTGGCATCGAGCCTGCCGCCCAGGCCCACCTCCAGCACCGCCAGTCGAATCTCACATCGGGCGAAGTGCTCCAGGGCCACCAGCGTCCCCAGCTCGAAGTAGGTGGCCTCCAGCGCCGCGGGCGCCTTCCGCAGCACCTCGACGATGCGCGTCCCCAGCGTCTCGTCGTCGATGGGCACGCCGCCCACCTGGATGCGCTCGTTCACCCGGACGAGGTGCGGCGAGGTGTAGAGCCCCACCCGGTGTCCGGCGGCGCGGAGGATGGACTCGAGGAACGCGCAGGTGCTCCCCTTGCCGTTGGTGCCGGCCACCTGGACCGAGCGGAGGCGCAGCTCGGGGTGGCCCAGCTCCTCGAGGGCGTCCTGCATCCGTTGGAGCCCCAGAACCACGGTGCTGGGCGATCGGGACGCCAGGAACTCGAGCCCCTCGGCCGGCGTCCGCGGGGCGTCCATTCAGCCCATCAGGCCCAGCAGCGTGCCCAGCTTCGTCCGGAGGTCCTTGCGCGGAACGATGGCGTCCACCATCCCGTGCTCCAGCAGGAACTCCGATCGCTGGAACCCGTCGGGCAGCTTCTGACGGATGGTCTGCTCGATGACCCGGGGGCCGGCGAAGCCGATCAGCGCCTTGGGCTCGGCGAGGATCACGTCCCCCAGCCAGGCGAAGCTCGCCGCGACCCCGCCGGTGGTGGGGTGGAGCATCACCGAGATGTACGGCTTCTTCACCTCGCGGAAGCCGGCGATGGCCGCGGAGGTCTTCGCCATCTGCATGAGGGAGAAGATGCCCTCCTGCATGCGGGCCCCACCCGAGGCGCTGAACACCACCGCGGCGCAGCGGCGCTCGGTGGCGCGCTCGAACAGCCGGGTCACCTTCTCCCCGACCACCGATCCCATCGAGCCGCCCATGAACTCGAAGACGAAGGCGCCCACCGAGACCGGGTGCCCCTCGATGCGCCCCACCCCGCCGACGAAGGCGTCGTTCTCCTCGAGCGCGCGGCGGGTGGCCCGAAGCCTGTCGCGGTACCGCTTGCTGTCGGTGAAGCCGAGCGGGTCGGTCGGCTCGAGCTCGCGGTCCGTCTCCTCGAAGGTGCCCTCGTCGAGGAGCGCCTGGAGCCGGGCCCTCGCCGGCCAGGGCATGTGGTGGCTGCAGAGCGGGCAGACGTTGAGGTTCTTCTCGACCTCCGCCCGGTAGATGATCTCGTTGCACTCCTCGCACTTGGCCCACAGGCCCTGCATCCGCGAGGGCTGCTGGCGGCGGGTGTCCACCTCCTCGGGCTTGACCGGGGCGATGCGCGGCTTCTTGTTGAACCAGGTAGCCATCCAGGGGGTCAGGGGTAACGGACGGGCTGCCCGGCCGTCAACCAGGCCGTCGGTCGCTACAGGTCGAAGCTCTGCCCCAGCTCGAGCACCTTCACCGGGAGCCCCGCGACCTGGCGCTTGAGCTCCGCCACGAAGGCGGGCTTGAGGTGGTACAGGAGCACGTCGGCGCCGTTCCGGCGGAACTTCCCCAGCTCGCCGCGCAGCGTGCGAGGAGTGAGGTGGCCCGAGATGTCGGCCAGGTCCTGGAGCTCGTCGGGGAAGCTGGTCTCCAGCAGGAGCGCCTTGAGGTTGTGCGTCTGGTTGAGCAGCTTCCAGAGCTCGTGGGTGGGCCCGGTGTCGCCGCTGATCCCCAGCGCGGTGCCGGCGCGCTCGATGACGAACCCGCAGGACTCCACCGGGTGACTCACCAGCACCGAGCGCACGGTATGAGGTCCCGCCTGGAAGGTGTCGCCCGGCGAGAAGCTCCGGAGCTGGAACACCGGGCTGTCCGCGGACGGGATGCGCGTGAAGTCCGGCCAGAGCGAGCCGTTGAAGACGTTGTCCCGCAGCGTCCGGGTGCAGGCGTGGCTGGCCCAGATGGTGATCGGCGTCTTCCGCCAGCCGACGACGAGGTCGGAGAGGAGCGGGAGGTCCTTCACGTGATCGAAGTGGCTGTGGGTGAGGACGATGTGGTCCACGCTGGCCAGTGCCGGGAGGTCGAGCGTGGCGGTCAGCGCGCCGGCGTCGAGCGCAAGCGATCCGTCCACGAGGAAGCAGGTGCTCCGGCACCCGGGGAGCTCACCTCCGTGACAGCCCAGCACGCGGAGGTTCATGGCTCCCCGAACTTCCAGCGAAGCGCCAGGAACTGTAGGTAATCACCCAGCCGCGCGGGGTCCCGCACCAGCAGCCGGTCGCCGGTGCGCTCCACCAGCCCGCTCCGCTCCATCCGCTGGATCTCGGCGCGGATCCCCGGCTCACCCACCCCGGTCAGCCGCGGTAGATCGCGGACGTTGAGGTCGATCTCCACGCCCTCCTCCATCGGTCGGCCGCGGCTCTGGCAGGCGTGGAGGATCTGGTGGACCACCCGGCTTCCCGGGTCGGCGAGGAGGAGGTTCTCGATCTGGGCGTCCGCCTCGTCCAGCCGCTCGGCCAGCTTCTTGATCATCCTGACGGCGATCTCGGCGTTGCCGCGGATCATCCCCTCGAAGGTCTTGGGGTCGATGACCAGGAGGCGCGCCGGCTCCTCCACCGTGGCGGTCGCGTTCCGAGGCCTGTTGGAGATGAGCGCCATCTCCCCGAAGAACTCGCCCGGCCCCAGCGTGGCCAGGGCCTTCACCGTGTCCCGGACGGTCTTGGTGATGACCACCTTCCCGGCCTGGAGCACGAACATCTCCTTGCCGGTCTCGCCCTCGTGGAAGAGCACGGTTCCCTTGGGAAACTCCTTCCCGAACCGCTGGAAGAGCGTGTCCTCGGCAGTGGGCATGTGGGCGGGTGTCGCGGAGAGGAAGTCAATCAACTGGCATCGGAGGCTGCAACTTCCTGCTCGGGGCTCCGTGCGACAGGCGTGGAAGAGTTCGCCCTACACCGCAGAGGTCCGCGCTTCCGACAGGTAGCGGCGCGCGACGCGATCGTCAGGTCGGTCGGCGAGCACCGCCTGGAAGCCGGCCTCGGCCTCCTGCACCCGCCTTGCGGCGAGCGCATCCACCGCCGCCTCGAACCGGGCGATCGTCGCCTCCTCCTGGGGGGTGGGTGGACGCAGCGCCATCAGCTCCCACACCCGCACCGGCTCGGAGCGCCCGCGCAGCCGCAGCGAGCCGAGCCGGCGCCCGGTGGCCTGCGAGGCGATGCGCTTCCAGGTGTCCTCGGAGACCATGATGCTGGTCTGGAAGAGCTTGTTCGCGCCCTCGAGTCGCGAGGCCATGTTCACCGCGTCGCCCATCACCGTGTAGTCGAAGCGCAGGTCGGAGCCCATGTTACCGACCACCATCGGCCCCGAGTTGATGCCGACGCCGATCTCGACGTCCGGCAACCCCTCGGCTCGCCAGCCCCGGCGGAGCTGCTCCAGCTCCCCGAGGAAGCGCAGCGCGGTCCGGCAGGCACGGAGGGCGTGGTCCTCCTGGGGAACCGGTGCTCCCCAGAAGGCCATCAGCGCGTCGCCGATGTACTTGTCGAGCGTGCCGCCCTCCTCGAGGACGATGCGAGTCATCGGCGAGAGGTAGCCGTTGATGAACTTCACCAGCCCCTCCGGAGCCATGGTCTCCGAGATGTTGGTGAAGCCGCGGATGTCGCTGAAGAGCACCGTGCAGTCGCGCTTCTCGCCGCCCAGGCGGAGCAGCTCCGGGTGCTCGAGCATCTCGGTCATCACGCTCTCCGCGACGTAGTAGCGGAACGTGCGCCGGAGCCTGATCTTCTCCCGATCGGTCGAGAGGTAGCCCACGAAGACGATGGCGAAGGCGGAGAGGAAGACGTTGGCCAGCGGGAGAGCCGAGGCCAGCACCGCCCCGCGGCGCAGCGCGAGCTGCACCACCGCCATCCACCCCAGGGCGAGCGCGAAGGGGACGATGGCCTTCAGCCACGGCGAGGCCCGGGGGAGCACCAGTCCCAGGAGGAGCCCCGCTCCGAGGATGAACACCAGCTCCGCCAGCACCGCCCCCGTCCCGCGCCGGAGGAACCGGCCGGAGAGGATGCTGGAGAGCATCGCCGCGTGGGCGTAGATGCCGGCTTCCAGGTTCCGGAAGGGCGTGACCACCTGGTCGTACTGGCCCACCAGCGTCACGCCGACCAGCAGCACCTTCCCCCCCAGCACCCCGTCGGGGAGCTTCCGGTCCACCACGTCGGCGAGGGAAACGGTGTGGAAGACCTCTGCCGGACCGGGGTAGTCGATGCGGGCCCGGGGCCGCTTCAGCGTGAGGGGCAGGAAGCGCACCGGATGGCCGTCTCGACGGAGCCGCGCACCCACCAGCTGACCGAGCTCCGGGTCCCACACCGGCTCGATGGTCGCCCCGAGGGCGGTGGCCGCGGTCTGCAGCTCGAGCGAGGGAAGCAGCCCCGGCGGATGCTCGAGCTGCACGAAGGGTGGAGTGAAGCGCACCACGCCGTCGTCGTCGCGGAGCACGTTGAAGTGGCCCAGCGGTTGCCCCGGGGGCAGGAGCGCGGGAAGTGCAACCTGGGCGGAGACGAAGCGCTCGGCGATGCTCCGGTCCAGCGGAACCTCGAAGAACGACTTGCCCGTGGGCCCGGGGAAGCGGGTGAGCATGCGCGAGTGGAGGAGTGACCCGACCACCTCCCGCTGCTCGAGGTAGTCCTGTGCCTCGCCGGTCCCGTATGCGGACACGCCCTGGACCACCTCGGGCGCGTCGGCGAGCGCCCGGGCGAGCGCGGCGTCACCGGTCCCCGAGGCCCGGTCCTTGAGGGTGGCCAGCACCGGGTTGAAGGCCCCCCGCGAGGACTCGGGGAGGTCGCCCAGGGCGCGGCCGAGAGCCTCGGCCGCCTCGCTCATCACCGCGGCATCCGAGGCGTGGTCCTCGTCGGTGAAGGTGATGTCCAGGCCGATGGCCGCCGGACCGGCCTCGTGGAGCCGGGCCACCGCGCGGGCGAGCAGCTCGCGGCTCCAGGGCCATCGCCCGTAGCGCTGCACCGAGCGCTCGTCGATGGCCGCGACGACCACGTCCGGGTGTGGCGCACGGATGCCCCGGGCCCACATCTGGAGATCCGAGGCACGGCCCTCGAGCGCCGAGAGCACGCGGAGCACGCCGGCGACCGGCCCCGAGCCGGCGCCCGCCTGCCGACCGTCGGTGGCCCAGTGGAGCAGGCCCAGGGTCACGGCGACGGCGAGCCCCACCAGCTCGTAGCGGCGACGGCCCACCCACCGGAGGCGCTGGGGCAGCAAGCACCGCCAAGCCTACGACCGGGCGGGGGGCGAGGGGCAAGTGGACGGCGCTCGTCCGAGGTGGGTCAGATCGCGTAGAAGAGCCGCCGGCCCATGGGACTCACCTACAAGGATGCGGGCGTCGACATCGAGGCGGGCGACGCGCTGGTGGAGCGGATCAAGCCGTTCGCCGCTCGCACCCTCCGTCCGGAGGTGGTCTCGGGTGTGGGTGGCTTCGGTGGGCTCTTCGCCATCCCGCCCGGGAAGTACCGGGAGCCGGTCCTGGTCTCCGGCACCGACGGGGTGGGCACCAAGCTGAAGATCGCCCTCGCCGTCGGCAAGCACGACACGGTGGGCATCGACCTCGTGGCGATGAGTGTCAATGACGTGCTGACCTCGGGAGCCGAGCCGCTCTTCTTTCTCGACTACCTCGCCACGGGCCGGCTCGACGTGGACCAGGCCGCCGAGGTGGTGCGGGGCATCGCCGAGGGCTGCGCGCGGGCCGGCTGCACCCTGCTGGGAGGCGAGACCGCGGAACATCCGGGAGCGCACGGCGACGAGTACGACCTGGCCGGCTTCTGCGTGGGCATCGTCGAGCGGTCGCGCATCCTCACCGGGGCGAGCATCCGTCCGGGGGACGCGGTGCTGGGCCTCGCGAGCACGGGCGTGCACTCCAACGGGTTCAGCCTGGTCCGCCGCATCCTGTCCGAGGCCCGGGTGCCGCTGGAGGCCCGGCCGCCCGAGCTGGGCGGGAAGACGATGAGCGAGGTGCTGCTCGAGCCGACGCGCATCTACGTGAAGGACGTGCTCGCGCTCCTCGAGGCGGTGGAGGTGAAGGGGCTGGCCCACATCACGGGGAGCGGCATTCCCGGGAACGTGCCCCGCTGCCTGCCCCGGGGTACCCGGGCGGTGCTGGAGGCCCGGCGGTGGCCGAGGCCGCCGGTATTCGACTGGCTGCAGCGGCTCGGCGGCGTTTCGGATGCGGAGATGGATTCCACCTTCAACATGGGGCTGGGGATGGCGGCGATCGTTCCGCCCGCGACGCTGAAGCCGGCGCTCGCCTTCCTCGCCGGGCGCGGCCTGCCGGCCTGGGAAGTCGGCCGGATCGAGGCATCCACCGGCGAGCCCATGGCGGTCGTCGTCCGGTGAGCGCCGCGCCCGTCGCGGTGCTCGTCTCCGGCTCGGGCACCAACCTCCAGTCCCTCCTCGACGCCGCAGCGGTCCCCGGCTACCCGGCGCGCATCGCGGTGGTGGTGTCCAACGTCCCCGGAGTGCGGGCGCTGGAGCGGGCCGCGCAGGCCGGCGTGCCCACCCGCCTGCTTCCGCATCACGGCTACCCGGATCGCACGGCGTACGACCACGCACTGGTGCAGGCGATCGCGCCCTTCGGCTGCCGCATCGCCTGCCTCGCCGGCTTCATGCGGCTGGTGGGGCCCACGTTCCTCCGCGCATTCCCCGGAGGCGTGCTGAACGTCCATCCTGCTCTGCTCCCGAGCTTCCCAGGGCTGCATGGCCACCGTCAGGCGCTGGAGCACGGGGTGAAGATGACGGGCTGCACGGTGCACCTGGTCGACGAGGGCACCGACACGGGGCCCATCGTCGCGCAGGCGGCCGTCCCGGTGCTCGACGGCGACACGGAGGAGTCGCTCCAGAAGCGCATCCAGGAGCAGGAACACCGGCTCTTCCCGCTGGCGCTGGGCCTGCTCGCCAGCGGGCGTCTGCGCGTGGAGGGCCGGCGGGTGCGCGTCGAGGGGAGCGGGCCCGAGCCGGTGGGTGTGGCACTCGTGAATCCGGGGCGTCTCTAAGTGCTCCGACCGGGGTGTCACTAGCCCGTGCCCACGCTTCCCCCACGACCGCGGATCGCGCCCGGTCCCTCGCGCCACGTCTACGATGCGCTGGTGCTGGGAGCCGAGGTGGGGGGAGCCCTGGCCGCGGCGCTCCTCGCCAAGCGCGGGCTTCGTGTCCTGTGGGCCGAGCACGCCAATCTCGCGCCGGGGTACGAGCACGACGGCTTTCTCTTTTCCTCGCCGCCGTACGTCGTCCCTCCTTTCCGGACGTGGCCGATGGTGGAGAGCTGCTTCACCGAGCTCGGCCTCACCACCGGTTTCCAGCGAAGCCTCAAGCCGGTCGGGCCGTGGCAAGTCGTCCTGCCCCGGCACCGGCTGGACCTGCCGGTGGACGCGCCGCGCCGGCTCTCCGAGCTGCAGCGGGAGTTCGGAAACGGGGGTAGCCGGGTGGCGGAGACGCTCGGTTCGCTCACCGCGATGCCCGAGGGGTCCGACCCGTTCTTCCGCTTTCTCGACGATTTCGCCCCGGGCGGCTGGCTGGAGAAGATCCGGCTCCGCCGGCGCGCGGCACGGGTGGAGGGGCTCACCCGGCCCTCGCCGCTGTCGGTGGACGAGCCGCTGGAGGCGCTGCTCACCGGAGTGGTGCCCTTCCTCGTGCAGCAGGAGCCGGCCGGTCCCCTGGGGGTGACCCGGGTTCTGGCGCAGCTGCTGAAGACCGCGCTCCGGCTGCCGGGCGGCCGCGAGGGGATCCGGGAGACGCTGGGGAAGCGCTTCACCGAGCTCGGGGGGACGCTGCTGTCGCAGGAGGGGCTCGCCGGCAGGGCGGTGGAAGGCGTCGACTTCGACGGATCTCAGGTGACACTGCGAGTGCGCGGCGCCGAGGCCGTCTACCGATCCCAGTGGCTGGTGGCGGCAATGGACCCGACGCTGCTGGCAGGGCTGCTTCCCGAGGAGGGTCCGGGGAAGAAGCTTGCCGAGCACCTGGGCCAGCTGATGCCGAAGCGGCTGGTGCTGCCCGTGCACTGGGTGCTGCCGGAGAAGGTGCTGCCCCGGGGGATGGGAGAGCTGGTCCT
>Ga0207674_10003926_pt1 | contig 18101 bp, 17 predicted proteins | sample KBSCornC72_FD_184303 | JGI IMG/M metagenome (GOLD analysis project Ga0207674, IMG submission 184303) | Corn rhizosphere microbial communities from Kellogg Biological Station, Michigan, USA - KBS Corn C7-2 (SPAdes) (version 2) | ecosystem: Host-associated > Plants > Roots > Rhizosphere > Soil ... | reverse complement strand
ATACTGGCGAAGGTCCGCATTGCCGCCGGCATTGCCGCTGCGACGGGTTTCGTCGCCGGCGAGATCCTGAACGTGTTGCGACGTGAGCGCGCGCTTCCCCGGCGAAGCTGGCGCTGAGCGTGGAGCAAGTAGGTCGAAAGCCGCGCCGCGATCCCTGCCTGCCCAGGCGTCGCAATCGCGGGTTGCCGGGCGTCGTAATCCCGGGTTGCCGGGCGTCGCGATCCCTGGCTGCCGGGCGTCGTAATACCTAGTCGCCGGGCGGCGCACGGTGGATGTTGTCCACCCACGCCACGTTCTCTGGATTGGGCTCGACGTTCGGCAGGTCGAGATTGACGACCACCGGCTCCTGGCCGCTTCGGCACAGGACGCAGGACAGCGGCTCGCTGTCGCTCGCGTTGATCTCCTGGTGCGGCACGTAGGGGGGCACGTAGATGAAATCGCCGGGACCCGCTTCGGCGGTGAACTCGAGCCGGTCGCCCCATTTCATCCGCGCCTTGCCGCTGACGACGTAGATGACGCTTTCGACCGGTCCGTGGTGATGCGCGCCGGTCTTCGCCTTCGCATGGATGACCACGGTGCCCGCCCAGAGCTTCTCGGCACCCATCCGTGCGTGATCGATCGCGGCGGCACGATTCATCCCGGGCGTCTGCGCCGTGTTCGTGTCGAGCTGGTCCGGCTTGACGACGCGCACTCCGTGGTGGCGCCATTTCGATTCAGGCATATGGGTTCCCGTTACAACGATAAAAGCAAAGGTTACTTCGCTTGCCGCGCCGGCGCCCTTATCTTCGAGGAATCGAGCTCGCAAATCGAAAGGCCGCCATGCCCCGCATCCATGTGATCCACGAGAACGACGCCTGGGTCGAGCCGCTGCGCGTCGCGTTCGCCGAATTGGGCCTGCCCTACGTCGAATGGTTCATCGCCGAAGGCCGGCTGGATCTTGCCAGCGTGCCTCCGCAAGGCGTCTTCTACAACCGGATGAGCGCATCGTCGCACACCCGCGGACACCGGTATGCCGCGGAACTGACGGGCGGCCTGCTCGCCTGGCTCGAATCGCATGGCCGGCGCGTCGTGAACAATTCGCGCGCGCTGGCGCTCGAGATCAGCAAGATGGCGCAATACGGCGCGCTGCGCCGCCACGGTATCCGTGTGCCGCATACGATCGCCGCGGTCGGACGGGACGCCATCGTCGAGGCGGCGAAAACGATGCGCGGGCGCTTCATCACCAAGCACAATCGCGCCGGCAAGGGGCTCGGCGTGCGGCTTTTCGACAGCGCCGACGCGCTCGCGCGCTATGTCGACGGCCCGTCGTTCGAAAACTCCGTCGACGGGGTCACGCTGATCCAGCAGTACATCGAGTCGCCCGAGCCGTACATCACCCGCGTCGAATTCGTCGGCGGGCAGTTTTTGTATGCGGTGCGCGTCGACACGTCGCAAGGCTTCGAGCTGTGCCCGGCCGACGTGTGCCAGATCGGCGACGCGTCCTGCCCGGTGGGCGAGAGCCTGCCTGCAGCGGACGCACCCCGCTTTCAGGTGATCGACCGGTTCAATCACCCGATCGTCGAGCGCTATCGTGACTTCCTGGCGCGAAACGGCATCGGGATAGCCGGCATCGAATTCATCACCGACGCGAGCGGCGAGCTCTACACGTACGACGTCAACACGAACACGAACTACAACAGCGACGCGGAACGCGCGGCCGGCGTGTCGGGCATGCGCGCGATCGCCTCGTACCTGGGACGCGAGCTGGAAGCGCTCGAGCACGTGCAGGCCGCGGAGCGCGAGGCCGCCTGACATCCGGTCCGGCGCCGCGTGCGCCGGGCACGCGCCGCACGCTGTGCGCGCGACAGGAGGATAATGGCTGCATCATCGGAAGAGGAGTCAGTCATGGCCAACACCCGGCAGGTCGTCATCGTCAATGGCGCGCGCACCGCTATCGGTGACTACGGCGGCGCGCTCAAGGACGTTCCACCGACCGAGCTCGGCGCCCGTGTCGTGCGCGAAGCGTTGGCGCGCTCGAAAGTCGACCCTGCGATGGTCGGCCAGTGCGTATTCGGCAACGTCATCCACACCGAGGCGCGCGACATGTACCTGTCGCGGGTCGTCGCGATCAACGGCGGGCTGCCGCACGAAAGCGGCGCCCTCACGGTGAACCGCCTGTGCGGCAGCGGGCTGCAGGCGATCGTCAGCGCCGCGCAGAACGTGATGCTCGGCGACACCGACGCGGCCGTCGGCGGCGGCGCCGAAAGCATGAGCCGCGGCGCCTATGCGAACACCACGCAGCGCTGGGGCGCGCGGATGAACGATACGAAGATCGTCGACATGATGGTCGGCGCGCTCACCGATCCGTTCGACACCGTGCATATGGGGATCACCGCCGAGAATGTCGCCACGAAATGCGGCATCACCCGCGAGCAGCAGGACGCGTTCGCCGTCGAAAGCCATCGGCGAGCGGCGAAAGCGGCGAGCGAGGGCCGTTTCAAGTCGCAGATCCTGCCGATCGAATTGAAAAGCAGGAAAGGCACCGTGCAGTTCGACACCGACGAGCACGTCCGGGCCGACGCGAGCGCCGAGGGGATGGCCAAGCTGCGCGCCGTCTTCGTCAAGGAAAACGGCACGGTGACGGCGGGCAACGCGTCGGGCATCAACGACGCCGCCGCGGCGGTCGTGCTGATGGAAATGCAGGCGGCCGAGCGCGCCGGCGTCAAGCCGATGGCGCGTTTCGTCGGCTACGGCCATGCGGGCATCGATCCGAAGATCATGGGCCTCGGTCCCGTGAACGCGGTCAAGGCGGTCCTCGAAAGAACGGGGCTCAAGATCCGCGACATCGACGTGATCGAGTCGAACGAGGCGTTCGCGGCGCAGGCGATGGGTGTGACGAAGCAACTCGACCTCGACCCCGCGAAGGTCAACCCGAACGGCGGCGCGGTGGCGCTCGGGCACCCGATCGGCGCGACCGGCGCAATCCTCACGATCAAGGCGATGTACGAGCTGCACCGCAGCGGCGGCCGCTACGGCCTCATCACGATGTGCATCGGCGGAGGCCAGGGGATCGCGGCGATCATCGAGCGGATGTAAGTTTGCGCGACGCGCCGCTTCTCATCGTCGCGCTGACGATTTGCGCCTACTGGCTTCGCGTCGGCGCCATGGTGGTGCGCGCGCGGCGCCGGCAGCACCGTGACGTCGGCGTCATCCCCGAGCGCGCCGCCGAGCGCGCGATGTGGCTGGTGTTCGTGCCGCTCGTGCTCGCCTGGTGCGCGCTGCCGTGGATGGCGCTCGGACATCCGCAGGGCTGGCGTTCCGTTCCTGCTTTCGCGCTGCACGGCGCCTATGCGCCGCTGCGCTGGGTCTTCGCGCTGCTCGCCGTGGGCTGCCTCGTCCTCACCATCGACTGCTGGCGCCGGATGGGGCGCAACTGGCGCATGGACATCAGCGACCGCAACACGGCGCTCGTGACCGAAGGCCTGTTTGCGCGCATCCGCCATCCGATCTACGCGTTCAGCATCGCAATGATGGTCGCCACGGCGGTCGTGCTGCCGAGCGTGCCGATGCTCGTCGTGGCCGTCGTTCACATCGTGCTGATGAACATCAAGGCGCGCAGCGAGGAAGCGCATCTCGCCCGCCTGCATGGCGAAGCGTATGCGCGCTACGTCGAACGCACCGGGCGGTTCTTTCCAGGATCCGCCGCGCGAAATTCGTAGTACGCGGCGCATTCGTGCGGCGTGGACCGGCGCGTGGCTGTTCGCGCTCGTCGCCGCAAGCGGGGCAGCGGCGGCGCCGCCGCCGCTCGACGCGACCCTCGCCGCCGGCATCCGCGGGCTCGACTGCGCGAAGGTGTCGGCCACGGACGTGCGCGACGTGCTGTCGCGCGCGCCGGCACCACGCATCGTGCTGCTGCAAGGCAGCGTGCCGCTCGTCACGATGGAGCCGTTCGCGCGCTTCCTGATCGCGATGGGCTATCCCGAGGCACGCCTCGTGAACCCCCGCGACGGGCGATTTTCGTACAGCAGCTTCGCCGACAGCGCCGTCCTTGCCGGCGAGCTTGCGTTCGACTACGAGCAAACCGGCTTGGCGCCGATGCTGATCGGCCACAGCCAGGGCGGCATGCTCGTGATCAGGACGCTGTACGAACTCGCCGGCGCTTTCCACGACGCGCTGCACGTCGTCGATCCGGCGAGCGGCGCCGTGTTGCCGCGCACGACGATCGTCGATCCGCATACGGGCCGGTCGCGTCCGGTCGTCGGTCTGCACGTCGCCTATGCCGCGGCGCTCGCGACCGGGTGGCTGCCGCGCCTGCTGCTCGGCCAGTGGTCGATGCTGTCGCGGCTGCGCAAGATTCCCGACACGGTCGACGACTTCAGCGGATTCATCCTTCCGCACGACGCGATCGCCGGAAACCTGCTGGGCGACGCGCCGTACGCGCCGCTCGGCAAGGCGCACGTGCGCACGGTCGTGCTGCCCGACAGCTATCATCACCTGGCGTTGCCGCAGACGGCGCACCTCGCGGCCGATCCGCACATCCGCGCCTGGATCGACGCGTGGTCGCCCGATGCGGCGCCGGCGCCGCCGGCTGGCGACACGTCGAACCTCGTTCATGCCACCGACATCTGGTACAGCGTCAAGCGCCACTGGTGCTTGCAGGCGCAGGGATTGCTCAGTGTTCCCCCATCGTGATGCCTTTCGCCTCCGCCGCTCGCCCCGATCCGGGGCTCCCGTGCGCTTTCCCGCAGGGCGACGCCCGATTGGCATGGCGGGAACGGTCGCGGCACACGCGGACTCCTGGAAAATTTTTCCGTGCCTCGCGTGAAAAAAACCCTGCCGATGCGGGCGATACGCCTACAAGGCCACGGCCGGCGCCGACGATGACGTCCTGGCCGGGCCGGCTCAACCTGTTCCAGGCGACGATGCTCGACTGGCGCGAGCTGCATCCGTACAACGCCGTCCACGCGGTCTGCATCCGCCAGGCGCTCGACGAGGCCGCGCTCGCCCGCGCCATCGACACCGAGTTGTCGGCCGCCGGCCTGAGCGGCCTCGAACTGGATCGCGATCGCTGCCGCTATGCCTGGCGAGGCGGCGGAGTGCACGTCGCGATCGAGACGATCGATCCCGGCAGCGACTGGCAGGCGTCGCTCGCGCGGGTGTTCGAGCGTCATCTGAATGCGCCGTTTCCGCGCGAAGGCCCGATCGATCCGTTCCGCTTTTTCGCGATGCGGGCCGACGACGGCTTCTTCATGGGCGTCGCCTACGATCATTTCATCGCCGGCGGCGACTCGATCGTTGCGCTGCTCGATGCGATTGCGGCGCGCCATGCGGCAAGGCCCGCCGCGACTGCACCGCTGCGGCTCTACCCGCGCACGCATGCCCATCTGTTCGCGCGCCATCCGTTGCGCTTCGCGCGCGGTCTCGCCCGCCTTCCCGCACTTGCGCGCAGTTGCCGGCGCACGATCCGTCCGCGTTATCGCGCCATCGAGGATGGCCACAACGGCTTCACGTTTTTCTGGCTCGACGACGCGCAATACCAGGCGCTACGCACGGCATCGAAGCGATGGGGCGTGACGCTCAACGACGCGCTGATGGCGCTGCTCCTCCTGGCGCAGGACGCCGCCATGCCGCGGCGCGACATGTCGAAGCGCCGCCACGAGCTTGCCGTCGCCTCGATCATCAACCTGCGCCGCGAGCACGGCGAAGATGCGCATGCGACGTTCGGCCAGTTCCTGAGCTCGTTTCGCGTGGCGCATCCGGTGCCGCCGGGAACGACGCTCGAAGCCCTTGCGCTCGACGTGCATCGCGCCACGACGCGCATCAAGCGGGAAAAGCTTTTCCTCACGACACTTTTCGCGATGGGCGTCGACCGCATCATCGGCCGCATGCAGACGCCGAGGCAGCGCATGGGCACTTACGCGAAGAGCTATCCGGTGGGTGCCGGCGTGTCGTCGCTCAACGTCGACGCGCTGTGGCAAAGCGGCGCTGCGCCGCTTTATGTCCGCGGCGTGCCCACGGGCCCGCTGTCGCCGATCGTCGTCGCGGTAACGACGTCGGGCACGCGCATGTGCATGGGCATTTCGTACAGGACCACGGCGGTGACTCCGGAGGAGGCCGCGGCACTCGGCAAGGATCTTGTTTCTCGTATCGACGCACTCAAATGACGCTGACGCCCTCACGCTGGCTCGCCGCCTCGCTCGTCGCCGTTTCGCTGGCGCTTGCAGGCTGCGCGACGCAGCCGCTCCAACAATCCGCCGCCGCCGCCGCACATCCCGCGGCGCCACCGACACCGATCGTGCCCGGTCGGGTGCTGCAGGAACGCCTGCTCGCGCTCGACCCCGACCACGTCACCGATGCCGACGTGCACGACGTCCTCGCGCGCGGGCCGACGCCGCGGATCATGCTGCTGTATGGCGGCATCTATCCGGTCAAGCCGATCATGCAGTCGTTCGGCTACTTTCTCGTGCGCATGGGCTATCCCGAGGCGCGCATTCGCGATCCGGGCGACCAGGACTGGTCGTACAGCCCCTACGACGATGCGGCGAAGCTCGCCGGCATCGTCGCGTGGGATTACGAGCGCACCGGCGTGCGGCCGATGCTGATCGGCCACAGCCAGGGCGGCATGCAGGCCGTCAAGGTATTGCACGAACTGGCCGGGCACTTCGACGATTCGCTGCGCGTGTACGACCCGTTGAAGGGAGCATTCGAAGACCGCACCACGATCGTCGATCCGCTCACGCACCAGACGCGCCCGGTCGTCGGCCTCTCGGCGTCGTACGCGTCGGCCGTCGGCGCCGGCGGCGCGACCTACCTGATGCCCAACCAATGGATGATGGTCGACAAGCTGCAATCGATTCCGAATACCGTCGACGAATTCACCGGATTTGCGATCCCCGTCGACCTCCTCGGCGGCGACTCGCACTACACGCATAACGGCACAGCCACCGTGCGCAACGTCGATCTTCCCGTGACCTACAGTCACGTGTTCGTGCCCGCCGCAGGTTCGCTGCCCGAGAACCCGGAGGTGCGCAACTGGATCAACGCCTACGTGCCGGGCGGGAAGCACGACACGTCGTCGCTGCCGATCGAGGCGGCCCAGCACGTGCTGTGGGCCGCCGACGTGTGGTACAGCATCAAGAAGCACTGGTGCCTGGAGGCGCAGCGGCTCGTGCGCGCCGAGCGGATGCGGCCACCGACACAGAACGCCGAGCGCATTCGCGTTCCCGACGAGCGCGCATCGCGCACCGAGACGTCCACGGAAAGCGCTTCACGGTAAGGCCACGCAGGGGCGGGTAGAATAACGCCCTTTTCGCGCGCACCGCGCCGCGGGCCGGGCACGCGTCGAAGCGCGGCAGATCGCCGTCGCGGGGCGCGCAGCTCGCGCCCGCTTCAAACCGCAGTCAAACCATGACACGCGCCCTGCAAGGCCAAGTTGCGCTGGTGACCGGTGCTGCGCGCGGCATCGGCCGGGCCATCGCGCGCAAGCTCGGGGCCGAAGGCGCCGACATCGCGGTGAACTACTACAACAGTCACGAGGAAGCCGAGGCGCTGTGCGCCGAGCTGCGCGCGCTCGGACGGCGCGCGCACGCGATCCAGGGCAGCGTCGGCGTGCCGGACAGCGTCGATGAAATGTTCGCCGCGTTGCGTGAGCATTTCGACCGTGTGGATATCGTGGTCAGCAACGCCGCGTCGGGCGTGCTGAAGCCGGTCATGGACATGGGCCTCAAGCACTGGCGCTGGTGCATGGAAACCAATGCGCTGGCGGTGGACCTCCTTGCGCAGCGCGCGATGCCCATGATGCGCGACGGGGGCCGCATCATCGCCATGTCGAGCCTTGGCGCACAGCGCGCGATGCCGGGCTACGGCTTCATCGGCGCATCGAAGGCCGCGCTCGAGGCACTCGTACGCGCACTGGCGCAGGAGCTCGGGCCGCGCGGCATCCGTGTGAATACGGTGAGCGCAGGCGTCGTCGACACCGATGCGCTCGCGTACTTCCCGAACCGCGAGGAGCTGCTTGCCAATTTCGCGCAGCGCACGCCGGCCGGACCCGTGCTGCGGCCGGAAGACGTGGCCAACGCGGTCTACCTGCTGTGCCTTCCCGAGGCGGCGATGATCAACGGGCACACGCTGGTCGTCGACGGCGGGTTCTGCATTTCCGGATGATGAGCGCCGCCGGGCCGACCCAAGGCGCGAATTGCTCCCCCCTCGGGGGCAGCGCAGCGGCGAAGCCGCAAGCGTGGGGGGTACAACGATGAAGCCGTCCGGACTCGCCGGCAAGTCGGTGCTGGTCACAGGCGGCAGCCGCGGCATCGGGCGCGCCGTCGTCGAGACGCTGGCCGGCGAAGGTGCCGCGGTGACGTTCTTCTATCGCGACAATGCCGAGGCGGCCGACGACGTCGTGGCGACGCTGCGCGCGGCGGGACACGCCGTGCATGCCGATCGGGTGGACGTGACGAATGCGGCCTCGTGCATCGCCGCGGTCGAGGGCCTCGCCGAACGCGCGGGGCGCATCGACGTGCTCGTGAACAACGCCGGCGTGATCCGCGACAATCCGCTCACCGGCCTGTCCGACGACGACATTGAAACGGTGCTCGATACGAATGTCGGCGGCGTATTCAACGTGACGCGTGCCGTCGTGCCGTACATGGTGATGCAGCGTGCCGGATGCATCGTGAACCTGAGCTCGGTCGCCGGCGACAAGGGTGGGCGCGGGCAGACGAACTACGCTGCGAGCAAGGGCGCGGTGAACGCGCTGACGCGCGCGCTCGCCGTCGAACTGGCGCCGCGCAACATTCGCGTCAACGCCGTCGCACCCGGCGTCATCGACACCGAAATGTCGAAGAACGTGCGCGACATGGCGGGCGACGAGGCGAAGGCACGCATCCTCATGAAGCGCTACGGCACCGCGCAGGACGTCGCGAACGCCGTCTGGTTTCTCGCGTCGGACTATGCGAGCTACGTGACGGGACAGGTTTTCCACGTCGACGGCGGCTTCAAGCTCTGAAACCTCTGAAGGGAGAAGGCGGCAATGGCAGAGATTGCGGTGACACAGGACGAAATCATGGCGGTGTATCCGAAGGTTGCCGAGACGATGGCCGACGCGCTCGGGTGCGACGTCGAGGACATCAAGCCCGACGTCTCGCTGATCGAGGGGCTCGACGCCGAATCGATCGACTTCCTCGACATGGTGTTCCGGCTCGAGCGGGCCTTCAAGATCAAGATCCCGCGCGGCAAGATCGTCGAGAACGCGCGCGGCGACCTGCCCGAATCGGAGTTCGAGCAGAACGGCATCGTCACCGAAAAGGGGCTTGTGCAGCTGCGCGAATACCTGTCGGAAGTTGCGGCCGATCGCTTCAAGACGCCGATGAAGGTGGCCGATATTCCCCGGCTCTTCACGCCGACGACGTTCTGCAAGCTCGTGGTGCGCGCACAGAAGGAAGCGGGTGCCTGAACCCCATTTCGCCGCCTATTCGTTCGTCGACCGCATCGTCGAGCTCGTGCCGGGCAGGCGGGCGCGCGGCGTGTTTGCCATCCCTGCGCGCGTCGACGAATTTCCCGCGGCGCTCGTCGCCGAAGCGGTCGGGCAGCTCGCCGCGTGGGTCGCGATGGATGCGATCGACTTTCGCGGCCGGCCCGTGGCGGCGCTTGCCACGGAAACACGCTTCCTGGCCGACGCGAAGCCCGGGCAGACGCTCGAGCTCACCGTCGACATCCAGGAATGCGACGACGACGCCGTTGCCTACAGCGGCTCCGCGTGCGTCGACGGCCGGTGCATCATCGAGCTCGTCGATTGCCTCGGCCCGATGCTTCCGCTCGGCGATTTCGACGCGCCCGAGGCATTGCGCGAGCGTCTCGCGCTGCTGCGCGGCAAAGGCGCGCCGCCCGGTCGATTCGCGGGGATCGGTGACATCCCGGTGACCGTGACGCACCAGGTGCCCGGTCACGAGCTTGCGGCGAGCATCGCCGTTCCCGCCGCCGCGCCATTCTTCGCCGATCACTTCCCGCGTCGCGCGGTGTTTCCCGCGACGCTGCTGCTCGACCTGATGATGCGCCTCGCGCTCGATGCGGCACGCGGCCCGCACGCGCTCGGCCGATCGCCGCGCGCACTGCGTGTCACGCACGTCAAGATGCGCTCGTTCATCGCGCCGTCGCAGCGCCTCGACGTCGGCGTGACGCTCGATCCGGCCCGGGACGGAATCGCCCGGGCGATGCTGACGGCGAAGACCGGCGAGCGCGTCGTCGCAAGCGCACGCCTCGAGCTCGCGGCGGGAGCCTGACGATGCAACAGCCACGACGGCGCGTCGCAATCACCGGCATCGGGCTCGTCACGCCGATCGGCAACGACGTGCGCGCAACCTGGGCGTCGCTCGACGCCGTGCGCAACGGCGCCGCGCCGATCACGCTGTTCGATGCATCGGGATTTTCGACCCGCATCGCCGCCGAGGTGAAGCAGTTCGACGACGAAGCGATCACCGCACCGCGGCGGCTCCTCAAGTTCGCCAACCGCTCGCATCGCTTCGCGCTTGCGGCCGCCGAGGAGGCGATCCGCGACGCCGGCATCGCGCCGACCGACGACGACGCGCAGCGCTGGGGCTGCGCGGTGGGCACCGGCATGATGGGCGTCGCGTACTCTGACCTCTCCGAGGTGCAACGGCATTCCGCCCCGGACGGCACGATCGATTGCCGCAAGCTGCTGACCGACCCTTCCGCGGCCGATCCGCTCGCGTTCTGCCGCAGCCAGAGCACGGCGGGCGTCGCGCTCCTCACCCGCCGTTTCGGCATTAGCGGCCATGCGACGTCGGTGCACACGGCCTGCGCATCGGGGGGACAGGCGATCGGCACTGCGCTGAAGCTCATCCGCCGCGGCGCGGTCGATCGCGCGCTGGCTGGCGGCTTCGATTCGATGATCAGCCCGGTGGGCCTTGCGGGCTTCTGCCTTCTGTCCGCGGTGTCGACCGACAACGACACGCCGCAGCGTGCGAGCCGGCCGTTCGATGCGACGCGCAACGGTTTCGTCCTCGGCGAAGGGGCGGGCTTTCTCGTGCTCGAGGAATGGGAAGCCGCGAAGCGGCGCGGCGCGCGCATCTACGCGGAGCTCGCCGGCGACGGCAACTCGCTGTCGTCGTACCGGATCACCGATTCACCACCCAACGGCGACGGTCCGATCCAGTCGATGCGCGCGGCCCTCGCCGATGCGCGCGCGACACCGGCCGACGTCGACTACATCAATGCGCACGGCACGTCGACCGGCATGAACGATCGCAGCGAAACCGCCGCGATACACGCCGTATTCGGCGACGACGCGAAGCGCGTGTTCGTGAGCTCGACGAAGAGCGTGATGGGCCATCTGATCGCCGCCGCCGGCGCGGTCGAGGTCGCGATCTGCGCGCTTGCCATCGACCGCGGCGAGATGCCGGTCAACGCCAACTACCGCGAATCCGATCCCGACTGCGACCTCAACCTCGTGCTCGAACGGCCGCGCCGCCAGAAGGTGCGCATGACGCTGTCGAACTCGTTCGGCTTCGGCGGCTCGAACAGTTGCGTGGCGCTGCGCAGCCCCGAGCTGGCCGGGGACACGCAATGAGATCACGCATCGTCATCACGGGCATGGGCGCGGTTTGCGGTGCCGGCCGCACGCCCGAAGCGATGCTTGCGGCAATTGTCGAAGGCCGCTCCGCGATCGGCCCGATCGGGGGGTTCGACACCACCGGCTGGCCGGTGACGAACGCCGCCGAGATCGCCGATTTCAACGCGCGCGCGCTGGTCGACGACCGCAAGCTGCACAAGCTCATCCGGCGCACCGACATGGTGGGCATCTACGCCGGCGACCGTGCGGCCGAATCCGCCGGGTACGCGGCGTATCGCGATGCCCTCGACGAAGACGCGGCGAACGCGTTCTGCGATCGCACCGGCGTCTACGTCGGCTCCGGCGCCGGCGCATTCGAAAACCAGTACGACTTCTTTCCGCTGATGGCCGCAGCGAACGGGGATCTCGTCAAATTCGGACGTGACCTGCCCGACACCGTGAACCCGATGTGGCTGTTGCGCACGCTGCCGAACAACGTGCTGTGCCACGTCGGCATCCGCAACCGGCTCAAGGGTGCGAACGCCTGCATCACCAATCACAGCGTCGGCGGCACGCTCGCGGTGATCGAGGCGGCGGAAGCGCTGCGTCACGGTGAAGCCGATCGCGCGCTCGCCATCGGCCACGACACGCCGATCGAGCCGCAGAACATCCTGTACTACGACCAATGCGGCCTGCTGTCGCACAGCGTGCTGCGCCCGTTCGACCTGCGGCGCGACGGAAGCCTCTTCGGCGAAGGCGCAGGTGCCGTTGCACTGGAAACCGAAGCGGCGGCAGCGGCGCGCGGGGCGCCGATCTTAGGCGAGGTGCTCGGCGGCGGCTACGTGAGCGAGGCGTCGGGCCTCCTCGCGATACGCGACGACGGCGACGGCGTGGTGCGTGCGATCGAGGCGGCGCTCGCCGATGCCGGCATCGACGCGGCCGATGTCGGGATGATCGTCGCGCACGGCAACGGCACGCCGCTGTCCGATGCGTCGGAAGCCGCGGGACTGCGCCGGGTGTTCGGCGATCGTTGTCCGCCGGTCACCGCCTTCAAATGGGCGATCGGACATCTGATCGCCGCCGCCGGCATCGTGGAAACGACGATTGCGCTCGCCGCATTGCGCGCGCGCACCGTGCCGGGCATCGCGACCTATGCCGAGCCCGATCCTGCCTGCGCGGCACTTCCCGTTGCGAGCGAGGCACGCACGCCGCGCAGTGACGTGGCGCTGGTGCTGTGCCGGGGCTTCGCGGCCACCGACGCGGCGCTTCTCGTTCGCGCAACACCCGCTTGACGCCGTCCCCCCTGCCGGCGGCGCCCGAAACACCGGTCCGCTGCGGTATCGACAGCGTCGAGCTTGCGCGCATCGAGCGCCTGCTGGAGCAAACTCCCGCGGCCGATCTCCGCAAGATCTTTTCGGCGCAGGAGCTGCAGGACAGCGGTGATGGTGCGGGTCGCGTGGCGAGCCTCGCCGCGCGGTACGCCGCCAAGGAAGCGTGCGTGAAGCTTTTCCCGCGCGAGCTATCGGCCGGGCGCATCGAGCCAGCCGATTTCGCCGTCGCCCGCGACGCCTTCGGTGCGCCGCATATCGTTCCGAACGTCAATGCTCGCAGCATCATGGATCGCGCCCGCGTGGGCGACATCGCCGTTTCGCTCACGCACGACCGGACGAGCGCGTCCGCCGTCGCGCTTGCGTTGCGGCTCGAAACGGCGGCGCCGGTGTCCGGACGCGTCCTCTTCCATGTGCTGCCGATACGCCGCAAGGTGATCGTCGACAATCTGCGGCGCGTGTTCGGTCGCGCAGTGCCGGCCGGCGAGATCGACCGGCTGGCGCAGGCGCATTACGCGCATCTGTGGAAGCTCGTGACCGAGTTCGTGCGCTTCCGCTGGCTTTCGCGCGAGCGCAAGCGCGCGCTCGTGCACGTCGACGGCCTCGACGTCTTCATCGACGCGTTTCGTCGCGGCAAGGGCGTCCTCGTGCTGACCGGTCACTTCGGCAACTGGGAAGTGGCGACGGTCGCCGGAATCCAGAACTATCCGGAAGTGCGCGGGCGCTTTCATTTCGTGCGCCGGCCGATCAAGCCGCGCTGGCTCGACGACCTCGTCACGCGCCGCTTCAACGCGGTCGGCTTCGGTGTCGTGGCGAAGCGGGGATCGCTCGACCGGATCGTGTCGCTGCTCGAACAGGGCGACGTCGTCGTGTTCCCCTTCGACCAGTACGCCGGCGGCGCCGACGGCGTCGACGTCGAGTTCTTCGGCGAGCCGGCCGGAACCTTCAAAAGCCTCGCCGTGATCGCGCTCGCCACCGGCGCTCCGGTGCTGCCGGCCGCCTCCTGGCGCGAGCCGGACGGCACGCACGTCCTGCGGTTCGAGCCGCCCGTTCCGCCGGTGGACGTCGCGAACGTCAGCGAGTCGATCGTGCGCACCACGCGCGCCTACAACGCGGCGCTCGAGCGCCTGGTTCTGCGCCACCCCGAACAGTGGTGGTGGGTGCACCGGCGGTTCCGCCGCGCACGGCGCAAGCCGCGCAATCGCCGCAACGCCATGGCGGCCGGGAACGATTAAAGTATCGGCTTTGGCCTTGCTGTCCGCTGCAGCGCCCGAAGACGCCGACCCTCGCCAACGCACATGCTCGCCACATTGCTTGCGCCCCGGTTCATCGTCCTGTACCTGTTCATCGCGTCGGCGGTGTACATCCATTACCGCGGACGCGTGCGCCACGGCTTCTTCCGCCAGCTGACGGACCACTCGTCGCTGATGGCGCCGTACAACGCGCTCATGTACCTGTTCTCGGCGGTGCCCAACCGCCCGTATGTCGATGTCGGCCGTTTTCCCGAGCTCGCGCCGCTGTCCGCCAACTGGCAGGCGATACGGGCCGAGGCGCTGCAGCTTTTCGGCGAAGGACGCATTCGCGCCGCGGCGAAATACAACGACCTCGGCTTCAATTCGTTCTTCAAGACCGGCTGGAAGCGCTTCTACGTCAAGTGGTACGACGAGCCGCTGCCGTCGGCGAAGGCGCTTTGTCCGCGCACGGTCGAGCTCGTGCAGTCCATTCCCGGCGTGAACGCGGCGATGTTCGCGTTGCTGCCGCCCGGCAGCAAGCTCGGCGCACATCGCGATCCGTTCGCCGGGTCGCTGCGCTACCACCTCGGGCTCGTCACGCCGAACGCCGACACGTGCCGCATCGTCGTCGACGGCGAGGCGTATTTCTGGCGCGACGGCGAGCCGGTCATGTTCGACGAAACGTTCATCCATACCGCCGAGAATCGCAGCGACGTCGAGCGGATCATCTTGTTCTGCGACGTCGAGCGCCCGCTCACCAACCCGCTCGTCCGCGCGATCAACCATTTCGTCAAGATGACGCTGATCCGCGCAAGCCAGACGGAGAATGCGCCCGGCGATCGCGTCGGCGTGCTCAACCACGTCTTCAACGCCGTCTACCGCGTGCGCCTCGTCGGCAAGGCGATCAAGAAGAAGAGCCGCGTGGCGCACTACACGCTCAAGTGGCTGATACTCGGCGGCGTGCTATACCTGATCTTCCGCTGATCCAGCGGCTTTCCCGAAGGAGTTCCGCATGTCGATGTCGCTCTACCAGGTAAGCGTACCGGTGTTCGTCAAGACGCTGAGCAATCTGAAGGCCGTGCTGCAGAAGGCGAAGGCGCACGCGCTCGAACACAAGATCGAGGAGGCGGCGTTCGTCAACGCACGGCTTTATCCCGACATGCTGCCGCTGTCACGCCAGGTGCAGATCGCGAGCGACATCGCGCGCGGCTGCGCGGCCCGGCTCGCCGGCGTCGAGCCGCCTGCGTACGAGGACAAGGAGCAGAGTTTCGACGAGCTCGCCGCGCGCATCGACCGCACGATCGATTACATGAAGGGCCTCGACGAGAAGCAGTTCGACGGCGCGGAGACACGCACCATCACCCGGCCGCTGCGCGGCGAGCCGCACGCATTCACCGGCGCGAATTACCTGCTGCAATTCGGCATGCCGAACGTGTATTTCCATACGGCGACCGCGTACGACATCCTCCGGCACAACGGCGTGCCGCTGGGGAAGGCGGATTACTTGGGGACGTTGGATTAGCGGCGGTCGGATTGCCGAATGTCCTACGCGGTTGTACCTCACGACGCGTGAGTTGTCGGATTTCTTTACAGTCGGCGGATCACTTCCCTGAATTACCGATCACGCCCGCGCACGATCTCACGTATTTTCAATCAGTTATTTAGCGCGGAGAGCCGCGGCCCGGGTATTGCTTCACAGGCTTCCTTCCCGTCGTTTTGCGGGTTACTTACATTTTATCGACGACTGCGGCGAACGCACGAGCCAAGAGGGCGACTCGGCAAGCTTGACGCCGAATCCCAACGCCCCGCTGAATCGTATGCAGCACGATGCCGCGATCCATTACCTGGGATCGCGTCTTGCGCCGAACGGCGTCGAAATTCCCTTAGGGAGATTCGCATGAAAAGCTTGCGGACGTGGATCACGTTTCTGACGGCCATCGTCGCGATGTCGCTCGCCGGATTGGCGAACTCCGCCCAGCCGACGAAGCAGTGGAGCATCACCGTCTTGCCGTCACTGTTCAGCACGACGACGAACGTCGATGCCACCATCACGATCAAGAACGAGACACCGAACGGCAATTCGACGATCAATTCGTTGAAGCTGTTCCTTCCGACCGGCTACACCGTCAATTCGGTCACGAACACGTACCAGGCGATGGTCGACATCACGCAGAGCGGGGTGATCGCCTTCTCGAACATGTCGCCGCTCAAGCCGCAGGCGTCCTTCACGTTCCATGCGTCGCTGAATGTCAACACGTCGCAAGCCGGGTGCGCGCAGACGACCTGGGCCAGCAGCATGGCATGGACCGGCTCCTCGTTCTCGGGCGATACGTTCCAGCTTACGTTCTCGACTGCTACGAGGGTCGACCCGAACAACCAGCTCGCCTTCCAGTCGGTGACACCGTCCGTTCCCGTGGGAACGGACATCACCGGGTCGGTCAAGGCGACGTCGTGCGGCGGTGCACCTTCGCCCGCCGTGTCGGTGAAAGTGGACCTGATCAACAGCTCGAACGCCGTCGTCGGCACCAATACCACGTCAACGAACGGTAACGGAGTCGTCTCGATCGACTTCCCGACCACGACGCTGACCGCGGGCAGCTACACGGTCAAGGCCAGCGTGCCCGCCGACGCCAGCTATGCGGCGATCACGACGCCGGTCACGGTGTGCGGCAACGCGCTCTCGTTCACCGGGCAGCCCTTCAACATCAAGTCGGGCGACCCGACCAGCGCGACGGTCCACGCCGACTCGTGCGGTAGCGCTGGCGCCGGTGTCAGCGTCACGGCGCAACTCAAGGACAGTTCGAATCAGCCGGTGGGCAGTCCGCAGGCGCTCTCGACCAACACCAGCGGAAACGTCACGTTCTCGTTCACGCCCACGGCGCTCGGCACGTACACGATCGCCGCAACGGCGACGAACTACACGGGCGCGACGTCGAACGCGTTCAAGGTATTTGCCGGTGTCCTTGCCTGCGGCGATCCCATCGCTGCGAGCTTCATCGACCCGGCCAACCTCGCGCCCGATCAGCCAGGCTACGGCTCGGGCACGCGCAATCCGTACAACAAGGACGGCGTGTCCACGGAATGCAAGCAGGTGCTCTATACGTTCACGAACACGATCCTCACGAACGAAACTGTCAACTTGACCTGGGACACGAGCTCGCAGCCGAACGCGGCGTTCGAGTACACGCTGAACTGGCAGGCGCAGCCGGTCGAGGCGGGCGACACGGTGTCGGGCTGGCCGATGGAGCTGCGGCCGGTCGTGGCGTGGCTGAACGCCGACGGCTCCGAATCCACCGGACTCAGCGCCAATCCAAAGTTCGTGCCTGCGCTGGCGTGCCTCGGGAACACGCTGCCGAAGCCTTACGGCACGTTGGTGAACGCCGTCGATGACCAGCCCGGCACCGTTTCCATCACGGTCACCGGGATCGCGTCCAATCCGAGCATCATAAATCCGCTCACGGTCACGCCGACTTCGCCGGGCACGCCCTATACGCAGCCCGTGCCGGGCGATCCGGCGCTTCCGGCCTATCCGTTCCCAATCGTCATCGCCGATCAAGTGGGTGGCTCGCAGGTCACGGCAACCGAGCGGATGCTGGTCACACGCGAGAGCGTGGACTCACCGCATTCGGTGAGTGGCGGCATGTGGACGATGAAGTTCGACGTACAGCGCGGCGACGGCATGACGACGCGCGCGGCCCACGGCAGCGGCTACCGCGTAATGAGCACGCCGCTGCCGCTGATACCGACGGACGATCCGACCAATTACCCGGCCACTGTGCCGCCGCCGGGCGTCGTCGTGTACGTGCCGGGAACCCAGGCGCACATGTGCGTCGCGGCGCACGGCTTCACGTCGTTCGACTTCTCGGGAGGCACGGCGCACCTGCTCTACAAGACGCACGTCTTCGACATCGGCGACGGCTGGGTGGGACTGCGCTGAATCGAACCAGGCAATAAAAAGAAAGCGGCCCTTCGGGGCCGCTTTCTTTTCGACCTTGA
>Ga0207674_10003925_pt1 | contig 18101 bp, 18 predicted proteins | sample KBSCornC72_FD_184303 | JGI IMG/M metagenome (GOLD analysis project Ga0207674, IMG submission 184303) | Corn rhizosphere microbial communities from Kellogg Biological Station, Michigan, USA - KBS Corn C7-2 (SPAdes) (version 2) | ecosystem: Host-associated > Plants > Roots > Rhizosphere > Soil ... | reverse complement strand
AAGCCGTAGCAGTTGGCCAGGCCCTCGTCGGCCTCGCCGCGCAGGTGCCACGACTCATGGCCGAGCACCGCGATCGCGCGGGCCGTCTGCGAGAAGGACTGCACGCGGTGCTTGACCGCGAGCTGGTAGAGCGTGTTGCAGATCGACGGCGTCAGAAACGCCTGGTCGCCGCCGACCTCTGCCAGGCCGTCCGCGTCCTGGACGAAGCCGACGTAGTCGCCCTTCTTGTCGCACGTGACTCTGGCCGGATGGTTGGCGATCGTGCTCGCCTCGCGGGACAGGATCGCCTCGGTCTGCGCCTGGCGGCTCGCCGAGACCGCGTTCCAGCCGCTCGGGCGCGAGGCAAGGTAGAGGAGCACGGCGACGATCGCGATCGCCGCCACCGCCTCGGCGACGTGATGCCAGCGGAAGGTCGGCTCGGCTACGACCGGAGGCGTCGGCTCCGACGGGTCCCAGTAGCCCCACGAGCCGAGCTCGGACAGGTCTCGCTGCTGCGGGCCGCGATCCAGTGTCTCCGGTGCGGGCGCGGGGCGTCTCGTCTGCAGCCAGCCGCCGACGAAGAAGTCGATCTCGAGCCCGAGCGCGAGCAGGAAGAGCAGCCAGACGGGGAACCACGAGCGCACGCCGTAGGGCAGCAGGAAGTACGTGATCACGATCGCGAGCACCGCGATCCGCCCGACGCGGAAGAGCCGCGCACGGCGAAGCTGGTCTGAGGTCATCGCCTAACTGTTGCTGACGGCGATCAAGCCGGCGATCCCGGCCGCGTAGAGGACGAGCACGGCCGTGGAGTCGATCCCCATCCGCCACACCTGCCGGTGCGGGCGCGTGACGAGGCCCCACAGGTAGACGACGGTCAGCACGATCCCGAGCGCGGTCAGGTAGATGTCCGTCGCCTGGGCCTGGGGGAGGACCGCCGAACCGGAGAGGAGGCCCGCGACCAGGAACAGCACGGGCAGGAACGCGTTGCCGCCGAAGATGTCGGACACGGCGAGCTGATAGTCGCCGAGGCGCACGGCTGCGATGCCGGTCGAGATCTCCGGCAGGGAGGTGGCCGCGGCGAGGATCGTCGCGCCGAAGACGACGCCGGTCATGCCGAGGTGCTCGGCGATCTGCTCGCTCGACTGTTCGAGGACGACGCCCGCGGCGAGCGTGACCGCCGCGCCGACGCCGAACACGGTCCCCGCGCGCGCGAGAGACATCTTCGCCTTCGCCTTCGAATGGCCCCTTGGCTTTTCCTGCCCGCCGGGCGCGGTGCCGGTCGTGTCGTGCCAGGGCAGCCCGCGCCGCGCGCGGTTGACGAGCCAGACGCCTACGACCCAGAACGCGGCGATCAACAGCGCCGCCGGCTCGATCCGTGCGAAGAGCGCGTCGCCGGGCAGCTGCGCGCCCATGACCGAGATCGCGAGCACGAGGATCACGAGCAGTCCCTCGAGCCCGAGCACGAGCGACGCGGCCCGCGTCGTCAGCGCCGCCTCGCGGCCGATCGAGATGTCGAGGATCACGAGCACGACGGTCTGGATCGCGATCCCCCCGAGGATGTTCCCGATCGCGATCCCGAGGCTGTGCGAGAGCGCGGCCGCGACGACGATCGCGATCTCGGGCAGGTTGGTCGCGATCGCGAGCAGAATCGCGCCGCCGAGCGCCTCGCCGAGGCCCAGGCGCGTGTCGAGGACGTCCGTCGAGGTCGACAGGTGGATGCCCGCGACCCAGATCGCTCCGGCCGCGAGAGCGAAGATGAGGACGAGCGGCGCAAGGCCGAGGCCGGAGAACACGCGCGCAGCTTAGGATTCGAGGCTATGAAGGGACAGGACAAACCGAAGAAGCTCGGCAAGAAGGTGCCGCAGAAGTCGCTGAAGGAGAAGCGGAAGGAGAAGAAGGCCAAGAAGGCCTCGGGCGGCAGCACCTTCTAGCCGCCTGTGCATCTCGTTCCGCCTGTCGCGCCGCTCACGGACGGGACGATCGTCCTGCGCCTGCGGCATGCCGAGGACGTGCCGCTGATCTCCGCTGCGTCGCGCGATCCCGAGACGGTCCGCCGCCTGGAGGACGAGCCGATGACGCCCGAGCGCGAGGCGACCAGCGTGGCGCGGACCGAGGAGCAGTGGCGCACGGGCACCGCCGCGCCGTTCGTGATCGCGGACGCAGGCGACGACCGCGCGCTCGGGCTCGTCAATCTCCAGTTCGGCGACGATGCGACGGTTGCCGTCTCGGTGTTTCCGGAGGAGCGGGGCCGCGGCATCGCGACCCGGGCTCTACGGCTCGCCGCGACCTGGGGCCTGCGCGAGCTCGGCCTGCGCCGAGTCGTCGCCGAGGCCGCGTCCGACAACGCGGCGTCGATCCGCGCGATCGAGAAAGCCGGCTTTCGACGAGAGGGACTGCGCGACGATCAGGCGCGGTTCGTCTTGCTTCCGGAGGACGTCGACCTCCGGTAGCCGCCGCCTACCACTTGGAGCGGCGGCCCCTGCGGCTCGTGTAGACGAGCTTCGAGCGCGCGGACTGGAGCCCGCTCTGCTCGTACCGCTCGCCGTGTCCGAGCCGTCGAGCGGCACGGCTCGTGTCGGCCTGCTGCTCGGGAAGGACGAGCGTGATCGCCGTTCCACTGCGGCCCGCGCGACCCGTCCGGCCGGTGCGGTGCACGTAGCCCTTGTCCTCGGCCGGCGGGTCGTAGTTGATCACGTGCGTGATGTCGTCGAGGTCGAGCCCCCGGGCTGCCACGTCGGTTGCGACGAGGACAGCGGTCTTGCCGGACTCGAACTGCCGAAGCGCCCGCTGCCGAGCGTTCTGGGACATGTCCCCGTGCATCGCGGCCGCCTTCACCCCGTGGCGGGCGAGCTTCGTCACGAGCCGCTCGGCGCCGCGCTTCGTCCGGACGAAGACGAGTGTCGAGTACGAACCGCGGAGGTGCTCGACGAGCGTCTCGACCTTCGTGTCGGTCGTGACCGCGACGAAGTGGTGCTCGATCTCGCCGGGCTCGTCCGGGAGGGCGTCCCACTCGATGCGGGACGGGCTGTTCGTGTACTGGCGGGCCAGAGACCCGACCTCTCCGTCGAGCGTCGCCGAGAAGAACATCGTCTGCCGGTTGCGGGATATGCGGCGCACGAGCTTGTCGACCTGGGGCTTGAAGCCCATGTCGAGCATCCGGTCGGCCTCGTCGAGGATGAGGATGCGCACCCGGCCGAGGTCGACGAGCCTGCGCTGGACGAGATCTTCCAGCCGGCCCGGCGTCGCGACCAGCACGTGGGCGCGCTTCGCCCTCTTCGCCTGCGTGTGCAGTGGCATGCCTCCGTACACGGCCGTGACGCTCAGGCCCTTCGCCTGCGCCAGCGGCTCGATCTCGGCCGTCACCTGGACGGCGAGCTCGCGCGTGGGGACGAGGACGAGCGCCGACGGGCAGCCGGCGTCGCGGGACGTGCGCTCCGCGATCGGCACCGCGAAGGCGAGCGTCTTGCCCGATCCGGTCGGCGAGCGCGCGAGCACGTCGAGCCCGGCGAGCGCGTCCGGGAGCACGAGCTCCTGGATCCGGAAGGGCGATTCGATCTTGCGAGCTGCGAGCGCGTCGACGACAGGGCGCGACACGCCGAGCTCGCGGAATGACTTGGACATTGTGTTCGACTCCTTTACGGGTTCGAGACCTGCAAGCTCGAAACACCCGAAGGAGGAACGAGAAGCGAATCTCACCGGGCGGCACGATTGCCGACCCGTGCGGACACAGTAGCAGCAGCCGATTTGCAGGCAGAAAACGCAGTCCGTCGACGACCGCCAGCTAAAGTGTGTCTGTCCGACGCGAATTCGGTCGCCCGCCCTGGCTTCCGCCTTCGCCGATTTGAAAGGAAGGCGATGCCTATGGCGTCGAAGTCGAAGCGTCAGCAGACGATGGCCAAGCGCAACCGGGAACAGGCGGTCAGGGAGAAGACAGCGCTCAGGCTCCAGAAGAAGTACGCGGCAGCGGAGGAGCGCCAGGCGAAGGCCGAGGCCGACGCGCCCAAGCTCCGCCCGCACGAGGGACCCTCCTAGATGCGCGGCACCATGGCGTGGTTCAACGAGACCAAGGGCCACGGCTACATCTGGACCGAGACGGGGGAGCGGCTGTACGTCTCGACGCAGGGCTTCACAGGCGGCAACGCGCCGATCGGCCGGTGTGCGGGGCTGGTCGTCGAGTTCGATGTCGCGACGGGCACCGACGGGCGCCAGGCGGTCGGGAGCTTCCTCGTCGAAGAGGACGCGCCGCGCCGCGCTCGCCGGCACCGGAGCGGTCACTAGCACCGCTCGCTCGCCTGCTGGCATCCTGGGGCGCGTGAGCGAGGACCTCGCAATCCGCCTGCGCGGAGTCGTCAAGCGCTACGGGGCGATCACCGCGGTCAACCAGCTCGACCTCGAGGTGCCGACGGGTACCTGCGTCGGACTGCTCGGGCCGAACGGCGCCGGCAAGTCGACGACGATGCGCATGCTGACCGCGCAGTCGATCGCCGACGAGGGCGAGCTCGAGGTGCTCGGCTTCCAGCTGCCGCGCGAGTCGAAGCAGGCCCGCGCGGAGTGCGGCGTCGTGCCGCAGCTCGACAACCTCGACGTCTCCCTGACCGTCGAGCAGAACCTGCTCGTCTTCTCGCACCTCTACCGGATCGGGCGCCACGAGCGGCCTGAGGCGATCGAGCGCTCGCTCGAGCTGGCGAACCTCGTCGACCGCCGCGAGACGCGCGTCGACAAGCTCTCCGGCGGGATGCGCCGGCGCCTGCTGATCGCCCGTGCGCTCGTGCACAAGCCGCGGCTCGTGCTGATGGACGAGCCGACGGTGGGCCTCGACCCGCAGGTGCGCCAGCAGCTGTGGGCGCTGATCGACCAGCTCCGCTACGAGGGGACGACGATCCTGATGTCGACGCACTACATCGAGGAGGCGCAGCGGCTCGCCGACACCGTCCTGATCATGTCCCACGGCGAGGCGGTCGCCCGTGGCAGGCCCGCCGACCTCGTCCTCGAGTACGCCGGCAGCGAGGTGCTCGAGGTCTACGGGCCGCCCAAACGGCTCGCGGAGGTCGAGTCGGAAGCGAGCGCGTCCGGCCTGAAGACGCGCCGCACCGGGACGAGCGTCTCGGTCCTCGGGCTCGACGGGAGCAACGGCTTCAAGTTCGAGGGCGAACGCAGGCAGGCCAACCTCGAGGACGTGTTCGTCCTGCTCACGGGCGAGGAGATCGCCTGATGGCCGCGGTGCGCACGGCGAAGATCGGCCGCCTCGAACGGCCCGCGATCACGGGCGTGCTCGTCCGCGAGATCGTCAACTTCTCGTCGTATTGGCGCGCGGCGACATTCTCGTCGACGGTCGAGCCGACGATCTACCTGCTCGCGTTCGGCTTCGGCTTCGGCTCGCTCGTCAGCACGATCAACGGCGTTCCGACCGTCGAGTGGATCGGCACCGGGACGGTGGCGACGGCCGTGCTCTTCTCGTCGGCCTTCGCGGCGATGTTCGGGACGTTCGTCAAGTACCAGTTCCAACGCACGTACGACGCGATCCTGGCCGCGCCGGTCGACACCGAGGAGCTCGTCACCGCCGAGTCGCTCTGGATCGCCTGTCGCGCGGGCGTCTACGGCTGCGTGCCGATGATCGTCGCGGTCTTCTTCGGGCTCAACCTGGCCTGGGGGATGCTCACGGTGCCGTTCATCGGCTTCCTGACCGGGCTCGGCTGGGCCAACTTCGGGATCATGACGGCCGGCTACGCGAAGGCGATCGAGAACTTCAACTACATCGTGAGCGCCGTGCTGACGCCGCTCTTCCTGCTCGCCGGCACGTTCTTCCCGATCAGCGGCCTGCCCAGATGGGCTCAGATCCTCGCCGCGTTCAACCCGCTGCACCAGTGCGTCGAGCTCGTCCGTGCTGCCGTCCTGTACGGCTTCGAGTGGAACGATCTGCTCCGCGTCGGGTACCTCATCCTGTTCGCGTTGTTCATGTGGAGAATGGCGATCCACGCGATGGAGAGGAAGCTGATCGATTGAGCGAGCCCGCGTACCGCATCGAGCCCTGGCGCCCGGATGACGAGCCGCTCCTCCAGCGGCTCCTCGGCGACCCTGCCCTGACCGAGCACCTCGGCGGCCCGGAGAGCCCCGAGAAGATCGCGGAGCGGCAGGAGAAGTACGTCCACCTGCCCGAGACCGGGACCGGCGCGATGTTCAAGATCGTCGAGACCGCGACCGGTGAGGGCGTCGGGTCGGTCGGCTACTGGGACCGCGAGGAGCAGGAGGGCCTGGTGTACGAGACGGGCTGGTCCGTCCTCCAGGAGTACCAGGGCCGCGGCATCGCCACGATCGCGACCGCTCAGCTGATCGAGCTCCTGCGAGCCGCACGCGAGCGCCGTTACCTGTACGCGTACCCGTCCGTCGAGAACGCGCCGTCGAATGCGATCTGCCGCAAGCTCGGCTTCGAGGTCGCCCGCGTGTCCGAGTACGAGTACCCGCCCGACTCGGGGAACATCATGCGCTGCAACGACTGGCGCCTCGAGCTGTTCTGATCCGCCGCTCGCGCCGAAAATCGGCGTTTCCTATACTCCGCCGGTCCTCGCATAGGTACTGGTGAGTTCTTCAAAGGGGAGGAGGAACCTGTGAGAGACAGACGTGCCCGGCTGGCGCTTGCGCTGGCCGCGGTTGGGCTCGTCGCTGTCGGCGCGATGTTCGCCGCCGGCGGGTCCCAGAACCGGAGCGTCGCGAAGGCCGCGGTCACACGTAGTGACGGCGACATGCCGACCGCTCTGGCAAACCATCTGGCGAAGCTCGGCCAGGCGATCCCGGGCAACGGCGGAGAGCCGGCCGGGGAATCGGCCGGGAACGCGCCCGGCGGCTCGACCGCCAGCCTGGAGCAGTTCGCCCAGATGGCGTATCCGAAGACGGACATCCCGCTCTCGAGCCTCAAGGCTGCGCGGGCGGCGTTCCAGAAGGCCGTGGCGCGGGCTCCTGGAGCGAATCCGGGCAACGGCCACGGATCGTGGCAGCAGGTCGGTCCGGACACGGGCCTGTACCAGTTCACGCAGTTCCGCACGGCGCGGTCCTACGTGCCGCAGGAGTACGCGGCGGCCGGGCGGACGACCGACCTGGCGATCGACCCGCACTGCGGGTCGCATCACTCGAACGGCCGAAGCTCGCGCTGCCGGATATGGATCACTCCCGCGGGCGGCGGTGTCTGGCGCACGGACAACGCGCTGGCGCCGCATCCGAAGTGGAAGTACCTCGCGGGAAGCTTCGGCATCAACTCCGCCGGAGCGATCACCATCGACCCGAACGACCCGAGCAGCAACACCCTCTGGGTCGGCACGGGCGAGGGCAACACCTGCGGTAGCGGCTGCGTCGCAGGGGTCGGTCTCTACAGGACGACCGACGGCGGCGACCACTGGACGGGCCCGTACGGAACCTCGGCGTTCAACGCCCGCGGCGTCGGCTCGATCCGGGTCAAGCCGGGCGACCCGAACACGATCTACGCGGGCTCCGCGTTCGCCGTGCGCGGGTATTCGTCGGTGTGCTGCTACGGCGGCATCACGCAGTACCGGGCGCTGATCCCGGGCGCCCCGCAGTGGGGCCTCTACCGGTCGACCGACGGCGGCCAGAACTGGACGCTCGTCCACAACGGCTCGACCAGCCCCGCTGATTGCGGCACGGACATCGCCGCGATCGCGAACAACACGACGCCCTGCTCACCGCGCGGTGTGCGGGACATCGAGATCGACCCGTCGAACCCCGACATCGTCTATGCGGCCTCGTACGCGCGCGGTGTCTGGCGTTCGACCGACAGCGGGACGACCTGGACGCAGATCAAGCCGTCCTTGAACGCGACGATCGGGACCACCCGGCCCGACATCGCCGTCACGACGCTGCCGAACGGGCACACGCGGATGTATGTCGGCGAGGGTCACACGAGTGCGACCGAGTACAGCCGGCTCTACCGCAGCGATGAGGTCGAGGACGGTAGCCCGACCTTCACGCAGCTGACGAGCGACGACCCGTCGACCTCGGCCTGGGACACGTTCAACTTCTGTACCGGGCAGTGCTGGTACGACAACTTCGTCTACACGCCGCCGGGGCACCCGGACATCGTCTATCTCGGCGGTTCGTACCAGTACGACGAGAACGGCGCGACGCTGCCCTACGTCGCCAACCACCGTGCGGTTCTGCGCTCGACGAACGCGGGCGAGAGCTTCACGGACATGACGATGGACGCGACGGACGTCGACCACCCGAACGGCATGCATCCCGACGAGCATCGCCTCGTGACGAACCCGGCCAATCCGGGCCAGTTCTTCGAGGCGTCCGACGGCGGGCTCATCCGTTCGAGCGGTCACTTCGCCGACACGTCCGACCAGTGCGACTCGCGTGGGCTCGCCGAGCCCTACCTGAGCCGCTGCCGCGAGCTCCTGTCGGCGATCCCGACGAGGCTCGAGAGCATGAACCGCGGCCTGGGCACGCTCCAGTTCCAGAGCCTTTCCGTGAGCCCGTTCGACAGCGGAGAGCTCCAGGGCGGAACCCAGGACAACGGCACGTGGGAGAACTACGGAAACAAGCACACGTGGCTCCAGACCTACTGGGGCGACGGCGGACAGTCGGGCTTCGACGTGGCCGACCCGCATTTCCGCTTCCACACGTACTTCGACGCCTCGCCGGACGTGAACTTCTCCGACGGCGCGATCGCGGACTGGAACTGGACCGGCGACCCGATCTACGGGACCGGGAACCAGTTCTACGTGGCGATCCTCTCGGATCCGGTCGTCTCCGGAACGATGTACGCCGGAGCCGGGACCGCGACGTCCGGCGGGAACACGGTCGTCCGGACGAAGACGCACGGCATGGGCACGATGACGCTGGACGAGTTCCGGCAGCACTGCAACGAGAACACCGGCGACTTCGCCGTTCCGTGCGGTGACTGGACCGAGCTCGGCAGCCCGGCGCTCACGGCCGCAGGCTGGGGCGACCGTTCAGGCGGCGCGATGGCCGCGGTCGAGCGGGCGACGACGGACACGTCGACGCTGTGGGCCGCGACCACGAACGGCCGCGTGTTCATCACGTCGAACGCGGACGCGGATCCCGCGAGCGCGGTTGCGTTCGTTCGGCTCGACTCGCTGGCAGCGAACTCGCCAGGCCGGTACGTGACCGGGATCTACATCGACCCGGACGATGCGAACCACGCCTGGATCTCGTACAGCGGGTTCAACGCCGCGACGCCCTCGACGCCGGGTCACATCTTCTCGGTGACCTACGACGCGGGCAACGGGACGGCAACGTGGACGAGCCTCGACGGCTCGCTCGGCGACCTGCCGCTCACGGACGTCGCGGTCGACGGCAACACGGCATACGTGTCGTCCGACTTCGGCGTGCTGAAGTCGAGTGGCGGTGCCTGGACGCCGGCAGCCTCCGGGATGCCGAACGTCGAGGTTGCGGGCCTCACCCTCGTCCCCGGCGAGAACGGTCACGGCCATCACAGCGACGCGATCCTCTACGCCGCGTCTCACGGTCTTGGGGCTTGGAAGCTCGGCCTCAAGCATCACGGCGGAGGACACTGACCAACTCCTCGTGGGGGTCGCCTGCGGGCGGCCCCCACGACGGCTCGGCGGCGGGACCGCGCGCACGGCGAAACTCGCCGCGGGCCGCAACGCGCTGCGAGTTTCGCCTGGAACTAGACGCCCATCCCCGACCCCACGGCGCCTGAACTGCACTCAAGCAAGCGGGCCGCTGGTTGACCAATACCCCTTTTGGGGGATCCCCTTGTCACTTCACTCGGGCCGCCGAAGGTCGCGAAAGCTTCCCTTTTCCGGCGAAAACGGCTAGCGTGGGCAAATCTCTGCGGACGCACGGACCCGGCTGCCGAGCTCGGCGGCGCCGTCTGCGCTCGGTGAGCGCATCCGGCAATTGCGCATCGCGCGTGGCTTGACGCAGAGCAAGCTCGGGCTCGACCGCTTCTCGAAGGAGTACGTCAGCCAGATCGAGCGGGGCCGCGTTCGCCCCAACGAGGCCGCTCTCGAGTGGCTTGCGGACCGGCTCGAGGTCTCGCGGCGCTTCCTCGAGTCCGGCGTCTCGGCTCCGGAGCACGAACGGGTCGCGAGCATGGTCTCGCGGGCGGAGGCGGCGATCGCGGCGCGCGAGTTCGACGAGGCGCTCGCCGTCATCGACCGGCTGGCCGCGGACGATCCGGTCCTCGAGCCCGACGTGGAGCTGCGGGCGCTCCTCGCCGACGCGACGGCGCGGGCCGAGCTCGGGCGCGTCGAGGAGGCGCTGGCGGTGCTCAACGAGGCGCGCGACCTCGCCGACGAAAGCTCGTTCTCGGACGTCGATCGCGCCAACGTCCTGTTCCACGTCGGTCGCTGCCGGTACCGGCTCTCGTCCGTGCCGACGGCGGTCGCGCTCTTCACGGAAGCGCTCGAGCTCATGCGTCACTCCGGCGCGATCGACGACCGGCTGCGCTGCCGGATCCTTCGCTGGCGGTCGCGCTGCTACCGGCGCCAGGGCGATTGGGAGGCGGCTCGCGGCGACGTCGAGGCTGCACTCGAGCTCTCGGAGCGCCTCGGCGACGGAGAGGCGCTCGCGCACGGCTACTTCCAGGCGTCGATCATCGCGGAGCGCCGCGGGCACTGGGTGCTCGCGCGCTCGTATGCCGAGCAGGCAAAGGCGCTCTACCAGGAACAGAAGGACCGGCTCAACGTGGGGCGCCTGCTCAACAACCTCGGGGGCCTCACCTTCCTGCTCGGCGACCCTGAGCGCGCGTCGGAGTACCTCAAGGAGGCCTTCGCGGTCGCGCTCGAAGTCGGCAGCAACCCGGATGCCGCGCAGGCTGTGTCGTCGCTCGCGCAGGTGAACTTGCGAACCGGCCGCGTCGAACTGGCCGAGGAGCAGGCGCGGCAGGCGCTCAGCCTGCTGGACGGCAGGGTCGACTTCCTCGACGAGCAGGGGAACGCGCAGCTCGTGCTCGGCCGCGCATTGCTCGAGCAGGGCAAGCTCGCCGAGTCCGAGGAGGCGCTGGCCGCGGCTGACGCGTCCTTCGAGCAGCTCGGGTCCGGCAGCCACCGGGCCGCCGCGTGGACGGCGCAGGCCGACCTGAGCGTCCGCCGCGGCGACAAGGACGCGGCGCTCAGCCTGTACCGCCGTGCGGCGGAGACCTTGCAGGACTTCCGCTTCTGATGAAGATCCGTCTCGCAGCGGTCCTACTCGTGGCGCTCGCCGTCCTCGGTGGAGCGGCCTCGCGCGCTCTGGCCGACGATCCCGCTCCGCCACCTGCCGCCGTCCAGGTGCTGGCGCAGTCCTTCGACCTCACCGATCCTGCGGGCGTGCCGGCCGGAATGACGGTCGTCCTCGTCCCGCCGGCGCCAGACGGGTTCGCAGACGGCGGTGACGGCATGGCCGACGGGGGCGACGGATTTGCAGACGGCGGCGACGGGTTCGCCGACGGTGGCGACGGGTTCGCAGACGGCGGCGATGCGCCGGTCGGGTTCCAGTGGGTGGTCGCGGCCGGTCTCCCGGACGGCTTCGCGGACGGCGGCGACGCTCCCGTGCCCGACGGCTTCGTCGCGGCGCTCGCCCAGCCGGCCGGTGACGATTTCTGGCACAACGGCGTCGTCCCGGATGGGCTCGTCCCGGTCCTCGCCTGGGTTCCGCCCGACGGCTTCGCCGACGGCGGCGACCTCCCGGTCGGTTACGCCCCGGTCCTGTTCGCGACGAGCAACGGCAACTCCGTGAGCACCGGAGGCTAGGCAGGCAAAACTTCTCTCTCCCCGACCCCACCGGCCGAGCGGCGCACGAGCGGCCGTACGCTCACCAGGCCGCTCGGCCGGTAAATGGGAATCCGGGGCTCGGGGCGATGCGGTCCTGCGCCGCTCCTAAAATGGGCCGTCCTTTGGCCGCCCAGTTCGTTCACCTGCACGTCCACTCCGAGTTCTCGATCCTCGACGGCGCCTGCCGCATCCCGGCCCTCGCCGCTCGAGCCGCAGAGCTCGAGATGCCCGCCGTCGGCCTCACCGACCACGGCTCGCTCGCCGGCGCGGTGCAGATCTACAAGGAGGCCAAGAAGCAGGGCGTGAAGCCGATCATCGGCTGCGAGGTCTACGTCTGCGACGACGCCTCGAAGCAGCAGAAGGGCTACGCCCATCTGACGCTCCTCGCCGAGTCGAACGAGGGCTACGGGAACCTGATCAAGCTTGCGTCAGCCGGCTATTTGCAGGGCTATTACTACAAGCCCCGCGTCGACTGGGGCCTCCTCGAGACACATGCGAACGGCGTGATCGCGCTTTCCGGATGTCTGTCGGGACGTGTCTCGAAGGCGCTCGAGGAGTCGCGGGAGGCCGATGCGGCGGCCGACCTCGATCGGCTCGTCCAGGTCTTCGGGCGCGAGTCGACGTACGTCGAGATCCAGAACGCCGGCCTCGCCGAGCAGGCGCGGATCAACCCGCAGCTCGCGAAGCTGGCGCAGGGCACGGGCCTCCCGCTCGTCGCGACCGGCGACGTCCACTACCTGCTCCATGAAGACGCGCGCGCGCACGAGGCGCTTCTGTGCATCCAATCGGGCGACTCGCTGAAGAACCCGTCGCACTGGAAGTTCGACACCGACCAGTTCTACTTCAAGACGCCGGCCGAGATGGCGGCCGATTTCGCCGAGTATCCGGCCGCGCTCGCGACGACGCTCGACATCGCGGAACGCTGCTCGGTCGAGATCGAGCTGGGCTCGATCCGACTCCCGAAGTACCCGGTGCCCGAGGGCCGCGACGCGTTCGACTATCTCGTCGAGCTCTGCGAGAAGGGCCTCGAGAAGCGCTACGACCACGTGACGCCGGAGATCCAGGAGCGGCTCAAGTTCGAGCTGAAGACGATCCGCGAGATGGGGTTCGCCGACTACTTCCTGATCGTCTGGGACTTCGTCAACTTCGCGAAGCGGAACGGCGTGTCGGTCGGCCCCGGCCGCGGCTCGACGGCCGGCTCGCTCGCCGCCTATGCGCTCGACATCACCGAGGTCGACCCGATGAAGTACGACCTGCTCTTCGAGCGGTTCCTGAACCCGGGGCGCAAGTCGATGCCGGACATGGACATCGACTTCTCGGTCGCCGGCCGCGACAAGGTCATCAACTACGTGGGCGAGAAGTACGGCCGCGACCGCGTGGCGCAGATCATCACGTTCGGGACGATGATGGCGCGCGCCGCGGTGCGCGACGCGGGGCGCGTGCTCGAGGTCCCGTACGGCACCGTCGACAAGGTCGCGAAGCTCATCCCCGAGGGCGTCAAGGTCTACCTCGACGACTGCCTGAAACCCGGCTCGGAGCTGAAGGCAGCCTACGACGGCGATCCTCAGGTGCGCGAGATCGTCGACCTCGCGAAGCCGCTCGAGGGGCTCGTGCGGCAGGACTCGATCCACGCGGCCGGCGTCGTCATCTCCGACCGGCCGCTGACCGACGTCGTCCCGCTCCAGCGCAAGGGCGAGGGCGAGGAGACGGTCACGCAGTTCGGGATGTGGGACGTCGAGGAGCTCGGGCTCCTGAAGATGGACTTCCTCGGCCTGCGCAACCTCGACGTCATCGACCAGGCGGTCGACCTGATCGGCGCGGGGCTCGACATCGCCAAGATCCCGCTCGACGACCGTAAGACGTACGAGATGCTCGCGCGCGGCGATTCGATCGGCGTCTTCCAGTTCGAGTCGTCGGGGATGCGCGAGGCGCTGCGCTCCGTGCGGCCGACGGAGTTCGAGGACCTGATCGCGCTCGTTGCCCTCTACCGCCCCGGCCCGATGGGCTACATCCCGCAGTACGCGAAGCGGAAGAACGGCCGGGAGCAGGTCTCGTTCATCGACCCGCGACTCGAGGCGATCACCGGTGTCACGCACGGGATCTGCATCTACCAGGAGCAGTACCTCGAGATCGCGAAGCGGATCGCGGGCTTCTCGCCGGCCGAGGCGGACGACCTGCGCAAGGCGATCGGCAAGAAAATCCACGCGCTGATGGCGTCCCTCAAGGAGAAGTTCCTCGAAGGGTGCGCGCAGTCCGGCACGACGCCGGCCGTCGCGAACCAGCTCTGGAAGGACATGGAGTCGTCGCAGGACTACTCGTTCGGGAAGTCGCACGCGGCCTGCTACGCGCTGATCGCCTACCGGACGGCCTGGCTGCGCGCGAACCATCCGCGCGAGTACATGGCCGCGCTCATCTCGTCCGTGATGAACACGAAGGACCGCGTGCCCTTCTACGTCAGCGCGTGTCACGAGCTCGGGATCGAGGTCGAGCCGCCGGACGTGAACGAGTCGGAGTGCGACTTCGCGGTCGTCGAGGGGAAGATCCGGTTCGGGCTGAACGCGGTCAAGAACGTGGGGGACAGCGCGGCGCGTCGGATCGTCGACGCCCGGAAGTCCGGGCCGTACACGTCCTTGTGGGACTTCACGGAGCGGGTCGATCCGCAGGTCGTGAACAAGCGGGCGTTGGAGGCGCTTGTCAAGTGCGGGGCCTTCGACTCGACCGGTGCTTCGCGGAAGGGGATGTTCGACGCGTTGGAGCAAGCGCTGGGCTCGGGCGCGGCGCGGCAGGAGGCGCTGATGTTCGGCCAGGAGTCGATGTTCGAGGTCGAGCACCCGCCGATCACCGGCGAGGAGTACGAGAAGAACGAGCTGCTGCGGCTGGAGAAGGAGACGCTCGGCGTGTACGTCTCGGAGCATCCGCTGGAGTCGATTCGCGAGCAGCTGCGGCGCAAGACGGATGCACCGCTGGCCGAGGTCGAGCGCCGGCGGGACGGCGAGGTCGTGACCGTGGGCGGCATCGTGGGCGCGATCAAGCAGCTGACGACGAAGAAGGGCGAGCCGATGGTGTTCATGCGGCTCGACGATCTGACCGGCTCGACCGAGGTCGTCGTCTTCAATTCCGTCTACGGGGCGGCTCGCGACCTGCTCGAGGTGGACGAGGTGCTCGTCGTGAAGGGCCGGGTCGACCACAAGCAGGAGGGCGAGACGAAGCTGATCGCGATCGAGGTGACGCCGTTCGAGGCGACGCCCGAGCGGCGCGAGGTCGTGCTGCGCGTGGACGCCACGCGTGCCCCGGCGGGCCTCGTCCGCCACCTTGCGTCGGTCGTGAAGGAGTTCCCGGGCGAGACGCCGGTGCTCGTCGCGATCTCGACCTCGCAGGGCGAGACCACGCTCGCCCTCGGGCCGGACTACCGGGTGAAGCCCGAGCCGGACTTCTTCGCCGAGATCAAGTCGCTCCTCGGCGAGGCCGCGATCACCTGAGTCAGGGCAGCGGGCCGGCTTCGAACTTCTGATCAGGGGCCCGAAGCCCGCCTCGCCGATCGCTAGGCGGGCCTCGGCGCGACGCGGAGCTCAGGTGCGGTCGCCGACCCCTTCCTCTTCGGTCTCGCGGTTCGCGTCGCTCTCACGCGATCCGTAGTAGCCGCCGACCGCAGAGCGGTAATCGGCGCTGCCGTAGTTGTCCTTGTCGAACTCGGGGGACTGCTCGATCTCGTCCTTCGTCCGATCGACCCAGACCTTCTCCTCGTCGCGATCGACGCGATGGACGAGACCCGCCGGGAGCAGAACCTTCTTGCCGAAGATCCAGGTGCCCGTGTCGACGACGAGGTAGCTCTCCCCGACATCCTGGGTCGCCTCGTCAACCTTCCCGATCGAGCCATCCGCCGCTTCGACCTCGAAGCCCGTCAGGTTGAGTCGGCCGACGGTGTCTGGGTATGTCCACAGATCGTTCGCCATCGCTCCTCCTCCTCTCAGACCTGTAGGAGTCGCTGGAAGAACGCGCGGTAACGCATGAGCGCGACGCGAAGATCCTCGGTCGAGGCATCCTCGCCCTTGTTCCACTGATCCTCGAGGCCGGATCGCGTCTCGGCGAAACCGCTCGTCAGCCGGTCGACGAGGTCCGAGACGAGGTCATCGGCTTTCTGGACGGACTCGCGCGGCTCGTCGACGAACCGGCCCTGAACCTCGTCCCAACGCGACCGGAAGCTTTGGAGCTCGTTGTCGCGAAACAGTCCCTGGTCGTCGCCGGTCCCCGTGGCTTCTTCACTCCGGTCCGCTTCTTTTGCCTTGGTCTCATGCTCGGCCTGCTCCTGCAGCTCGGGTGACTCCTGCTGCTCGGCCGTCTCCTCTTGTTCGGTCGTGTCCCGTTGTTCGGTCGTCATCGCTTGGCCTCCTCGGTGGTTGGCTCGCGCGTCTCGAGCAACTCATTGAAGAGCGCGCGATAGTGGACGAACCCTTGCCGCAGGTCCTCGGTGCCGGCCCCGCCGTTTCCGTCGTTCGCCTTGACGTAAACGGCATGCGCCGCGCGGTAGTTCTCGACGACGTCCGGATGGTCGACCGAGATGTCCTCGGCGCGCTGGTCGAAGTCGTCGATCGGGTAGCCCCGGTCGCGCATGACGGCGGTGACCAGGCGATCGGCCTCGTTCACGGCGTCCGCAGGGTCGTCAACGAACTGTCCCTGGACGGCGCGCCAGTCTGCCGAGTACTCCTTCTGCGCTTGCGCCGACAGCGGCACGATGTCGAGCTGCTCACGCTTGCGCTCGCGGTCGGCCAGCTCCTTCTCTGCGGCTCGGCGCTCGCCGCGTTCGGAGACGGTCCGGTCGTACTCCGAACCGAACCGATCCTTGAGTTGCGCTCTGCGTCGCTGTTGCATCCACGCCGCAATCGCGCCGAGCACGATCAGCGCTGCGACGACGACGATCAGGATCCAGGCCCAGGTTGGCATCAGTTCCTCCTGTTCGATTTCCGAGGAGGGAGATACCCGGCACACACCTGCGGAAACGCGCGACATAATCCGGGACGTGGCCGATTGGCGGATCCGTGGCACGTACCTCGAGTTCTGTAATTGCGATCCCGGGTGCGGCTGCAACTTCCGCGGCCTTCCGAGCTCGCCGGAAGGCAACTGCCAGGCCGTCATCAGCCACGTGATCGAGGAGGGCTCGCGGGACGGGCTCGACCTCGCCGGCTCGAAGGTCTCGTGGGCCCTCTGGTGGCCGGGGGCGATCCACGACAAGGGCGGCCGCGGGCACGCGTACATCGATACGCAGACCGACGAGCAGTACGAGGCGCTCGCGCGCATCTGGCGCGGGGAGGAGGGCTACGGGCTGTTCGAGATCTTCAATTCGACGCTGGACGAGACGACCGCGGTCGAGCGAGCCACGATCGACATCTCCGTCGACGGAAAGCGCTCACGAGTCACCGTCGCAGGCGTGACCGAGAACCAGATGACGCCTCTCACGAACCCGGTGACGGGCGACGTGAACGACGTGCGCATCGTCAAGACGACCGGCTTCATCTGGCGGGACGGCGAGATCGCGCAGAGCGAGCGGTTCCAGGTCGACCTGCCGGAGATGAGCTGGGACCTCGGGCAGCGGCACGCGGTGTACTCGAACTTCGAGTACACGAACGTCTGAGCCTGTCCCGACTAGTTGCGGACTGCTGCGCCGATCTCGATCGCGACGTCGAGGGACTGCACCGACACGACCCTGCCGTCGACCCGCTTGGCGGCTTCCTGCCGCAACCCCGCGGCCTTGCGCTCGCTCTCGTCCATCGCCACGCGGTTTTGCCACAGCGTCATCGACATGATTGCGCCGTCCTCGTAGTCCACGCACACGTAGCCGCCCTCGAGCCCTTCCGTGCCGTCGAGCTCGGCCACGGCTGCGTGGAACGCGTCGATCGCTTCCTGTGTCCGGTCGGGTGCGACCTCGTACCGTGCGACTCTCGCGAACATGCTGGGAACCCTAGATGCGATCGCGGTGTAGTTCCAACAAAAGTTGGTGAGCCGACCACTTGAAGAGAGCGAGCTCGTGGAGCGGGCTCGCCGCGGAGACGAAGACGCCTATGAGCAGCTCGTGCGCGAACACCAAGGGATCGCCTTTCGCACCGCGTACGTCATCGCGGGCAACGCGAGCGACGCGGAGGAGGCTGCTCAGGAGGCGTTCGTCAAGGCGTACCGGGCCCTCGGGCGCTTCCGTCCGGGCTCGCCCTTTCGGCCCTGGCTGCTTCGGATTGTCGCCAACGAGGCGCGAAATCGCCGTCGCTCCGCAGGGCGCCGTGCGGCCCTCTCGCTGCGCGCGTCCGCCGAAGAAACCTCGGGGGGCGCGGCTCCGTCCCCCGAGGGTGCCGTGCTCGCCGGCGAGGATCGGGAGCGGCTCCT